>Ga0075433_10001623_pt1 | contig 16681 bp, 16 predicted proteins | sample RhiMethybrSRZTD2_FD_75299 | JGI IMG/M metagenome (GOLD analysis project Ga0075433, IMG submission 75299) | Populus rhizosphere microbial communities from Tennessee, USA - Rhizosphere MetaG P. TD hybrid SRZTD2 | ecosystem: Host-associated > Plants > Roots > Rhizosphere > Soil | place: USA... | reverse complement strand
TTGAACAGGAGGACTATCCCTGGCTCCACGCTCTGTTCATGTTGTTGGCTGCCGTGCTGGAAGGCAGCCGTGCACTCGCGGTGGGGTCGGCAGACGACCTTTTATCGGCGCTCAGTGGCGCCCTCTCTCGCTCCACCTTCTTCATGGGATTCAAGAGAATCTGCTGCTACGGATTCTACGACCTGCTTCAGGCTCAGCTTTCCTTCCTGGAAACCATGGCGCGCTACGCACCGGTAACATTGTATGTGCCTCTGGAACCGACGGCACCCTATGAGTTCGCTCGTCGATTCTTCGACCGGCATCTGATGCCGTTGGCGGAGTCGCATGAAATCCGGAACCAGCCACATCGGATGTCGTCGAATCACGTCGCCCTGTCCGTGACAAATGTCATAGGAGCAGATGAGGAATTGGCTACGGTCTGCCGGGACATTCTCACCCTCGTCGAAGCGCATGGCTACCGCTTTGATGACATTGGGGTCGTCGCGCGATCACTGGAGCCCTATCGGAACAGGCTGCAGTCGGTCTTCGATCGACACCTCGTGCCCTTCACCTCCACGACAGGGCAACCGCTGTCGCGCGAACCGCTGGTGAAGGCGATCTTGCGTTTGGGCTCTCTGCCATTGAACGACTTCGAACGATCGGCGCTTCTGGACGTGATCACTTCGCCGTTCTATCGTATCGCGCCAGGAAACCAAACAGCCGTCACACCTCGTCAGGACCAATGGCGTATCGCCGTGGCGACCCTCGGCATAACGAGAGGCCGGGCTGAATGGGAACGTCTCTCGGCTGCCTCCGCGTCCTCAATCCTCCACGAGGCATGGGACAACGCTGACGAAGACATGGTTGGCACGATCGGCGCGACGGACCCCGCGCAAGCTGTCTTACTGGCAATCATAGTTGATCGCCTCATCCAAAGTTGCCAGGCACTCCCCACGCATGGATCGGTCAACCGGTTGACCGAGGCATTTCTCAGCCTCATCGAGGAGCACTTTGCGATTCCCGGCTGGAACGATGGCGACGATCAGACGACCGAGCACAATCGTACGGTGGTCATCGGTTCACTGATCAAACAGGCGCTCGCAAGGGTATCGGCGCTCGATCCTCTCTACGCAGAACTTTCATGGGAAGAATGGATGGAACTGTTTCGTCCATCGCTGGAGGAGACGGTACTGCCTCTCGACGGTGACCAGCATCAAGGCGTGTCAGTGTTCGATACGATGGAGGCCCGCGGTCTGCGTTTCCGCGCCCTCTTCGTGATCGGCCTCAACGAGCAAATGTTTCCTCGATTCATCCGTGAAGACGCCTTCCTGCGGGATCGCCAGCGCCTGGTCTTGGCCTCAACGCTCGGGTTTCTCATCGAAGAAAAATTGGCCGGCCACGAGGAAGAGCGGCTTCTCTTCGAGTTACTCTGCCGTGCGGCGACCCATCGACTCTATCTGTCCTACCAACGAGCTGACCAAGAAGGTCGCGTCATGGCGCCATCGGTTTTTCTCGATCGGGCGCTGCGTGATCCGATGTTCGTCGCGGGGCCCGAGATGATGGTGGCTCGCCGGCTGACCGCTCGTGTGGCTGCACAACCGACGATGCAGGAATTGCTGCCGGTACAAGATCTCGCTCTCACGCTTCTCCTGCACGACGAGGATGCCCGGCCCCTGCTCGATTATACCCACCAGGATCGTTTGCTCTGTGAGAACGGCCTGGCTGTTCAGAATGTCAAAGAGAGGGATTCGCCGGATCTCGGCCCGTTCGATGGCATGCTCGGGCCGCGGGCAGCGATCCGGTCGCTTTTTGATGAACACGGTATCTCACCCACATCGCTCGAGCGTTACGCCAGCTGTCCTTTTCGGTTTTTTTCGGAAAAAATCCTTCGCCTTCAATCAGTGAGGTTGCATCAGGGCGGTGTTCTCCTGCCTTTGACGGTGGGCACCCTCATTCACGATACGCTGCGCCGCACCTACGAACAGTTGACGGCGTCAGACTGGCCTGATGCCACGCTCGATGCAGCTAGCGTGCGGCAGACAGTCTCAACCGCAGCTGCCGAAGTGTTTTCGGCTCATGCGGCGACGCAAGGTACTGGACATGAGTTGTTATGGATGATGACACAAGACCAGATCATTGATCTGGTGAACCAGACAGTGGCGAGCGATGAGGAGGAGTACCGAGCGAGTGGCTTCCGACCTCATTCGTTTGAAACAGAAGCAGAGGGTTTCGTGCAGCTCGGCGCCACGAGGTTGAAAGTCCGCGGTAAGCTGGATCGAATCGATGTTCGATCCCGTCCTCCGGCTATCCGCATTGTCGATTACAAGTTCAAGCAGGGAGCCGAGATGGGCCAGCAGGATCGAAATCTCGTGATCTCCGCCATCCGTGGACAGAAGCTGCAACCTCCGCTCTATGGATCGATGACGATTCCCTCCCTTGCGACGCCATCAGAAGTGCAGTTTCTTTATCTGGCGCCTCAATGGGAACCACCAATCGTCCGTTCGACATTCGAGGTCTCGGCATTGACCGGTAAAACCGGAACAGCCATTACTCATACGATCAGGACTCTTGTTGAAGGCATCGAGCGCCGGGAATTTTTCATTCTGCCGGACAGCTACTGCGACCACTGCGACTTTTCCGCTGCCTGCCGGCGGCACGATCAAGCGGCCTGGTGGCGCGCCTATCGCTCGCCGCAAGCGCGTGCGCTCCGTCGCATGCGCAGGCAAAAGGTGCAGGATGATTGAACGGCCCATACTCACAGATGCACAGGATCGGCTTCTGGCGGAAACCACCTGGAACCGGAACATCGTGGTGGTGGCTGGCGCCGGAACGGGCAAGACGACGATCCTTGTCAACCGTATCCTGAATCTCTTGATGCGGGAACCCGACCCCCTGGCGATGACCGAGATCGTGGCCCTCACGTTTACCAATAAGGCCGCGACCGAGATGAAACAGCGGCTGAGGCGGGAGCTGACCAAGCTCGCCGAGCAGGCCGATGACTCCCTGATCGATCTTTTTCGTTCGCGGTATCAGCTCTCGTCTCAAGCCCTAGCCGATAGAGCATTGGCCGCACTCGGCCACATGGAAAAGTCCCAGATCGGCACGCTCCATAGTTTTGCGGCGCACCTCTTACGATTGCATCCGCTCGAATCAGGAATCGACCCATCTTTTCAAGAGGATGACGGATCCAGATTCAAGGAATTGTTTGAGTCTCGCTGGGAAAACTGGATCGCTGAGGAACTCGGCAAAGGCGGGCGGCAGCATGAGCGATGGCGACAGGTGTTGGGAGTAACCAATTTGGGTGATCTTCGTCAACTTGCCGAGATTCTGGCCTGCGAATCTATCGATCTCAATGAGCTGGAACGGCAATGCGGAGCTTCGCTGATTCACGAGACCTTGCGCGACTGGCTGGCAGCCATGCGAGACAGGGTGTCCAGCCTGCTGGCGGCAAGATCGAGCGCGAGACAGTTGAAGACGGAACGAATGCTCGCGGCCACGGAACGGTTTTTTTCCCTCCTGCGGGGCAAGGGCACAGAGGCGGTCGCCTGGCTTTCACCGGACGATCGGATGTGGTTGCACAAGGATATCGGGAAGGCAACGGCTGGGTGGGACGATGCCGCCTTTGCCGAAGCCAAGGCTCTCTTGACCGTCGCGCAGCATCTTCTGGCCGTCGATCAACGATCCATACAAGAGACGATCGGCCTGCTCCGTCCGTTTCTCACGGGTCTTCACCAAGCCTTTTCCGCCTCAGGCTGGATTTCGTTCGATGGGCTTTTGGTCGGCGCCAAGATGCTGTTGCGCGACCATCTCTCCGTCCGTGCGAGAATCAAACAGGCCTATCGTGCCATCTTGGTGGATGAATTCCAAGATACGGATCCGGTGCAATACGAAATTATCCTATACCTCGCCGAGAGGCAGGGGAGCACGAACACTTCCTGGCATGAATTGGAGCTGGAGCCGGGCAAACTCTTTATCGTCGGCGATCCCAAACAATCCATCTATGCGTTCCGCCGGGCCGACATTGAGGCGTTTGAGCGGGTGCTCCAAAAGATTTTGAACGGCGGCGGTGTCGCCTACGCATTGAGAACAAATTTCCGGAGCGATGGATCGGTGCTGACGGTGGTCAATGAACTGTTCGATCGGCTCTTCGAGGCGAAGGAGCATATTCAACCCTCGAACGAACGGCTCACAGCGAGGCCCCAACGGAAAGCGGAACTGTCTTTGTCCGGTGTGCAGATCCGATTGGTTACTGGGGAGGATGTGGAGTTCGATGCGGCGGCGGCCACCAGAGCCGAAGCGGAAAGACTGGCGTGCTGGATGAAAGAGGAACTGCTCGCAGGCACGACAGTGATCGATCGGAACGGGCAGTCGGCATCATTGCAACCGGGCCACATCGCGCTTATCTTCCGAAGGCTCACGCAGGCGCAAGATTACCTCGATGCCTTGCGTCGCTATGACATCCCGTACCTCACTGACGGAGAAAAACACTTCTATCGACGCCAGGAAATCATTGATCTGGTCAACGTGCTCCGCGTCATCGAGAACCCTCACGACTTGATTGGCGTGGTCGGATTGCTCCGATCTCCACTCGCAGGGGTCTCCGATGAGGACCTGCTGACGCTGCAACAGATCGGAGGCCTGGACATTACCAGCTCTCCAGCCCTCTCCCATTGGTGTCATCCGCAGGCGACGGTGATCAAGGCTCTCTATGCACGCCTGGCAGAACTCCATCGAATCGCACCGACCATTCCGGTTCCCGATATCCTGACTCAGATCTTTGATCGACTGCCGGTGATGGAGTTGGCCGCGGCTTCCATGCACGGCGAGCAGGGCGTGGCCAACCTCCTCAAGGTTCGCGACATCGCCGAGGAAGTTGCCGATCGACCTCACGTCACATTGACTGGATTCGTCGAGCTCATGATGCAACGCTTACTGGATCAACCGGAGGAGGCAGAAAGCATCCTGTCCGAAGCGTCGTTGCATGCCGTGCGCGTCCTGACTATTCACAAGGCGAAGGGACTGGAGTTTCCCGTTGTCGTGCTTCCCGGCTTGCATCAAGGGTCGCGGAATCCGCGAAAAGCTCCGGCAGTCGATTACGATTGGTCCAGTCGCTGTTACGGTGTGACGATCGGGACACAGTGCAATGTCGGTTCGGTGATGGTGGCGAGCAAGATGGCCGCGCGCGAAGAGGCCGAACAACGCCGCCTCCTCTACGTGGGCATGACGAGGGCACGCGATCTGCTCATCCTGTCGGGAGGTCGGCCCCACACAACGGGGCGGGATACAGTGTGGTCTATGTTGCAACAGGCCATGGGCGAAGAAGTCCTGTCGAATGATAACGAGACGCTCGATGTGGGCACGGGACGGATCACCAGAGTGGTCAAGACTGGATCAATGACCATGAGGCGCCATCCTTCGAAAGCCGTTTCGTCTGTTCCCATTCCGGCATTAACGCCGCTCCTTGAGCGACAGCGACTCCGGCGCGAACAGTGGTCGCTGTTACGCCGGACCCCCAAGAGACTCACGCCCTCACTTCTGCAGGATGCAGAACACTCTGTTGGTTCCCAATTCGTCAGAGGTGAGCGAGGAGTAAGTCGCGCGCAGGCGGTGGGCATTTGTGCACATGGACTCCTCGAGCGATGGGACTTTAGGAGGACTGAGCCACCCAAAGTGGCCGAAATCGACATGCTCTGCCAGTGCCTCGTGCCGGCCGATATCCATGAAGTGGCAGCCATTCGGGATGACCTGGCTGTCCTCATGCGTTCCTTCCTTTCCTCCAACCTGTATCAGACTCTCCAGCGGGCCACCATCCTCGGCAGAGAAACTCCCTTTGTCATGCCCTGGAAAGAGCAACAAATCATGGAGGGGGTGATCGACCTTATCTATCGGCTTGACGGGAAAACCTGGATTGCGGACTATAAGACGGACCAGATCACGGAATCAGAGGCGCGTGCAAGAGCCAGGCGATATTCCCAGCAGGCAACGATCTATCGCGAAGCAGCGACTCGTTGTTTGGGAATACCAGAGGTGTCGTTTCAATTTCTGTTTCTCAGGGCAGGTGTGAGCGTGGAGGTCTGAGGAGGACCAGATGCACAATTGGATGATCCCGATCTTATTGCTTTCTCTCGTGTTAGGGTGCTCGAGCCATTCGCGTAAAGCCAGAAACGTATTGGCCGCTCCCAGCGGCGCCAACCCGGCTGTCGCCATGCAGCTTGAAAAGGGAAACGCATTGTTCGCATCCAGCGATTTCGCCGGTGCCGAACAAGCTTTCCGGCAAACGATCGCCGCGGATGCCACCTTGGCGGAAGCGCATTACAATCTGGCCGTGACCCTCGATCGGGCCGGCAATCAATCAGAAGCGAAGAAGCATTACATCGAAGCCGCTAATTTGGCGCCTGGCCACAAGATCATTTGGGACTCACCTCCGCTTCGGGAAGCTGAAAACACCGGACCGCTGAATTACGACATCAACAAGAAATCTTTTTTGGATCCTAGCAACCGTGGGTTCTAACCGTGACTCGGAAGCCACGCCATCATATTTCGCAGGAAGAATTCGGCGTCTTGGTGCAGCAGGCCCTCGCTGAGTTGCCGCCTCCTTATGCCAGCCTAGCCCGGGAAGTGTCTGTCGTGGTGGAGGAAGAACCTCCTCTCGACGTGCTTGAAGATCTCGAGTTGGACTCAGCCGACGATCTGCTCGGCCTGTATCAGGGTGTGTCGCTAGCCGAAGAATCATTTTTTCAACCGGGAGGACAACAGCCGGCGCGTATCGCAATTTACCGGGGACCGATTTTGCGTCTGTGCGAAACACCAGAAGAAGTCCGGCAAGAAATTCGAGACACTGTGGTCCACGAGCTAGGACACCATGTGGGCCTCGCAGACGATGAAATGCCGTATTGAGAATTGCGTGAAGTCTTAGCGGCCGAGCTGCTGTCTTTGGGATAGCGCCTGGCGTTGATATCCCAGGGTCAACATAAAAACGCCGATCACGATCATGGGCAAGGAGAGTACCTGTCCCATAGAAATGGACCCAAAGATAAACCCGATATGAGCATCAGGTTCGCGGAACAATTCCACCACGATGCGGCACAGCCCATAGCCGGTGAGAAAGCTCCAGAAGATAGTACCAGGGGGAGTAGGCTTTCGGCCGATCAGCCAGAGCACCGAAAACAACAGTACGCCTTCCAGTGAGGCTTCATAAAGCTGCGAAGGGTGACGGCAGGCCGGTCCCCCCGTCGGAAAGACCATACACCAATCGACATCGGTCGGTCGGCCGTACAGTTCTCCATTAATGAAATTACCGAGACGACCGAAACCTAAGCCGATCGGCGTCACACCTGCGGCGAGGTCAGCGATCGTGTAGAGTGGAATTCCCTGCCGTCTGCTGTACCAAGTGAGCGACACAATCGTGCCGACCAGGCCTCCGTGAAACGACATCCCGCCTTCCCACACTGCAAAAAACTTTGCGGGATGCTGGACGTAATAAGAAAAGTTATAGAGCAGGGTGTACCCCAGCCGGCCGCCGATAAAGACTCCTAATGCGGCCCACACGATCATGTCGTAAATCTGATCCTTGGAGATCGCGAGCCCCTTCTGAGACACCTTTCGCTGAATGAGAATGTACGCGGCAGTCAGACCGATCAAGTACATGAGGCCGTACCAACGGAACTGCAGAGGGCCAAATTCAAAAAACACCGGGCTAATGTTGGGGTAGGGAAGTGCTTGCAACCAACTCATTTTCGCCTCATGTGGCATCGTGGTTGGATCATAAGTGACCCTTATGTGCATTGCAAGCGCGACGCTCTCTTGTGTCCGCCCATTCCCTCCTTTGGTCTGTTGGTTTTCCGTCACGACTGTGTCCACTGGTGTGAGAAAAACTCCACCAAAAATTAATCCGTCCTCATCATAGAATCTCTCTTCAAACATTTTTCCCATAATTACTCTTTGTTTTTATCTGGCACGCTTGATGCTGAGGGGAATGGCTGTCAGGGTAGCTCGGAATACACAATTCCTTAACTGTTCGGAAGGAGGTTGCCATGTCAGAGTACGGAAACGGAAACCATGTTGGTCGTGTGGCTGCATTGATCGCGGGAGGTGCGGTAGTGGGAGCCGGTGTCGGTCTGCTCTTCGCGCCCCAGGCTGGAACAGAAACCAGGCGGGATATCGCCCGGTACGCGAAGAAGGCGCAGGTACAGGCTACCCGTTGGAGCCGTGCACTGCAGTCCGGCATGAAGGAAGCGATGGATCGCACCAAGCGACCCGCGATCGGAGCAGTGTAGCTGCAGTTCTCGAACGGTTACGGCTTCAGCCTAGTTCTCGCGAACATTCTTTCCGCATTCGGCCTGCTGCCAGGGATGGAGCAGGCTGTTTGCGTTTGTCCTCCGAACCTGGAGCCGATATTTTCGCCCTACGCGAACGATGGAAACACGTTCGGATACCGCTTGGCAATCGGGTTGAAGTCCTTCGTGAAGAAATGTAGTCGTCAATCGTCGCCCACGAATCGTAACGGTGACCAGATATACGTCGTTGCCTTTGCGAACGCCCTTTTGGGAAGACCTCTAGGATGTGGATTTTGCGCGGGAAGGCCGAGTCTTGAAACTGAAGTATGGTGCGGGTGATCGGACTTGAACCGATACGGCCCTTTCGAGCCACAGGATTTTAAGTCCTGGGTGTCTGCCATTCCACCACACCCGCATGCAGGCTCATACGACAGCCGGAGAGTAACATATCGTCGGTGTGGCTGAAAGGTTCAGTGAGCCAACCTGGATTCTACAACTCAAGGTCGAAGAACGGATTGGAAGGGTGCGCTATCATTTCTTTTTTTGCCATCCCTTGTAATGGTTGCCATGGCTTGGCGAAGGACTCGGTCGAGGTCATCGCCAGCGGTGGTGCTCTTCTGTAACGTCGCAAAGGCTCCATTCATTTTGGCGATTTCCAGTAATCCTTGGTTGTTGAATCTAGTCAATACCACGACGGGTATTTCAGGACGCCGAGCCACCGGCACGAGCTGAACGAGAACATCAAAGCCAGACATATCAGGTAAGTGGAGTTCGAGTACGACGCAATCAATGTCACATGCCTTGTACAGCTTCAGGCCAGACTGCCCATTGGCAGCTTCGAAGATCTGATAATCTGGTGAACTAACTGATAGCCGGTGAGCGTAGTACTGTCGGTCTTTATCGTGTCCGTCGATCAGAATAACCGATTTGGCGTCCGACATAGCACACCTGCTTCTCAGAATATCGGTGCTGCCGGCCTTCCACCAGTGTTAGCGTAGGCTCCTGGATAGACAGCGTCAATAGGGAGTAAATGCCCAGCAGAAGCGGGTTTGCAGCTCCCGGGTTAGATAAATTGAACTATGCCCGGATATGGAGTTGATCGATGAAGACAGGTTTTTCGCCGGTCGCCGCTCCGCAGGACTCTACATACCGTCGCAACCGTGATCGATCTTGAGGAGTCACTTGGATGACCTCGACCGTGATCCAGTGATCTTGAACTCGCCTGACCTCTGCCAGGCCGATATGTATGCTCATACTCTCATCGCCCAACCAGAGACGGACTTTTACAAAATCTCCTGGAGCCAAAAGATCGGGAGTCGTCACCTCATTGAACTTCAGCACACACCCGTCGGCTTCGAGCTGCTGGTGCACACGGGCCAACATGCAATCAATCGTCAGATTCGGAATAGCCCAACAGGTCTGTTGTTTTTTTCCTAAGCTCATCGTGTGCTTAGGGTAGTGCGTGAAAGACCTGCTGGCTACCCCTCAAGAGGGGGGGAAGCCCCAAGGAGGGGAGGGGGGGAACTGCGATAAAATGACCAAAATACGGGTCTTCGGACACTCTGGCCGTAACGTTTACATCCGCTAGAAAGGAAGGCACCTCATGAAAACCAGTCCTCGTCAATTTCTGTTGCTGGGAGCAATTTTCGCCGGAGCTGCAGTGGCGGCAGGTGCTTTTGGCGCTCACTTCCTGAGAGGCGTACTCGACGCATCCATGTTGGCAGTTTTCGAAACTGCGGCACGCTATCAGATGTATCACGCTCTGGGCCTTTGCATTATTTCTTGTGTCATTGAGTATTGCCCGGACTCACGCTTCACAACGGTCGGTTGGCTGTTCACCATCGGTATTCTGCTATTTTCAGGGAGTCTGTACGGAGTATCGCTCGGTGGGATCCGCTGGATGGGAGCCCTGACTCCACTTGGAGGAGCGGCATTTATTGCTGGCTGGGGATTCTTGGCTTGGGGTCTCTGGAGATCGAACTGACGTTCGTAGTTATTGGAGCGTACAGGAAGCCGTCCGTTTCCCACTGATGGACCCCCACCCCCCTTGGGAATTCACAAAGGTACCCTCGAGTCGCTGCCCTTCTTTCGAAAACAGGAGACTGTCTTCCTGGGTTTTTCCTTCTGTCTCCCAGCGGAGATAGACCGCATCTCCCAGCACGATCACTTCCGAAAGGCCTGGGATCCCTGGGCCGTCTTTCCCCGCCGGCGGGAAAATCAGGGACAGCTTTGTTTCTTCATGGTGGCGTTGGTGGTTGTGAATGACCCATTGCCACGTCCCGCAGAGGCGTAATTGGCCCCGAGTGAGACGTACACGATCTTTCCAGGTTCTGAGCCGCCACCATTCTGTCATAGCCTGCTGGCCAGCCTCCTGCGCCAAACGACCAGCCGCGACGGCAATCGCCGCATAATCATCGGCGGCGGCCGGTTTCACGGCCTCGGCCAGTGATGGAAAGGGTCCGTTACTCATGAGCCATCCCATGCGTGGAGCAGGAACCACGATCGCTCCTTGAGGACTCTCAGTGACTGATCGAGTCACTTGATTTGCCAACTGCCATGTCGCCAGCGCAGCGACGAGTCGTTGCGCTGACCGTGTAATCTCCTGAACGAGCAGCTCCTTGGCCAACTTGGAAGGAATTCCCCTGGCTCCGATGGTTGCGGCCGCATCCCTCAGAGCAGCGGCTGGACCAACTTGGCCGACGAAGAGTTCGATGGCAACCTGGTCGGATTCCACTTGAGCCAGGCGCTCTTCGAAGGTCTCTAGAAGATGGGGCCAATCCGGCAACGCACTGAAGGCAACGCCTTCGGCTGCACGGCCCGAAGAAGATACAAGGAAGAAGTTCAACAGAACGATCAAGAACACCACAGGTCTTGTCGTCTGCCGGGATGAGCAAATGGTCGTCAACATGAAACGATAGGCTGAAACGCGGAGATCAGCTTTTCTGCAGAGGGCGCATTCGTCAGGCACCTTGCAATGTATTTTTTAAAAACATTGCCGTCGCCGCCCATGCTTCGGCTGCCGCATCTTCACGGTAGCTGTCAGGCCGGGACTCATTACTGAACGCGTGCGGAGCATTCGGATAGGATCGCACATCGACTCGCCTCTGGTAATCCGAGGCCGCCGCTCGGAAGCGTTCGATGTCTTGTGTGGACACCCACGTATCATTCTCTGCATGATGGTAAAGCACGGGACAGAGGACGTCCTGGAGCGCCTCGGGCTGAATTATCCGGCCATAGTACGAGACCGCCGCACGCAATCGCTTACGCTTGCAGGCAAACTTCAATGCCAACGTGCCGCCCATTCCGAATCCCATCACGCCATGAATGTTTCGCTTGATGAATTCTCGTGTATTCAAAAACTCGCAACAGGAATTAATGTCTTGCAGGGCCAGCGACTCGTTGAGCTTGCCCATCAAGGCTTCTGCCACCTCTGCATTGCCTGTGACCATACCGCCAATGCGACCATAGAGATTGGGAATGATGACGCCGTATCCCTCACAAGCCAGGCGGGCACCCAGATCCTTAATCTGCGAATTCAACCCCCACCATTCATGCAAGAGCACAATACCAGGATAGGTTCCTTTCTCCTGCGGCCAAAACTCGATACAGTCGACCTGAACGGTTTGGATCGGACGAGTTCTGATATATGGATCCACTGAGGCATCGGTAAGCGTGGGGAGAGCAACCCCGCTTGGAAACCGACAGGATCCGGTTCCAATCTGCTGCAACGTAAATGGAGCAGTCGTCGATATCATGATTGTAGGTATGCTCCTCTCGATGTGGGAAAAACTGCTCTGCCAGGCCCATTGGCGAAGAACCTTCGTACTATAGGGACCGCTTCGCCGGCTTGTCAATGCAACCTATAAGGCAGTACTCTGCCTCGCAGTTCTAAAAAATTCGTTCTCAATCCATGTTGCACCAATCAACAGCAGAACTTGGTATCGGCCTCGTCGGAGTCGGCCGGCATGGCAGCCGCTATGTCCAGCATCTGCTGCACGACCTTCCCGGAGTCGCCCTTACCGCCGTCTGCCGCAGAAGCGGTGGAGAGTTGTTTCCCGGTACCGAGATTCCAGTTTACAACGATTACCGCACGATGATCCTGGACCCGCGCGTGCAAGCCATCGTGGTGGTGACGCCTCCGTCTCTCTGTCACGACATTTGCCTCACCGCAGTTCGCGCCGGAAAGCCGGTTCTGATTGAAAAACCCTTGACCACCACTGGAAGCGAGGCGCGGGCCATGGTGGTTGCGGCGGATCAAGCCGGAGTTCTTTTGATGACGGCACAGACCTTACGGTTCGATCCGACGATTGTGCTATTGAGAGAGCAGCTTGAGACTATCGGGCAATTGCGCTCGGCGGCCCTGGTCAGTCATATCGAAACAAAAGCCAATACGACTTCCGGCACAGCAGGACCGGTTCCGCTCGGCGCATTGCTCGAACTCGGCATTCATCTTCTCGATCTAGTCAGATTCCTTACCGGCCAAGAGATTCTCGAGGTCCAATGTAGGATGGACCCGCTGTCTTCAAAGGGGCCGGAAATTCTGGCGAACGTTCAGCTACGAACCACCGGTGACATCCTCTGTACCCTCGATATTGCCCGGGTAGAGTCTAAGCGTGTGGGAATCGCCGAATGGGTAGGATCTGCAGGGAAGGCGACGGGCGACTGGGATGCGCGCAAGGTCACAAGAACCGCTACTAACGAACCGTCACAGGAATGGACGGTCGAGCCGAGACCGACGGTCCTGGCCACGTTACAAGCCTTTGTGCATGCGATTCGCACGCAGACACCACCACCGATTACAGGACTGGATGGCTGTCGGGCGGTGGAAGCGGCCGATGCCTGCTATCGATCTGCCCAGCTCGGCGGTCAGTGGGTTCGGATGAATACGCCTCTCTAAGTATCCGCGACGATGTGCGTATCCGTCTCCTCCACGCCTTCGATTTGATGGATTTTGGTGATCACCACATCAGAGAGAGACCGTTCATCATGCACACTAATGAAAACAAAAATATCAGGCTGTCCGAAGCAGGAATGGGCCTGTTCAATTCCCGCAAGCTTCTTCAACGACTGCAAGACATCCTTTGTCTTCCCTGCCTTAACTTTGATGAGAATATAGGCCTTGGTCGCCATCGCGTCTCTCCTTTCGATCAAAGCGTTTACCACCTGGCATGGTTCGTCTATGTTCGGTAAAAATCAAATGGATGTCCTGTCCCTGCTGACTGAACCTGGCACGAGCCTTCGCGTACAGATCACCTAAAAGTTCAAAGTCGGCCGGACGCATATTGACGCGTGAGAACGCTCGGGCCAATTGCGCGCGTTCCTGGTCCGTGCGTGTTGCATAACGTTCGCAGACCGTCTCGACGATCTCAGAAGTCCATCCACCCTTGCGAAAGCTCGATCCAAGTTCCTCCGCACGGTCGGTATATTTCGACGCCAGCGCCTGATCGAAAAACTCCCGCACGACCGGATCGGCGCTTTTCATGAATAATCCCTGAAACTGAATCACGATTTGAATGACACGGTTGGCTTCGGGGGATCCTTCAGGAGGAAGCACATCCGCATCCTGCAATGTCGCTAGCAGCGCCATGGAGGCTCCTACCGGTCCGGCTGACGTCCGTCCTTGCCCTTGGGCCATGGCGGGAGTCAGGAATCCAGTGAGCCATCCAACAAGCAAGAACAGAAGAGACCACGCCATGGCGCGATTATACAGAACGGGAGGAAGTGGCACCAGCGTGCGAGCCCAGATGAAGAATGTGTGACGAAATGAAAGCATTTTCGCCTTGCCTGTCTTCGTTTTTCTTGAATCCCACCCGAGCCCTACCTATAATTCACGGCATTGAAGAATACCGGATTTCATTTTCCCACCAAGAAAATCACCGTCAACCTAGCACCGGCCGACATCAAGAAAGAAGGAGCTGGTCTCGATCTGGCCATTGCCATCGGCATCCTCGTTGCCGAAGAAGTTATTTCTCCGGACAGTCTCGATCACCGAGTGCTCGTGGGCGAGCTGTCGTTAGATGGGCAAATCAAACCGGTCTCCGGAGCCCTCTCGATCGGTCTCGCCTGCCGCGGACGGTATAGCGTCTTATTACCGGCAGAAAATAGTCGGGAAGCGGCGATGGTCGAAGGAGTAGCCGCCTACGCTCTCCATACACTCCCCGAAGCGGTGGCGTTCCTTCGAGGCGAATGTGTCATTGCGCCCGTCCAGGACGATCGCGCGAGTATCTTTTCTGCGCGACCCCAGGAAGAAGAAGACTATGGCGATGTCAGAGGACAGGATCAGGCCAAGCGGGCCTTGGAGGTCGCGGCAGCAGGCGGACACAATGTGTTGATGGTGGGCCCGCCTGGCTCAGGCAAAACCATGTTGGCCAAGCGTTTGCCGACGATTCTTCCGCTGATGGAACCCGATGAAGCCATTGAAACAACCCGTGTCCACAGTGTGGCCGCACAGCTGCCGCCCGATCAACCGCTTCTTACCGTCAGGCCCTTTCGATCGCCTCATCACAGTATTTCGGACGCCGGCTTGATCGGTGGAGGTACAATCCCTCGGCCAGGCGAAGTATCGCTGGCCCATAACGGGATCCTGTTTCTCGATGAATCACCGGAATTTCGTCGTCCCGTGCTCGACGGGCTTCGGCAGCCACTCGAGGAAGGTACGGTGACGTTGACCAGAGTGAGCGGTTCACTCCGTTACCCGGCTCAATTCATGTTGATTGCAGCGATGAATCCCTGTCCCTGCGGATATTATGGCGATCGCTCGCGAGAATGCCTCTGTACCCCTCAGCAAATCCGTCGGTACCGCGCACGGTTATCCGGGCCGTTGCAAGACCGCATCGACATCCAGATTGAGGTTCCATCAGTGCCGGTCCGGGAACTTCACGATTCCGGTCCTGCTCCGGAGGCTTCCAGCAGGATTCGTACAAGAGTCCTGGACGCACGCGAACGGCAGGCCAGACGCTATCATCAGGACGGCATCCACACAAATGCCCAGTTGAAGCCACGGCTCCTGAAGCGTTATTGTGGGCTCGACCGAGCCGGGCAGGATCTGTTGGAGCAGGCGATGATTAGATTGGGACTCTCGGCCCGTGCCCATGGGCGCATCCTGAGAGTGGCAAGAACGATCGCCGATCTGGCCGGTTCTGAGAAGATCGACCCCGTGCACGTGGCCGAAGCGATTCAGTATCGCAGTTTGGACCGACGTTTGGAATTTTGAGGAGCAACCGGTGATTACAGCCGTAAAGGTTTTTCTTTGGTGGTTTCTCGTTGGTGCGACAATGGCGCTCTCGGTCATCATGCTGCAAGGCGGGATCCGTGAAGTGATGCAAGCGCAAGGTTCCGTCTGGGAACTGAAATTGATGGAACTCCTGACGACCATCGTCGGAGGCGGCTTGCTTGGAGGCTGCGTCGCTCTAATTCTGGATCGCATTAAGAAATCGTAGCAGCCGCCGAATCTGACACACAGACAATCTGTTCAACAGAAGGAGTGACGATGGACCTGGAAGTCGGCTCGAACCTCTATCAGAATACCGATGGGACGATTGAAATCGAGGGGGTCCCGCAGCTTCAGATTGCGCTTCAACCTTCCACGAACGCGTTACTGATCAACTTCGCCCTATTCGATGCAAACGGCAAAATGACCGCCAAGCTGGTCGACAGCACGCTGATGTTCAATGAACGGCGCGCCTATGAAGTCACCAAGGCACCCTCGCGTGTCACGCTCACGCACGTGGAGTCGAAGGATGTCGTGTTGCAGATCGAAGTGAAGAAACCGGACGTCGTCGCGTTTATCAGAGGAGGATTTCATACCGTCAAGGGCCATCTGCTCGAAGTGTCCCCGACGGAATGGAAAGTGGACAAACAGCGATCGAGCGGATCCACTCAGAATGTTCAAGGCGGATCGGTCAAGATTGGATAACTACTTCCTTATTTTACCGGCTTCGTCACGGTGGGCACGATCACGATTGCCTTGTTCTTCATGTCGACCGTTGCGGTATCCCCATCACGCAACTCACCTTTTACCAGCTGACGAGCGATGGGAGTCTCAAGCTCCTGTTGAATCAGCCGCTTCAATGGCCTGGCGCCATATACAGGATCGTAACCCCGCTCCCCCAGATGCCTGAGCGCAGCCGGCGAGACCACCAGCGTGATCCGGCGTTCGGCCAGACGAGCCCGCAACCGCTCCAATTGTATTTCGACGATCTTTGTGAGTTGTTCTGTCTCCAGGGGGTGAAATACCACCGTTTCATCCACCCGATTCAAGAACTCCGGGCGGAAGTGTTTCCGTAATTCGCCCATCACGACTGCGCGCACATCCTCATAGGCCAATCCCTTTTGCTGAGCCTCAAGAATTTGCGGACTTCCAATGTTGGAGGTCATGATCAAAACGGTGTTCTTGAAATCGACGGTCCGACCCTGGGAATCCGTCA
>Ga0075433_10001620_pt1 | contig 16700 bp, 17 predicted proteins | sample RhiMethybrSRZTD2_FD_75299 | JGI IMG/M metagenome (GOLD analysis project Ga0075433, IMG submission 75299) | Populus rhizosphere microbial communities from Tennessee, USA - Rhizosphere MetaG P. TD hybrid SRZTD2 | ecosystem: Host-associated > Plants > Roots > Rhizosphere > Soil | place: USA... | reverse complement strand
ACCACCCGGAGGTAGCGCACCGGTGCAATGTAGCGCCGGGCTGGCCGCGTCGGGGTGCACGATGCACAATTCGTGTCGCCTTTCTTCCGAGGAACCTGTGCCGGTTGGTACCACGATCAAGCGCTGCTGGGCGAGCGCCGACGATCCCCTGATGCTCGCCTACCACGACGAGGAGTGGGGCGTGCCCCTGCGGGGCGACCGGGATCTGTTCGCGAAGCTCGTACTCGACGGCTTCCAGGCCGGGCTCTCCTGGCGCGTCATCTTGCATAAGCGCGCCCGCTTCCTGGAAGTATTCGACAGGTTCGACCCCGAGCGCATGGTCCGCTTCGACCGCAAGAGAATCGCGCAGATCCTGAAGGACCCGGGGATCGTTCGCAATCGCCAGAAAGTGAATGCCGCGATCGGCAACGCCCGGGCCTTCCTCGACTTCCAGGAAAGAAACGGCTCGTTCGGCGCCTTTCTCTGGGGCTTCATGGGTGGGAAGCCGAAGCAATACCGTCGCCGCACGCTGCGGGATCTCCCCGCCCGATCTCGCGAGTCGGACGCGATGAGCGCCGCGCTCGTCGAGCGTGGCTTCCGCTTTGTCGGGCCGACCATCTGTTATGCCTTCATGCAGGCGGTGGGGATGGTGAACGACCACCTCGTCAGCTGCTTCCGTCACCGCGAGGTGCAGCGCCTCGGTGAGTGATCCCAGCCCGGAGCTCCAGGCCGCGACGCTCCGCCGCGTCACCCGCCGTCTCATCCCGTTCATGTTCGCGCTCTACATCGCGAACTTCCTGGACCGCGTGAATGTCAGCTTCGCGGCGCTCCAAATGAACCGCGATCTGGGATTCAGCAGCGCCGCGTACGGTCTCGGCGCCGGCATCTTCTTCCTCGGGTACTGCCTCTTTCAAATCCCGAGCAACCTCGTGCTCGCGCGGGTCGGGGCACGGCGCTGGATCGGCGCCATCATGATCACCTGGGGGCTGATTGCCTCCGCCATGATGCTGGTGCGCGGGGTCGGGAGCTTCTACGCCCTGCGCGCGCTGCTCGGCGTGGTCGAGGCGGGGTTCTTCCCGGGCATGATCCTCTATCTCACGTACTGGTTCCCCGCCGTCGAACGGGCCCGTGCCGTCGCCGGGTTCATGACCGCGATCCCCATCTCCGGCCTGGTCGGTGGGCCGGTGTCCGGGGCGCTGCTCGGCTTGAATGGTGTCGCCGGGCTCGCGGGATGGCAGTGGCTGTTCTTGCTCGAAGGGTTGCCCTCGGTGCTACTCGGCGCGTCCGCCCTCTGGTACCTCACCGACCGCCCGGCGGACGCCGCGTGGCTGCCCGCCGAGGGACGCGGCTGGCTCACCGAGCGGTTGCGGCTCGAGCAGTCCCGCGCCGCGGGAATGCACGGCACGAGCCTGCGGCAGGCCCTGCTCAACGGGGTGGTCTGGCGGCTGGGCCTGCTCTACTTCTTGATCATTGTTGGGCTCTACGGGCAGGGACTCTGGCTGCCCCAGATCATCAAGGGCTCATCGCAATTGAGCTATCTCGCCGTCGGCCTGCTCTCGGCCGCGCCGGCCCTCGCGGCGGCGGTGGCGATGGTCGCGGTCGCGGCGCACTCGGACCGGACCGGGGAACGGCACCTCCACGTGGCGGCGCCCCTCGTGGCCGGCGCCGTGGGCTTCGCCGCGACGGCGGCGACATTAGATGCGCCGCTCCTCGCCACCGCCGCGCTGTCCCTGTCGGCCATCGGGTTCACCAGCGCGCTGGGGCCGTTCTGGACGCTCCCCACGACGTTCTTGAGCGGGACCGCGGCCGCGGGAGGAATCGCGCTCATCAACTCACTCGGCAACGTGGCGGGCTTCGCGGGCCCCTACCTGGTCGGACTCGTCAAGGACGCGACCGGCGGGTACGCCGGCGCGCTGCTCGCCTTCGCCCTCCTCATGCTCGCGGGCGCGGCCCTCGCGCTCGCCCTACGCCGCGCCTCAGGCTAAGTCGGCCGACGCCGCGAAACGCGGAGGGCGCCGCGCCTTGGTCGCCTGCTCGTACGCGAACGCGTACTTGATCAGCGCTGCCTCGGTCCACGGCCGCCCGACAAACGAGAGTCCGACCGGCAGCCCGCGCACGTGCCCCATGGGTACGGTGACGTGGGGGTAGCCCGCGACCGCGGCGGGGCTCGAAAAGCTCCCACCCCCTCCCGGATCGCCGTTCACGAGGTCGATCAGCGAAGCCGGCCCGCCCGTGGGCGCGATCAGCGCGTCGAGCTGGTGATCAGCCATCACCGTATCGATCCCTTGGCTGCGCGCGAGTAGGTGATTCTTGTCGAGCGCGCGCAGATAGTCCTGGTCGGTGAGCGGCCCCTTGGCCTGCGCCTGAATGAAGATCTCCTGCCCGAAGTACGGCATCTCCTTGTCTTTCGTGCGCTCGTTGAACGCGATCAAGTCCTCGAGCGTCTTGGCGCCGGCGGTGGGAGCCCACTCGCCCAGGTACTTGTTCAGGTCGGCCTTGAACTCGTACAGGAGCACGGCGAATTCGGAGTCGTCGAACTGGCCCGCGGTGGTGATGTCCGCGGGATCGACGATCACGGCGCCCACGCGTTTCAGGGCATCGATCGCGCCCTCCATGAGGGCGTCGGTGGCCGGGCTGTAGCCCATGAACCGGGAGCGGCACACGCCGAGGCGCGCTCCCTTCAAGCCCGCGGGGTCGAGGACGCTCGTGTACTCCGTGCGTGATCGCCCGGCGCTCGCGGCGGTGGCCTCGTCGCGCGCGTCGACCCCCGCCAGGACGCCCAACAGGATCGCGGCATCCGCCACCGTGCGCGCCATCGGGCCGGCGGTGTCCTGACTGTGGGCGATCGGGATGACCCCGGACCGGCTCACCAGACCGAGCGTCGGCTTGATCCCCACGATGCCGCAGCAGGTGGACGGCGAGACGATCGAGCCGTCGGTCTCGGTTCCGATGGCCACGGCGCAGAGATTGGCGGCCACGGCCACGCCCGAGCCGGAGCTCGACCCCGACGGCGTGCGATCGAGCGCATACGGGTTGCGGCACTGCCCCCCTCGCCCGCTCCAGCCGCTCGACGACCGCGTCGAGCGGAAGTTCGCCCACTCGGAGAGATTCGCCTTGCCCAAGAGCACGGCGCCCGCGGCGCGCAGTCGCTCGACCAGAAAGGCGTCGCGCGGGGGCGTCACCCCGGAGAGCGCGAGCGACCCGGCCGTGCTCTGCATTCGATCCCGCGTCGCGACATTGTCCTTCACGAGCACCGGGATGCCGTGCAGCGGCCCGCGCGGACCCTTGGCCTTACGCTCGGCATCGAGCGCGGCGGCTTGCGCGAGCGCGTCCGGGTTCGCTTCGAGCACCGCGCGCAAGGTCGGTCCCTTGCGGTCCAGCTCATCGATCCGCTGGAGATAGGCGGTCACGAGCGAGCGCGCGGTGTACTTGCCCGCCTCGAGGCCCGCCTGCAGCCCGGCAAGGGTGGCCTCCTCGAGCTCGAACGGCGCGGTGACCCGCTCGGTGGATCGACTGACCCCGCGCGCAAGCGCGGGGAGCGCAGGGCCCGCGGCGACGGCCGCCCCGCTCATCGTTGTGCACTCGAGAAACGCGCGGCGGTCCATCGTCCCATCGCTCATGGCGGTCTCCTCGTGGAAATGACAGGCAGGGGGAACGGGGCTAAACTTGCTGCCACTCGGGACGCACGGCCAGCGATGCAGCGGATAGTCGGAGGACAGTCGGACGTCGGGAAGCTCCGCCGGGTCGCGGTGAAGCACGCGCGCGACGCATTCGGCGACGCGGCGGCCGTGGATCGCCAGTGGCGCGACCTGCGCTATCTCGCCCGCCCGGACCTCACGGCCGCGTGGGCCGAGTACGAGCACTTCCTCGCGCTGCTCGAGGCCGCGGGCGTCGACACGCTCCGCCTCCCGCCCGACGACACCGTGGGTCTCGATTCCCTGTATGCGCGGGACGGGTCCATCGTCTGCGATCGGGGGATTATCCTCTGCAACATGGGTAAGCCGCAGCGGCGCACCGAGCCCGCCGCTCAGGAGGCCGCCTTCCGCGCCGCCGGGATCCCGATCTGGGGCCACATCACCGGCGAGGGGACCGTGGAAGGCGGGGACGTCTGCTGGATCGACGAGCGCACCCTGGCCGTGGGTCGGGGCTACCGGACCAACGATGCCGGGATCCGCCAGTTGCGTGAGCTCGTGCGGGACTGCGTGGACGAGCTCGTCGTGGTGCCCCTGCCCCACTGGCGCGGTCCGGAGGACGTGTTCCACCTCATGTCGATCGTGAGCCCGATCGACCGTGACCTGTTCCTCGTTTACGCACCGCTCATGCCGGTGCCGTTTCGCGAAGCGTTGATCTCCCGCGGCATCGAGCTCGTCGAGGTGCCGGAGCCCGAGTTCGCAACGCTGGGGTGCAACGTGCTAGCGGTGGCGCCGCGCGAGGTGCTGATGGTCGCCGGCAATCGGGAGACGCGCGCCCGGCTCGAGCGCGCCGGCGTGACGGTGCGTGAGTTCGCGGGGCGGGAGATCTGCCTCAAGGGGGGCGGCGGGCCGACGTGCCTGACCCGACCCCTCACGCGGGGCCAGGGGTAGCACCCCCGGCAGGCGGCTCGGTCTTATATTGGAGCCGAACCCCGTCTCTCGGAGGGTGACATGTCGAGAACCCTGGTGGCGGCCGCGGCCGCGGTGGTGATCGGTCTTGCCGCGTGCGGTGGCGGCAAGGGGCAGTCCGCCAAGGCGGCGGCGACGCGGTCCAAGGCGACCGCGAAGCCCGCCACATCCACGCAGAAAAAGAAGACGACGGCGAAGCCCGACACCACCCGGCACAAGAACCCGTTGACCAACAACTAGCCGGCGGTCAGGCGGACAGCGCGCGGAGCTCCGCCTCGACGCGCTCGCGCTCGACCGCTTCCCCGAGCGAGTCGAAGAGTTCCCGAGCGCGCTCGAGGTAGGCGCGAGCCTCGTCCTGCTGTCCGAGCCGGCCGCGGAACAAGCCGTAGGCGTGGTACACCTGCGCTTCGGTGGCGACGGAACGCTCCACGGCTTTGACGAGCTCGAGGGCTTGCTCGAAGAAGACGAACCCCGTCTCGTCCTCTTGGGCGCCGCGCAGCCGGCCCATCAGGGTATAGATCTGTGCCAGAGGGCGGATCACGTGGCCGCCGATGGCTACCTGCTCGGCGCGACGCAGCTCCGCCTCGGCTTCCAGCAGCCGGCCAGCCTCGAGGTCCAGCTCTGCCAGGTTCAAGCGGATCGACAGCTCGAGGCGCGCGTCCCGCGGCGCCCGTTGCGCCCAGGCCAGTGCCTCTCGGTACGCCGCGGACGCGGCGGTGTAGCGCCCCAGCTGGGCGTCTAGTCGCCCTTGCTCGTTCAGCACGCGTGCCATCTCGTCCGCGAGGCCCGCGACCTCGAAGCGCTCTCGCGCCCGCCGCAAGAACTCCCCAGCGGCGGCGAGGTCGCGTTGCTTCCGCGCCAGCACGCCCAGCTGCCGCTCGAGCCGGCCGGCGCGCGGCGCGTCGCTCGCGGCCTCCGCGAGTCGCAGCCCGCGGCTGTACCACGCCTGGGCGCCGCCCCATTGTCCCTGCGCGAGCGCCACGTCTCCCAGCCCCTCGGACGCCGCGGTCGCCCCCGCCTGATCGAACTCCGCCTCGGCCAGGGCGAGCGAACGCTGGAAATGACGCGCGCCCGCCGCGTACTCGCCGAGCGCGAGACACACGTAACCCAGCGCCCGCAGCGCCTCCACCTCGGGACGGCGGTCCTGCAGCGCTTCCGCGACGCGCAGCGCCACTTCGTACCAGGTCCGCGCCTGGGTGTGCCGGCCCACCTCTTCCTCGAGTCGGCCGGCGCGCAGTAGCGCGACCACCACCCCCGGCGCATCGCCGCGCTGCTGGCATTCGAGCGCCTCCACGTACGCCTTGAACAGCGCCTGCAGGTGCTCCGTGATGCGCTGGAACGCCTGTGGCATCCGGCGTCGCAGCTCGTCGGGGTGGACGCCCCGTTTCCCCAGGGTGAGATACGGACCCGAGCTCGACCACACCGTGGCCTCGTCCGGCCGCGCGATGGAGACCAGGAGCGCACGCAGGGGGATGAGCGCCTCGAGCTCGGGCATCAGGGCGAGCGCCTTCTCGACGCGAACGGGCGGAGGTCCGGTCACAACCCGTACTCCTTCATCTTGCGCGTCAGGGTATTGCGATGGATCCCGAGGATCTCCGCGGCCGCGCCGATCTGGCCGTTGGTGTGTGCCAGCACGCGGGCGATGTGCCGCGCCTCCGCCTCCGCCAACGTCAGGAGGCCGCCCTGCGGCCGGTCGGCGAGCGTGGTCTCCTCGCCCCGCAGCTCGTCCGGGAGGTGCTCCGCCCGCAACGTCTCGTCGGTCGCCACGATCACCGCCCGCTCGATCACGTTGCGCAGCTCGCGCACGTTGCCCACCCAGGCGTGGGCGCGCAGCAGCTCCAGCGCCCGGTCTGAGATCGCATGGATCTTCTTGCGGTAGCGCTCGGCGAACAGGCGGACGTAGTAGGCGGTCAGGAGCACGAGGTCGTCTCCCCGCTGCATCAGCGTGGGGAGCCGGATCGTCACGACCGCGAGGCGATAGTACAGGTCTTCGCGGAACCGTCCCTGCTTGATCGCTTCCTTGAGATCGCGGTTCGTGGCCGCGATGAGACGCACGTCGACGGGGATGGTCTCGCTGCCTCCCACCCGCTCGATCTCGCGCTCCTGCACCGCGCGCAGGATCTTCGCCTGCAGCGCGAGGCTCATGTCGGCGATCTCGTCGAGGAACAGGGTACCGTTCCCCGCCTGCTCGAAGCGACCAATCTTGCGCGTGACGGCACCGGTGAACGCGCCCTTTTCGTGACCGAACAGCTCGCTCTCGAGCAGGTTCTCGGGGATGGCGGCGCAGTTGACCGCGACGAACGCGCCCGACGCGTGCGGGCCGTTCACGTGGATGGCGCGGGCGGCGACCTCCTTGCCGGTCCCCGACTCTCCCTGTACGAGCACCGTGGCAGCGCTCCCCGCGACCCGCGCCAGCAGCTTGTACACGTCGAGCATCGCGGGACTCTGCCCCACCAACGCGTACGGGCCGACCGCGTGCGGCTCGACCAGCGGGAGCGGGACCGCGGTTTCGCTGACCACGGAGCGGACCCGCTCGAGCGCGCGCACCAGCTCCTCGCGTCGCAGCGGCAGGGAGAGGACGTCGAGCACGCCCGATTTCTCGGCCCGCAGCACGAGACCCATGGACGGCGCCTGCGCGACCGCGATGAGTCGCGGGCTCCCCGTCGCCCCGCGCAGCGTGTCGACCCACCAGGCCAGGTCGTCGTCCGCGTGGTCGCTCAGGACGGCCAGGACCACGTCCCACCGCCGGCCGGCGAGCTGCCGCACCGCGCGCGGCAGATCCGGCGCGGTATCGACTTCGAGCCGACCGTCGTCGGCCCATTGTCGGAGATTCTGCAGCAGACCGCCGGCGCTCCCGCCCTCTCCGGCGACCACCAGAATCCGCAAGAGCGCCACCTCCCCCCTACCCGGTGCGGCGGACGGGACCGACGGCTCCATGCGAACCGGTGAACTCATCCCCTCGTTCCAGCGCCGCCCAGATACCGGGCGACGAGCACGAGCGCATCATCCGTGCCCTTGCCGTGCCGGGCGAGGATCTGATCGGCGAGCTGTTGCGGCGCCGCCTCGGGAGACAGCCCTTCGGCGAAACCTTCCCGGATGCCGTCGGTGGCGAAGAAGAGGGTATCGCCGGGAGCGATGGGGAGCACGACCGGGTGGAGACGCGGCAGCTCGGATCCGACGATGCCGCCGCGCGTCACGAGCGTCGCCCGGGTGGCGCCGGACCGCGCGGCGCCGTCGCCGTAGACGAGCAGGCCCTCGACGTTGCCGACGCCAACCCACGTCATGGACCGGTCGTGTCGGGTGAGCGCCGCCACGCTCATCACCGCGCCGCGCGTCCCCTGCAGGGCCCGGTGGCAGTGCTCGATGAGCCGCACCGGCGATTCGGACGCGTGCCGCTCGAGCGCAGCGACGGCGGCCTTCGCCGCGCTCGCCGCCTCGGCACCGTGGCCGAGTCCGTCCACGACGGCCACCAGTACGCTGGTCCCGACCGGCTTGACCAGGTGCCGGTCGCCCGACTCGGCTTCCCCCGGCAGGGTAAGGGAGGCGACGCCCCACTCGATCAACGCCGGCGCGCCCACGGAGGCCTCAAGCATTCATGCGGCGCCATTTTTTCATCGTCACCGTGGTTCCCTTCCCGACGGTCGAGCTCACGTCGAAATCGTCCATCAAGCGTCGCGCCCCCGGGAGCCCCAGGCCCAGGCCTCCGGACGTCGAGTAGCCGTCCTCGAGGGCGCGCTCGACGTCCCGGATCCCCGGGCCCTGATCGCGGGCGACGATCACCACGCCCTGGCGGTCACCGTTGGTGACCACGCTGAGCGTGACTTCGCCCCGTTTGGCGTACATGAGGATGTTGCGCGCGATCTCGGAAATCGCGGCGGCGATCACCGTCTGGTCTCCGCTCGAGAAGCCCGCCTCCGCTGCCAGATCGCGCCCGCGTTGCCGGGCCGTGACGACGTCCGTGTCGGCGGTGATCGGAATCAGGAGGTCGTCAGCCACGGTCGATGCGTCCCGACCCGCGCTCGATGCGGAGCTGCGCCTGATGGTCGAGGAACAGCAGGCCTTCCTCGAGGTCCAACGCGGTGGACACGCCCTTGAGCGTGAGTCCGAGCTGCACCATGGCGAACGCCACCTCGGGCTGAATCCCGACGATCACGGTCTCCGCGCCGCGCAGCCGTGCCATGTGGGCGATGTCGCGCAAGGTCCGCACGGCGAACGAATCCATCACGTCCAGCGCCGTGACGTCGACGATCACTCCCCGGGCCCGGAAGCGCCCGACGCGCTCGATCAGCGCCTCCCGCAGCTGCGAGAGGTCGGCGTCCGTGAGCGCCGACTGAATGGACGCAATCAGGTAGTGGCCCTGCTTCAGGATCGGGACTTCCACACGCCCTCCGGCGACGGAGTGGGAGGTCGACTCACGCCTTCGGAGTCAGTTCTTCCTGCGGGACGACCTTGTAGCCGAGCAGCCGTTCCGCCTCTTCGATACCGCCCTGGAGATCGCCCACCGTGGCCATCTCGCTCAGGTCCACACCGATCGTCACGAGCGTCTGCGCGATCTCGGGCGAGAGGCCCGTGACAATGACCGTCGCGCCCAGCAGGCGCGAGGCCTCGACCGTCTGCACGAGGTGGTTCGCGACGTTCGAGTCCATGGCGGCCACACCGGTGATGTCGATCACGACGACCTTCGCGCGGTTGGTGCGTATCGCGCGCAGCAGCTGCTCGGTGAGCTGGCGCGCGCGCTGCGGGTCGATGACGCCGATGATCGGCAGAATCAGCAAGCGCTCGCGCACCTGCAGCACCGGGGTGGAGAGCTCCCGGATCGCCTCCTGTTGCTGCCGGATGATCCGCTCGCGCTCCTGCACGAAGCCGACGGCCACCGTATTCGCGATGCGGTTCGCCGCCGGCTCGTAGGCGTCGAGGATGCGGTTGAGCTTGTCGAAGTCTCCGTGGTACTTGGCGAACAGCGAGCGGGCGAGCACGTCACGCAGCAACAGCACGATCCCGACCACTTCGTGCGTCTCGACGCCTCGCGGGATGATGCGCTCGGAGAGGTTGCGCGCGTACGCCTGCAGGGCCTCGAACGTTCCCGTCTCCAGCGCTTCGACGTAGTTGTCGTACACCGATGTCGCTTCGGCGAAGATCTCCTCCTCCGTCATCGCCGTGAGCAGCTGGGCCCGCGTGATGCGCCGCGCCCACTCCTCGCGCAGCTGCGTGCGGTTTTGTCGCAGGTGGGCCACCAGCTCCCGTAACAGCGCCGCGGTAGACTCGGATTGCGCCTGGGGGTCAGGCGGCACAGCCTGCGCGTCTTTGCCCTTGGTGGCCATGGATGGCGGTCCTCGCCTGGTGGGGTGGAATAATGTTGCCGGCGCGCAACAGCAAGGCTAGTGCCAGGGTGTCGCGCCAGCTTGCGCATGCTAACTCATTATGTCACAGCACGTTCATATTCGCGCCGAGAGTATGGTATGGCGTGCGTGCAACAAGTTGATGCGCCAGCCTGTGACTACCAGCACAAAAAGAGTGCGCAAAGAGGGCCCGATCCAGACGCTGGACCGGGCCCAAGTCGTCGCGAAAAACCGATCACATCGCGACGGTGCTGCTCGCGGAGCCGACGATAATCTCTCCGGTTTTCGTGACCGTCCCCGGCAGGCAGCCCAGCGGCGTACAGACCCCGCCGATCACGCTTTGCAGGTACACATGGATCATGTTCACCGTCAGGCCGCTGCTCGACACGCCGTCGCCCGAGGGGATCTGCTCGTTCAGCACCACATACCCCACGCCGGGTAGGCTGATGTTGGTGTTGGGAGCCACCGGCTGATCGCCGGCGAGCGACCCCACGCCTGCGATCGCCAGGTTCGTCAACGTGGAGCCGTTCGCGTTGCTCACGAGCCCGCTTGCTGTCCGGGTGCTCACAACATTGGCGACGACTCCCGTCGCCGTGATGAGCCCGCTCAGGATGTCGACGTTTCCCAGCGAGGCGACGCTCTGCGCGCTCGCGGCCGAGGGGTCGCCCTGAGTCCCCAGCGCGCCCGTCGTGTTGCTGTTCAGGAAATCCGCCGACAGGACGCCTCCCACGCTCCCGCCATCGGACTCCGCCGTCGCGATGGCGCCGTCGGTCCCGGAGACCGGTGGTAGCACCGCGAGCGCGGTCTGGCCCACGGAGCCGAGCGGCGTATTGGCGTACGCGCCGTACGCCTGGCCGCTCACCGACTGGGCGACGCCCGCTGCCGTGAACCCGGCGGTCAGGCTGCTAAGCAGACCGAGGGCCGCGAAGCGGTACACCCACTGCGTCTTCATGGCTTTCATAAATCACTCCGTCCTTTCCTCAGTGAGCTTGGATGTTGCCGCCCGTCAAGAGCGTCTGGTCCGTGTCGCCGCTTGGGGCCGTTGACGGCGTGTTGGCGGTTGCCAGCGTCTCCCAGCGCCACGAATCGGGTCCGAAACCCGGACTCGAGCCCGGTTCGCCTTTGTCGCAGGCCGACATGCGCGTGAGCTCCGAGCCCGCTTGCCCGTTGACGCGCGCCGTCATCCCGTCTAGTCCTACCAAGACACAGCGACCCGCGTTGTACGTAGAGGCGAACACCGTTTCACCGAAGTCGTCCACGCCGTTATGGATCGACACGTGCCACCTGGTCTTCGAAGGGTGATGCACGACTTGGATCTCGCCCTTGGTCACGATGCAGTGCCCACTGCCATCCGTCCCGAGGAACACGTTGAATCCGAAGGTGGTCTTCCCGACAATCGGTGGGCGCTCCGCGGGGCCGGGGGTCCCGGGCGCTCTATCGGCGGGATCTGGATCTGGATGTGGAGGGTCGATGCGCCCGCCGCCGGTGAATTTGGCAGCCGGGCACGGGGGCGGCGCAACCCAGAAACTCGGCCGGTTGGGCGCCATGCTGACGCTCGGCTGGTCGGTACACGCCACGGCCAGCACTCCGGCCGCAATGAGGCTCGGCCAGACGATTAGGCTTCTGTGTTCTCGCATCATGTGCGTTCTGCCCTCCTCGCTGTTGACGATTCCCGCCGGTGCTGACCACAGCGCGGCGAACGCAAAGCCGATGCCGTCCGGTTGGGAAGGAGAACGCGGTGAGGTGTCGAGACTTACAGAAGATGTTGCAGCCTCGCGGCGATGCGCGCGCAGCGATTTCGCGTGCGCAGTTGTTGCGTGCGCACGAGATTGCATCGGTACCACAGGGGGTGACGAGGAGGTCTGCGAACAGAACGACTTTGGATGAGCTGGGCGTCGCGGGGGGCGGCGTGCGGTCCGCCCCCCGCCGGCGCTGCATCTTCCATGCAGACACCTCCTCGGTTACGCACACAATGGCGACGGCGCCGTACGGTCGTCGTCGGCTTGTCGGTTCCGGCTCCGGCTTCAGCCCGCGGCGAGCGGCTGGGGCATGGCGACCGCGCGGCGCGGCGCCTGGGGCAACGCCGTCCCCTCGTTCGGATCGAAGCACTCGTCGTCGCACACCACTCGCGCAATCCGCTCGGCGGCGTGCCCATCCCAGCGCTCGATCAGCGGGCGGGCGGGTGATCGCCGGGCGAGGGCGCGCTCAGCCGCCGCGAGGATCGCGCCGCGCTGCGGCAAGACAAGGCGGTTCGTGCCGTGGGTGCAGGTGATGGGCCGCTCCGTATTCGGTCGCACCGTGAGACACGGCACACCGAGAAACGACGTCTCCTCCTGAAGCCCGCCCGAGTCGGTGACCACGACCCCGGCGCCCGCGACGACGCCGAGCATGTCCAGGTAACCGAGCGGCTCGAGCAGCCGCAGTCGCCCCTCGGGCGGCGGCCGCCGCAGGAGCTCCTGAATGTGCTTGCGCGTGCGCGGATGCACCGGGAACAGCACGGGGATGTGGTCCGCCAGCCGCGTCAGCGCGTCGAGCAGTTCTCCGAGCACTGCGGGATCGTCGACATTGGCCGGCCGATGGAGCGTCACGACCGCGTAGGGACGACCCCCGACACCCAGGCGCGTCGGCGCGTCCAGTGCCACCGCCTGTGGCAGCGCCCAGCACAGCGTGTCGATCATCACGTTGCCAACGAAGTGCATGCGATCGGCGGGAACGCCCTCGGCCTCGAGATTCTCCGCGGCATCCCGCGACGGCAAGAACAGCAGGTTCGATACCCGGTCCGTGACCACCCGGTTGATCTCTTCGGGCATGGTCCAGTCGCGACTGCGCAGACCGGCTTCCACGTGACCAACGCGCACCTGCAGTTTCGCAGCCACCAGCGCGGCGGCGACAGTGGAATTCACGTCCCCGTACACCAGGACGAGGTCGGGCCGCAGCTCAACCACCACCGGCTCGAGGCGCTGCATCACGGCCGCCGTCTGCTGGGCGTGCGATCCCGACCCCACTCCCAAATCGCGATCGGGCGCCGGGATCCACAGCTCCTCGAAAAAGGCGTCCGACATCCCCGCATCGTAATGTTGGCCCGTATGGATGATCACGTGCTCGACGTCGCGCTGCACGAGCGCCCGGTCCACGGGCGCGAGCTTCATGAAGTTTGGGCGGGCGCCGACCACGGAGAGAACGCGCATGGCTTTACTCCACTGTGACGCTCTTCGCGAGATTGCGCGGCCTATCCACGTCGCACCCGCGTAAGACGGCGATGTGATACGCCAGCAGTTGGAGCGGGATGACCGTCAACACCGGCGTGATCAGGGGTGGGCTCGCTGGCACTACAATCTGGTGATCCACGAGGTGGCTCAGATCGCCGTTGCCCTCGCTCGTGATCGCGATGAGGCGGCCGCCCCGCGCTTTCACTTCCTGCATGTTGGACACGACCTTGGTGTAGACCCGATCCTGGGGCGCCACGCACACCACGGGCATGTTCTCGTCGATCAGCGCGATCGGTCCGTGCTTCATCTCGGCCGCCGGGTAGCCTTCCGCATGGATGTAGGAGATCTCCTTGAGCTTCAGTGCGCCTTCGAGCGCCACGGGGAAGTTCACGCCACGACCGAGGTACAGCGCGTTGGGCGCGTCCGCGTACCGTTCGGCGAGCGCCTTCACCTGCGGCTCGACCCCGAGCGCCCGCTCCACCAGCTCCGGGAGTCGCACGAGCTGGGCGACCAGCGCACGCCCCTGCTCCGCCGGCAACCCGCGCTGGCGCCCGAGGTACAGGCCCAGCAGTAACAAGGCCACGACCTGCGCCGTGAACGCCTTGGTGGACGCCACGCCGATCTCCGGGCCCGCATGCAAATAGATGCCACCATCAGCCATGCGGGCGATCGTGGATCCAACGACGTTCACGACACCGAGCACTGTGGAGCCCGCCGCCTTCGCGGCCCGCAGCGCCTCGAGCGTATCCGCCGTCTCACCGGACTGCGAGATCGCGATTGTGACCGTTCCGGGGAGCCGCAGCTGGCGGCGATAGCGATACTCCGACGCGTACTCGACCGATACGGGAATCCCCACCAGGTCCTCGAGGATGTGCCGGCCCACCAGCCCGGCGTGCCACGAGGTGCCGCACGCGACGATCGCGACGCGCTGAATCTCGCGGCAATCCTCCGCGGTCAAGTTCAGCCCGTTGAGGCGCGCCGTTCCTTCGGCCACAAGCAGGCGGCCGCGCAGCGTGCTCCGCACCGTCTCGGACTGTTCGCAGATCTCCTTGAGCATGAAGTGCGGATAGCCACCGAGGGCGATGGCGTCGAGATCCCACTCGATGTCGTCGACGGCTCGCTCTTGCTCGCGAGCCTCCGGGTCGAGCACGCGATACCCTCCCGAGGTCAGGACGGCGACATCGCCGTCGTTGAGGTAGACCACGGACCGCGTATGCTCCAACACGGCGCTCACATCCGAGGCCACGAGAAACTCTCCGTCCCCGACGCCGAGCAGCACCGGGGAGCCGCGCCGGGCCACCACGATCTTCCCGGGATCGGTCTCGGCCACGACGGCGATACCATAGGTCCCCTCGATGTGTTGCAACGCCGCAATGACCCGGTCCTCGAGGGTCGCGCCGGGCGACTCCTCGATCAGGTGGACCAGCGTCTCGGTGTCGGTCTCGGTCACGAAGCGGTGGCCGCCCACCTCGAGCCGTTTGCGCAGCACGTCGGCGTTCTCGATGATGCCGTTGTGAACCAGCGCGACCGTGCCCGTGCAGTCGGCGTGGGGGTGCGCGTTGCGCTCGGTGGGGGCGCCGTGGGTCGCCCAGCGTGTATGGCCGATGCCGCAGCTCCCGTGTAGCGGCGCGCGTGCGAGCAGCTCGCGCAGGCCGCCGATGCGTCCCGCGAGCTTGCGGGTTTCCACCCCGCCGCCGTTGAGCACCGCCACCCCAGCGGAGTCGTATCCCCGGTATTCCAGGCGGCTCAAGCCCTCCACCAGGACCGAGACCGCGTCCCTCGGGCCGACGTACCCTACGATTCCGCACACCGCTCAGGTGCCCCCACGCTTGAGTTCGAGCAACGGGTCTCCCGTGATCGCGAGACCGAACCGAGTGAGCTGGGCCCGCGTGCCGTCTCCCGCGCTCGTCGCCGTGCCCGGCAGCGCCCCGATAGGCGCGCCGCACCGCTCGCACGTCCAGACCAGACTCCGTCGGGCGCGCGGCCGGCGTCTCAGGCGCTCATCGCTTCGTGTCTTACAGTTCTCGCAGCGCATCCTCGACCGCCTCAAGTCAGGAGCGCTGCACTTCAAGTTTGAGGCCGGGCGGTGCCGACCTTGGGGAGTCCGCGGTATGGAGCAGCACGATAAGGGGTTAGCCCCTGTAGCGGGCGCGCGCTAACCGCCGGTCGCCCGGTCTGCGCCGTTGCGCGCGCGCGGCAGACCGCCGCGTGCGGGCGGCGCAGCAACGGCCGTTGCAAGCAGAGTCGCGTCACCGCGCACCAGCCAATCGACGGCCCCGGGTTTGCAGATGCTCGCTCGCCGATGCGATGCCATCAGCGGCATGCGGTTGGCCGGAGTGGAGCATGACGGAGCGAATGCCACAAAGCGGATTGCCGCTCGTGCTTCTCGCCGGGGACGGCAAAGAGGCGACGCGCTGGCTCAGAGTGCTGCTGGAGGGCGGCGGGTACGCCGTGCTCCAAGAGCGCACGGGCCAACACGGGCTCGAACGCGCAGGCACCACCGAACCCGACGTGATCCTGGTGGACGCCGAGCTGCCCGACATGGCGGGGGTCGAGTTGTGCCGGATGCTGCGTGCCGATCCGCGGGTCTCGAGCAGCACGCCGATCTTGCTGACGATCCGCGATGCGGCTACCCGAGAGCAGCGACTGGCCGCGTTGCGCGCCGGCGCCTGGGAATGCATCGCGCCGCCCCACGACGCCGACGAGATCCTCCTCAAGATCGGCGCGTACGTGCATGCCAAGCTCGACGCAGACCGAGCCCGCGCCGGGGGCTTGCTCGATCCCGTGACCGGGCTCTACAACCGGCAGGGGCTCGCCCGCCGCGCGCGGGAGCTCGGATCGCAGGCGTTCCGGGAGCACGGTCCACTCGCCTGCATCGTGCTCGCGCTCGACGTCGAGCCACGGGGTGGGGTGAACGTGGGCCGTTCCGTGCAGGCGATCAAAGCGGCTGCGCGGCTGTCGGATGTGATCGGCCGCCTCGGCGCGAGCGAGTTCGCAGTACTCGCCCCGGGTACGGACGCGGAAGGGGCCCGCCGGCTCGCGGAACGGCTCGCCAGCTCGGTGTCCGCAGCGACAATCGCCCCCGCCGGCTTCCCGCCGGCCGTCCGCGTGCGCTGCGGCTACGAGGCCGTGGCGAACGTCGGCTACGCGCCGATCGAGCCGGTGGATCTGTTGGTGCGCGCGGCCGCGGCTGTCCGGACCGGCAAAGTGGATTCCGCTACCTGGCTGCGGCGCTTCGTCGAGGCGGCAACTCCCCCCGGCTCCCCCGCTTAGACAGGACCCGCCGGCTCCCGGCAGATAATTAGCAATCCAGATAATCAGCAATCGTGGTAGCAGGTCCGCTCGCTTGCACCATGGCGTCGAGCGCGGCTGCAACAGGCCGACCGCGCCATGCCGCAAATCGGTGCACGCGCTGCGGTCGTGGGATGCACCTTGGTGCGAGCCGGGCCCTGGCCCGGTGGCCCGGACAGGGCGCTCGTGCCCATTTCGTGCGGAAAACGCGGGCGCCGCGGGGTCGCGACAGTATGGCCCGAAGCGTGCGTAGGAGGGGGGCAACCGCTTCCCAGGACGAC
>Ga0075433_10001617_pt1 | contig 16718 bp, 15 predicted proteins | sample RhiMethybrSRZTD2_FD_75299 | JGI IMG/M metagenome (GOLD analysis project Ga0075433, IMG submission 75299) | Populus rhizosphere microbial communities from Tennessee, USA - Rhizosphere MetaG P. TD hybrid SRZTD2 | ecosystem: Host-associated > Plants > Roots > Rhizosphere > Soil | place: USA... | reverse complement strand
AGTAGTAGAGGGCCGGCGTGCCTGCGCGGAAGCCGTGCGGCGGTGCAAGACCGGTGCTGGACGTCACGAGCGTCGTGATTCCCGCGGTGAGAACGTTGTCGAAGGTGAGCGTTACCGGGCCAGGTTGGCCTGACGAGAGAGGCTGGTGGACGACGCCGACGCCGGTCGGGTCGTACTCGACCGCGCCCACGTCGCACGTGTCGACGCCGTCGCCGTTGCCGTCGAGCGGGCGCGTTGCCCCGAACTCATCCTTCGGGGGACAGTCGGGCGCGCTCGTCCCGACGCCGCGGTCGATCGCCTCGCTGCCCGGCGGCAACTCGTAGACGCCGTCGAACGGGCCGGTAACCGGCGACTTCGTCGCCGTGGCGATCGTCGCACCACAGCTCGTTCCGGGAAACTGAAGATCGCCGCCGCCGTCTGCCTCGACCGGAGATCCGGAGGATTGGCAATTGCCGTCCGGCCCGGTGTTGTCGGCGACGAGGGTGTTGTGGAGCGTTACCGGCGTTCCTGCGATGCCGCCGGCGCGGACGGACGCGTTGTTGCCGACGATCGTCACGTTCGTCAGCTCGGCGTGCGCGCTCGGGGCGTTGTAGATCGCGCCGCCGCCGCCGACGGAGAAGTTGGTCGTGCTCGTCGCGTGGTTCCCCGTGATCGTCACGTTGACGAGCTTGATCGTTCCGTGGTTGTGGATGGCGCCGCCGTGGATGTGGCTGGGTAAGGCCGTGCTGTTGTTGCCGGCCTCGCCGCCGGTCAGCGTTAGGTTCGACATCGCGACGCCCGCACCCGGATAGACGTCGAAGACTCGAACTCCAGGCACGGTCTGTCTGATCGTGGCGCCCGTGTCCGGCCCGCGGATGGTGATCATGCCCGCCCTGTCGATCTTGAGATGCCCTGGGTCGCAATGCTCCTGCGCAATCACGCATGCCGTCGAATTCCAGTCGCTGTACGTCAGGTCGTACGGGCCGCCGAGATCGGGAACGACGACAGTGTCCTTGTCCTCCGCAGCGGCGATCGCCTCCCGAAGCGAGCAGTCCGCCAGCGAGCAGAGACCGTCGTTCCCGTCCGCCCTCTTCGTCACGAGCAGGTTCTCGGGCACGCTCGATCCGATCGTGATCGTGAAGCACACGGTTGCCAGCTCGGGGAACGGAGCCCCGGAAGCTCCAGTGGCGCACGTCGACGAGCCGACGGTGCCGGTGGCGTCCGCGCCGGCGCCTCCCGCGGGGGAGAACGCGCCGCTGCGTACGTCGAGCGTGAGGTCGAGCCCCGAGGAGTCAATCGGAGGTCTGTTGACCGACACCGTGGAGCATCCGAAGAGGAGGTCGAAACAGGCGTCCGGATCCACGTCGATCAGGTCGGGACTGATGACCGAGCCGTTGAAGTCCAGGATCTCGATCCGGATCGGAGTGAATCCGCCGGTCGTCGTGCGGGAAACGGTTTTCGTGAAGCTCCAGCCCGGCGTGATGGCCGCCGTGTTGGCGATAAATCCGCTCTGGAACCACGTGCCGTTGGCGATGTTGATGCGGGTGTAGAAGTCCGGGATGCCGCCCGGATCTCCCGGGGTGGGAACGTCGAAGGCGGAGATGCTCGTGACGCTGTCGATCGTGACCGTCACCGGCACCATCGCCGCGACGGCCTTTCCAGGCGCGACTAGCGCGGTCATGACGACCAGCACGCCGACGAGGCCTTTCCAGCGTCGGCGCCCGCGTGGTTGCGACACCGGCCTCCCCCCTCTCTGTCCCGATGATAGGCCACCTTCGCCGCCGCGCCTAGAGGCAATCTGCGTGGCGACTAGGCGTCCATCTCCGGGAGATGCCGAAGCCGCGGTATCGGCGACGGGAGCAGCCAGAGGAAGCCGGCGATCGCCCCGACGGCGGCGATCCACAGCGTGGGCCGCAGGCCGATTGCGGTGCCGAGCCAGCCGCCGGCGAGCGCTCCGAGCGGGCGGACGCCGTAGTTGACGACCATGTACGCACCCGCGACGCGCGAGCGGAGCCGGTCGGGCACGACCGCGGCCTTGATGGCGCCGGCGCTGATGTCGAGGATCATCACGCCGAGGCCCGAGAGGAACTCGGACGCGAGCAAGCAACCGAACACGACCCATCGCGGCCCGCCGGCGAGCGGGACGAGGACGAGCGGGACCGGGAACAGGACGCAGCCGACCACGAACGCGGGCCCGATGCCGATTCGGGTCGACACCCTGCCGGTGACGACCGAGCCGATCACACCGCCCACCGAGGCGACACCCAGCAAGAGCCCGAGTGTTCCTGCCGGCACGTCCAGCGACCTCGTCACGTAGAGCATGAAGAGCGCCCAGAAGACGAAGTTGAAGAAGTTGATCGTCGCGGTGGCGAAGAGCGACGCTCGCACGATCGGCGAGCCGAAGATGTAGCGGACGCCCGCCGCGAGGTGGCCACGCTGGGCGGTTTCCGTCGGCGGCTCGGCGGGCGAAATCGAGCCCAGGGAAAGCGCAGAGGCCAGGAAGGACACGGCGTCGGCTACGAGGGCGGCCGGCGCGGAGAGCAGCTGGACGAGGAGACCGCCGAGCGCCGGCCCGCCGACGAACGAGAGTGCCCGGCTGCCGTTCAGGATGGCCTGTCCCTCGACGTACCGCTCGCGCGGCACGAGGCTCACGAACAGCGTCGTGTAGGAGACGAAGAAGAACACGCTCAGCGTCCCGATCAGAAACGCGACGACGTACAGCTGCTCGAAGGTGAGGACACCGGCCGCGTACGCGATCGGGACACTCGCGAGCAGCCCGGCGCGCCCGAGGTCGGCGACCAGCATCGTTCGGCGCCGGTGACCGCGCCGATCGACCCACGCACCGGCATGCAGCGAGAACACGAGGCTCGGAAACAGCTGGGCCGCGAGGAGGTAGCCCATCTCCGCGGCGTTCGCGTCGAGCGCAAGGACGGCGACGAGCGGCAGCGCGATCAACGTGACCTGGTCCCCGACGAGGGAGATCGCCTGTCCGGCGAAGAAGCGACGGAACTCCAGGCTCTCGCGGAGCAGCGCGGGGATGAAGCGCCCGGGAAGCCGGAACGGCGCTCGTGTCGCGAACGCCCTAGTCGTCGTCGGCATCGGGGAATGCGAGGTGGAGAAAGCGCACACGCCGTGCGCCGGTCGGCCGGAGCTCGGAGTCCGCCGTCCGCGCGAAGAAGCGCTCTCCGAGCGCGATCAGGTCACGCGTCAGCTGCGCCAGCTCCTCAGCCGTCAGGTACAGGCCCTGGTCACCGAACGCGGCCGCTTCCTGCCACTCGGGCGGCTCGCCGCTCCGGCGCTCGAGCCAGTGCATGAGCCCGTGGAAATAGCGCTCGGCAACGATGGTCTCGAGCAGTTGCGCAGCCGGCGCGAACTCCGGGTCGTCGGAGACCGCCGGCCAGTCGGTGATCTGCGAGGTCGCGCGCCAGGGGCGCTCGCGCCCGCGTCCGCCGCCGGCCTCCTCGACGAGCCCGTACTTGGCGAGCTGGCGCAGGTGGAACGAGCAGCTGGAAGGGCTCTCACCGACGAGCTCGGACGCCTGGGTTGCCGTGAGCGGGCCGCGGCGGCGGAGCTGACTGATCAACGCGAGCCGCACGGGGTGGGCGACCGCACGCAGCGCGCGCGGATCGGTGAGGTGGACGCTTCGCTGTTCGGCTGGGTTAGCCATCGAAAGAAGTCTTTCGAAAGTATACTTGCGAAGTATTCGATGCGCGAGTTCAGGTATCCGCCCAAGCCCGCACCCGGCGACCGCGTCGCCGTCCTTTCGCCGTCCGGACGGTCAGCCGCCTACTTTCCCGCCCCCTTCGAGCTCGGCCTCCGCCGGCTCCGCGACGAGTTCGAGCTCGAGCCCGTCGAGTACCCGACGACGCGCGCCCGTGAGGCGTCTCCGGAGGAGCGCGCCAGCGACGTCGAGGCGGCGTTCGCCGACCCCGACATCCGAGCCGTGCTCGCGAGCATCGGCGGCGAGGACGAGTTGAAGGTGCTCGCCTTCCTGGATCCGGCCGTGCCGGCCGCGAATCCCAAGCCCTTCTTCGGCTTCAGCGACAACACCAACCTGCACCTCGTCCTCTGGAACCAGGGACTCGTCTCCTACCACGGCGGCGCGGTGATGGTCGAATTCGCCCGGCCCGGGTCGATGCATCCGCTCACCCGTGCCTCGCTGCGACGGGCGCTCTTCACCAGGGAGACGACCACGCTCGCGCCGGCGGGGGAGTTCGGGGACGAGGACAGGGACTGGGCCGACCCGCGAAGCCTCGAGGCGGCGCCCACGATGTTCCCGGCCAAGGGCTGGTCGTGGCACGGGCCGTCTGCCGTCGTCACCGGCCCGGCCTGGGGCGGCTCCCTCGAGATCGTCGACTTCCACCTCCGAACGAGCCGGTACCTGCTGCCCGAGGACGCGTACGACGGCGCCGTGCTCTTCCTGGAGACGTCCGAGGAGCTGCCTTCGGCGGCGTACGTCTACCGGGTGCTGATGGCGATGGGCGAGCGTGGCCTGCTCTCGCGCTTCGCGGCGCTCCTCTGGGCGCGCCCGAAGGCGTGGTCGTTCGAGCAGCCCAACTCCCCGGAGGACAAGACCCGCTACGTCGAGGCGCAGCGCGAGGCCGTGCTGCGGGCGGTGGCCGAATACAACGCTCGCATCCCGGTCGTGTGGGGCGTCGAGTTCGGCCACACCGATCCGCAGCACGTCATACCGAGCGGTGGGACGGTGACGGTCGACTCGATCAGGCGGCGAATCGACGTCACGTACTAGGACCGGCGGCTAGTAGCCTCCGCCGCCTCCGCCACCGTAGACGACGATCAGCGCCACGATCGCAACCGCGATGCCCGTAATCACGAGCCACCGCATGCGGCTCCAGGCGCGAAGTCCGGTCCTGTCGGCTCGCCGGTCGTCCATTCCTACAAGCCGGGAACCGCGGCGGATTGTCAGTCGCGCGCGAGCTCCAGGAGCCGCGTGACGGTGCGCCAGTTCCGCGCGGTGCCCGTGAGACCGAGCTGGTTCTCCCAGAACGCCTGGGTGAGCTTGGTCCCCGCGTACCCGTTCGGACACCACACGTAGACCTCGCGATCGCCGGCGCGGAACACATCCGGCACGAACTTCGACGGATCAATGCCGCGAACCCGCCTGGCGTCCGGCTTGGCGGAGAGGAAGGTGACGAAAAGACGGGTGGGATCGGTCATGACGTCGCCGAGTGGGTTCCGCTCGACGACGCCGGCAAGTTCCCTGTCCGTCCGTATGAGCACTCGGACGTCCATGCCGAGCTTCGCATCGAGCTCGCCCTCGATCGCCTTCGCCGCACGTGCCGGCGAGTCGGCGGTCGTGAAGACGACGTTGCCGCTCTGCAGATGCGTCCTGACCTCCTCGTAGCCGAGGCCCTCGACGAGCTTGCGGAGGTCGGCCATGGCGATTCGCTTGTTGCGGCCGAGGTTGATGCCGCGCAACAGCGCAACTTGTCGCTTCGCGCTCACGCGGAGCGTTCGTCGTAGGTCGGCACGCCGCGGAAGTGCTCGGGATTCCACGTCGACTCGAAGCGATGTGCCTGCCGGTTCCCGACCGCAAGCACGGCGGCATCCGGCGTGTCCGCCTTCGCAGCGCGACGAACGCTCGGGTCTGGAACGACGACCAGCCCGCCTCGCCCGATGACGAACTCGTCGTCCTCGACGCGGAACCGCACGCGCCCGTCGAGCACCACGTAGACCTCCTCGTGGAGGCCCGCGGTCTCGTCGTGGTCTCCGATCAGGTCGCCGCCCGCTTGCTCGGCCAGATACACGTTGAGCCCGAACGCGGTCAGCTGGAAATAGTGCTGGATCGGGCGCCAGTCGACGCCGTCCTCGCGGATCGACGGCACATCTGCGATCGAACTGACGGCGTACCGCGCCATTACGGGCTGACCATACCGACCAGGCTCGCCGTCTTGGCCGGTGCTGCCGAGCGCCATATGGCGTGGGAACCTCCAAGGGCACGTTCAGGTGCTGAGCGCGTTCCCGCCGGGCTCCGCGACGACGGCGAACGAGATCGGGTCGCCGTCGGCGAGGCCGAGCCCGGCCCGCAGGCGGGTGTCGCTCACGAGCTCGACCTGCTCGGGCGGATAGTCCGGCTCGTCTCCCTGGAACGCGATCCCCCGGTACCGGTCCGCGATCAGCACCGCGACTACGAAGTAGCCGGCCTGCCCCGTCCGCGCCTGCCAATCGGGCGCGATCGCGTCGGCAGGCACGTAGCGCCACCCGGCACGGTGCACGATGGGGCGTTCCAGGCGGACGTTCAGGGTGCCCGGAACCGCGGCCGGCACTCCGAACAGCGCCGCGAGCCGGTCGGCGTCGAGCTCCCCCATGAGCGGAGCGCCGAGCCCGCGTCCCGGCACCACCGTCCCCGTCAGCACCTCCGGCAAGCGACCAACAAGTACCACATTGACTTTGGCCTCGATCGGTGGGACGGTTGCCACGACGATCGACTGACGTAACGCAAGTGGATGGGGAGAGGGCGTGGCGAGTCGCGCGCCGTTTCGCGCGAGCGCACGAGCGAGCACGCCGCGGTGTCCCTGGAGAGGAGGATCTCGTGCAGCGGCACGGTTCCGAGAGCTACTACGTCATTGGCGAGGGGTTGCTGACGGAGAGCGTCGAGGGGCGGGATGCGACGCTTGCCACGGGCGTCACGGCGAGTGCGCCGCCGTTTCGCTTCTCGCGGATGGGGCCTGTCGGCGCCGGCATCCAGCTCGGCGACGCGAACAGGAAGAAGGTCGGGCTCGCGATGACGGCTGGCGTGAGTGGCGCCGCGAGCATTCCGGCCGGTTTCACCTACCTCGGCCAGTTCATCGACCATGACCTCACCTTCGACAGGACGCAGGTGATGCTCGGAACGCACATCCCTCCGGCGCAGCTGGTCGAGGCTCGCTCGCCCGCGCTGGACCTCGACTCGCTGTATGGTGCCGGCCCCGGGGATCCCGAGTCGGCGAAGTTCTACAGCGACGGCGTCCACCTGAAGGTGGGCGACACGACAGCGACAAACGATCCCGCCATCCCGGGGTTCGACGTGCCGCGCGCCGGCGTCGGAAGCACGGCCAAGGCGCGCCGGAAGGCCGTCATCCCCGACCCGCGCAACGACGAGAACCTCGCCGTCGCGCAGACGCACCTCGCCTTCATCCGCTTCCACAACCGCGTCGTCGACAGCCTCCCCGGCGGCCTGACCGACGCGCAGAAGTTCGCGCAGGCGCGCGAACTGGTGGTCAAGCACTACCAGTGGATGATCCGGACGGACTTCCTGCCCAGGATCTGCGCCGCGGCGGTTGTCAGCGACGTGTTCACGAACGGCCGCAAGGCATTCGAGGTGAACGCGACGCCGACAGACGTTCCGACGATGCCGATCGAGTTTTCGATCGCCGCCTACCGGCTCGGACACAGCATGGCTCGCGCCGCTTACGAGTGGAACAAGAACTTCAACACCCAAACCGATGTTCCGGGCACGCTCGAGCTGCTGTTCGAGTTCTCCGGCCTGAGCGGTACGCTCGGCGGCGGCGAGAAGCTGCCCAGCAACTGGATCGCCGACTTCCGCCGGCTCTACGACTTCAGTCCGATCCGGCCGGACCTGGTCGTGCCACCAGCGAAGTTCAACAAGGCCCGCCGCATCGACACGAGGCTCGCAAACCCGCTCCGGCATTTGCCGCAACTGACCATCGGCCCGCCCGCGGTCCCCGACACCGATCCGACGCGGAACCTCGCCTTCCGCAACCTGACGCGGGCGAAGATGGTCCGGCTCGCCACCGGCCAGCAGATGGCGAAGTTCCTGAAGAACAAAGGCGTGACCTTGACGCAGCTGACGAAGGCGCAGATCCGTGACGGCAAGAGCGGCGCCGCCCTCGACACGCTGACGCAGACGCAGCGCGACTCGGTGCTGAACCACACGCCGCTCTGGTTCTACATCCTCCGCGAGTCCGAGGTGGCCAACGGGAAGCTGCAGGGCGTCGGCGCGCGCATCGTCGCGGAGACGTTCCAGCGCGCGATCGAGGGAAGCCAGTTCTCGATCGTGCGCGACACCGCGTTCCGCCCGAGCTTCGGCCCGAACAACACGACCTTCCGCATGATCGACCTGCTGCTGTTCGCCGCGAACAACAACGCCGACGAGATCAACCCGCTCGGCGATTAGACTCGGTTGCGACGCACCCGCGTCGCGAGTCGGCCGGTGAATCTCTTCCTGACGAGCCCGTGGATGGAGGGACCGCAGGTGCGCGAGGCGCAGCAGCTGCTCGCGTCCAACCCGTACGGGAAGTTTCTCCAGGGCGAGATCGACGGCGTCTTTGGCCCGGACACGCATCGCGCGGTCTACCGTGCGAAGTGGTGGCTCGGCTACGCCGAAGAGAACTGCAATCACGTGTTCGGCGCCTACCTCGCCGCGCTCCTGTCCGTGCGGAGGAGGCTCAGCCGCGCGCAGGCGGGCCGCCGCACTGCCCGGCTGCGGAAGGCGAGAAGGAAGCCGCTCCGGCTGCGGGCGCTCGCGGACATGGTTGCCCGAATCGGCGAGCACGAGGATCCCGTCGGATCGAACCGTGCGCCGTCGTCGCTCTGGTACGGCCTCATTGGGCCGTGGTGCGCGATGTCGGTGACGAAGTCGTACGTGGAGGGCGGCAGCAGAGCGTTCGCGCGCGGGTCGCGCTGGGCCTACGTGCCGTTCATGGTCGCCGAGGCGGCAGCGGGATCACACGGCCTGGCGATCACGTATCGCCCCCAGCCCGGAGACGTGGTCTGCTTCGACTGGGAGGGGAACGGCAGCTGGGACCACACCGGCCTGTTCGAGGAGTGGCTGACCGTCAAGTCACGCTTCCAGACGATCGAGGGCAACACCGGGAACGTGCAGCAGCGTCACGTCCGCGAGTACGACCCGGGGCGAACAGTGTTCATCCACGTGGGTCGTTGAGCGCCGTCAGGCAGCGCGGCGGATGCAGCGGAAGCCGATGTGCGCGGTGGACGTGTCCACCGCCTCCCCCTGGCGCGCGGAGGGCCGGTACCGCAGGCAGTAGTTGGGGGCGCAGAGGTGGGAGCCCCCTTTGATCAGCCGGCGCGGGATCGTCTCTCCCGCCGCGTAGCTCGCGTCGGCCGACGCCACCCGCGGGTTCTCGGCGACGCAGCACGGGCTCTGCGGCTCGGCGTGGTGTTGCGGCGCGAAGAAGTCGGTTGTCCACTCCCAGACGTTTCCGGCCATGTCGTAGAGGCCGTAGCCGTTCGCGGGAAACGTGCCCACGGGCGAGGTGCCTTCGTACCCGTCGAGCTTCAGGTTCTGCCACGGGAACTCGCCCTGCCAGGTGTTCGCCATCGGGCGCCCGTTCGGGAAGTGGTCGTCCCCCCAGGCGAACGCCGCTCCGTCGAGCCCGCCCCGCGCGGCGAACTCCCACTCCGCCTCGGTGGGCAGCTCCTTCCCCGCCCAGGTCGCGTAGGACGCCGCGTCCTCGAACGCGACCTGGACGACCGGATGGCGGTCACGGCCGTTGACCGTCGTGCCCGGGCCGCCGGGCCGCTTCCAGTGGGCGCCCGGAACGTACTGCCACCAGTTCCGGTAGTCGCGCAGGTCGACCGGCCCCGCCGTCTTGCGGAACACGAGCGATCCGGGGACAAGCAGCGCTGGGTCGGCGCCCGGGTAGTCACTCGGGTCGAGCGGGCGCTCGGCGACGGTCGTGTATCCGGTCTCCCGGACGAACCGCCTGAACTCGCCCGCCGTGACCGGGTACGGGTCGATCCAGAACCCCGCAATCGACACCTCATGGACCGGGCGCTCCTCGGGATAGAAATCCTCGGACCCCATCCGGAACGTCCCGCCCTCGATCCAGACCATGCGGTCGGTGCCATGGGGCCGAGGCGTTGCCTTCATCCCGGGGACGCGAGCCATGACGTCACCACTGTGCCACGCATTCGCGGTCGCCGTCGATCCGGGCTAGACGCAATCCGGGCTCGGCGCTAAGGTCTTGTCTCCGTTCCCGGCGCCGGGAGCGGAGGAGGCGCGGTTGCCTCGGGACTGCTCGCAGTCCTGGGGCTTTTTTGATGGACCGACACGGGAGGACGGATGGTCAAGGTGGAGGCGGTCGTGATCCGGGAGCGGGTGGAGACCGTGCTCGACGCTGTCGAGGAGGAGACCGGCCACGTCGGCGTCACCGTCATCGAGGCGATCGGGCACGGACGCCAGCGCGGGATCACGCACGAGTACCGCGGCCGCGTCTTCGAGTCGCGCTTCCTGCCGAAGGCGCACCTGACGTTCATCGTCCGCGACGAGATCGCGGACGGCGTGATCGCGGCCGTCGTCGATGCAGCGCGCAGCGGTCACGAGTCAGGGGACGGGATCTGCTGGTCCAGCCCCGTCGCGAACGCGACGCACAACCGCACCGGTCAACCGCTCGAGGAGGTGGAAGTCGGATGAGCAACAAGGATCTCGCCATCGCGGCCAGCACGATCTGGGTCGTCGTCGCCGCGGTGCTCGTGATGTTCATGCAGGCTGGGTTCGCGTTCCTCGAGGCCGGGCTGACGCGGATGAAGAACGTCGGACACGTCGCGGCCAAGAACGTTCTCGTCCTCGCGCTCGCCTCCGTCGTCTACTACCTGGTCGGGTTCGGGATCGCGTTCGGCGACGGCGGCAACTGGCTCCTGGGCGGATCGGGCTTCGCGCCGTCCGTATCCGACCTGGTCGCCGTCGGGGCCGCTCCGTTCTCCTGGTTCACCGAGATTCCGGGAGCCGGCGCATACCTGTTCGAGGTCGTGTTCTGCGCCGTCTCGCTCGCGATCGTGTGGGGCGCGATGGCCGAGCGCACGAAGCTCTGGGTCTACTTCGCGTTCGGCGTCGTCTACACGCTGCTCTACTCGGTTGTCTCCCACTGGATCTGGAGCCCCGACGGTTGGCTGTTCGCCCGCGGGATGCAGGACTTCGCCGGCTCCACCGTCGTCCACTACCAGGGAGCGCTCGCCGGGCTCGCCGGAGCGTTGCTGCTCGGCCCCCGGATCGGGAAGTTCGGCCCGGACGGCAAGCCCAACCCGATTCCCGGCCACAACATGGCGTACGTCACGCTCGGCGTGATCATCCTCTGGTTCGGGTGGTTCGGGTTCAACCCGGGCTCGACGCTGGGCGTCGATCTCGGCGGTGTCGGCTTCTTCGCCTACGTCGCGCTGAACACGAACCTCGCCGCGGCTGCCGGCGTGCTCGGCGCCGTCTCCACCGCATGGGTCGTGATCAAGAAGCCGGACCTGTCGATGATGCTGAACGGCGCCATCGCAGCGCTCGTCGCGATCACTGCCGCGTGCGCCTTCGTCGCTCCGTGGGCCGCGCTCGTCATCGGCTTCGTCGCCGGCGTCATCGTCGTGGTCGGCGTGCTCGCCGTCGAGCGGATCCGGATCGACGACCCGATCGGCGCGATCGCGGCGCACGGGATGGCCGGCGTCTGGGGCACGCTCTCGCTGGGCTTCCTGGCGCTTCCGGGCCAGGCAAAGGCGCTCGCAACCGGGACGGGCGGGCTCCTGTACACGGGCTCGCTGCACCAGCTCGGCGCGCAGGCGCTCGGCCTGGTCGCCGTCGGAGCATTCACCTTCTCGGCGTCGTTCGGCGTGCTATGGGCGATGAAGCGAACGTTCGGGATCCGCACGGAGCCCCATGTCGAGACGGCCGGGCTGGATGTGTCCGAGCACGGAATGTGGGGCTATCCCGAGTTCTACATCCCGGTGCCGGGCGGCTACGGAACGGAAGCGCATGCGCACCTCGGGCTCTCCCAGCCGGCGACAGCAAGTGCGACGGCGCACGCCTTGCAGCCGCAGTCGAGCCTGGAGGCCGAACCAGAGGCCGCGTGAAGCCTGACCCCGCCCCAGGTGGCCGGTGAGCCGCCCGGCGGACCAGACGAAAGGCTAGGTCCAGGTTCCGGGGCGGAGCCTCGTCCCCGCGCCGCTCGTGTGTCATCCTGCGACCGCTGCGGAAGAGGGGAGCCGGTCTGCGCGGTGTGCAACTCCCGAAGGGTTGTTTCCGGGGGGCAGCGTGTGATCTGGTTGGCCTGCGCGCTGGTGGTGGTTGTGACGTCACTAGCGGCGGCCCAGGCGGGCGCCGCCGACCAGCCCCAGCCACCGCGGACGCTTTGGAAGGCGTTTCCGCTGCAGCAGCGGCAGCAGCAGCAGCCACGCAGGAGCAATCCACGGCCGGACCAGGCACCTGCCTCTCGGTCGAGCGGCGCGTCCGACAAGCTGCTCGTCGCCACAGCGGCCGCGGTCGCGGCGATCGTGCTCGCCGGATTGTCGTGGTTGATCATCACGCGCCGGCCGCGAGAACGTGCTGCGCAAGCGGTCCGGGATCACGTCGAGCAGATCGGCTACACGGTGTTCGCCATCGTCGTGGGGATCGGAATCGGCGTCTTGACCGGTCTCTACCTCTGACCCCGCATCGATGACCGACCGCGTCTTTCTCGAGATCTTGGACGAGGCGGCCGCCGCGCCGGCCGAGCTCCCGCTGTCGCGCGCGCGGCTCCTCGAGAGGGCCCTGATCGGCGGCGGCGCGGTCATCGCGGGCGGCGTGCTGCTCGGCGGGCTGCCGAGCACTGGCTCAACCGCCCCGTCGGCGAGCCAGGACGTTGAAATCCTCAATTTCGCGCTTCTGATCGAGTACCTGCAAGCAAGCTTCTACGCGGAGGCGCTCGCAAAGGGCGCGCTCCGCCGCGAACGACGCCGCTTCGCACGGATTGTCGGGTCGCATGAGCAAGCTCACGCCTCCCTCATCGAGCGCACGCTGGCAGGCAAGGCCCGGCAGAAGCCGCGTTTCGACTTTTCGGATACGACTAGTGAGCAGGCCAAGTTCGACCAGACCGCCGTCGTGCTCGAGGAGATCGGCCTGGCCGCGTACAACGGGCAGGCGTCGAACCTCACGAAGGCTGCGCTCGGGACGGCGGCGAAGATCGTGTCGGTCGAGGCGCGCCACGCCAGCTGGATCCGGGCGATCGTCGGCCGGGTTCCTGCGCCGGACGCGACCGACCAGGGCAAGTCGGCCGCGCAGGTCTCGTCGGCACTCAATCAGACCGGGTTCGTCAGGTCCTGAAAGGAGGCGCGTTCCGAATGGCCGAGGAGCTCACACTCGAGAGCGTCGACGAGGACGGAGCCCTCGCGGAAGCCCTCTCCACGGTCTCGGGGACTCGCGCCGAGTTGCTCCGAAGGGTGGCGCTCGGCGGCGCGGCGCTGCTTGCGGTCACCGCCGCGCCCGCCTCAGCCGCACCGTCGAGGAGCAAGGACATCGCCATCCTCAACTACGCCCTGACACTCGAGTACCTCCAGGCGGCCTTCTACACGGAGGCGCTCGACCTCGGCTCGCTGCACGGCGCTCTCGAGGAGCAGGCCCGGATCGTCGGCGCGCACGAACGCGGGCACGTGGCGGCGCTGCGCAAGACACTCGGCGGCGCAGCGGTAAAGCGTCCGAAGTTCAACTTCCGCGGCAGCACGGAGTCCCCGGAGGCGTTTAGGAAGACAGCGGTCGCGTTCGAAGACCTCGCCGTCGCGGCGTACAAGGGTCAGGCGCCGAACATCCAGTCGAAGGCGTACCTGATGGCGGCAATCTCAATCCATTCGGTGGAGGCGCGACACGCCGCCTGGATCCGCCGCCTGGCCGGGTCGCTCCCGGCCGCGAAGCCGTTCGACGAGCCTCTGTCGGACACGAAGGTGCGACGCATCGTCGCGTCGACGCGATTCATCGTCCAGACGCAGAGGAAGATGCACCCGCCGTTCACCGGGTGACGGGACGACGGCGCTCACGCGTCCTCGGCCTCGTCGCCGCCATGCTCGTGGCTACGGGCCTGATCGGGACGGCGCTCGCATTCGCGCTTTCGCAGGCCTCTCCGCGCCCCGTCTTCGTTCCTCGGCTTCCGGACCCGCCGGCTCCGGCTTTCACGGTTCGCGCCCTACCGCGATCGCCTGCTCGGCGGACGACGTACCGCTGGGCGCCGCTCCTGCAGCCAGTTCGAGCCCGTGCGACGCCGAGCGCCGGCGCACGACTTCTGGCGCTCCTTCAGAAGAGGACACCGGAGGACACGTCCAACCTGGTATTCGTCCTCGGTCGGCACGTCGACCGGTCCGGTCGCGTGTGGGTCCACGTGCGCCTGCCGGTGCTGCCGAACAACACCACCGGCTGGCTACCGCGCGGCACCCTCGGCGGGTACGTGGTCGTCCGCACGCACCTCGTCGTCGATCTCGGGCGGCTGTCGGCGACGCTGCTGCGAGATGGCCGACCGATCTTCCGGGCGCCGGTCGGCGTCGGCACGGACGAATCGCCGACGCCAAGCGGGCAGTTCTACGTCCGCAACCGGCTAAGGAGCCTCAGCTCGTTCTACGGGCCGCTCGCGTTCGGGACGAGCGCGCGGTCAGCCGTACTGACTGACTGGCCGGACGGCGGCTTCATAGGCATCCACGGCACCGACCGACCCGACCTCATCCCGGGGCGGATCTCCCACGGCTGTGTCCGGCTCCGCAACCGGGACATTGTCACGCTCGGCCGGCTGATGCCCGTGGGCACCCCGGTGACGATCCGCTAGGCAGAGAGCAGCTCGGCCGCGGCCTCCAGGTTCACGCGCCCCGCGCCGCGGGTGACCACGTAGCCGGAAGCGCGCTCGGGATGCCAGCCGGCGATCCCGGTTTCCACGACAATGGCGTCACCGGCCTCGGCGAGCAGCGCTTCCGCGGCCGAGCGCTGCCACGCGTGCCGGTGCGCGTCCCTGAGGACGAGGACGAGCCGCCTGCCCCGACGGTCCGCCAGCATGGCCTTCGCGTCTTCCGGAGGCGCCTCGAGCCGGACGACCTCCGTGTTGCGGGCGCGGGCTCGAAGAGCGGCGCCAAGCCCTCGACCGGCCTCGCCGGCTGCGATCGACGGGGGAGGTCTGAGCTCGACGACGACGAGGGGGCCCGTAGCGGCGACGTCGCCCTCGGCACGGACGGCGCGCCGCGCGGCCTCGAAGCCCACCTGGCCGTCGGCCGGCGACTGGTCCGGGGCCCGCGAGGAAGAAGAGGCGTCCGCGACGCGGGCCGCGGCCTCGGCGAGACGGTGCTCGTCGAGCCGCCCGTTCCGCACCGCCTCGACGATCTCGGTGTGAACCTGCTCGACCGTGCCAGCGTCGACGTCGGCGCCGAGGCAGAGCGCATCGGCGCCCGCGCCGAGGGCGCGCACGGCGATCTCGCCCATCGGCGCGCTTCTGCTGAGGGCGCCCATCTCGAGCGCATCGGTGATCACGACGCCCTGAAAGTCGAGGTCGCCGCGCAAGACCCGCAGCGTGGCCGCACTCAGCGTGGCCGGCTCGTCGTCGAGCGCGCGCGCGACGATGTGCGCCGTCATGACCGCGCGGACATCGGCCTCGACCGCGGCCCGGAACGGGGGCAGCTCCCTTGCGGCCAGGGTCTCGGGGCCGGCCTCGAGGACCGGCAGGTCCAGGTGCGAATCGAGGTCGGTGTCGCCGTGTCCGGGGAAGTGCTTGACGCACGCCCCGATCCCCGCGCCCTGCATCCCCGTCACGAACGCCCTGACGTGGCGGGCGACGAGAGCCGGATCCGAGCCGAACGACCGGACGCCGATGATCGGGTTGTCCGGGTTCGAGTTGACGTCGGCGACCGGAGCCAGGTCGAGGCCGATCCCGACCCCGGCGAGGTCCGCTCCCATCGCCCGCGCAACCCGCTCCGTCAGGGCGACATCGTCGATCGCGCCGAGCGCGTAGTTGCCCGGGTACGAGCTGCCGTTCTCGGTCTCCAGGCGCGTGACATCTCCGCCCTCCTCATCGATCGCCACGAGCACGTCAGGCCGCTCGGCTCGGAGCGACCTTGTCAGTGCGGCGAGCTGCTCGTGTCCGGCGACGTTCCGCGCGAAGAGGACGACGCCGCCGAGTCCGGCGCCGAGCCAGGCGCGTAGCCACGTCGGCGGCTCGAGGCCCGCGAACCCGGGGAAGAGGCACGCAGCGGCGAGGCGATCGAGCTCGCCTCCCGGCGTGCTCACCTCACCCGCGCACGGCGCCGGCGGTGAGCCCGAACGCGATCCGGCGGTGCACGAGCAGGAAGAAGATCACGACCGGCAGCGCCACCAGCGTCGCTCCCGCCATCAGCTGGCCCCAAGCCGTGCCGCGCGCGGTGATGAAACCGGCCAGCCAGACCGTCACCGTCTGCTTCTCGGGTGGTGTGAGCAGGACGTACGCGAGGATGTACTCGTTCCAGGCCTGGATGAAGGCGAAGATCGAGGTCGCCACCAGGCCAGGCCCCACGAGTGGAAGCAGGATTCGGAAGAACGCTCCGATCCGGGTGGAGCCGTCGACCATGGCAGCCTCCTCGAGCTCCCTGGGAATCCCGAGGATGAAACCCCTCAGCGTCCAGACCGTGAAGGGCAGCACGAACGACAGGTACGTGACGATCACACCCGTGAGCTTGTTCACCTGGTGCGCGTCGCTGAGAAGCAGATAAAGCGGAATGATGAGCGCGTTCAGCGGCACCATCTGGACGAGGATGATCAGCACGATGAAGGCTCGGCGGCCGTAGAAGTGGAACTTCGCGATCGCGAGCGCCGCGAGGAGCCCGAGCGCCAGCGAAAGCCCCACGACTACGCCGACGACGATCAAGCTGTTCTTCACCGACGACCAGAAGAACGGGCGATGGATCGCGTCCGTGAAGTTGCTCAGCGTCGGCGAGGGCGGATACCACTTGGGCGTCACGCTGAGGATGTCCGTGCCGGTCTTGAACGCCGTCGAGATCATCCAGTAGACGGGGAAGAGCATCAC
>Ga0075433_10001616_pt1 | contig 16720 bp, 31 predicted proteins | sample RhiMethybrSRZTD2_FD_75299 | JGI IMG/M metagenome (GOLD analysis project Ga0075433, IMG submission 75299) | Populus rhizosphere microbial communities from Tennessee, USA - Rhizosphere MetaG P. TD hybrid SRZTD2 | ecosystem: Host-associated > Plants > Roots > Rhizosphere > Soil | place: USA... | reverse complement strand
GTATGCCCTCCGGACGCGGTCGAGGCGGTCCCGGAGGTCGAGGTCCCTCTTCGCCTCCGCGTGTGCCTGGTGCCAGCGCAGGCTGTGCCGTTCCTGTGCCGTCGGTGGACGAGGCCGCCCTCGATGCCTCGCTTTGGTCACGTGCGCAGCGCGGCGTTGCGGCGCCGCGTCCTCCACGCCTTGAGAGCTGCTGCTCGGCGACGACGGGTCACCCACGCCTTGATTGCGGCCTTCCTCCTGCTGTTCGTGCTCGTTCTCATGCCTCCTCCTTCCACTTGTACACGCGCGTCTCGTAGGTGCTCTTCTTGTTCTTGTCGTTGCTGGACTCGTACTGGTACGAGCGCACCCTATGGTATGGAGGGTGCTTGGCCGTCCAAAGCGCCGCCTCGACGTACGCCGCGCAGGCGGAGTAGCCGTGCTCGTAGAATGTGTTGTTCGTGGCGTGCAGAAACCCGCTGGGGTGGCGGTTGTGCCCGGTCGTGATCACGAGCGTCGCGCTCATGCCGAGCATCCGCAGTTTGAACATTCGCACGAGGCCCCGACCCATCTGCGCGGTCGGCTGCGAGAGAAAGTCGAGGTAGACGAAGTCGAACGCCGCCTTGTCCGTTTCCCTCCAGATTTCATCGACGGCCAGATGAAACTCCAGCGGCTTCTGCGTGGTGCGGATCCCGCGCGGGTGGGGGAGCGGCAGGCCCTTCTCGTTGAACCCGGTCGCGATGGCCGCGTGCGCCGACGGCACGCACTCGATCGCCCAGATGTTCTGTGGCTTCACGCCCTTTCTGGCGAGCATCCTGGCTTCCGGCCCCAGCTCGCACGGCATGCAGATCGCCGAGGATCCCGCATGCAGGACGGTCCCGGCAAGCACCCGCCTGATGATCGCATCCTTTGCCCGGAAGCGCGGCGAGGACCGTACTTCCGGGGTCGTGAAGATCTCCAGGTTTCTCGACATCGTTCTACTCTGCGGCCTTATCGCTCACGTCGTCGGCCTCGCGCTTCATCCGCTTGGCCTTCGCCCACCTGGACTCGCGAGGCCCCGTCGGCTCGACGCGCTTTCCGGACTGAACCGCCGCCAGGAGTGCCGTCGGACGGTCATCGCTCTCCGTGCGTGGGACCTCCACGATCCGCCGTCCGCGAGAGGTGAACGCCAGCTTCAGAGCGTCGCGCAGCACTCCGGCGGCGACGAGCCTACCGTTCGCCCGCGCCGTCTTGGCCTCCGGGGTCTCTTCGAGCACGCGGATGGCGGGGCGCAGGTCGCGCTTCTCGACGACTAGCGTGTCGTACTTCTCCGCGAGCCGGGCGGCAAACACGCGGTAGACCTCTCGCCGGTGCCGGATGCCCTTCTCTCGCGCGCTGCTCTCCCAGGCCCACAGGTGGTGGTCGTGGTACCGCCAGGCTTCGAGCGCCGTATAGATGACCTCGTCACCCTTGAACCTCTGGTTCTTCCACACCCGGACGACGGCCGCGAGCTTCGCGATGGCCCTCCAGTGCGCAAGCGTCTCGGTCTTCTCCTTGAGCCACTTCGGCGCGCGGATCCGCAGGAGAGCGGCGATCAGCAGGGCGCGCGCGGTGTTGAAGTTGTCGTCGCGGACCGACCGAAGCTCTTCCGCCTTCCGGATCTGCGCCGTCCCGTCGGCCGGCAGCATGAGTGCGCGCCGCTCTTCCGCGCTGCAGACCTCCGCGACACGGATCTCGCCGTGGCCCACGTGCGCCCACCGGACGTCGACCGCCACGGCACCGCTGGGCGCCGGGGTCCGCGCGGCCTCGGGCATGTACTTCACGGTGAGCGCGCAGTACCACTCCGTGCGCGGTCCGATCCGACGCGCATGCACCACCGCCCACTGGATCTGCCCGTTCTCCGGGAGCGGCCGGTGCAACACCATCTTGAACCGTGCCCAGACGGGAGCGCGCCCGTTCGACCCGATACGGATGGCGAGCGTCGCATACCGCCTCTTGGCGGAGCGCCGGCTCGTGGGGTCGGCGTGCTCGGGTGGTTTGCCCACCTCGATCCGCAGGCGGGTATCCTCGCCGGCCAGCGCATCGGCAACGGTCAACCCGTGCTGCAACTGGACGCCGATGCGACTGTCGCCGCGCCAGCGCACGAACCGGGGGTCGTTGGGCGAGCCGTCGGGCTGGTACAACGGCATCTTCTGGGCCTGATCGTCGGACGCTTCGACGAGCAAATACGTGCCCCAGAAGGCACCGCACGCGGCGCGTGCGGCCCTGCGCAGCTTGCCGAACGTCTTGTTGAGCATCTTTTGCTGCGCGGCCGAGCGCGCCTTGTTCGCCCACCGCACAGCGGTGAAGGTGCGGAACGCCTCCTTCCGCTTGGTCCGGGCGGCCGCCAGCTCGTCTCGAAGCTCTTTCGGGACGCGCGTCGGTTTTCCAGCCAGCTTCGATTGCTGTTTCAACTCCGCCGCTTCGTGCCCGAGACGCTCGACTTCCTTCTCCGCCTCCTCGATGCGCCGCTTCGCCGCAGCGGCATTCTTGAAGGAGGCTTCGAGCTTTCGGACGGCCGAGCGGCGCTCGCGCGCGATCTCGACGAGCTTGTTGCGGTAGCGGTGGGCGAGCCACATTTGCTCGCGCACCTTCTTCTCACCCTCGTGCGGCGGGAGCAGGCCGTAGCGATACACCCTCGTAATCTTTTCCATTTTTTGACCTCTACTCACTACGATGCTCCCGGTGCGCCGCTGGATACAAAAAAAGGCTAGGACGATCGATTGCGCTTGTCAAGCCTGCGCCAAGCCCGCCGCACCTTCAGGTGCGCGGCTGCGAGCGCATCGTGGTCCTCCAGCGTACCGGAACTGATCGCCGATCGCGTCGCCGCCATGAAGTCGTCGAGGATCCTCAGCACGGCCCGCAGCGTGGACGCGCGCCACACCGTCTTCCGGCGCCGACGTCGAATCTTGCGCCTCATAGGAACTCGATCTCCTGGCCGGGCTGCACGCCCGCCGGCATGACGGCCGTCGTCGTCGTGCCGTCCGGCAGCTCGACCTCGACCTCCACGAGGCTGATGGACGGTCGGATCTGCGCGAGCGTCGCGAACATCGCCTGCGCGCGGTCCGTCTGGATGTTCTTGATCAGGTGGACCTCGTCGGCGATCACGACGTCGAACGGCATCCGGACGAGCGCCCTTTGGACCTGCGGGTCCCGCAGCGCCTCGTAGTGCGTGACGGTCAGGTCCGGGCGGCCGTCCTGCAGGCGCTGGAGCCGCCGAGCGATCTCCGCCGAGCCGTTGCCGATCTCCTGGGCGGTCAGCCGGGTGTGCTGGGCGGTCTGGCGCAGCCACGTCGCCTTCACGGTGTTGGGGCAGACGACCAGTCCGTAGCGGGCGAGGCCCCGACGCCTCAGCACCGCGAAGGTCGCCAACAGCACGAGCGTCTTGCCGACGCCCATCTCGTGGAAGATGCCGGCCCTCTGATGGCGCAGGCAGAACCGCACGTCCGACCGCTGGTCCTGCCAGGGCGCGCTCTTGAGCGTCTCGTCGATCTCGCGCGCGATCTCGTCGTTGAGCGCGCCGTCCCGGATGACGTCGTTCAGCCGGAGCCGCTCCTCGTAGTCCCGGATGAGCCGCCAGGCCTCGTCGTCCATCTCGCGCTGCCCGCTGTGACCGAGCCGCTGGATCTTCTCGCGCAGCAGCGGGAAGTCGTGGACCGGGACGAAGTAGACGTTCGTCTTGGGGTTGTAGCGGCAGCCCATGAGGCTCTCGATGGTCTCGCGGACCTCGGAGGGCTCGTCGGCCGAGAGCGTCACGAGCAGCTTGTCGCCCGCGCCCGAGACGACGATCATCGGTGACGCCACTGACCCGGTTCGGGTCCGAGCGTGACGTCGTCGAGCAAGAACGACGTCGCGCCCGTGAACGGGTCCGGGGCATCGGAGAAGACGTGCAGCAGCAGCGAGCCATCGGCGTTCTTCCGGACGACGATCGCCGGCAGCCACGTGTCGGGCGCCGCGTCGCTCCTGCGCGTCCTGTACAGCACGATTTCGCTGACGCTGATCACGACGCCTCCTCGAACAGTTTCTTGATGCGGCCCCACGCGGCGTTGATGAGCTGCATGGTCGTCTCGTCGCCGCCCCGGTCCGGGTGGTACTTCACCGAAAGCGCGCGGTACGCGGCCGTCGCGACCTCCCGGCAGGCTCCCGGGTGGAGCTGCAGGATCTTCCAGTCCTCCTCGCTGACGGCGCCGCGACGGAACGCACGGTCCCGGTTGATCCTCGGGTCCTCGGTGGGTGGCGGCGGGGGCGGTTCCTCGCTCGGCAGGTCCTGGCAGATGCGGTCGTCCCAGACGACCTGCGAGTAGTGCCGCCGCAGGATCGTCTCGGCGAACTGCTGGAGCTTCGGCACCACCAACCAGATCTTCCGCTGCTGGTCCCACACGCGGTCCGGGTAGGGCATCTGGTACTTGATGTCCTCGACGAACGTCGGCAGGTAGGGCGAGACGATCGCGACCATGCGGCCGAAGTCCGGGTGGTAGACCGTGCGGAGCCGGGCGATCACCTAGCCCTCCGGATTTCGACGACGCGCTCGTATCGAGCATCGATGGCGGCGCGGACGGTCGCGAACGGACCGCCCGAGACCGACGAGACGCTGGCGTGCCAGCTCACGGGGCAGATATCGAAGAACCACCCGTTGGGCCGGTGGTCGAACGTCGCGATCGGCATGGGCCGCTGCGGCTCGGGCGGCCTCCACTTCAACCGCCTCGGGGGATCTTGCGGTGGATCTTGCCGAGCGCGCGGGCGGCCGCCTGCCCGTAGGGGTCGCGCTGGTCCTCCGCCAGCTGCGCGAGGATCGCCTTCGCGGCGTTGAGCGCCATCCTGCGGTTCTCGCCGGGCTGCCACACCGTGTAGCTGAAGGCCTTCCATCCCGTGTCCTCCCCGACGAACGCCACGATCACGACGTCGTCGCAGTGAAGATCCGTCGTGCCGCCAGGATACGCGATGGCGGCCTTGATCTTGTGGCTGGGCATTACGAAGTCTCGACTTCCTTGCGCAGACGTTGTGCCCGAGCTTCCAGATCTATGACCTGATCCGTCAAGGACTTCTTCTGACTCCCAGACGACTCGCACAGGTCCGACACCAGGATGTTGACGAGGTTCGCGGTGTAGACCACGACGTCTAGCACCAGCAGCCGCCACCTCCACCGAAGCTCCGACGATCGATCGCTCATGACTTGACCTCCCGGAACGTCTCCTTGGTCGTCTCCTCGTGGCGTGCCATCTCCCACTTCGGCTCAAGGACGCGGACGTCGCGTTTCTTGATCGCATCTGACCTGTAGATTTCACGGAGACGACCACGCAGCAGCGGCCAGTGCCGGTAGCCGATGCCGTTCCACGTGAGCGTCACGACCGGCGCCTTCTCGTCGACGTCGAACATCATGTCCCACGACCGCTCTTCGTCGGGGCCGACGCCGCGAATCCCGACCTTCGTCGTCAATCGGACCTTGTCGCCGCTCGCCAGGTAGAGTTCCGCCGTCCACCAGCACATCCGCTTGTTTCGGGCGTGCGCGTAGGCACCTTCGCCTTCCCCCCACCGTACCTCCTGCCAGTCGTCCGGGTAGTCGTACTGGCTGTAGTGGACCGACACGACCTGGCCGCGCGGTCCCGACACGCCGGCCTTCTGGTAGCCCACCATGGCGGTGACCTTGTAGGCCGGCACGCGGACGATCACGCCGAGACCTCCACGACCGCCTGGTCGCGGTAGCCGGCGAGCGCGTTCTGGACCATGTGCGGGGCCTGGCGACCGTCCCGCCACGGCCGGTGCTTCTCCGGGTGCATCGGCCAACCGCCCGCGAGCCACGCGGCCGGCCCGCCGGTCGCGCAGAACGACGACGGGACCGTCCAGTCGCCGGGGCCGACCCGGTAGCCGTGCGGCTGGCGGCCCACGAGGTTGATCGCGTTGGCGCCGATCCGGTGGTCCCGCCGCAGCGGGTCGAACGGCTTGGTCGAGTCGGTGCCGATGTCGTACGGGACGCGGGCGACGTAGACGAGGATCGGTCGGCCGACCAGGAGATCTCGGCTCACCAGGAGGTGCAGCGGCCAGTCGCGCCACCGGACGAGCGTCGAGCAGCCCACGCAGTCGTCCCACGCGCAGCGCGGGTCGCACGCGGGGATCTCGAACCCGAAGCGAGCATGGAAGGCGGCGAGGCAACAGGCGCCATTTTGCCGCCACAGAAGATGACGCTGCTCGTTCAATAGATCGCCTCGCCGATGTGGCGGACCCGAATCTTCGGGTCGACGACGATCTCCCGACCGCTCTCGCGCCACCTCCGGCAGAACGCGCCGTCCTCGGTCTCGTGTTCGAGACCCGCGATCCTGTCGGCCGTCCAGAGCGCGTTGACCGGAAAGCCGCCGGGCGCCAGATAGACGCGCTCGGGAGGCGACTCGTTCGCGAACTTGGCCAGCGCCTCGACGCGGAACAGCATGAAGCCGGCCCCGACCCATCGAACGCGCATGTCGTCCCCGGCGGTCGTGTCCCACATGGGGCGGGCCTGGCCGTCGCGCGAGACGTACGCGGCGGCCGCGAAGTCGGCGCCGAGCGCCTCCACGCGCACCACGTCGTCCGCCGACCACACCATGTCGGAGTCGACGAAGAGCGCGTGCGATGCGCCGCTCTCGATGGCGATCTGGGTGACGAGGTCGCGCGACTTCGAGAGGAACGAGCCCGTGACCTGCTCGACGCGGCATCGCCAGCGCTGGCGGCACGACTCCACGGCCAGCACCCACCGGTAGTGGCGGTTGGCGTCGTGGAACGGCGTCCCGACGAAGAGCGTGTCGATCACGTTTTCCTCCGCGCCGCCCAGACGGCCCGGACCAAGTAGGCGACGACGGGCAGCGCGGCCAGGACCGCGCCGGCAACGAACCAACCTGACTCTCTCCAGGTCACGGCGCAGCCTCGCTCAAGCAGAGCGCGCAGGCGGGCGCGAACTTACCGGGCGTCGATCCCCACGTCCCGCACAGGCGGCACTGAGCGTAGAAGCCCGGGCGCCCCATCGCGGTGAGGCGTGCCACCCCGGCGTACCGCCCGACCTTCGGCCCGGCGCGCACTACCTCGTAGCCCCGCTCGTGAAGGTCGTAGCCCATCCGCTTGGCGTCCGGCTCCCGGTTCCAGTCATCGAGCACAATCCGGTAGGGACGAAACCGATCGACAAACGGCACGAGTCGGCGCAGCCGGTCGCCGCGCCGGCCGAGATCCCAGAAGGCCAAGTGAACCGGACGTTCGAGAATCGCGTCGAGACCGTTGTGCATGACGAACGCTGACAAGCGCGGTGCCCGCATCGCTAGCCCTATGACCTCTACGTCTCGCTCGGCACGCGCGAGGTACTGCGCGTCGAGGTCCGTCGAGATGACGAGCGTGCGGCCTGCCGGCAGGTACGCCGCCCAGCGGCGGATCACGCACGAACTCAGGCCGGACCCGGCATCCACCACCACCATGGGGCCGTCCTCGGGCGCGAGGGCCTTCTCGACCTCCATGAGGTGGTCAACCAGCACCCCGGCGACCTCGATCGATACGGACCACTGCGGGTCTCGGTCGGCGCCAAGCGCGTGGTAGTCGTCGTAGAGATCCTGCAACCAGTTCGTCACGCGACCTCCACGACCGCCGGGTCTCGGTAGCCGGCCATCTCGTTCTGCACCCTGCGCGGGACGACGCGTCCGTCGGACCATCTCCAGCTCGCCCGCCAGTTGTACCGCTGCATCCAACACCGATATGAATCGCCCGGCGAGAACTGCGGCGGGTACGGCCTCACGTTGTACGCGTCCGCCAGTCCGTTGGTCGGCGGGTCGTGTCCGACCCAGATGTCGCCGTCCTCCTCGAAGACGTTCGAGCGGGCGTCGTCCCAGACGACTGTGTCGGGAATCCCGACCCCGACCTCGTGATACCAGGAGCGCCACCACCAGCCGCGCTTCGTCTCGTTCTCGTTCACGGCTTGATGACCGCGCGGAGCGCCTCGATGTAGTTGCCGACGAGCGTGTAGCGGTGCTCCGGCGGCGCGTACTCTCGACCGTCCCACGCCTCCAGCAGCCCGCGCAGCAGCATGCGGACTGGGTCGCTCGACTGGCGGGACATCAGCCCGGCCTCGGCGGCCCTGGCCTCCTCCGGCGACATCGGCGTGACGCTGCCGTCTTGGTTCCGGTAGAAGTACTTGATCTCCCCGACGACGTCGCTGGCCGCCGGCTCGATTTTCTCGTCGGTCGGCGTGACATCGAATTTCTGAACGACGCCGATCGTGCGGCCGTCCGGGGTGCGGATCGTCATGGGCGCCTCGATTTTCTCGTTGGGCGCGACCTCGTAGTGGAACGCGCGTCGCTCGCCCAGCTGCTGCTCGATGTCGAGCGCCATCGAGTAGACCTCCATGACGCCCTGCATGCTCGACTCTCTGATCCCCTTCTCCACCGCGCGGACGTCCTGGCCGGGCATCACGTAGACCGGGTAGTCCTCTTGGTCGAATTGATCGACCGCGACGATGACGTGCGTGGCGCCCGCCTGCTTGCCGTCCTCCAGCCACCGGCGGATCTCCTCCTTGCTGGTCGACATCAGAGCCTCGGGCCTCTCGCCAACATGTCCGCGAACTTCTGCTCGGCCTCCTGCCGCTGCGCGCGATCGTAACGGCAAGCCCGACAGTCCTCCCGGTAGCCGCCCCGGTCGCGGTGGCCGCAGCGGTACGAGCAGTTGCCCGGCACGCACCCGCGCGCGGCCGATTCGGCCAGCGGCCACCCGCAGCGCTCGCACCGGGTCTCGTCGACGCGCTCGGCCTCGGCGGCCCGCTGGGCGACCTCGTACTCCAGCTCGGCCCTCGGGATGCCGGTGCCGGCCAGCAGCCGCTCCAGTTCGGCCTCCGTGGAGGCGAGTTCCTCCCGGAGGCGCGCGGCGCGCGCACACAGCGAGACGGCCTGTTGGCGCGTCATCACGCCGACCTGCTGGCGCGGAACGCGCGCGAGGGGGCCGACCGGAAGATCGCGTCGAACTGCTCCTTCGTCAGTATCCTCTTCGCGACCTCCACGTCGGAGCGCGTGCTGGTCGTATCGTACAGCAGCGCCTTGACGCCCTCGCCCAGCAGCTCGACCAGCCCCTGCTGCTCCATGAAGGCGCGGATCCGCAGCGCCCGCTCGTCGGCCGCGCGCGACTGCCGCTTGATCGCCTCGCGCTCCTCGACGAGCGTCAACAGCTCTCGCCGGACCTCCGCGAGTCCCGTCTCGTCCGTCATCGCCACCTTCGTCGACATGACTCGAACGCTAGGACGAAGCATTGCGGATGTCAAGGGTTCTGCTGGAGCCACGCGGCGACGATTCGGCCTGCCTGCTGGAACTTCTGGTCCATCGACGCCATCCGCAGGGCCGCCGCCGGGTGCGGGACGATGAAGATCGTGCAGTCCGGGGGGATCACCGGGTCCCACCGGCGCTCGCCGTCCTGCTGGGCGTACTGGACGACCCCGTTGGCCTCGCGGCCCAGCAGGCTCGTGCCCGAGCGATTCATGATGGAGTCGCCGTGGCCCGTCAGCGCCTCCATCGACTCGGCTCCCAGGGAGATGATCAGTCTGGGCTGCAGCACCCGGATCTCCTCGCGCAGGTGGAGGCCCGCGCACGTCTGCCACTCCTGCGGCGTCGGCGGCCTGTTGCCCGTCGTGAAGCAGTGCGCGACGTTCGTCACGAACGTCTCGGCTCGTCGGAGCGGTATCGGCTCCGCGACCTGCTGGCCGTCGCGGTTCTGACCCGCCAGCCACTGGTCGAGCCGGCGGCCCGCCGCGCCGACGAATCCCCGGCCCTGGCGGTCCTCGTTGGCGCCCGGGTTGCGACCGACGATCATGGCGAAGGGTCGACCCGACTGGTCCTCCAGGTTGCCCGGCACGGGCGCGCTGCACTCGGCCCGCATGGTGCAGGCCGTGCAGGCGGAGACGCGCTCGCCGATCGCGCGCAGCCGGTCGAGGTCGTTCTGTGGCTCGGTGTACTGACGGAACGCGTCGGACGAGAGACCGACGACCTCTCGACCCAGCAGCTGGATGGCGGACTCCGCCTCGACCTCGACGGCGGCGTGGTCGACGTCGTCGCGCAGTCTCCAGATCTTGATCTCGCGCTCGTGGATGCCGCGCCGCTCGTCCGAGTACTTGTGGACCTGGTCGGTCTTCTGGAACCAGCGCCGGATCGGCACCGCCCCGAGCCAGTGGGGGCTGTCGTTCGACCCGTCGCTGGCGTGCCCGTCGCGGACCATCGCGTCCCAGACGTCGCGCGTGTGGAACGTTCCGTGCTGACGCGCGTGCCGGACCGCGTAGAGGCGCCCGATCGCGACTTCTCGCGCGTGCCCCTGCTCGACTTCCCGGAGGGCCTCGGAGGACGCGGCATCGTCGTACTGCTGGGAGCCTACCGCTGGGGCAGATCGAGGAGTTTCCTGCCGCTGGGGCGACGGCGACGCCGCCTCGCTCGGATGGAACGCCTCGACGAACTCGTTGAACCTCACGAGGATCGACTTCAGCTCCCATCGGTCCATCAGCGCCGACAGCTCCTGCCGGTCGAGCGACACGCTCGCCGTCCACGTGGCCGTGAAGGCCTGCTGCTGCTCGGGCGACAGCATCTCCCATGAGAGCGGCTGCACGAGGTCGAACCACAACTTCACCTGCTGCTCCTCGGCGAGCAGTCGCTCCGCCATCTTGGCCGACACGCCGGCCCGCTGCTGCTCGCCCGCCCGGAGCCTCCGGTAGAGTTCCGCGACGCCGCCGCAGACCGCCAGGATCGTCTTGGCCGTCTTGTCGCCCAGGACGTCGACGCCCGGGATGCAGTCGCTGGTGTCCCCGCACAGGCTCTTGTAGTCGGCGATCTGATCCGGGTAGAGGCCGATCTCGTCGTAGCAGTCCTGCCGCGTCCGCAACCACAGTTCCTTCATGGGCGCCCAGACGGTCGCGCCGTTCTGACCGACCAGCTGCCAGAGGTCGTGGTCGTCGGCCGCGATGACGGAGTTCGCCACGGTGGCGGAGGCGATCGCGATGAGGTCGTCGGCCTCGACGCCGTGGGCGCCGACCTGCCGGATGCCGAGCGCTCGCAGGAAGTCCCAGACGATCGGAAGCTGCTGGCTGAAGGCTCCCTCGGCGTACCCGGGCTTCTCGCGCGAGGACGCCTTGCGCTGTCCCTTGTAACCAGGATAGAGGGCGGTTCGGTAGCTGGACTTGCCGGCATCCCAGAAGACCGTCACGTCCGGGCCGATCTTGCGCGCGATGCCCTCTAGGATCTTCAGCACGCCGTAGATGATGTTGGTGGGCTCGCCCCGACCGGTCGTCAGGTCGTAGGTCCACCAAGCACGGTAGAGGATGGGCGATCCGTCGACGAAGATCACAGTGGCTCCTCCGAGCTGAAGCTCGCCGCGATCGTCCAGGTGCCGGTCGCGTCGGCCGAGACGCCCGCGAGTTCCCGCAGGAACTCCAGCACGCCGGCCCACCTGGGATCACGAGCGTGGCGCGACCCGAGCGGCACGCTGATGGCCGTGACGGTCTCGCGGGACATCCACCGCCTCCTCGCCCGCTTCCAGGTCTCGTGATCCGCGACGACGTCGGTGCGACCGCACGGCACCGCCACGCCCGAGCAGTAGTGCTGCTCGACCGAGCAGGCCGAGAACATGCTGCACGTCGGCTTCCAGCGAGTTCCGAGGCACACCCAGTGGTTCTCCGCCGCGCCGACTCGGCCCCCGTCACAAAACGGACAGCCGGCCGACGTGCCGTCGAATCCGGAGCCGTCGCACTGCTCGCACTTCCGCCCGAAGATCTGCTCGTGCGAGAGCGGTGCGGGCGGGAGCTTTCGGAGTCCGCCGCACTTCCAGCACGTCCGCGTCGGGGTCGCGCGGCCGGACCCCCCGCAGGCGTCGCAGGCGATCGGCATCCGCAGCGGGTGCTGACACCGGCCGAGGCAGTCGGGGCAGAACGGCGCGGGCTCCACCGTGGCGTCGATCATCATCGCGGGCTCCTGTAGGGGTCGAGCATCCGGCGCAGCCGGCCGATCGCCTCGGGGTCGTTCCACGTCCGGGACCGCCCGCTCGGGTGCGGCAGCGTGACGAAGCGCCCGATCCGCATCCAGAACTCGTGCTCGCTGCGCTCGAACGCGTCGCAGACGCGCCGGCCCAGCAGGATGATGTCGCCGTCCGAGCGCCCCTCCAGGATCGCCTGAGCGCGGCCCCGCGCCTCCGGCAGTGACCAGCGGTCGCGCGGACCCGCGAAAATGTTGGTGCGGTCGAAGCTCCGCAGGTACTGGGCGCGCCCCCACCCCAGCATCCGGGCGAGCCTCCAGCCGGCCGACCCGTCGGGGTACGGCAGCAGCGCGTCGGCCGGATCCTCGGAGTACGGATTGGCCTCCCCGACCAGCAGCGGCTTCACGATTTGATGACCCACGCCCTCAAGGCCGGCCAGGCCCGCCGGTGCCGCTCGATCGCCTCCTGCGCGACACTCACGGTGACGGTATCGCCCAACCGCTGGACGTCCGCCACGCCGCCGTACGCGTAGCTGAAGAGTTCGTTCTTCAGCGCCGCCCGCACGGCCGTGGGGTCCGCGCCGGGCGCGCCCAGGACGGACGCGAGCGCCGCGTAGGCGTCGCCGCCGTGCAGCTCGTCGGCCTTCAGGACGGCGGCGCGCGCCGCCTCCGAGACGTCGACGCCGAAGAGCGCCAGGTACGGCTCGATCCTCCGGAGGAAATCTCGTGCTTGCTCGCTCATGTCGTCTCCTCTCACGTCGTTACCTCGATCATCTTGACGGGTCCACCGCACTCTGGGCACGCGCGCCGGATCGGTAGCACGCCGGGCTCGCAGGCGGCGTTCCACCCGCACCGCCGCCCGCGCGCCTCCTTGATGTGGCGGCAGTCCGCTCGGTAGCGGAAGCCCCGGCACGTGCAGGTGTAGCCGCGAACGAAGCCGTGCGGGTTGTCCGACGGGATGGGACCGTAGCGGACGACGTGCGGCTCCTGCGGCTCGCCGTCGACCCTGCGGGGGAACGTCCAGAGCGAGAGGACGTTGGATCCGCACGTCCACGCCCTCGCCGACTTGGCCACGGCGATGCTCACGGCTTCTTTGGAAGCGTGACGCGGATCGTCCCGTCGGCCTCCCGGACGGCCGGGAGCTTGAGCCCCTCGGCACCGCCGACCGGGCAGGAGAACTTGTGAGGCCCGCTCGACGGCGCGGGGCAGCAGGGGTGGCGGAGCACAGCGTTCTCGGCAGCCCGAACGACCGTGAATTCGCTGGTGTACGTCTGGTATCCGTCTGGGTCGTAGCAGAGATGCACCTCTCGGGCCGCTTCCATCGCCTCCGGGCACTCCGAGAGTCGTCCGGCCTCCAGGACCGCTCGCGCGATGGCCTCCGCCCACGTCTGCTCGATCTCCTCCTGCGACGCGTCCCTGCGGACGAGCGGCCCGTTGTCGAACGCGTCGTCGGCGGCCCGTACGGCCCTCGCGCACTTCTCGATGTACCGGCTAGGCATGCTGGCGTCGGGCCTGCGCGGCCTTCCGCTCCTTGATGCGAGCGCGCTTCCCCGGGCGCTTGCCGGCCCGGATCATCGCCGCGATCTTGTCGTCGACGCGAGCGCGCCGGCCCGGCCTCACGTACGCCCGGTCGCCGATCGGCAGCAGCGCGCGCTTCCCCAGCGCCCTGGCGATCCGCACGATCTCGCCGGGTCCGAGTCCAATCTCCGCCGAGAGTTCCCGGACGGCCACGCCTTCCTTCCTCCGAATGATCTGCATGCTGCCTCCCTTGGTCGCGACCCTAGAGCGGTGGCTTGCGCTTGTCAAGCCTACGCTTCTCCGCAGAACGCGCAGACCCACGCCCCATCGCCCGTGACGTGGATGCGCTCGCGGTGCTGACCCTCCAGACCGTTCGGCGTCAGGCAGGGCCGGCGGCCGTTCAGCGCGATCGCCATCAGGACGAGGCCGCGCTCCGCCGCCTGGCCGAGTAGCAGGTCCGACCAGACGCGGGCGCGCTCGTCCTCCAGCCGCTTGAGCTGCTCGGCCGGGGAGCCGTCGGCGCTCGCGAACGCCGCGATGCTCCGCAGGCAGTCCTGGCAGACCTGCAGGGCGAAGCCCCGCTGGCCGCCGCGAGCGTACGCGAAGCCCCTCGACGCGTCCTGCGCGCGCTCGCCGCAGGAGTCGCACTCGCCGAAGCCCGGACCCGGCAGCCACGTGACGGTCGTCTTCACGACCAGCTCGCTACTCATCGTTCTGGCACTGGCACGCGCCGAACTGATGCTTCGACGGCGCGCAGAAGTCGCACCGGCCGTCCTCGACGGGCGGCTTGTCGCGGCAGCATGTGCATGCTGCCGGGAGGGCGCGACGCAGGCGCTCGACTTCCTCGCGGAGCGCATCGCGCTCCTCGCGCGCCCTCACCATCGCGAGGATCGCCCTGACGACGAGCGCCTGACCGCCCGACGGTGCGAGGTCGCTCGGCACCTCGATGGCCTTGCCCGGCGGGAGCCCCAGGGCGCGCGCCGCCCTCTCGGCCACCTCGGCGATTTCCGAATAGCCGAGCTGACGCGCGTGACGCGCACCTTCCTCCATCGCCCGCTGGCCCTCGCGGGCCGCCCACGCCTCGACCAGCACTAGTCGCTCGCTCAAATCAGCTCCCTCCTTCAGCACGACAGCAGGTAGTGCTGGTGCGTCTCCGGGTGGTCGCTGCAGGGCGTGGGGTTCGGGTGGCCGTCGTTGAAGTTCCCGTCGTGGATCCTCCACGGCGACACGCCCGACGGGTTCTCGACGTTGGCCCGCTCCTCGACCTGCGGACGCGGCAGCGTCGTGCAGACCGACATGTAGCAGATGCCGCTCGCGTAGATCGTGAAGGTGAAGGCTGGGTCGCTCTCGGTCATGACGCTCCTCCTCGATAGATCGCCTCGTACTCCGCTGACGTGATCTGCGGCGCCGCCCTCAACCACGCGCGCGCCGCGTCGGCGAGCGGGCCGGGCTCGAACCGCTGGTAGCCGGGCCGGTTGCGCTCCATGCCGCTCTTCAGCCGCTGGAGGCCCGCGAAGGCGCGCTGCGAGAAGCTCGGCTCGAAGCCGATGCGCTTGATCCACCCGTCGCGCTCCATCGCGCCCAGCAGGTCGTCGGCCGTCGCGGTGTTGTCCGGATCCGAGAGGCCCCCGAGGATGAAGACCAGCTGGTGCCCCAGGCCGCTCCACCACTCGGGCAGTCGGCCGAGCCAGTGCGCGACGGCCTTGCGGCGCCGCTCGCCGAGCCCCAGGGCGTCGACGGCGCTGATCACTCTTCGCTCTCCTTGCTGACGTCTTCCCACCCGTGCTGCTTGAGTTCCCGCTCTTCTCGCGCGACGCACTCCGGGCACTGCGGTGGGTGCGACTGGTTGGGTGACGGCCGCCACGGCTCGCCCTCCAGCGGGACCTTCGCGCTGCAGGTCGAGCAGAACCCCGCCGACATCCGGACGAACGTGTAGAGACGCTCGAACATCATCTCGCCCGCCGCCTCGTGGTCCAGCAGGACGGCGGCCTCGAAGACCAACCAGGCCTCCCGCGCGATGATGCCGCGCGGCGCGCTGATCGTCAGCAGCCTCGCCAGGCGCTCGACGCGAACGGCGAGTCGCTGCAGGGCTGCCTCGGCGATGTGGTCGTCCTTCTCCATGGATCCTCCTTCGGCAAGACTATCGCGACCACGCCCGGTAGACCCGCTTGACCTCCTCGACCCAGAAGGCCGTGGTGTTGTGGACGTCGCGCCCGAGCCCGGCGGCGAACTCGAAGAAGCCCCAACCGGGCTCCATGTCGCCCGCCTTGTGGACCACGATGGCCGACAGCATGCCGCGCCCGGCCTCGTCCTCCTCACGGGAGATCTCGCCCAGCCACCCGCTCAGTCGCGGGTCGTGCGGTTCGACGCCCACGAGGCGCGCGACCTCCGTGTAGGTCATCATGGAGCGCGACTTGGCGCGCGAGACGAGAGCGCTGCGGATCATTCCCTTGGGTCCCATGGCCTACTCCTTCTCCTTCACGTGGAAGCCGAGCTGGTAGAGGCTGAGGTTCGCCGTCCTCTCGCCGAAGATCTCGGCCAGCACGTTGAACCCCGCCCTCGCGCGCGGAAGGCACTTCTCGCGGCAGACCCACGCGGAGTCGCCGTCGCTCATCATGACCCACGCCATGTCGCTCTCCTGCATCTGCTGAGCGATCGTGCCGCTCGTTACCGTGGCCTCGCGGTGGCAGCCGATGCACTGAACCTTCATCGTCAGACTTCCCGCCGCTCGAACAGCTCGGGCTTCTCCAGCGCGATCCGCACGGCGTGGGCACCGAGCCGGCCGACCTCGTTGTGGAACCGGTTGCTGAGGTGATCGGAGACGGCGTCGTGCGCGAACTCGTGCAGCAAGAGCGACACGACCACCGGGTCGGACGGCGCGCAGCCGAACCACGCGCCGCCGAGGCGCGCGGCGTTCAGCGTGATGCACCCGACGCCGAAGCAGGCGCGGAACGGCCAGCCGAAGTCGTTGGCGATCTCGACCTTCACGTAGTGGCCCAGGAGGTGGGCGCCGAACCGCTGGACGAAGTCCGCCATCGAGCGCTGCTCGTCCGTCCAGTCGTCCTCCGGCACGACCTTGAGCGGGCGACCTCCCTCGTGGAACGGCTTCGGGCTCGGCGTGACCTGGCCGGCCGGACGCGCGGCCCCCGAGGAGTGGACGTTCTCCCACGCCTCCCTGGAGAGCGCGCCGCCCGGGATGACGGTGTAGCCCTGGCTCATGGCGATCTTCGTGCCCTCGGGGTCCGACGGGTCCGCGATGACGC
>Ga0075433_10001612_pt1 | contig 16741 bp, 17 predicted proteins | sample RhiMethybrSRZTD2_FD_75299 | JGI IMG/M metagenome (GOLD analysis project Ga0075433, IMG submission 75299) | Populus rhizosphere microbial communities from Tennessee, USA - Rhizosphere MetaG P. TD hybrid SRZTD2 | ecosystem: Host-associated > Plants > Roots > Rhizosphere > Soil | place: USA... | reverse complement strand
GGCGGGGGTGGAGGCGGCGGTTGCTGTGAGGGCGGAGGGGGAGGCGGGCCGCCGGCCGGAGGCTGTCCGCCGCCGCCGGAAAGGCGGTCGGCCTCGCCGCCGAAGGTCGCGCCTTCCTCGCGCATAGCGCTGTAGCCGCCGTAGGCGATCCCCGCCGCGGCGATCAGGCCGAGGAAGATGCCGAACTTGAGCGTCGCGTCCACGGAGACGCCGCCGAAGGAGCCGAAGTCGGGCGGCGAGATGATCCGGTAGAGGATCAGCAGCACCGCCAGGCCGCCCAGCGCCGCGACGATCGCGTTGAGCGAAACCGGCGGCTCCAGGTCGGCGTCGGTGAGGCGGACCACGGCGACGCCGATCGCCGCGACGATCGCCAGCATGAGGAAGATCGGGATCACGTCGAGCGCGTCCCAGGCGCTGCCGCCGCTTCCGCTGATCTCGCCCGAGAAGCCCGAAACGCCCGACACTTCCACGCCGAACCAGTCGAAGAACATGAATACGAAGAGGAGGATCGCGGAAACCGCGGAAACCTTCTCTCCCGTGTTCAGCTTGTCAACTTCCATCTGCACATCCCTCCGGGGTTGGGGTCAGAGCGACACTACACCCGGGCTCGGGCGGCAGCCAACGTATTGACGAGCAGCATCGCGATCGTCATCGGGCCCACCCCCCCGGGCACCGGGGTGATCGCCGCCGCCACCTCCGCCGCCGCCTCGAAGTCGACGTCGCCGCAAAGGCCGTCCTCGCCGCGGTTGACGCCGACGTCGATCACCACCGCGCCCGGCTTGATCGCGGCTGCACCCAGCAGGCGGGGCACGCCGACGGCGGCGACGAGCACGTCCGCCCGCCGGCAGACCGCGTCGAGGTCGCGAGTGCGCGAGTGACAGACGGTGACCGTCGCGTCGGCGCCCAAGAGCAAACGTGCAACCGGCACGCCGACCAGCTTCGAGCGGCCGACGACAACCGCCTCCGCACCCTCCAGCTCGACTCCCTCCTGGCGCAGCAGCTCCATCACTCCGGCGGGGGTGCAGGAGACCAGGCCAGGCATGCCGTGGGCGAGCAGGCCGGCATTGGTCGGGGTGAGGCCGTCGACGTCCTTGGCCGGGTCGATCGCCGCGACGACCCTGTCGGGGTCGATCTGGTCGGGGACCGGCAGCTGCACGAGGATGCCGTCGACCTCGTCGTCGAGCCCGAGCCGGCCGACCAGCTCGACCAGCTCTTCCTCGCCGGTTTCGGCGGAGAGCTCGTGGTGGAGCGAGCGCATCCCCGCCTGCTCGCAGGCATCGTGCTTGTTGCGCACGTAGATCTGCGAGGCCGGGTCCTCGCCGACGAGCACGGTGGCGAGGGCTGGCGGGCGCCCCCCGTCCGCGACCAGCTGGGCGACCTCCTCGCGGACCCGCTCGCGCACCGCGGTCGCGACCGCCTTGCCGTCGATGATCCGGGCGCCCACCCCCTCACCGCCTCCGGATCGGCGCGTAGTCGGCCATCAGCTTGCGCTCGGAGCCGTCGCCTGCAAAGCGGACGACGACGACCCCGCCCGGCTCCACCGCGGTGACGACGCCGTCGCCGAAGCTGGCGTGGACGACGTCGTCCCCGGTGCGCAGCTCGAGCGTCGGGCCGGGATCGACCGGAACGACCCCTTCCGCGGGCGTGCTCCAGGCGCCTGCGCCCACGGGAGCCTCCGGGCCGCGCTCGGTCAGCTCCTCCGGCAGCTCGTCGACGAAGCGCGAGGGCAGGTTCCTCTCGGCGCGTCCGAAGAGGCGCCGCTCGCGGGTCCAGGTCATCGAGAGGCGCCGCCGAGCGCGGGTGATGCCGACGTAGCAGAGGCGCCGCTCCTCCTCTTCGCCCCCCTCTTCGAGCGCTTTCATGTGAGGGAAGGCCCCGTCCTCGCAGCCGACGATGAAGACGGCGTCGTACTCGAGCCCCTTCGCGTTGTGCAGGGTCATCAGCGTGATCGCCGACTCGTCGCGCAGGCCGTCCTGCTCGGTGTAGAGGGAGATCTGCTGCAGGAACTCCTCCAGGGCGGAAACCTCTCCCTCCCCCTCCAGCTCGTGGTTGGCGTCGAACTCGGCGGCGACTCCGATCAGCTCCTCGAGGTTCTCGGCCCTCCCCTCGGCCTCGATCGTCCGCTCCGCCGCCAGGGCTTCGAGGTAGCCGGTCCGGTCGAGGACCGCCTGCAGGAGCCCGGCCACCGTTGCCGATTCCGCCTGGTGCCGCAGCCCCTCCATCGTCTCGTGAAAGCGCGAAACCGCCTTGATCGCCGCCGCGCCCAGCCCCGGCACCTCCTCGGCGCGGGCGGCGATCTCCCAGATCGGCAGGCCGGTGGTGTTGGCGTGCGAGGCGAGCCGCCCCTGGCTGGTGTTGCCGATCCCCCGGCGCGGCGAGTTGACGATCCGCGCGAAGGAAACCTGGTCGGCCGGGTTGACCAGCAGGCTGAGGTAGGCGACCGCGTCCTTGATCTCCGCCCGCTCGTAGAACTTGGTGCCGCCGATCACCTGGTAAGGCAGCTCGAAGCGCACCAGCGTGTCCTCCAGCACCCGGCTCATCGCGTTGGTCCGGTAGAAGACGGCGACGTCCTCGCGCCGCACGTCCTCCTCCTCGCCGAGGCGCTCGATCTCCCCCGCCACCCAGCGTGCCTCCTCGTGCTCGTCTGCGAGCTCACGCAGCTGCAGCGGCTCGCCGCCGGCCAGCTCGGTCCAGAGCCGCTTCGGGCGCCGTTCGCGGTTACGCTCGACGACCGCGTTGGCGGCGGAGAGGATCGTCTGGGTCGAGCGGTAGTTCTGCTCCAGCTTGACCACCTCGGCCTCCGGGAAGTCCCGCTCGAAGTCGAGGATGTTGCGGATGTCGGCGTGCCTGAAGCCGTAGATCGACTGGTCCTCGTCGCCGACCACCATCAGGTTGCCGTGCAGGTTGCCGTGCTCGGAGGTGAGCAGCTGCAGCAACCTGTACTGGGCGTGGTTGGTGTCCTGGTACTCGTCGACGAGGACATGGCGGAAGGTGCGGTGCCAGCGCTCGCGCACCTCGTCGAACAGCTCCAGGGCGTTGACGGTGCGCACCAGCAGGTCGTCGAAGTCCATCGCGTTGGCCGCGAGCATCCGCTTCTCGTAGAGGTGGTAGACACCGGCGGCGGTTTCCTCGAAGACGCTGCCCTGCGCCTGGGCGTAGGCGTCGGCGTCGATCAGCTGGTTCTTGGCGCCGGAGATCTGGGCGCGAATCGCCCGCGCCGGGTAGCGCTTCGGGTCGACGTGGAGCTCCTCCATGCAGCGTTTGAGCATCCGCAGCGAGTCCGACTCGTCGTAGATCGTGAAGCCGCGCGAGTAGCCGAGCCGCTCGGCGTCGGCGCGCAGCATCCGCGCGCAGGCGGAGTGAAAGGTCATCACCCACATCGCCCGGGTGGCCCGGCCGACCAGCGATTCGACCCGCTCGCGCATCTCGGTCGCGGCCTTGTTGGTGAAGGTGATCGCGAGGATCTCGCCCGGACGCGCCCGGCCGGTCGCCAACAGGTAGGCGATCCGGTGGGTAAGGACGCGGGTCTTGCCGGAGCCCGCCCCGGCGAGAACCAGCAGCGGGCCGTCGCCGTGGCGAACCGCCTCGCGCTGGGGCTGATTGAGGTCGGCGAGCAGGCGCTCGGCACGGTCGGCGCCCGGTTCGGTCGGGGCGCCCGCTCCCTCGGCAGAGCTTTCCGGCTCGGTCTGCAGCATCGCCTCCCGAGAATAGAGGCGGGCGCGGAAGGCTCAGCCCCCGGCGGAGGAGCGCCCGGTGCGGGGCCGCAGCTCCTCCGCATCTGGGCCGGACGCCTCTCCCCCGTCGAGCTCGGCGAGGCGCTCCTCCAGCCTGGAGATCCGCTCGGCGAGGGTCTTGATCGCCTCGGCGATCGGGTCCGGCAGGTGGATCCAGTCGGCGTCCGGGCCCTGCGGCCGCCTCCCTTCCACCTTGACCGGGTGGCCGGGGTTGCCGACCACGGTCGACGCGGGCGGCACGTCCTCGACGACGACGGTGTTGGCGCCGATCTTGGCCCCGTCGCCGACGGCGATCGGGCCGAGCAGCTTGGCCCCTGAGCCGACGGTGACGTTGTCGCCGAGCGTCGGGTGGCGCTTGCCGCGCTGGAATCCGGTGCCCCCCAGCGTCACCCCTTGGTAGAGCGTCACCCGCCGGCCGATTTCGGCCGTCTCGCCGATCACCACGCCGGAGCCGTGGTCGATGAAGAACTCGGGCCCGATCTTCGCCGCGGGGTGGATCTCCACCCCGGTGACGGACCGGGCCAGGTAGGCGATCGCGCCGGGAGCGAGTGGGACGCGGGCGTGGCGCAGCGCGTGGGCGACACGGTGGGCGAGCAGCGCCTGCACCCCGGCCCAGCCGATCAGGATCTCGAGGGAGGAGACCCCCTGCGCCGCCGGATCGCGATCACGCGCCGCGGCGACGTCCGCCTTGATCTCCTTGGTCACGCGCTTGAGCAGGTTCACGGTGCAAAGAAGGGTAGGGACATGTAGCGCTCGCCCGAGTCGCAGACGACCGTTATGACCCGCTTGCCCTCCATCTCCGGCCGTCCCGCGACCTCCAGCGCCGCCTTGATGTTGGCCCCGGCGGAGATCCCCGCAAGCACCCCCTCGCGCTGCGCGGCTAGGCGCGCCGTCTCCAACGCGTCCTCGTCGGAGACGGAGATCGTCTCGTCGATCACCGAGCGGTCCAGCACCTCAGGGACGAAGCCCGCGCCAATGCCCTGAATCTTGTGGGGGCCAGGCGCGCCGCCGGAGAGCACCGGCGATGCGGCCGGCTCGACCGCGACGATCAGGGCCTCGGGACTGCGCTCGCGCAGGAAGCGACCGACGCCGGTGATCGTGCCGCCGGTGCCGACGCCCGCGACGAAGGCGCCGACCTCGCCGTCGGCGTCGCGCCAGATCTCCTCCGCCGTCGTGCTCTGGTGGATCTCGGGGTTGGCCGGGTTGGAGAACTGTTGCGGCATGAAGCCCCTGCGCTGCTCGCGGATCTCCTCCGCCAGGCCGACGGCCTCGCCCATCCCGCCGAGGGACGGGGTCTCGCGCACCTCGGCGCCATAGGAGCGGAGCAGCTTGGCCCGCTCGCGGCTCATCCCCTCCGGCAGGGTCAGGATCAGCTCGTAGCCCCGCGCCGCGCAGACCATCGCCAGCGCGATCCCGGTATTGCCGCTGGTCGGCTCGACGATCACCGACCTTCCCCGCTCGACCAGCCCCTCCTCCTCGGCCGCGTCGATCATCGCCACCCCGATCCGGTCCTTCACCGACCCGCCGGGATTGAAGTACTCCAGCTTCGCGCAGACCTCCCCGGGCAACCCCTCCCCCAGCCGCCGCAGCGCCACCAGCGGCGTATTCCCGACGACAGCCGAAGCCTCGTTCCCGATCCTCATCTAGGCCGCCTCGAGGGACTCATGATCGCGACCCTACCGCTGTACCGTTCCTTGGAGCGACAGAAGGGAGACCTGCGATGCGTGTGTTCGTAGCGGGAGCGAGCGGAGCGGTCGGTCGACGGCTCGTTCCACAACTCATCGCCGCCGGTCACGAGGTCACGGCGACCACCCGCAGCCCGGCAAAGGTGGACGAGCTGCGGGCACATGGGGCAATCCCGGTTATCGCCGACGGCCTTGACGCCGCCGCCATGACCGGGGCCGTGGTCGAGGCCCGCCCCGACGCGATCGTTCACCAGATGACCGCGCTGGCCGGGAAGCCCGACCTGCGCCACTTCGACAGGTGGTTCGAGAAGACCAACGAGCTGCGCACCAAGGGCACCGAGATCCTGCTCGCCGCGGCCCGGGAGGCAGGCGCCAGCCGCTTCGTCGCGCAAAGCTACACCGGCTGGAGCAATCCCCGAACCGGCGGTCCGGCGAAGAGCGAGAGCGACGGCTACGACCAGAGTCCGTTGAAAGTGGCAGCGAGAGAGCCTGGCGGCGATCCGCTACGTCGATCGGACGGTTCCGGTCGAAGCCCTAGATGCGCTTCCAGCTCAGCCTTGATCTTGAGGCGGTGCTCGACTTCCACCTTTCGTTCGCGCGCTGTCGCGCTGATCGCTCCGCCAGAAACGACCAGAGGGCGATCCCGGTCCTGACAACCTCAGCGCCGGTTTTGACCTGGCCGGAGTCCATCAGCGATGAACGTACTCCCCTTCGGCAAAGTCAGCGCAAAGTCGCTCAAGAAAATTGAAAATCTACGTCGGGTCGGCTTGCCAAGCTCGGGATGTGGCGCCTGTAGATCCCGCCGTGACGTTCGCCTTGGCCTTGATCGGGACCATTACCGGCGTCGCAACCGCTGCGGTCGAGGTCACTCGAACCTTTCGCGACCGGGCACGAGTCCAGATTCACATGACCTCACATTCGTCGGTTACGCAGCCGAATGCTTGGGTTTCAGTTGAAGTCCTCAACACGGGACGCCAGCCGTTGACCATTCGCGAGGTCGGCATCTACCCGGGGACGGTTCGCGTTCGGCACAAACGACAGGAGGATGGGGTTGAGCGAGACGGACGAAGCGACGTGTTGCTTCTTCTCGCGAGCGAACCGTTCGTCCTGGAGGCCGGGACCCTCGCAACGTTTCAGGGCCACCTCGATGAATTCTTCAACGTTGGCCTTCACGCGGATCGTCTTGTTCGACCATTCGCCATTGACCTCGCACAGCGCTGGCATTGGGGCGACGTTGAGCCGCTTATGCGGAGCCTCATCAACCACGGCTATCACGTGCCTTCGGGAACCCCGGACCGGCTTTTGGATCCAGCGGCGGACCCCGGACCGGCTCCTTCAAAGCCCCGGCGAGGTTTGCGCGGGTCTCGAAATGGCGAGCGTCTTATCGTGCGTTTGGACAGCAGCCTGCCTCCGCCGAACTGATTCGCCCGCTTCGGTTGATACACAGTTCGGCATGTCCCTGAAATCCCGCCCCGGACGCTGCTGGGCCTGCGGCAAGGCGCACCTTGCGGTTGGCGATCCCGTCGAGCACATCGTCGAGTCGGCCTTGGGTGGTTCGCTGACGACCGACCGCTTCGCCGGAAGCTGCAACCGCGAACTGGGTCGCCGGGTCGATCAGCCATTCCTTCGGGACTTCCTCGTCTCCGTTAGCAGAGCGCGGCATGGAATCCGCGATCCCCGGCGACCTCATCGGCCGCCGCCGAATCCTCGACACCGCGCCAAGACGGCGGAGGGCCAGCCGGTTGTATTCGACTGGCGCGATGGCGGCATATTTCTCCCGCCGCACGTCTACGAAGACGAGGAGCGGGTCGTCGTCTTGGCAGAAACCGAGGAGGAAGCGCGAATTGCCGCCGAGACCAAGATCGCCAGGATGCGCCGAGGAGGGCAAGAGTTCGAGCCGGGCCCAACGGTGCCGCGAGAAAAGCCGGGCGGACCGACGGAAGCCCGGATGGCGCTGTCGCTCAGTAGCACCATCCGGGCCAGGGTGGCGGCAAAGATCGCGCTCGGGGCCTTCTCGCTAGTGCTGCCCGAGGACTGGCTCGATACCGCCGCAGCCAAGCTGCTGCAAAGTTGGCTATGGGACAAGTCGCCAAAGACGGCGGATGGCGGGACGATATTTGCCAGCCCCCAGAAAGTGCCCGACCCGATGGACAAGTTCTGTCGCCCCCCGGAGCACTTGCTGTTCTTCTTGCCCGGCGACCAGGCGCATGCGAACTTCGGCATCGCGCTGTTCGGTGAAGAGTTCATGGTGGTCAGCACCGGCCCACTGGACCACCCGGCACCCAAAACGGCCTGGTGCCTCGATCCCATCGCCCATACGCATCAGGAAACCTCCTTCTCGGAATTGGTGATGCGAGCGCGGCAGGCTTACGCCGCTGAGTTCGCGCAGGCATCTCAGTAAAAGGACCCGGCTGGGAGCCGGCAGGAGACGAATGCCCGGCAGTCTGTACCCGCAAGATGATTGAAGACGCTTAGCACCAGAGCTAAGCGCCCTGGCCGCCCTTGCGATGCTATCCCTGCGACAGCGCCCTCTCGCCAGCACGCCGTCGAACCTCGTAGAGGACCTCGAGCTTCGCGCGGGCCTCCCTTCGAAGATATTCCCGCCCGACCTCCTTGCCCTTCCAGTCACCTCGGGCGTTGTCGAACTTCGTCGTGAAGTCTTCCGGGATTGTGTTTCGCCCTTCGAGGATGAAAGTCAGAACGGCCTGTCGGTATTCATCCTCCCGATGTGCCTCCTCTAGCGCAGCGATCAGCTCGTCGCCTTTATCGATGAGCGCATCGAGTTTCTCGACGATCGTTTCCTCTCCTGTCAGTAACTCGGCCCGAATCTCGAAGTCCTGGCGGAACTCCTCGTAGAGCACTGAAGAACTGATCTTCAAACGCACTCGGTAGCGACCAGGATGCTGAACCCGGAGCCGAAACCACCACACCACCGAGCTGTCCCCAGGAAAGGCCCGCGTATCCGCCCAATAGTCCTTGTGGGACTCCAGGTCGTCTTCCCCGATCCTCTCGGAAGTTGGCCGCATCCATCGGCCTGTTTCGTCCGGTCGCCCGTTGTGGTCGCACTTCCAGCGTTTGATTCCCTCCGTCAGCAAAACGTTGACGTGCGCGGGCTGAACATCCTGACGCCAGGGGTTTCGGATACCGAGGCACACGAGAAAGTATCGGGCCTCTCCATCTGGGACTCGGATCGTAAGTCCCCCTCGCCCATCGATGGACAGCGTCGCCACCAGACGAGGGGCGCCGACCAGAGGAAGCCGATGCAGTCCTCGGATGCGGTTGGCAAACGCGGCTAGCAGGGCGAGCCCAGCACACCCGAGGAAGCCGATCGCAAGCACTGAGGCCCAATGCTGGGTGAAAGCAAGCGCCCCCAACGCCAAGAACAAACCTCCAACGGCGGCGCCAGCTTCAATTCGGCTCCGCATCTCTTATGGGCTATGGCTGTGGGAGGCGTCGATGGGCAACTTGGTAGACGGTCTCGACATTCGACTCGCGAGGATGGTGGCGAACTCCGAACGCGAAGGCACGCAGCGCCATCGGACGATTTGGGTGCTTCACCGCAACGAAGACCGTGCCGAATCGACCGTCCGGCCAGGGTACGTATGTCTTGACGCAGCCGCCGAGCATTGTGCCGTCTTGCCCCTCGTCGTGGCAGGCCTTGAGCCTGGACTGCGGGATGCCGCCCCCGCGGCGTAGCTCTTCGCGGAACGCCTCCAGCGCCTCTACAGCACCTTCTGACAGGCGCTCAAGGTCCTCGGAGAGGGCATCTTCGTCGAAGCCGACCGGAAAAACCGGCTCCGGCCGGGTCTGCGTCACGCTCAGCCCTCAGCGTCGGTTGGCAGCGACCCGAAGTGCTGGTCGAATTCCTCGGGGCTGAGCCGTTCCTCACCGTGGCGGGCAAGGATTGCCTCCACCGAGGTATCGCGGCCTTCAACGGCCTCAAGCGCTGCCAGCGCCGCATCCACCCGCTCCTCGGGCAGATGATCCAGAACAGCGCGGGCTTTCTCGCGGGTCGTCACGACTCAAATGGTAACCGGGCGACAGGCAGCCCGGCAATGAGAATGCCAATCCCAACGCGGCCCGACTTAGATGAAATACATCCCGGAGCCGGCCTCCTCGGCCTCTCGCCTGGCGACTTCGGCGATCGTGGTCTGGCCGAAGACCTTGCGCAGGGCGGTGACGCCCTCGGCCCAGATGCCGCCGGCCTCGTCGGCCTCCTGGCCGACTTTGCCGTCGAGGGCCTGGACGACCTCGAGCACGGCGATCTCGTCGGCCGGGCGGGAGAGGGTGTAGCCGCCTTTCATGCCGCGGTGACTGGTCAGCAGCCCGGCGCGGCGCAGGGTCGAGAAGAGCTGCTCTAGGAACTGCTCGGGGATGGCGCGCCGCTCGGCCAGCTCCTTGATCGGCACCGGCCGCTCGCCCGAGCGGGCCAGCTCCGCCATCGCGACCACGGCGTAGCGCGACTTCGAGGTGATCGAGATCACAGGCCCTTTCTACCGCACGAAGCGGATTTCTCCGGGTATAGGATCGGGTTCGTCCTGAACGAGCGTCCACACTGCCTTGTTGTCGACCCTCATCCGCTGGTCCGGCTCGGCGTGCGCGAGGCGCTCGCCGCGGACTTCGAGATCCACGAGAGCACTACCCGCCACGAGGCCGTCGGGCTGGTCCGCGACGTCGGCAACATCGACGTCGCGATCGTCGACCTCCGACGCGAGCACGAGGAGGACGACAGCGCATTGCGCGGCAACGAGACGATTCGGGCACTGCGCAAGACGGCGCCGGGCATGGGCATCGTCGCTCACGGGGCGCGACCGGAGCGCCATCTGGCGTCGGCGGCGCTGCAGGCCGGCGCCAGCGCCTACATCGCCCGCACCGCCGACACCGGGGCGATGTCGAAGGCGGTCTGGGCGGCCCTGGAGCAGGAACGCTTCGTCGACCCGGCCGTGCCGCCGAATGGCAGCCGTGGCATCCTGACGCGTCGTCAGCGTGAGATCCTGCAGCTACTCGCCGACGGCGGCTCCACCGCAGCCGCGGCGCGCGAGCTCGGCCTCAGCGAGGAAACGGTGAAGACCCATACCAAGAACGTCCTCGCCCGCCTCGGCGCCCGCAACCGCACCCATGCGGTCGCAATCGCGCTGCGCGAGTGCCTGATCGATTAGCGGCGCGCCAGAGCGGAGTGGGCGGTCCGCTCTGCCTAGATCCAGCCGCGGTCCCGGGCCGTGAGCACGGCCTGGGCGCGGTCGACGGCGCCGATCTTGCCGTAGACGTTGTGCAGATGGGTGCGAATGGTCGAGACCGAGAGCTGCATCTCGCCGGCGATCTGCTTGTAGACCATGCCCTCGGAGAGGTGCTTGAGCACGTCCAGCTCGCGGCTGGACAGCGGGCAGGGCTCGCTGACTCGCCCTTCGGCCTCGCGTGGGTAGGGAAGCTCGTAGAGGAGCTCGCGCAGCGCCTCGATGCTCAGCCCGCAGCGCTTCGCCATCTCGCGCAGCCGCTCGGGCGTGACCGCCTCTCCCTGGGAGTAGTGGGCCACCATGTCGGCGGCGGCGACGATTGCCGCCAGGTCGTCGGCGTCCTCGCTGTGATGGCGCTCGATCGCCACCGCGATCCGCTGCGGCACGTTCCAGCGCCGCGCCAACACACCGCCGACCAGGGCGTGGTCGATGCCGAGCTGATCGCGTTCTTCGCGGATGCGCTGCTCGGGCGTGCGCGACGCCGCGTCGAAGTAGGTCCTGCGCCCCGGGTGCAGCTTGGATACGACCAGGCGGCCGATGTCGTGGAGCAGAGCGGCCACGGCCAGCTCGTCGCGCTCGTCCCAGCCGACCTCACGCCCGATCCTCGTCGCGGCCTGCTGGGTGGCGAGAGCGTGGACGCGGAACTGCTCAGGCCGCAGCTCCCAGCCGCCGTTGGACTCGAAGAAGTCGAAGACGGGCGCCGTGCCGGCGATCGCCAGGACGCCGGAGGGCTTCAGTGCCTCCACGGCTTTGGGAACGCTGCCGATGTTGCCTACGTCGCCGCCGGAGCGGTTGGCGAAGCGCAGGACGGAGATCGTCAAGGCGACGTCGGACTCGACCGCCTCGACCAGCTCGCCGATGCGGGCGGTCTCGGCAGTGGCGGCCCGCATCACCTTCGCCCGCGACTCGATCAGGGCGGGGAATTTCTCCACCGCCGCGAAGGCCGACGCCAGGCGAGCGCCAGGCGCCGCCGTGGCACCCACGCGGTGCGGCGTCTCGGCTTTGCGCACCTTGCCGTTGCTCTGAGTCTTGCTCGCTGCCATTGACCGGATTGCTCCGTTCCACTCATCGGCAGTAGAGGACGCACGGTTTAACACCGGCCTCCTCATTATTGGGTGTTGCTATGCGTGGAGGCGTAGGAGCGCAGCGTCGATGCGCCGCAGCGACTCCTCGCGACCCAGCGCCGCGAGCGACTCGAAGATCCCCGGCGAGACGGTCCCGCCGCTGATCGCCACCCGGACTGGCTGGTAGACCTTCCCGGGCTTGAGGTCGAGGCGCTCGGGCAGGGCCGAGAGCGCCGCCTCCACCCCGCCTGGGTCGAACGAGCCGGCGCCGGCGAGCGCATCCCGGGCGGCCTCCAGCGCGGCGGGGGCCTCGTCCTTCATCGTCTTGCGCCAGGCCTTCTCGTCTTCGACCGGCGGCTCGAAGAGGAAGCGGACCAGGGGCCAGACCTCCGCCAGCGTCTGCGCTTTCTCCTGCACGATCGCGCAGGCCGCCCGCAGGCGGTCGTCCTCCGCGCGCCCCAGGTGGGCCGCCACCGCCCGCACGTACTCGTCGAGCGGCAGCTCGCGCATGTAACGGCCGTTGATCCAGCGCAGCTTCTTCTCGTCGAAGATCGCCGCCGCCTTGCCGACGTCCTCGACGCGGAAGCGCTCGATCAGCTCCTCGGTCGGGATCAGGGTGGCGTCGTCGTCGGCCCCCCAGCCGAGCAGCGCCAGGTAGTTGCGCACCGCCGCCGGCAGGTAGCCGGCCTCGCGCAGCTCCTGCACCGAGGCCGCGCCGTGGCGCTTGGAGAGCTTGCGACCGTCGGGCCCATGCAGCAGCGGCAGGTGCGCGTAGCGCGGCGCCGCGAAGCCGAGCGCCTCCAGCACCAGCAGCTGCTTCGGCGCGTTGGAGAGGTGGTCGTCGCCCCGCACGACGTCGGTGACCCCCATCTCGGCGTCGTCGACGGCGACGGCGAAGTTGTAGAGGACGGAGCCGTCGCCGCGGGCGATGACGAAGTCGTCGTAGCTGCGGTTGGGGAAGCTGACCCGGCCGTGGATCAGGTCCTCGACCACCGTCTCGCCCTCATCGGGCACCCGCAGCCTTACCGCCGCCCCCGGCTCGCCGCTCGGCTCGCCGCGGTAGCCGCGGTCGGCGCCGTGCTCGGCCTTCCAGGCCTCGACCTCCTTGGCCGTGGCGTGGTCCCGGTAGGCGGCGCCGCTCTCCAGCAGGCGCTGGAGCGCCGCCTCGTGCCGCTCGGCACGTGATGCCTGCGACACCGGCCCCTCGTCCCAGTCGAGCTCCAGCCAGCGCAGCGCGTCGAGGATCTGCTCGACGTTCTCCGCGGTCGAGCGCTCGCGATCGGTGTCCTCGATCCGCAGCACCAGCAAGCCGCCGGTATGGCGCGCCGCCAGCCAGTTGTAGAGAGCCGTCCTCGCGCCGCCGATGTGGAGCGCGCCGGTAGGCGAAGGGGCAAACCTGAAGCGGGGAGTCTCGTTGGCCACGTCGATCGGCGCGCATGTTTCCACAGCGCGGGGAGCGCAAAGGCCGCCGACGGTTGCCGAGCCGGGTGTACGCTCATTTGCGGAAACCAAATACCCAGCGAAGGAGGAGGACATGTACGCGAGAGTCGTACGTTGGGAGGGTGCCGAAGCAGAGGCGATGGAGCGGGCCGCAAGCGAGATCCGCGCCCAGGCCGAGGCCGGGGAGGGACCCCCTGAGGGCGTGCCGGCGAAGGGGCTCTTGATCCTCAACGACGGCGAGAGCGGCCGCTCGCTGGGAATCACCCTGTTCGAGACCGAGGACGACTACCGCGAAGGAGACGAGACGCTGAGCTCGATGTCGCCGCCCGGCGAAGGATTCGGCAGGCGCGTCTCGGTCGAGAAGTACGAGGTGGCGGTGCAGCTGGAGGCCTAGGGACCTAGGATGCCGCCCCGATGCTGATCGGGGCCCACGTTTCGACCGCCGGTGGCCTGGTCAAGGCGATCGAGCGCGGCGCCGAACGGGGCTGCGAGTCGATCCAGATCTTCAACCAGAGCCCGCGCATGTGGCGGCCGACGAGGTTCACGGATGACGACTTTGCCGCGTTCCGCGAGGCGATGGACGAGTCGGCGGTCGAAGCGGTCGTCATCCACGCGGTCTACCTGATCAACTGCGCGACGCGAGATCGTGAGATGCGGGTGAAGTCCCTGGCGTCGCTGACCCACGCCCTGCGGACCGGCGACGGGATCGGCGCCGCCGGCGTCGTCCTCCACCCCGGCGCGCAGAAAGGCGAGGCCCACGCCCCCTCGATGAAGCGGGCGTCGAAGGTGATCGCCGCGGCGCTGAAGGACAGCGAGCGCTGCCCGCTGCTGCTCGAGCAGACCGCCGGCCACAAAGGCCTGCTCGGCCGCGACTTCGACGAGACGGCCGAGCTGATCGACCTGGCCGGCGCCGGCAAGCGCCTCGGCCTCTGCCTCGACTCCTGCCACCTCTTCGTGCAGGGCTACGACGTAACCGACCCGGATTCCCTGGCCGCGGTGATCGACGAAGCCGACGAGAAGGTCGGCCTCGACCGCCTCCGCTGCCTCCACGTCAACGACGCCGCCGCACCCCTGGGCTCCTGCCGCGACCGCCACGCCAACCTCGGCAAGGGCGAGATGGGCAAACAGGGGCTAGCCGCCTTCCTCTCCGAGCCTCGCTTCGAGGGCCTCCCCGCCACCCTGGAGACCCCCGGCCCGAACAAGAAAGGCCCGGATCGCAAAGAAGTCCAAGCCGCCAAGCGCCTCCGCAAAGCCGGGCTCAAGCGCCGCGCTAGCGGATCTGGACGCCGGAGATCGCGCGGCTGATCACCAGGCGCTGGATCTCGGAGGTGCCCTCGAAGATCGTGTAGATCTTGGCGTCGCGGTGCATCCGCTCGACCGGGAACTCGCGGGTGTAGCCGTTGCCGCCGAGGATCTGGATCGCCCGCTCGGTCGCCCACACGGCGACCTCGCCGGCCTTCAGCTTCGACATCGAGCCCTCGGCGTTCTCGAACTTGTGCCCGCTGCGCCCCATCCAGGCGGCGCGCCAGACGAGCAGCCGGGCGGCGTCGATCTCCATCTTCATGTCGGCGAGGGCGAAGGCGATCGCCTGGTTCTCGACGATCGCCTTGCCGAACTGCTGGCGCTCCTTGGCGTAGTCGAGCGCGTACTCGTAGGCCGCGCGGGCTATGCCCAGTGCCTGGGCGCCGACCGTGGGCCGGCTCGCCTCGAAGGTCGCCATCGCGGCCTGCGATTTCGAGCTCTTGCCCTCGCGCACGCGCGCCAGGCGCTCGTCGAGCTTCTCTTTGCCGCCGAGCAGGCAGGAGCCGGGGATGCGGCAGTCGTCGAGGTGGACGTCGGCGGTGTGCGAGGCGCGCAGGCCGTGCTTCTTCACCTTGGCGCCCTGCTCGCAGCCCTTCGTGCCGGGCGGGATCACGAAGGCAGCGTGGCCGCGCGAGCGCAGCTCGCGGTCGACCGTGGCGATCACAACGTGAACGTCGGCGATGCCGCCGTTGGTCGCCCAGGCCTTCTGGCCGTTCAGCACCCATTCGTCGTTGGCCTCGTCGTACTTGGCGCTGGTGCGGATCGCAGCGACGTCGGAGCCGGCGTCGGGCTCCGAGGAGCAGAAGGCGGCAACCTTGGGATTCTCCGCATCGCCGAAGCACTGCGGGATCCACTCGCCCATCTGCTCCGGGGTCCCCTGCCCGAAGATCGCGGCGACGGCGAGCGAGGTGCCCATGATCGCCATGCCGATGCCGGCGTCGCCCCAGAAGAGCTCCTCGTTTGCGATCGGCAGCGTCAGCCCGGTTTCGTCGGCGAAGAACTGGCCCAGCGCTTCGAAGCCGTAGAGGCCGATCTTGGCGGCCTCCTGGATCACCGGCCAGGGGGTTTCCTCGCGCTCGTCCCACTCGGCCGCCGCGGGCCGGACCACGCCCTCGGCGAAGCCGTGCACCCAGTCGCGGATGTCCTGCTGGTCCTGGTTCAGCTCGAGGGTGAACTGGGGTCCCTCGGTGCTGCCGCCGTTTTCGGTCGCCTCGGCAACCGCCTGCTCTGCCTCTGCCACTGCCGCTTGATCGCTCATGCAGCAATACTACACCGAACGGTGTCGTCTTAAACCTAAAGACCTATCCCGTAGGGGGCGTGCCCCCTATCGGGGATAGGTCCTAAATCCCGGGCGACTCCGATGCAAGATTGCGCAGGTCGAATGCCCGCAGCCCCTCGGGGCCGCCGTCGTCGCAGTCGAAGAAGCGCCGGTTGACGCAGTCGTACTCCGGACCCGAGCCGAGATACGCGCGCTCGACCGAGAAGGGGCAGTGGGGCAGCGCCGCGCCGGTCATCTTGACGCCGCCGAAGCCTCCCGGCTGGAGGACCGCGTCGAGCTCGACCTTGGCGCCGAAGACCTCCTGCATGCAGCCGACGTACTGGATGCCGGTGAGGCCGTCGACCACGCTGTAGAGGAAGCGGCAGCCCATCTCGACGCAGCCGCGCGGCTCGACCATCTTGTCGCAGAACGAGCGACACTGGCGACACTCCCCGGTCCTTACACGCGTTGCGGGCATAACGAAAGTCTAGGGACCGTCTGGCCGCGTGAGAACCAAGCAGATCGGTGGACGCAGGGAGCGTGGCGTGCTCTGCACGCGAGCGACCGAGGACGCCGAGATGCGCCGGTTATCACGCGGCCAAGGCATCTGTGCCTAGGACCTGATCGAGCTCGGCGCGCAAGCCGCTGGAGGGACGGACGCGGTAGCCGTCGCCCAGCCTGATCTCGGTCGGCTTCCCGTTCTCGCCGCTGATCGCCAGGTGGACGTCCGCCTCGCCCTTGTGGTGCTCGAAGACTTCCTTCAGCTGGTCGAACATGCCCGGCCGTCGCAGGCTTGCGGCGTCGATCGTCAAGCGCAGCGGCTGGGCCGTTGCGGCTGCGGCGGCGCCCGCCCTGGCGATCTCCTCGCCGTCGGGTTCGAAGCGCTCGGCCTCCTGCACGACCAGCTTCGTCTCGCCGCGCTCCTTGTGGTCGATGCGACCGCGGACGAGGACGACCGTGTCGGGCGCGATCACCGTCGCGCTCTCGGCCTGGTCGGCCTTGAAGACCAGCATCTCGACCTGGC
>Ga0075433_10001610_pt1 | contig 16748 bp, 14 predicted proteins | sample RhiMethybrSRZTD2_FD_75299 | JGI IMG/M metagenome (GOLD analysis project Ga0075433, IMG submission 75299) | Populus rhizosphere microbial communities from Tennessee, USA - Rhizosphere MetaG P. TD hybrid SRZTD2 | ecosystem: Host-associated > Plants > Roots > Rhizosphere > Soil | place: USA... | reverse complement strand
ACTCCGTGTTCTCTTTTTTGAGTTTTGAGTTTTGAGTTTTGAATTCTCATGAGGGCAGTGATTCTCAGCGCGCGAACGGGTTGGCACACTGACGAGTTGTGCCGCGCGCTCGGCGAGCGCGGGCACGTCGGCGTCGTGCTTCCGTACGAAGGGCTCGTCGCGCAAATAGGCGGGCAGACCCGCCTGACGAGCGCGGACGTGCCGATCTTCGATGCCGACGTCGTGCTCGCGCGCATCATTCCGGGCGGCTCGCTGGAGCAGGTGATCTTTCGCGTCGACGCGCTGCATTGGATCGAGGATCGCGGCGTGCTGGTGGTCAACTCGCCACGCGCCATCGAGCGCAGCGTCGACAAGTTCTACACGACCGCACTGCTGCGTGAAGCTGGCCTGCCATCGCCGGAAACCGTCGTCTGCGAGAGCGTGAACGATGCGATGAGTGCCATCCGGCGGATGGGTGACGTCGTCATCAAGCCGATCTTCGGCTCGCTCGGACATGGGATGGTGCGTGTGAGCGATCCGGATGTGGCGCTGCGGGTGATTCGGTCGCTCGATCAGACGCGGCCGGTCTACTACGTGCAGCGCGCGATCGATCACGGCGGCCGCGACATCCGCGTCTTCGTCGTCGGCGGCCGCGTGCGTGGTGCCATCGAACGGCGTGCGCCGGACGGAGATTGGCGCACCAATGTGGCGCGAGGCGGATCGGCGGAACCGTTCGATCTGCCGGCGGCGTGGGGCGAACTCGCGGTGCGTGCGGCGGCCGCGATCGGTGCCGATTATGCCGGTGTCGATCTGCTTCCGTCGCGCGAGGGCGATGTCTACGTGCTCGAGGTCAACGGCATTCCCGGGTGGGAAGGGTTGCAGAAAGCCACCGGCCTCGATGTGGCGGGAGCGATCATCGATCACGTGATCGCTTGTGTCGGTTCACGGCGGTCGATAGCGGCATCAGCGGGCGCAGATCGATGACAGTCGGGTCCATCGCGCTGGTCATCGACACTCATGCCCGATCCGCGAAGTGAGATGCGTCCACGGACTGCGGGTGAGGTCGCGGCCATGGCGCAGCTTGCGTGCGTGCTCGAGGCGAGCGCCCCCAAGCCTGGCAACGTATCGCCGGGCCGGCCGTTCGTGGATCTGCGATACGAAGACTTCGTCGCCAGCGCGATCGCGATCGGGCGCGCGTTCGAGGACGCTGGCGCGCAACCGATTGGACGCACCGTTCACGCGGCGATCGAATCGACGCTGGAGTGGGCGCCGTCGAACACGAATCTCGGAATCGTTTTGCTGCTCGCCCCGCTCGCGCGCGCGGTAATTGGGGTCGGAGGTCATTTGTCGAGGACACCCGCGGACGCCGCGGACTGTCCTCGACAAATGACCTCCGACCCCAATTCCCTGCGGGGGCGCGTGTGCGACGAGCTGAACGTGACGACCGTCGACGACGCGCGCGAGGTCTACAAGGCCATTCGACTCGCGCGGCCTGGCGGTCTCGGCAAGACCGCGGCGCAGGACGTCGCCGACGAGCCGACGATGACGCTGGTCGAGGTGATGCGGCTTGCCGCCGATCGCGACAGCATCGCTAGTGAGTACGCCACCGGCTTCGAGCTGACGTTCACGATCGGGGCGCCCGCGCTCGAGTGCGCCCGCCGCGATGGCCTGCCGTGGGATGACGCGATCGTCGAGACGTTTCTCACGCTTCTCGCGCGGAGGGCCGACACGCACATCGCTCGCCGTACGGGAGCGGATGCCGCCGAGCAGGTATCCGGTCGAGCCCGCGCCGTCCTGGATGAGGGCGGCGTGCGTTCGATGGCGGGCCGCCGCGCGATTGATGATATGGATCGGTCGATGCGCGACGCGCGCAACTCGCTGAACCCGGGAGCGACGGCCGATCTGACCACCGCCGCGATCTTCGTCGAGCTGTTGGCGCGCGGATATCGTACGTAGGGGCCGCCTTTAGGCGGCCCGGAGGACCCCAATGAACAAACGCGGTGAATTCCGCGTGTCGGTCACGAAAGACTATCTCGTGTTCGCGTCGGCGCACTTCATCACGTTTGCGGGCCACCGGTGTGAAGGGCTGCACGGCCACAACTACCGCGCGCGCGTGACCGTCGAAGGGGCGTTGAACGAAGAGAGCTGGTTCGTGTTCGATTTCGTCGAGCTGAAGCGGATCATGAAGCGGCTGTGCGACGAGATCGATCATCTGGTGCTGCTCCCGACCAGGAGCGATCGCGTGGGGGTTACCGAGAATGGCGAGACGGTCGCTGTCTCGGTGGATGGAAAGCCGCGCTATGTGTTCCCGCGCAAGGACTGCGCGCTGCTGCCGATCCCGAATACGACGGTCGAGATGCTCGCGCAGATGCTCACCGAGCGCCTCCATGCGGAGCTCTCTGCGCAGGGTGCGAAAGGGCTGACCGCGATTGAAATGGAAGTCGAGGAGAATTTCGGCCAGTCGGCGGTTTATCGCGTAGCATTGCGCTGACCGACGTCAACTCCCAACAGCCAACTCCCAACTCCCAAAGAGATGGGCGCTATCTGGGGAAAGTGGTATGCGGAGCATTGTCGCCCTCGCGCTGTTCGCGTGTGTCATGCCCGGCGTTGCCCTGGCGCAGCAGGCCGCGAACGGCGAGGCCATCTACAAGCAGCGGTGTGCGAGCTGTCACGAAGGATCGCTGCCGCGGATGCCGAGCCGCGAAGCCTTGCGCGGCTTCGCGCCTGAAGCCGTTGACACCGCCCTCAGTTCGTTCAGCATGCGCCGGCAGGGCGCATCGCTCAGTCCGGCCGAACGGCGCGCCGTGGCCGCCTTTGTCACCGGCCGCGCGCCGGGCTCGTACAAGGCGCCGCTCGAGGCGATCGCCAAGACGGCGTTCTGCTCAGCCGCGAGCGCGCCGAAGGATCCGCTCGCCGGCGCGTCGTGGAATGGGTGGGGCGGCGATCTGCGCAACACCCGCTTCCAGTCTGCCGCCGCTGCCGGTCTTGCTGCTGCGGATGTGCCGAAGCTGAAAGTGAAATGGGCATTCGGTCTGCCCGGCGTGTCTGCATCCGGATCGCAGGTCACGGTCATCGGATCGCGCGCCATCGTCGGCAGCCGCAACGGCGTTGTCTACGCGCTCGATACACGAACCGGCTGTGTCGCCTGGGCGTTCGAGGCGGACGCCGGTGTGCGCTCGACGCCGGTGGTCGACCGCGCCGGCAGCACGTTGTATTTCGGCGACGCCCACGCCAACGTCTACGCCCTCGACGTCGCCAGCGGGAAGAGCAAATGGAAGGTGCAGGTCGAAACGCATCTCGACGCCATGATCACTGGCGGCGTGGTGTTCAACGACGGGCGCCTCTATGTGCCGGTCTCGTCGCTCGAAGAAGGCACCGCAGTGATTCCCACCTACGAGTGCTGTTCGTTCCGCGGCAGCATCGTCGCGCTCGATGCGAAAAGCGGGAAGCAGATCTGGAAGACGTTTACGATCTCGCAGGCGGCGCAGCGCACGACGAAGAACGCGCGTGGAACGCAGCTGTGGGGGCCGGCCGGCGGATCGGTCTGGTCTGCTCCGGCGCTCGATCCCGAGCGCAATCGGATGTATGTGACCACCGGCGACAGCTACTCGAATCCGACGGCACCCGAGACCGACGCGATCATGGCGCTGGCCATGGACAGCGGCAAAGTGCTGTGGGTGAAGCAGGCGTTGGCGGGCGATTCGTGGAACGTCGGCTGTCTCGAAGCGAAAGGCGATGGACGCGCGAACTGTCCCGACAAGCCCGGCCCCGATCACGACTTCGGCAGCGCGTCGGCGCTGGTCACGCTGTCCGACGGCAAGCGACTGCTCCTGGCAGGGCAGAAGTCGGGGATGTTGTACGGGCTCAATCCCGACAGCGGCGACTTCGTGTGGAAGACGCAGGTTGGCGAGGGTGGCGTGCTCGGCGGCATCGAGTGGGGGTTTGCCACCGATGGATCGACGGCGTTCGTGTCGTTGTCGAACGCGCTCGAGAAAAAGCCCGGCGAGGCCGGCGGAGTGGTCGCCATCAACGTCGCCGATGGATCGAAGCGCTGGGCGGCTCCGCCGCCGCGCGATACGTGCGCGGGGCGCGCGGGCTGCAGCACGGGGCAGCCGCAGGCGGTGACGGCGATGCCCGGCGTCGCGTTCTCCGGCAGTCTCGATGGACATCTGCGCGCCTACGACACCAGCGGCGGCAAGGTGCTGCTGGACTTCAACACGCTCGACGAGTTCGAAACCGTCAACGGCGTGCAAGCGCGAGGCGGATCGATCAACGGTCCCGGCGTCACCGTCGCCGGCGGCATGGTGTTCCTCAGCTCGGGCTACAGCTCGATCGGCTTCATGCCGGGGAACGTCCTGATTGCGTTGAGCGTGGACGGAAAGTAAGTAACCGCCGCATTACAGATCGCGCGCTCGCTTCACGTCGCCAGCGTCGAGCGCGCCGTTCTGCAACGCGCTGGCGACCAGCGCCGCGTCGCATCCAGCGGCGGCAAGGCGCTCGAGATCGGACCAACCGCGAACCCCGCCCCCTGCGATCAGCGTGACCTGAGGCGGGACAACGCGGCGCAGCCTGCCAATGAGATCGAGATCGAGCCCCGCGGCTGTGCCGACGCGCGCGAGATCGATCACGATCACGCTTCCGATGCGTTCGTGCACCGCGCGCATCGTCAGCCTTTCTGGCCTGTCGTCACTAAGCGGCCTCTTCGACAGAGCGCGGCCGTCGCGAAGATCGAGGCTGAAGACGACGCGGTCGCTGCCGACGGCGGTGCAGATGGCGCCGAGGTCGTCGAACGACGGCAGCGTCTCGAGACCGACAATGATCGTCGCGGCGCCCGTCGCCAGCAGACGCTGCGCCGCGTCGACCGTCGCCACGCCCGCGTCGATGTAGGCCGGTGCGCCCAGTCCACACAGAGACGACAGCAGATCGATCTGAGGTGGGCCGCCTTGAATGGCGTCGAGATCGGCCACGTAGATCGCGCCGACGCCGAGTCGGTCGATGTAGAAGCGCGCCAGCGCGCTGCTGTCGCCTGGTGTCGAGGGGCCGCCCGCGATCGGCTTGACAGGCTGGTAACGATCGCGCGCGCCGGCAACGGCATGCACAGCACGCCCCGCGAGGAGATCGATCACGCCAATGACACGCATGACCCCGATCTTACGCAGAGCTGAGCCCTGAGGCCTGACGCCTCTCGCCTGGCCCAGCCTGATTCCTGATTCCTGGTTCCTGATTCCTGATTCCTAGAACCGCGCGGACACCTGAAATCCGATATTCCGTCCGCGCGGATGGTACACGCCGTTGTTGATCACCATGCCGACTGGCTCGACGTTGTTGAACATGTTCGTCACGAACGCTCTGAAGTCCACGTTCGACATGATGTTCGTGAGCCGGTAGGTGGCGTCGAGGTACACCTGCCCGCCGAGCTCGCCATACGCCCACGGGTTGGCAGCGTCGAACGGCTCGACGATCTTCATCTTGTGCCAGCCGCGCGCGTTGACGTTGAGCGACTGCCGTTCGCGGCCGTAGAGATCGACGCCCAGGTTCCACATGTGCATCGGGTAGTTCAGCCACTCGCGATTCGCATTGGTGACCGCGCCGTCGAGCACCTGCGTCACACCGTTGACATCGACACCGGTTGGCAGCTTGCGCAGATAGCCGCGTGCGAGCGAGTAGTTGCCGCTGACCGCCAGGTTGTTGGCAAGGTAGTGACGCCCTTCGAACTCGGCGCCGTACGAATAGGCGCTGCCCATGTTGCGGTAGCCGAGATCGAGCTTCGTCTCCCAGCTGATGAAATTGTCGACGCCCATGTAGAACAGCGTGCCGACGAAATAGTCGCGCGCACCGGCATACGTGATTTGCCAGTCGTGCGACCGCACCTGCTCGGATCGATCCACCACGTTCACGTTTTCGATCGTCTTCGACGGGGCGCGATAGAACTTGCCGCCCGACTTCGAATACGCCGCGTTGGGCCGCAGGTATCCGGTGTTGAACACATACTTCGTCGTCCACGCGCTCGACAGCGAATGAATCAGGCCGGCGCGCGGCAGCACCACGGTGCGGCGCTCGCGCCAGTCGTTGTAGTCGCCGCGAAGTCCCGCGAACAGATCGGTCTTGCCGCCGTTGACCGTCAGCCTCTCCTCGCCGTACACCGCAACGTTGTTGTCGTGGCCAGACGGGATGTCGATGACCGGCACCTGCTCTTCGCCGGAACCCGGCACTGTTGGCAGGTCCGTCGCGGTGTCGAAGCGGAATCCGCGATTGGGGCCCACGATCGTGTGCACGTACTTCGTGCCAACGCGAAGCGTGTTGGTTGGCGTGAACTGATAAGTGCCCGTGCCCTCGCCGCCGAACGCAAGCTCCTCGCGGCTCTGATCCTCGATCCAGCGCGTGTCGAGCACCGGCGCCGATGGCGTCCCCTCGGTCGGGAAGCGGTTCTGCAGCAGCATGTCGCCGTAAAGCGTGTAATGGACCTTGAACTTGTTCGTGTAGCTCTGAAGCTTCTGGTAGTCGAGATACGCCTTGCGCATCCGCAGCTCGGCGCCCGGACGCACGCCGCCCGACGGATCGTACGACCACGAATCCCACGGATACGGCACGCTGGTATCGGCGAGGCGCGCGACGATCTGTTCGCCGCTGCCGTCCTTCAGTTTGAGATAGAGCTCGAACCCCGGATTCTGCGCATCGAGCGCCGGCCACAGGTTCGACGGCGCGCCCCACGGGAATTCGACGTTCGGACCGCTCGGCGTGTTGTAGCCGTTGGCCTGCCACACGCTGGCCGACAGGATGCCGGTGGCGTCGCCCATCGACAGATCCTTGAGCAGGTTGACCGTCCACAGGTTGTCGCCTTGCGCGTAGCCGGTCGACACCTGTACGCCTTTCTGCTGGTGCCCGCTGTCCTTGGTGACGACGTTGATGATCGCGTGTGCCGCGCTCGTGCCCCACAGCACCGAGCCTGGACCGCGGATGATCTCGATCCGCTCCACCTTTTCCAGCGCCGGCATCTGATCCTGCTGCTGGAAGCCGTGCGCGACGATGCTGTTCTGCGGATGGCCATCGATGAGCAGCAGGATGTGATCGTTGCCGTCAGCGAGCAGCCCGCGCGTGCCCACCAGCTTCCACGTGGCCTGGGCAGACGGGAAGAATCCAGGCACTCTGGCCAGCACGTCGTAGATCGTGCGGAACCCGGCGCGCTCGATGTCGCGCGCGGTGATAACGCTCATCACCGATGTCGATCGCGGCAGCTCTTCTTCCGTACGAGACGCGGTCACCACCTTGATGCGCATCAGGTCTTCGAGTGATACGTCCTTCAATTGAGCGGGAGGCGACGAGCTTTGGCCCTCGTCCGCCCATGCCGGCGAGAGTGCGGGGCCGAAGGCCACCATCAGCACACCCGCGAACGCGGTCGCCCGTTGTGTCCAGGTGCGCGTAGTGGCACGCGGTTCAATTCGGCTCATAACTCTCGACATCCAAACACCCTCTTCGCTGTGCCCACCATCGAGCACACATCTGCACCGGGTGGGGCCGCACTCTCTGAAGGCACGGCTCATGCCAGCCAGCGCGTCGGTTTCGGGCGCGATCTTCTGCGGCGATCAAGGTGAATGTGCGAAGGGAGCCATGTGCCCTCGCCGCCGGCCGCAGTCGGCAAAGCGACACCAGGCCGGTGGGGCGACAGTCCGAAAACTCAAAGGGCAAAACTCAAAACTCAAAAACAGCCAAGCGGAACGATGCGAAAGCGCGAAACGCTATCATTTGTCTTCGTTCGGCCCCTCTTTTGAGTTTTGCGTTTTGAGTTTTGAGTTGCGATGAGCACAGTCGGTTGGGACATCGGCGGCGTCAACACCAAAGCCGCGCGCATCGTGGCAGGGGCCGTGACTGCCGTGCGATCGCGCCCCTACGAGCTGCAGCGCGATCCGCTGTCGCTGGCGCCCCTCCTGCGCGAGATGTGCGCCGAGCTCGACGCGTCGGACGCCAATCGACACGCGGTGACGATGACCGCGGAACTGTCCCAGATGTTTCGCACCAAGCGCGACGGGGTGTCGTTCGTGCTCGATGCTGTCGAAGCCGCATTTCCGTCGAGCGAGGTGTGCGTGTTTGCCGTCGATGGCAACTTTCTGACGACATCGGACGCGCGTCTCGATCCGCTGCGTGTCGCTGCCGCGAATTGGGCGGCGACCGCGCAGCAGGTCGCGACCTCGCACGGTGATGTGCTGCTCGTCGACATCGGCACCACCAGCACCGACGTTATTCCGATCGTCGGCGGGCACGTGGCAGCGCACGGTCTCACCGATCCGGCGCGGCTCGCGTCGGGAGAGCTGGTCTACACCGGGGCGGTTCGCACCGCTGCAGAAGCGATCGCGAGCCATGTGCCGCTGCACGGGGAGATCGCTGGCGTCTCGGCCGAAGCATTCGCGCTGGCCGGCGACGTGCACGTGTGGCGCGGCGATCTGGCGCCGACCGACTACACGTGTCCGACGCCCGATGGCCGTCCGGCCACGCGTCTGTTCGCCGGCGAACGGCTTGCGCGCGTGGTGTGTGGCGATAGCGAGATGCTGGACGACCATGCGATCTCGGCGATCGCCGATGCCCTCGCGCATGCGCAGGTCGAGCGCATCGCCGACGCGATCGCGCGAGTGGTTGCGCGTCATCCATCGCTTCGCCGCGCCGTGGTCACCGGCCTCGGTTCGTTCATCGGCGCGCGCGCCGCGCGCGCCGCAGGTCTCGACGTCGTCCATCTTGCGGAGAGCATCGGAGACGCGGCCGCGCGTTGTGCACCGGCGGCATCGGTGGCGTTGCTGCTCGAACGCGATTCACGAACGCCACACCGAGGCACCGAGGCACCGAGAAGAACGATTGCCGTGGTGAAGCTCGGCGGAGGGCTGTTGAAGACGTCGTCGCTCGAGGTGGTCCTCGACGTGATTCGCGACGTGGCTCGCGAACGACGTGTGCTCATCGTCCCCGGCGGCGGACCGTTCGCCGACGCCGTGCGCGACGTCGATCGTCGTGTGCGTCTCTCGGATGATGCCGCGCATTGGATGGCCATCCTCGCGATGGATCAGTATGCGCACCTGATCGCGTCGCGACTGCCGGACGGCGTCGTCGTCGATCGCCAGGACGCGATCGCGCCGGCGCTCGATGCCGGACGTATTCCGGTGATCTCGCCTTCGTCATGGCTGCGTGAAGCCGACCCGCTGCCGCACACGTGGGATGTGACGAGCGACAGCATCGCGGCGTGGATCGCTGGTCAGCTCGGCGCGGAGCGGCTGGTGCTCGTCAAGCCCCCGGGCGCGTGCGGCGACGATCTCGTGGATGCGCATTTCACTCGCGCGCTTGGCGCGGACGTGATGCCGGTAATTGTTGCGGCCGATCGACTCGAGAGGCTGCGCGACGCGCTGTGCGCCCGCGTGGCGCCTGCCTGAATTCTGAATTCAGAATTCTGAATTCTGAATTCTGAATTCAGATCATCCACCTCGGCACGCGCGCCTTGTAGCGCTCCCACTCGGCGCCGAACGTGCGCGCCTGCCACGGCTCCTCTCCAAAGACGACGCGCAGGTGGAACATCGCGATCACCGCGCCGGCGTAATACCAGAGCCTCACCAGTCCAAAACCCGCCGCCCATCCGGTGAGGATCAGCGCCACGCCGATGTACATCGGATTGCGCGAGAGACGATACGGGCCCGACACGACGAGATGTCGTGGAGGATCCCACGGCGCGAGCGTCCCCTTGCCGAGGGCGTAGAACTCATACACGCACCAGATCAGGAGGACGAGACCGGCCGCGAACGGCGGGGCTCCGACGACGTGCAGCGGCCGCCCGAACGGGCGCGCCAGCCAAGCGGGCACCGCGAACGCGACGATACCGGGAAGCGCAACGAACGACAGCAGTGCTCGGAACAACCGCACGAACCGCTCCCTTGCGAAGACGTCAGCGATTCAACCGCGCCCACCCGTCACGGTGTGCGTCGCGGGTTCAGATTCCCGTGCCGCGCGCAGGAGGCGCACGCGTTCTGCACTCACGCGACCGATGCGGCCACTTTCGCACGCCGCACCTCGTACGCCGGCGATATCGACGCCACACTCACGAACCCAACCGAGATCGTCGAGCGTCAGCCTGCCGGCGCCGGCCACGATCAGCCCGGCGCCGCGTGCCGCGGAGGTCCACGCGCTGAGCGTGGCCGTGTCAACCAGGTGTCGAAGACCGGGGCCGTTCTTGTCGCAGGTGTCGATCAGGATGCCGATGGTGCCAACCGTCGATCCGATATCGAGGACGCGGGCGAACGACAGTTCTCCCTGTCGATCGGCATACGTGACGGCGACGACCTTCGTTGGTGCGACGCGGACGGCTGCGGCGAGCAGCGATCGCGCACGAGCGCTGTCGCTGATTCCCGCCAAGCCGATCTTGACGAATGCCGCGCCCGCGATCGTGAACTCGCGCGCCATGGCTTCGATGGCGGCTTCATCCGCAGCGTCTCCAAGCGCTGCGCTCACCGGCACCGCGTTGCCGACCGACGCGCGGATCCGTCGGAACATATCGAGCGACACCGCGCCGAGCGCACCGGAGCGAGGATCCTTCGCGTCGACGATGTCCGCGCCGCCGTCGAGCGCGGCGCGCGCTTCACTGTCGTTGAAGACGCTGACGAGGAGTCGCATGAACCGAGGAACCGTGGGACCTACTTGCGCAGGGCGCTCTGCCAGTTCATCACGACGGACAGCTCACGCTGCGCGCTTTCCTGCACGGGCATGATGAGGAGCAGGCGCTGGTTGTCGCGTGCGGCGTCCGCCAGCGTGCCTCGATTCGGCCCGACCGCGAGGAGTTCGAGGGGCAGCTGAAAAAGCTTGTGGGGCGCGCTGATCTGGAACGCCGTGCCCGGCGCGACATCGACCGCGACGATCGATCCGTCGCCGTTGATGAACATGAGCTCCTTGCTGTCCGCGCGCCAGCGTGCCATCCCCATCGTGCCGCGCGTCGAAACGGGCCACTTGCCGGCTGCTGCGCCGCCTCCGAGCTTGAAGGGTTGGACGAAGAGCTCCTGCTGGCCGGTCTCATTGGAGATGTAGGCGATCCATCGACTGTCGGGAGAGACGTAGGCGCCAAACTCGTTCGCCGGTGAATTCACGACAGCGACGGGCGTACGTTTGCCGGTCGCGTCGGGTTCGACCGGCAGCGCCCAAACGTCTCCCATGGCCGCGTAGATCAGGTACCCGTTGTGCGACCAGTCCGTCAGTTGGCCCGCGATCTTCGACGTGAGTCGTTCTTCGATGCCCGACCCATCAGCCGCCTTTCGAAACAGTCCCGGCTCATTGTTGCGATTCGACACCCACGCGACCCATTTGCCATCCGGGGACCAGGCTGGTTGTGTATCGCTGGCCGGATCGAAGGTGAGCCGCGTGGTCGAGCCCTTGATGAGATCGACGATCCAGATGTCGGTATTCGGTGGCTGCACGCGCAGATCGACGTTCATGACGACAGCGGCTTTGGTTCCATCGGGTGAGACTTTGACGATTCCGTACACCGCGTGCTCGCCAGGCGTGCCGATGACCTGTCCCTCGCGATTGAACCACGTCAGCTGCCGAGTGTCTGGGGCGACCGTTCGGTAGGCGAGTGAGCCCGTGTTCGAAGCGGAAAAGAGACCCAATCCGACGCCTGCGCTGATGCTCGCCACCTGCTCGGCAACTGGAACCGGCTCACCTGTCACCGTGAACGTGCGGACGTCGAAATCCTGCGCCAGCAGAGAGGTGTCGCGCTGGAAGAGGAGCCTGAATCCGCCCGACGCAGGGCTGACGTGCACACCGAAGTCGGTCTTCATGACCGGTGTCGTGCTCTGCGCCTCCGGTTTGGTGCCGAGATCACCGACGGTGAGGAAGCGATTACTGCGCTCCCCACGCACGTACAGGAAGTGCCGGCCGTCGGGTAGGAAGGTCGGGAAAGTATGTGGAGCCTCAGTCTTGCCACGCACTGTGACCGGCGTCAACGCGCCGCCATCAGCCGGGACACGCATGATCCCTTCTTCCGTGCCGATCAGGATCACGTTGTCGGTGTTCCAGGAGCCGCCGAGCACCCACTGGGCAAAGAACGGCTTTGGCGGCGCCGCGATGATCTGGGGCGCGCCGCCGTCGGCGCCCACCTTCTTGAGTCGTCCACCGCCCTCGAAGGCGATGAACCGGCTGTCCGGAGACCAGAAAAACGGGAAGGGAACCTGGCCGGTGTTCGTGTCGTCGAGCGCTGTTGCCGTGGATGCGTCGAAGGCACGAACCCATACTCGAGGCTCGCCGTCCGCACCGTATGCGGAGAAAGCCATCTTGCGGCCATCGGGCGAGATCGTCGCGACACCACTTTGCGTGAACCGCACGTTCTCGGGCAGGCCCATTTGAAAGCGGACGACCTCAGGTGAAGGCGGCACCTCGCGAAAGTGGATCCACGCGAGCGCCGCGAACGCAACCAGCAGTACGGCGGCCACTCCGCCGACCGTCCACAACACGGCGCGTGGCGCGGGCGCAGACGCGACGGTATCGTGAGTGGCCGGATCGAGCAACAGCATGGCATCGCCCGCATCGCGCAGACGCCGCTTCGGATCCTTCTCGAGACAGCGCCGCAACAACGGCCGCACCTTGACCGGTACGCGCGTCAGATCCGGATCCTGTCGCACGACCGATGCGAGCACGTCGGTGACGGTATCGCCAGCGAACATCGGCGATCCGGTGAGCATCTCGTAGAGAATCACACCGAACGCCCAGATGTCCGCGCGTCGATCGACGTTGCGTCCGCGTGCCTGCTCCGGCGCCATGTAGGCGGCTGTACCGAGAATCACTCCGGTGCCGGTCGACGCCACCGTCAACGTCGGCGCTTCGTCCGCCGGCGTGGTGGTCGCCCACGGACCGTCGGACTTCGCCAGGCCGAAGTCGAGCAGCTTGATCGTGCCGCCAGGAGCGATCTTGATGTTGGCGGGTTTGAGATCGCGATGGACGATGCCCTTGTCGTGCGCGGCGGCGAGACCGTCGGCGATCTGGCGCGCGAACTCGAGGGCCTCGTCCAGCGGAATCGGTCCCTGCTTGATCCGCTCGGCGAGCGTCGGTCCCTCGACCAGCTCCATGATCAGCGCGCGATCCTCGACGCCGTAAATCGCCGCGATGTTTGGATGATTGAGCGAGGCCAGCACCTGCGCTTCGCGCGTGAAGCGCGACATGCGAGACGAGTCGTTGGCGAAGTCTTCGGGGATCAGCTTGATCGCGACCTCGCGCCCGAGCTTGCTGTCGGTGGCGCGATACACCTCGCCCATGGCGCCTTCACCGAGCTTCGACGAGATGCGGTAGTGCGCGATCGTCTCCGGAGTCATGTCGCGGCGTGAATGTTAGCATTCGGCTGCGTGCGAGCTTGATCGAGAACTTCGAACTTCGAACCTCGAACCTCGAACTTCGAACCTCAGAGATCGCGTCTGCGAAACTGCCAGTACGCGATGACAACGCCGGCGAGAGCGACCGTGCCGAGCACGGTGAAGTCTTGGACAGAGTTGGCAGTGCCTGCGAGGATTTCCCCACCGTGAAAGTAGTGAAACGGCGACAGCATCGCGAGGCGGGCCATCGGTTTCCAGATCGTGCCGACGAAATCGAGCAGGTAGAGCGCCATCCCGGTGATGGCCACAAGGGCGACTGCCGTGCCGCGACGACGGGCCCATGCTGACACCGCCAGAGACCAGGCGCCGAAACACCACGCCACCATCATCAGATGCGCGCCCATCTTGGCGACGACGCGCGGTTCGGGCCAACTCGCGCGGTGTGGACCGATCCATTCGAGCCCTGTCCAGAGAGCCGCGCTCATCACCAACACGAGGGCCACGACGCTCGCCATCATCACCGACAGTGATCGGGTGACAATCCACTCGCGCGGCAGCGGCCGCGCCAGGACGAGATCGACAAAGCCCGCCTCGACATCCCCGGCCGGTTCCGACGCCAGATGGATCGCAAACAGCACGACGATCATCACGATGATGGCGTCGAAATAGCCGATCGTCGTCATGCCGCCAAACGAGAGCAGCGCCAGTCCGAGCGACTGCTGCAGAAAGCCTGGTACGAGCCGCGCCAGCCCGCTGATGTTGCCGTCGCTGGCAATGGACGATGCCGCGGCAATGAGCGCCAGTTGGAAACCGCACAGCACGAGCGCGATCGCGATCAGCGGGCGCGCCGTCCGCCCCAGGGATCTCCCGATCAGCGCCATCATCGCGCGTCTCCAAGCATGCGCAGGATCGTCTCATCCAGCGAGAACGACGTCATCGTCACGTCCTCCACTGGCAGGCCCTGCAGCGACGACACCAGTTCGCCGAGCGATCCGGTGACGTCGAGCACCCACGTGCGCGGCTGGCGCGACACGACCACGATGCCAAAGAGCGCCGGAACCTCCTGGCATACCGCTGTCGAGAAGCTCACTGTGATCCGCCGCGCCGAATGCGCCCGCAGCTCGGCGAGCGTGCGTACCGCCACCAGGTGTCCGTGGCGCACCAGTCCGATGCGCCGACACACGCGATCGACCTCGGAGAGGATGTGCGACGACATGAAGATCGTCGTTCTTCCCGCCGTCTTCAACTCATCGATCGTTTCGCTGAAGGCTTCGATCATCAACGGATCGAGGCCCGATGTCGGCTCGTCGAGGATCAGCACCGGCGCATCGGTCATCAGCGCCTGGATGAGACCGAGCTTGCGCTTCATGCCGTGCGAGTAATCGCGCATGCGGCGCCGCAGATCGAGTGTGCTCACGTCGAAGCGGCGCAGCAGGAACTCGAGTCGTGCGGGTGAGGCAGGTCGCGATCCAAGCGAAGCTAGAAACGACAGGTAACGGTTGCCGGTCAGCTCGGGGTACACCGGCATCTCTCCCGGCAAGTAGCCGATTTGCGCACGAGCCTCGAGGCCCTGGTGTTGGCAGTCGAAGCCGAGCACCGATGCCGTCCCGCTCGTCGGCCGCACCAGATCGAGCAGCATGCGAATGGTGGTCGTCTTGCCGGCGCCGTTGGCGCCGAGAAAGCCGAACACCTCGCCCTGTGGCACGTCGAGCGACAGAGCCTCCACGCCGACCACGGCGCCGTAGTACTTCGTCAGCGCGTCGATATGGATCGCCGCCGGCAGCACGCGTCAACGGCCTCCGGTGCGTCCCGCTTCACGTACGATCGCTGTCAAAAGCTCTTCAAACGGTCCTTCTCCAGGCGTTCCCTCGATCGCGACGTCGTCTGGACCTGGCTCGAGCGAGAAGTTGGCCTCGGCCGCGCCAACGACCGTTTGCTCGAGCAGCTTGAACGACACCGAAAACGGCTGTCTGAGCAGCGTGCCGCTGCCTTCGAACTCGTGGATCCGAAAGTCCTCGGCGCTGATCACTGTTCTCGCATGATAAAGGTCGAGTGTGGCGGCGGCGCCGTGAGACGCGACGGTCGGCGTTTCGACGATGTACTCGCGGCCGTGCGGCGTGTCCTGCAGTGTCAAGGTCGGATCGGCGGTGGCCTGCATCATACGAATGATCGATTCGACGAGCGCCTGGGCCATCTGCGGCAGCGACAGCACCGGCTCGCGGATGCCGGCCACTTTGACGAAGTAGTTGCGGCCATCTACTTGAATCACCTGTATTCGCTGCTGACGTGCCGGATCCTGACTGATGGCGCTTCGCAGCAATCCGTCGGCGCCGTAGCTCGCCACGCGATAGTGATTCGGGTTCGAGCGGTCGATCAGATGTTTGATGCGGAACGGACCGCCGGCCACGCCGTCGATCGTCAGCTCGTAATCGAGCGACTCCACGCCGGTGCCCGTCGCGAGCGTCTGCAGCGATCGCTCCAGCACCTGCGATGCGGACAGTCGGGTCGGGGCGCCGAATCGCGGCAGCACCACGAAGACGACGACGGCGACGACCGCAGCGGTGGCGGCAGCCGAGATCCATCCAGCCCGAGGCCAGAACGAGGACGACGTGGTGTGCCGCAGCACTGTCGATCCGCGCACAGCGCGCCCCGAGGCGATGGCGTGTTGGACGCGATCGTTCAACTCGGCCGGCACTTCGCCGAGAAGGTCGATCGCCGCTGTGAGGTTGCGCATGTGATGGCGCCGCTCGTCGACACGTCGCTGACATGGCGCGCACGTCATCACATGCTCGCGATTCGCCTCGCTTGCCTGGTCGTCGACGACCGCATGCACTTCAAGATCGGTAAGACACGTCATAGATTCCTCTTCCATCGGTCGACGGCGCGGGCGAGCAAGCGCCCGACCGACGTTTCGCGAATGCCGGATGCGGCCGCGATCTCGCGATACGAGAGACCGCTGGCGCGCAGTGATAACAACATCCGATCGCGCTGGCCCAGCGCGTGCAGCGCCGTCTGTGCCCGTCGCACGTCGTCGCGCTCGTCGTGTGCCGGGGCGATGCGGCGATCGCTTTCGGCGCTCCACGGGAGCCAGCGTGCGCGCCCGCGTGCGCGATCGCGACAGCCATTGGCCGCTACCGTGAACAGCCACGAGCGGAGGTTCGAGCGGTCGCCCCCGGCCTTCAGATGCTGCAGCAGCTTGAGGAACGTCTCCTGCACCACGTCGTCGGCATCGCTCGTGCTGCGCAGGGCACTCCGGCAGAACCGATAGATCGGGCCCCCATGCTCGCGAAAGAGCTGCAGCACCTCACCCGAGGGATCGGTGACACCGACGTTCGCTGGGCTCGGGCGATCGAGAGTGCTCATCAAGGCGCGGGTAATCGTAGTCACGTTCGGGTCACGCGGTCTTCAGATGTAGAACGAGGAGGCGAGAGGTTTGTGACAGGGCAG
>Ga0075433_10001608_pt1 | contig 16757 bp, 10 predicted proteins | sample RhiMethybrSRZTD2_FD_75299 | JGI IMG/M metagenome (GOLD analysis project Ga0075433, IMG submission 75299) | Populus rhizosphere microbial communities from Tennessee, USA - Rhizosphere MetaG P. TD hybrid SRZTD2 | ecosystem: Host-associated > Plants > Roots > Rhizosphere > Soil | place: USA... | reverse complement strand
GCGTATCGATGGGGCGTGATGAACTTGTTCGGTGCGCAGAACGATCAGGCGGTTGCCGGCGCGATCGTCACGCACGCGATCTCGTTTCTGCCCGTGGTGCTATTGGGCCTGGTATTCATGGCCCAGGACAACCTCAGCGTCGGACGACTGAAGGATATGGCCGGCGCTGCCCGCGAGAAGGAGCGGTCTGAGACCGATGAAGTGCCCGTTCTGCGCCCATCTCGGCGATAAAGTCGTCGACTCGCGGGAAAGCAAGGAGGGCGAAGTCATCCGCCGGCGGCGGGAGTGCCTCGGATGCGGCCGCCGTTTCACCAGCTACGAACGGATCGACGAGATCCCGTACATGGTGATCAAGAAGGATGGTTCGCGCGAGCGATGGGAGCGGCAGAAACTGATCGCCGGCCTGCTGAAAGCGTGCGAAAAACGGCCGGTGAGCATCGCCGCCATCGAGGCGGTCGCGGATAAAGTCGAGGCGACGCTCCAGGAGCGGCCCGAGAAGGAGATGGGCACCAGCGAGATCGGCCAGCTCGTGATGGACGAGCTCAAGCGGCTCGATAAAGTCGCCTATGTCCGGTTCGCCTCGGTGTACCGTCATTTCCGCGACATCGGCGAGTTCATGAGCGAGCTGAAGGATCTCCTGAACTCGAAAGAGTAAGTGGCCACGCTGCGCCAGTCACCAACGCCCGGCAAACCGGCGGCGCCGCCGTCACAGCGAAGCTCCGCACCGCAAGGCCGCAAACCGTTCCTCGACAACACACCGCTGCTCCTCACGGGCATCATCGCACTGCTCCTGGGATTGGTCGGGCTGCTTGCGCTCGGCAGCCGTTCGACGACGCTCACACCCGACTTTCTCGCCGACGTTGTCCTCTACGCGCTCTCGGCAACGAACCTCACGATCCTGGTCGCGCTCACGTTCGTCCTCGCGCGCAACATCATCAAGCTGGTGGTCGAGCGCCGCCGGGCGCTGCCGTTCGCGCGTTTCCGCTTCAAGTTGGTGACGGTGCTGCTGGGGATGACGCTCATTCCCACGGTGCTCGTGCTGTTCATCGGCAGCGAGCTCATTCGCAACAACGTCGATCGCTGGTTCAACGCCGACCTCAACGAAGTGCTGACGTCGGCGAACCGCATTGCCGGCGACTACTACGCACAGCAGCAGCGTCTCGTGGCCGCGCAGGCGCAGCGTTTTGCGCGCACGCTGGCACGGGTCGAGTTCGCGTGGGCGAGTCCGTCCGAGGTCCGCGATCTGGTCGCGCCCGACGTGCTGCAAGAGCGCATCGATCTCGTCGAGATCTATCGCGTTCGCAGTACGTCGGCACAGATGCAGGTGACTCCCTTCGTCGACGTGGCTGCGCCGTCGATCCCACGTCAGTATTCGCGGGCCTCGGCCGATCGTCTTGCCGAACGCACCGCCAGCAGCGGCGCAGAGGCGCGCATCGTCGAACGGCTGTCGACCGGCGGCGATCTGATCAGGACCGCGCTGCCTGTGCGCTCATCGCCGAACGCGCCGGTGTCGGCGGTGGTCGTCGCCAGTCGATATCTCACCGACCAATTCGCGGAGCGCGCGCGCAGCATGACCTCCGCGTACGAGGCATATCGGCAGCTCCGCGTGCTGAGTCAGCCGATCGCGGGCGTGTATCTCTCGTTCTTTCTGATGCTGACGTTGATGATTCTCGTCGGCGCAACCTGGATGGGGCTGTACCTCGCGAAGCGCATCACGCGGCCCGTGGAGATGCTTGCTGTCGCCGCCGATGAAATCGGGGCCGGCCGCCTCGATCACCGGGTCGAGGCCGAGACCAGCGACGAGTTCGGATCATTGATCGATGCGTTCAACCGCATGGCCGGCGAAGTGTCGGCGAATCGCCGGCGTCTCGAGCGGTCGGCCGTCGAGCTCGAACGCAAGCATCAAGACGTCGAGGGGCGCCGGCGCTACGTGGAGACGATTCTCGATCGTCTCGCGACCGGCGTGGTGACGATCGACGCCGGCGGGCGCGTCCGTACGTGGAATGCCGCGGCCTCACGCCTGCTCGGCATCGACACCAACGTACTGGGACAGCCCGCTGCAACAGTGTTTGGATCGCAGGCGTTGAAGCCGCTTGCCGCTGCGATCGACGATGCCTCGCGCAAGGGTGAAGATCCACGACCGCAGGAAGTCTCGATTGCACCGGAGGGCCGTGAGGTGCACCTGGCGGTGATGGCCACCTCGCTGCGACGCGATGACGGCGGCAGCGAGGGCACAGTCATCGTGCTCGACGACGTGTCACCGCTGGTCCGGGCGCAGCGCGTTGCCGCATGGCGCGAAGTGGCACGTAGGCTGGCGCATGAGATCAAGAACCCACTGACGCCGATCCAGCTGTGTGCCGAGCGTCTGCGCCGGCATTTCTCGCAAGCCCCGGTGCCCACGCGCGCGCTGGTCGACGAGTGCACGACGACGATCGTCGGCGAGGTGGAATCGCTGAAGGGGCTGGTCGACGAGTTCTCGCAGTTCGCGCGCATGCCAGCGCCGCGCGCGGTGCCGACGGATCTCCACGCCCTGCTGGGCGATGTGCTCGCGCTGTATCAGGGGGTGTGCCCCGGGGTGGCGTTCCGTCAACAGTTTGCCAGCGAGCTGCCGCAGGTGCCGCTCGATCCCGAGCAGATCCGCCGCGTGATCATCAACTTGATGGACAATGCCATCGAAGCGATGGATCGCCGCGGGACGCTGGATCTGGAAACCGAGCACGACCCGACGCGCCGCACCGTCCGCGTCGCTGTGGCCGACGACGGTCCGGGCATCCCGCTCGCCGATCGCGAGAAGCTCTTTCTGCCACACTATTCCACCAAGCAGCGGGGCAGCGGCCTGGGGCTGGCCATCGTGCGCCGGATCGTCTCCGAGCACGGCGGCAGCATCGTCGTTGCCGACAACCCGCCGCACGGGGCGCGATTCGTCATCGAGCTGCCGTGCTGACGCCCAGCAGTGAGTTCGTCTGATTACGCATGCCGTCGATTCTGATCGTCGATGACGAGCCTGGAGTTCGCAGTGCGCTGACTGGCGTGCTGCGCGACGAGGGCTACGACGTCGACTCGGTCGAAACCGGTGAGGCCTGTCTCGAGCGGCTCGCCACGCAGACCTACGATGTCGTGGTGCTCGACATCTGGCTGCCGGGCATCGATGGTCTGGCGACGCTCGCCCGTATGCGCGAACGCCAGAACGAAGCCCAGGTGGTCATCATCTCGGGCCACGGCAACGTCGAGTCGGCGGTGCGTGCGATCAAGATGGGCGCGTTCGACTTCGTGGAGAAGCCGCTGTCGCTCGAGAAGACGGTGCTCGTCGTTCGCAATGCCTTGCGCCAGCGGCGCCTCGAGGCCGAGAACCTGGCGCTGCGCGCCAAAGTCGACGCCCAGCACCAGATGATCGGCGAGAGCTACGCGATGGCGCGCCTGCGGGAGCAGGTGACCATGGCGGCGCCGACCAACGGACGCGTGCTGATCTTCGGCGAGAACGGCACCGGCAAGGAGCTGGTGGCGCGCAACATTCACGTGATGAGCCGGCGGCGATCGGGATCGTTCGTCGAGGTGAACTGCGCGGCGATCCCCGAAGAGCTGATCGAAAGCGAGCTGTTCGGCCACGTCCGCGGCGCGTTCACCGGCGCGCTCGCCGATCGACGTGGCAAGTTCGAGCTCGCGCATGGCGGGACGATCTTTCTCGACGAGATCGGCGACATGAGCCTGAAGACGCAGGCCAAGGTGCTGCGCGTGCTGCAGGAGCAAGTGATGGAGCCGGTCGGCGGATCGACGCGCATCCGCGTCGATGCCCGCGTGCTCGCCGCCACCAACAAGGATCTGCCGTCGGAAATTCGCGCCGGCCGCTTCCGCGAAGATCTCTACTTCCGGCTCAACGTGGTGCCGATCTTCGTGCCGCCGCTGCGCGAGCGGGTCGAGGACGTGCCGCTGCTGGCCGACCACTTCATGGCGATGCTCGCCCGCGAGTACGGCCGCCGGCCGAAGACATTCGATGCCGATGCCGTCCGCGTGCTGCAGCGCTATCCATGGCCCGGCAATGTCCGCGAACTGCGCAATGTCGTCGAGCGCCTCATGATCATGGTGCCGGGCGATCGCGTGCCGGCGCGGGATCTGCTGTTTCTCGAGCAGGGCGCCACGGCGGGATCGGCGGCGCCGCCCGAGTCGAGGCCGCTGGGGATTGCGCCGCTGCACGATGCGCGCGACGAGTTCGAAAAGCAGTACATTCTGCGCGCACTCGCGGCGCAGCAGGGGAACATGTCGCGGACAGCGGAGGTGCTCGGCGTGGAGCGCAGTAACCTGTATCGAAAAATGCGCGCGTTCGGGATCATGCCTCGGCGGGCGGAGGAAGAGGAAGGTGCCTAGCGGCGCGCCGCTCGGCGCTGTTCGCCCGCGAGTGCTGGCGGAGATTCCGACCCCGGCGCTGGTTCTCGATGGCGCCGCGCTCGGACGCAACATCGCGCGCATGGCGCGCTTCTTCAGTGCGGGTCCCTGCCGGCTGCGTCCGCATTTCAAGGCGCACAAGACGCCGGAGATCGCGCGGCGGCAGCTCGCCGCCGGATCGTGCATCGGCCTCACCTGTGCGACCGTGTCCGAAGCCGAGGCGGTGGTTCCCTTCTGCGACGATGTGCTGATCGCCAACGAGATCGCGGGTGCCGACAAGTGCGCACGCGTCGCGGCGCTGCAGCATCAGATGCGGGTGACCGTCGCCGTGGATTCGGCGGTCGGCGTCGACACGCTTGCGACCGCAGCGCGCAACGCCGGCGTGCGGGTGGGTGTGGTGGTCGATATCAACGTCGGGCAGAATCGCTGCGGCCTATCGTCGGCCAGCGAAGCCGTCGATCTCGCGCAACACATCGCTCGCACTGATGGCGTGATGCTGCGCGGCGTCATGGGCTACGAGGGACACGCGCAGCCGATCCGCGATCGCAAGGAGCGCGTGGAACGCGCGCGCGAGGCGATGGAGGCGTTGACTGCGACGGCCGACGAACTGCGAGCCGCGGGGCTCACCTGTGACGTGGTGTCGGCGGGAGGGACCGGTACCTTCGATATCAGCGGCCGGTTCACCGGCGTCACCGAGATTCAGGCCGGTTCGTACGCGTTGATGGACAGCGACTACGGCGAGGTGCACGTGCCGTTCGAGCAGGCGTTCTGGGTGCTGGGCACGGTGATCAGCCGGCCGTCGCCCGATCGCTGCGTGGCCGACTGCGGCCACAAAGCGCTGACCAAGGACCACGGTCTACCCGAAGTGAACTGGATCGCCGGGGCCATGGTCACCGCACTCAACGATGAGCATGCGACGATCGCGCTGCCGGCCGGCGCGTCGATTGCCGTCGGCGATCGCGTGCAGCTGGTGCCGTCCCACACCGATCCCACTGTCAATCTGCACGATGTCTTCTACGTCGTCGAGCATGAGCGAGTGATCGACGTGTGGCCGATCGAGCGCGGCTACAGCGAGCATCGCGCCGCACGGGTGTTGGCCGGCCAGAGCGCTGGACGCCACGCGAGCTAGCACCGATGGCGAAGTCAGACGAACCACCATTCGGACCTGTCCAGACTTTGACGCTCGATACGTACCGCGCGCTCTTCGAATCGGCGCCGGACGCGATGATCGTGGTCGACGCGACCGGCGCTATCGTCAGTGTCAACGCGCAGACTGAACGGATGCTGGGATACTCGCGAGAGGATCTCGTCGGACGCCCGATTGAGATGGTGATCGCGGCTCGCTTCCAGGATTTGCATCGTCCCTTGGGCTCCGGCACGGGTGTCGATGCGCGTCGCAAGAACGGCAGCACCTGTCTCGTGGACATCAGTCTGAGTCCATTGACGACCGAACAAGGCACGCTCTACTGCTGTGCGATCCGCGATCGTGCGGCCCGGACGGACGTCGAGCAACGGTATCGGCTGATCGTCGAGAACCAGACCGAGTTCATCGTCAAATGGCTTGCCGATGGCACGCGGACGTTCGTCAACGACAGCTATTGCCGCTCGTTTGGTCTGCGCGAGCAGGACTGTGTGGGCACCAGCTTCTTTCCACTCATCGCGACTGAGTTCCATGACGAGGTCCGGCGCAAGATCGCGCAGCTGACGCCCGAGGCCCCCGAGTTCATCGATGAACATCTCTCGTCGATGCGACGTGGACAGCGCTGGACGCAGTGGACCAATCGCGGGATCTTCGACCGAGAGGGTCGACTGATCGAGATTCTCTCGAGCGGGCGAGACATCACCGAGCGCAAGGAAGCCGAGGAGAAGCTCCGACAAAGTCAGCGCCATCTGATGGCGTCGCAACATGTCGCGCGTGTGGGTAGCTGGGAACTCGACTTCGGTGCGGACCGCGAGCTCGAAAACACGGTCGGTCGCTGGTCGGACGAGTGCTATCGCGTGTTCGGCTACACGCCCGGGGATTCACCGCTTACTCGCGACGCATTCTGGGGCCGCGTGCACCCCGAGGATCGGCCGCACATCGAGAAGGCCCTTCGCGCCACGATCGAAACCCGGGCTCCGTTCTCGCTCGACCATCGCATCGTGCTCGACGACGGGTCGGAGCGGATCATTCACGAACAGGCGGAGCTGGTGAGGGACGACATCACGGGCGAGCCGGTGCGGTTGATCGGCACCGCACAGGACGTGACGGGGCGCGTGCATCTCGAAGCCCAGCTCCGTCAGTCGCAGAAGATGCAGGCGATCGGTCAGCTCGCCGGCGGCGTGGCGCACGATTTCAACAATCTGCTCACCGTGATCAACGGGCACAGCGAGATGCTGCTCATGGATCGATCCGAGCCGGACGATCCAGTCCGGCGCGAGCTGACGGCGATCCGCGATGCCGGAGAGCGCGCCACGCATCTGACGCGGCAGCTGCTGCTGTTCAGCCGCAAGGCGGTGGTGGCACCGCGCGTTCTCGACTTCAACACCCTCGTCCTCAATACCCTCGAGCTGCTGCGACGTCTCATTGGCGAGGACGTGACGCTCACCACCGTGCTGGCACCGTCGCTCTATCGCGTCCGCGCCGATGTCAGCCAGATCGAGCAGGTCGTGATGAACCTGTCGCTCAACGCCCGCGATGCGATGGCCAAAGGCGGGCAGTTGACGATCGAGACGCGCAATATCGTCTTCGATGCGGAATACTGCCGTCAGCATCTCGATCACAAGGCCGGCCACTTCGTTCAGCTCGTGGTCACCGACACCGGCTGCGGCATGACGCCCCACGTTCGATCGCATTTGTTCGAACCGTTCTTCACCACCAAAGGCCCGGGCAAGGGCACTGGATTGGGGCTCGCCACGGTGTACGGCATCGTCCACGAGAGCGGCGGGTTCATCACCGTGACCACGCAAGTCGACGCCGGCACCACGTTCAACATTTTTCTTCCAGCCCTCGCTGAAGACGTGCCGGTCTCTCAGTCAGGCCGGGCCGACCGCGGCCGCCTGGCCGGACGCGAGACGGTGCTGCTGGTCGAGGATGAAGATGGCGTGCGGCACATCGCCAGGGTCATCTTGGAAATGTACGGCTATGCCGTGATCGAGGCGGCGTGCGGGGCCGACGCGATCCGCCTCGTCGAGTCGCGGACGGTGCCGGTGCACCTGCTGCTGACCGATGTCGTCATGCCCGGTATGAACGGGCGGCAGCTCGCCGACGCCATTCAATTGCTCTATCCGGACTGCCGCGTGGTGTTCATGAGCGGCTACAACGAGGACGCGGTGGTTCATCACGGGCTCGATCACACGAAACACGCGTTTCTGCAGAAGCCGTTCACGCCGCTCGTGCTGGCCCGCAAGCTACGCGACGTCCTCGATCACGTGGTGTGACGTCATGCCGGTCGCGACTGCTGCGGAACAGACCCTGCATCGGCTGCGCGCGCTGTGTCTCGCGCTGCCGGAGACGAGCGAAACATCGTCGTGGGGCCATCCCAATTTCAAAGCCGGCTCGCGGACGTTCGTCGCCTTCGAACGAGTGAAAGGCCGCGCGTCGATTGCGTTTCGCCTCGAACCGCCGGATGTCGAACGGTTGCTGCGCCGCAAGGGCTTCTTCACCACACCGTACGGGCGCGACCAATGGGTGAGTCTCTGGGCCGATGGTGTCATCGAGTGGAAGGCTGTGACCGAACTCGTGGAACGCAGTTATCGTGTGGTGGCATTGAAACGGATGATCAGGGCACTCGACAGCGAATGACAGGAGCGCAGGACATGCGTTATATGCGGATGCCGAAAGCAGATCGAGAGTCGATGATGGCCGGGTTGATCACGATGCCCGATGTGCTCGAGGCAAGCTTCGGCACGCTCACATCGGGTGCGGCGATGCAGCCGGGCCCGGAGGGCGTCCTCTCGCCGGTGGAGATCTGCTGGCACCTGGCCGATCTCGAGGCCGAGGGCTACGCCGTCCGTATTCGCCGCTTGCTGGCTGAAGAGTCACCGCAGCTGCCGGACTTCGACGGCGCGGCGATCGCGAAAGCGCGAGACTATCGGAGGCGCTCGTTAGCCGAGGGCCTCACGGCGTTTCGTGTCGCGCGTCACGCGAACATCGATGCGCTGCAGCACCTCACCGATACCGACTGGCAACGATCGGGAACGCAGGAAGGCGTGGGGCCGGTGGCTCTGTGCGACATCCCCTCAATGATGGCGGAACACGACGCCGGACATCGAGAAGAAGTGGCCGCGTGGATCGCCGGGCGGCGCTGACGACAGTTCACAGGAATATCCAGCACCCGATCGCTCCGACGATCGTCATCGACAGGCCCCACGCCAGCAGCTTGTTGTACGTCGGCCTCACTTGCGTGGTGTCGGAAATCCCGGCGAGGCACATCGCACCCGTGGTCGACAGCGGCGACATGTCGACGAGATGCGCGCCCACGTTCATCGACGAGGCCACGCTGTAGGCGTCGCCGCCGAGCCGCGCGATCAGGCCGGGGACGGTTGGCAGGAAGGCCGGCAACACGACACCGGACGTGCTGCTGTAAACAGATATCAGGCCGGTGACGAACGCGATCACACCGGTCAGCGATCCCGGCGTCGCGATCTTCGCGAGCAGCTCGGTGAAGAGATCGAGGCCACCCGTCTTCTCGAGCAATGCGACCAGCACGCTGACGCCGCAGACCATCAGGATCGGCGTCCACGGCATCCGCCGAATCGATTGATTGTGGTCGGCCACTTTCAATGCGGCGAGGACGACCGCACCGGTGAAGGCCGCCATGCCGATGTTCGCCTTGAACACCAGCACCACCACCAGGACGCACCCGATGATGGCGATCGTGACCCAGTGTTGCAGCGCGAATTCCGTGTCGGCTGCGGCCGGCTCTTCGCCCTTGAACCGGCTCTTGAAGAGGCGCCACCCACCGAAAAGGAAGTAGCCCGCGAACGCGACCATCGCATGCGCAACGAAGTTCAGGGCGAAGGTTCGCCACTCATGGCCCGATAGTCCGATGCTGTTCATCAGCCGCGTGACGATGATGCCGGTAGGCGCGAACGGCGAGAGTGATCCGGACTGTGCACCGTTGCCGACCATGATCGCCATCAGGAACGGCGGAATCGCGGCTCGCGTCCCGACGGCCATCGCCATCGGCGCCAGCATCGAGGCAGTAGCGACGTTGCCCGGTCCAAGCGTGGCGATGAGACCGGCCAGGACGAAGAACATGATCGGCACCAATCCGGTGTTGCCGCGACACACGCGAACTGCCGCATGCGCGATCCGATCGAGCGTGCCGTTGATCTGGGCTTGGGTGAACAGCAGGGTCACCCCGACGAGTGTCAAAAACAACTGCACCGGGAATCCGGCCAGCACATCGTCCAGCTTCATGCCGCCGAGATAGACGCCGACCACCCAGGCCAGGGCGACGCCGAGCGCGCCGACATTGAGCTCGCTGAAGCAGCTGACGATCATCGCGACCACCAGCGCCCCAAGCGACAGCCAGGCAAGTGTCATCGCAGAAGGCCTCGCAGGAGAACAGCTGGATGGACGGCGTTCTCGCCGGTGAAATCGTGTATCTGATGGCGACACGACGTGCCGGCCGCAACGACGACGGCACCCTCGCCCTTGCGCCGGACGGCCGGAAACAATTTTCGCTCGCCGATCGCGCGTGACAGGTCGTAGTGATCGCGCCCGTACCCGAACGATCCCGCCATGCCGCAACAGCCGGCGTCGACGTCGACGACGGTGGTACCGGGAATGCGGGACAACAGCGTCTGTGCGGGAGGCAGCAGTCCCATCGACTTCTGATGACAGTGGCCGTGCAGAAGGATCGTGCGCGGACCTGTTGCCAGCGCCAGCGCGTCGGCACGTGTCGCCACGAATTCTTCGAAGAGCACGCTGGCGCGAGCGACCGTGTCTGCCTTCCGTCGATCGTCGCCTCGGAGCAGCGCGGGGGCGTCCTCTCGAACGGCGGAGAGACAGCTTGGCTCGCAGAAAATGATCGACCGGCCCGCATCGGCGTCGGCATACAGCGCGTTCGCGTTGCGGGCCGCCAGGTCCCGCGCCGACGACAGCAGTCCCTTCGAGATCTGCGGCCGTCCACAGCAATGGTTCGATGCCAATGTCGTGCGCACGCCTACCGACGCCAGCACGTCGAGCGCGGCTTCACCGATGTCCGGGTCGTAGTGATTGGTGAATGTGTCGTTGAAGAGCAGGGCATCCGGCGGGTGCGTCGGATCGCCGCGGCGCGCGCGGCTATGTACTCGGCGCGCGAGCGTGCGTCGCTGGAAGCGCGGCAGCCGCCGCCGACGATCGATGCCGACGATGTGCTCGTTCAGCACGCGCACGGGAAGACTGTGCGCGATCCAATTGGAGAGTGGTGCGAAGCGGCTGCCCCACACCGCCGCGTGGTGGGCGTTGCCGAGCACCCGTGCCTCGAGCGCCGTTCCGTGCCGCTGCCAATAGTCGGCGAGGAACTCGCTCTTGAATCGGGCCACGTCGACGCCGACCGGACACTCGGCCTTGCACGCACGGCATTCGAGGCAGAGATCGAGTGTGTCGTACACCCCCTCGTCACCGAGTCCCGCTTCGCCGAGTCGTCCGGCGATCGTCAGACGCAGTGTGTTGGCGCGGCCGCGCGTCGAGTGCTGCTCGTCGCGCGTTGCCATGTACGACGGGCACATCGTGCCCTCGAGCGTCTTGCGGCAGGCGCCCAGACCGCTGCACATTTCGACCGCGCCCGCGAATCCACCGTTCTCGAAGTCGAAGAACGTCTGTGGATTTCTCGCCGAGTAGCGCGGCCCGTAGCGCAGATTGGTGGTGAGCGGCGGCGCATCCACGATCTTCCCGGGGTTGAACAGACCGTTGGGATCGAAGGTCCGTTTGATCGCGCGAAACGCTTCGTAGAGCACCGGCCCGAACATCTTGGCCATGAACGGGCTGCGCACCAGGCCGTCGCCGTGTTCACCCGACAGCGCGCCGCCGAACTCGAGGACCAGATCCGAGATGTCGTTGGCGATCGCCTCGAACTTCCGCACCCCGTCTTCGGTCTTCATGTTGACCACGGGGCGCACGTGAAGACAGCCGACTGACGCGTGTGCGTAGACACCGGCAGTGGTGCCATGGCCCTTGACGATGGCGAGGAACTTTTCGATGTAGTCGCGCAGCCGTTCGGGAGCAACGGCCGTGTCTTCCACGAACGACAGCGACTTGGCATCGTCGCGCATCGCCATCGAGAGGCCGAGGCCCGCCTCGCGCAAACTCCAGATGCGCGCCTGCGCCGCCGGATCGAGCGCGTGATGATAGCGATACCCGAGCCGATGCTCGCGCAGATCGCGCTCGAGCGCGTCGAGTCGCGGCGGCAGCTTCTCGGCGCGATCGTCGTAGAACTCCACGCATAGCAACGACGCTGGATCGCCTTCGATGAAGCTGCGGCGAAGCCCTTCGAGCAGGGCGCTCTGTCGAGTGAAGTCGAGGATCGATTTGTCCATCACCTCCACCGCCGATGGCCGATGGCGGAGGATCACCGGTGCGGCGGCGAGTGATTCGAGCAGGCTCGCAAATTGGATGGCCAGCACCGCCTTCGCCGCCGGCAGCGGCACCAGGTTGACCTTCGCCGAGAGAACGACACCCAACGTGCCCTCGGAGCCGACCATCAGCTTGGCCAGGTTGAACGGCCGATCGGTCTTGATGAACTCGTCGAGGTTGTAGCCGCCGACGCGGCGCAGCACCTTCGGAAACCGGCGCTCGATCTCGTCGCGGTTGCGCGACGCGACATCCTGCACGATGCGATAGCAGCGCGCCTCGAGGCTGTTGCCTGCACTGCGCGAGCGAACATCGTCGGGTCCAATCGGTCCAAACTGCACGACCGAGCCGTCCGAGAGCACGACCTCCTGCGCGATCACGTGATCGATCGTCTTGCCGTAGTAGACCGATCGTGCGCCGCTCGAGTTGTTGGCCATCATGCCGCCGATGGTGGCGCGGCTGGCGGTCGAGACGTCCGGAGCAAAGCGCAGCCCGCTCGGGCGCAAGTGTGCATTGAGCTCGTCGAGCACGAGCCCCGGTTCTACCCAGGCCCAGCGCTCGGATCCATTCAGCTCGAGGATCGAGCGCAGGTACTTCGAGGCATCGACGATGAGGCCGGGGCCGATGGCCTGGCCTGCCTGCGACGTGCCGCCGCCGCGCATGGTGATGGGGCAGCGGAACTTCGCGCAGATACGAACGACACGGACGAGATCGTCACGCGACTTCGGCAGCACGACGCCGATCGGCTCGATCTGGTAGACGCTGGCGTCGGTCGCGTACAGCAGGCGCGACACGCGATCGAATCGAATCTCGCCCTTGATCTCCGCAGCGAGCGCGCGCTCGAGCGCGGCCGCATCGATATGGCGGACATCGGCGCCTGTCTGCGACGCCGGTTCCGCGGACGCCATCGTCATAGCGTCAGGAGTCCCTGACGAAGCCGCTCCAGGCCTCGCGCGAGCGTATCGCCGCCGCTGGCGAACGACACACGCAGCGTCCCCTCGCCGCCCGGGCCGTACGCCGCGCCGTGTACCACGGCCACGCCCGCTTCGTTCAGCAGCCGCTTTCTGATCTCATTGGACGGGACGCCCGTGTCGCGTGCGTCGACCATGGCGAAGAAGCCACCTTCGGGCGGCAGCACGCGCACGCGAGGCATCGATGCGAGCCCATCGAGCACGATGCTGCGTCGTCGCGTGTACTCCGATCGCATGGCCGCCACGGCCTCTTGCGACGAGGTCAGGGCTGTCGCGGCGGCGTCTTGAATGAAGGTCGCCGGTCCGCGGCTGCACTGCTGCAGCGAGAGGAACATCGCCTGCACGATCGGGGCGGGTGCCGCGCAGTAACCCACGCGCCAGCCAGTCATGGCGTAGGTCTTCGACAGGCTGTTGATCAGAACCGTACGTGCGCGCAGCTCGGGCGACACGGAGGCTGGGGACACATGGCTCGAGCCCTCGTAGGTGATCGCCTCGTAGATCTCGTCGCTGATCAGGGTGAGCTGCCTGCGCACGACGAGATCGCCGATGGCGCGGAGCTCGTCGCGGCGCATGACGGTGCCGACCGGATTCCACGGTGTGTTGAGCAGCAGCGCGCGCGATGACGAGGTCAGGGCCGATTCGATGGCCTCGGCCGAGAGGACGAACCGGCCACGCTCGATCGTCGAGCGTACCGGCTTCACGCAGCCACCGGCGAGCAGGATCGGCGATCGATATGCGTCGTAGATCGGATCGGGGACGAGCACTTCATCGCCGTCGTTGAGCGTCGCCATCAGCGCGACGTAGATGCCGAGCGTCGCGCCGGTCGTCACCAGGATCTCCGATCCCGGATCGTAGGCAACGCCGTTATCGCGCGAGAGCTTGGCGGCAATCGCCTCCCGCAGAACGATCTCGCCGCGATTGTCCGGATACCGAGTGCGCCCGGCCTTCATTGCACGAGCGGCTGCCTCGATGATGTGCGGCGGAGTATCGAAATCCGGCTCGCCGCGCATCAGCGACACGACATCTCGCCCGCGCGCCTGCGCCTCGCGAATGTCGGCAAGGATGCTGTTGACAGCGGTCGGGACGAGACCCTCGGAGCGGCGGGAGGGGCTGATGGTGGACAGAGAGAGGGAGTGTAGCGCGAAAGTGGAAAAGTGGAAAAGTGGAAGAAGTGGAAAAGTGGAAGTGACTTAAGTACTTAAGTCGAGAAGTACAACGAGCTGACTCGTTGACTCGTTGATTCGTTGATTCTTTGACTCGTTGACTCGTTGACTCGTTGACCGAGTGAAATAGTCCGTCAGCTCCTCGGCATTCTTTTTATGCGTTGGGTGTTCGCGCGCGCGGTGCGGATTGCGGCAGCAAAAATGCTGGCGATCTCTTGCGCCTCTCGCAGCAATGCTGCGTCGTTTGCAATCCCGGCATCGCGAAGATCCTCCAGCCAATCGACGCATTCGTCGGCCTCCTCGAACACGGTTCCGAGCTTCGCCTGAAACTCCGCTCGCGAGCGTCCGCGTCTGGCGGAACGATAGTTGTTGCGGACGGCTCGCGCAGCTCTTCTCAATTGCCGCGCTACTTCTTGCGCTTCGGGTGTTGTTGGCAGACGGCGACAGAATTCGATCACGGCCAACGCGAACAGTCGCGTCCGTTCCGTGAGGTCGCGAGGAGGCACATGATGGTGATCGCAGGAATTGTGCCCGTCGGTTTGCCGAGCAGATCGATCGTCTTCGAGTCAGCCCGTTGTACTTTCCGCCAACTTTGAAAGTTAAGTACTTTCACTTTTTCCACTTTTCCACTTTTCCACTTTTCCACTTTTCCACCTACCGCCCGATCCAATACGCGATCTTGAACAAGATCACGTCATCGCCCGGCGCGCCGAACATTCTGTGGATGTCGTGGGCAGGGGAGAATGTGCCGGGATCCGAAAGGTCCTGCTGCTGTCGTGTCCACACGGCGTAGAAGTTCGAGCCCGGTCGCATCTCCCATCGCAGTACGGCGTTCAGGCGCAGCGACTTGAAGTTGTAGTCGGGATCGTCGAAGGTGAATGCCGGCGCTGCGCCCCCTGGGCCATCCGGATCGGCAGTGTAGATTCGCGACGTCGGATCGAACGCGAGCGTGCTGGCGCCGCGACCGTATTCGAGGAACATCAGCGTGCGCGGCTGTGCCAGCTCTTTGAAGCCGCGGTAGTCACCGGTCGCGACGAGCGGCTGCATGAAGACCTGCAGCGAGAGACGCGGCGTGAAGATCACGTTGGCGCGCGTGGTCATCGCGATCTGCCACTGATCGATGCCGCTGAACACGTAGCGACCGCCATACGTGCTGGTGGCGGTCGGATCGTCCACGCTCCTCACGTACTGTGCGATACCGTACGAGCGGTTCCATTCAGGCCCGACCGACAGCGTGACGCCGTCGGCCGGTTTGATATTGAGGTTGACGTTGACGCCCCGGTTCCACGCGCCGAGCACGTTCCACGCATACGAGTTGCCCACGTCGAATGAGATCGGTTTGCGCCCGTCGGATCCGATGCTCCAGTTGGTGTTGCGATCGGCGGCGTTCTCCGCGAGCGGCCCACCCCGCGTGAGCCGATCGTCGAGTGCCCGGCGGCTGATGATGGTGGTGCCGCTGACGTTCCAGTAGTTGAGGAACGTGGCGTTGAAGTTCGACATGAGACCATCGCTCTGCATCTCGCGATTGAAGTTCCAGGTGTAGAACTTCGACACCCAGAGCGATCGCGATCGAAGCAGCTTGCCTGGCGTGACATTGCGCCAGATCCCAACGACATGCATGCCGAATCGATCGCCGGTCGTGTGGAAACCGAGATCGTTCGACTCGAAACCGGGACTCACGCCCCACAGCGCGGCGTTCACTCGCAGCAGGCCGGTGTTGCGATTCAGGTTCACGCGGCCTGTGAAACCGCTCATCGCTGTCGCGTCCGGATCGAGATGCACCTGCGGCGCGTCGGGGCGCTGGTAGTACCGCTGCGGCGCACGCTGCAACTGCGTGATCGCTTCGCGCGTGCCGTTGACGCGGCTGCCGGCCAGATCACCGGCGATCACCCACTCCTTGTCCTTGTCGAGGAAGATGTAGCCGTCGCCGCCGAACACGTACGCGCCTTGCGATAAGGCGTCGCTCGCCACCGGCACATTGAGTTGCCGCGTCACCGCAGTCGTCAGCAGGCCGGCGCCCGCACGTCCTCCATGAATGTCGCGCTGGACGCGCGCGACCGCGTAATTGGACAACGGCTCGACGAGCGATCGGCCACCGACGGACTGCGTGCTCGTTCGCGCCATTTCTCGACTGGTGACCGCCTCGAGCAGACCAAGGCTCCAGCCGCCGCTCGTCTTGCCCGTCAGTTTCGCTGCACCCAGGATCGTCGTGGCTCTCGGCGGGTCGACGAAGTCGCCCGAGGCCTGCAGTTCTGGAGAACGGCCGATCCGTCGCGAGTAGAACAGCTGTGGATCGGAGTTATTGAAACCCCAGAAGTCGTTGGCGCCGAGCCGCCCGAAGTTGCCCAGGATCTGTGCGCCCTCGAGAAAGAACGCACGCTTCTCCTGAAAGAACGTCTCGAACGCGCTGAGGTTGACGACGGCGGGATCGACTTCGACCTGCCCGAAATCAGGATTGACCGTCGCGTCGACGGTGAGGTTGCTGGTGAGGCCCCATTTCATGTCGAGCCCCGCCGATCCGAACGTGCGCGTGCCGTCGTTGAACGGATCGCCGGAATGCTGGGGCGTGATGAACTCGGTGCGGCCGGCGGTGTAAGGGAGCAGCTCGAGGCGTCGTGCCGGTTTGAGTCCGTCGAACCCAGCGAGGTCGACCATGCGTGATGCGAGTCCAGTCTCGCTCTTCGGCACCATCTGGAGCCAGGA
>Ga0075433_10001606_pt1 | contig 16761 bp, 12 predicted proteins | sample RhiMethybrSRZTD2_FD_75299 | JGI IMG/M metagenome (GOLD analysis project Ga0075433, IMG submission 75299) | Populus rhizosphere microbial communities from Tennessee, USA - Rhizosphere MetaG P. TD hybrid SRZTD2 | ecosystem: Host-associated > Plants > Roots > Rhizosphere > Soil | place: USA... | reverse complement strand
CTTGTTCGGCGGAACTCCCGGCGGCCCCGGTGGCGGAGGGTTCTCGGGCCCGTCCGGCTTCGGCGGCCCCGGTGGCTTCGCAGGTGGCCCCGGCTCGCCGGCTGCGTTCGCGCTCGGCTTCCAGCGCGGCCCCAACGGAATCGTGTGGGGCGCCGGTACCGGCGGTGTGAGCGCGTTCGCCGCCGCGGTGGGGGCGCTCGCGGGTTGCTTTTACGCGTTGACGCCATTTGAGCAACAGGTGCTCGTCGTGCGCAGCGGCATCGACGGCCGCCAGGCGCTCAGCCGGTCGAAGGTGGCCGCGCTGCTCGGCACCACGCCTGCCTCGATCGCCGCCACCGAGAACACTGCGCTCAGCGAGCTGCTCACCGCGTCCGCCACCAGTGGCTGCATGCCGGTGGGCCGTCTCGGGCCGGCGAACGCGTTGACGGCCTTCATCGGGGGCCCGTTCGGGCCCATCGGATACGTGACGCCGGGCATTCCGGGTCCGTCCCGCGCGGAGCCGGGTGTCCCCGAGCAGACCAGCCTTGCCAGCACGTCTTTCGCGGACAAGCTCTCAACCCTCGGCGACGGCGGCCAGGCCTCCCTGTCGGTGCTGATGATCATCGCGGTGATGCTGGCGGGCGCGCTCGCGGCGCTGTTCGCCGAAGCCCGCCGCTCCGTGACATAGATCACGCAGCGGCGAAGCCCGGCTGAACCGTGCTTGGGACCGGTTTGGCATGCCGTAATCTGATGTGGATGGCCGCACGCGTCTGCCAGAACTGCGGCACGGAAAACCCAGCGGAAGCACGCTTTTGCATGTCGTGCGGGCATGCGCTGGACGCCGTCTGCCCCGCGTGCGCGACGGTCAACCCGCCCGCCGCCAAGTTCTGCATGTCATGCGGGACTTCGCTCGTGGGGGATGCGCCGCCCCCGCCGGCTCCCGCGGCGCCGCCGCCCGTCACCTCCTCGGTCGACCTGCCACCCGAGGAACGCCGCCAGGTGACCGTGCTTTTCGCTGACCTCTCCGGCTACACGGCGGTCGCCGAGCGCATGGATCCGGAGGCGGTGAAGAGCTTCGTCGACCAGGCGCTGCGGCGACTCGGGCAGGAGGTGGATCGCTTCGGCGGCACCGTCGACAAGTACATCGGCGACAACGTGATGGCCGTGTTCGGCGCGCCGGTCGCGCACGAGGACGACTCGGAGCGCGCGGTGCGCGCGGCGCTCGGAATGCAGGAGGCGATGGGCGAGATCAACGAGCAGACGGGACCGGCACGCGGCGTCAACCTCGCCCTGCGCGTGGGCGTCAACACCGGCGAGGTAGTGGCGGGGGCGGTCGGCGACGGCTACACCGTGATCGGGGACACCGTGAACGTTGCCGCCCGTCTCCAGACGGCCGCGCAGCCCGGCAGCGTCACGGTCGGCGAGCGCACATTCCGTGCGACCCGGGAAGCGATCGAGTACAAGCGCCTGGAGCCGCTCACGTTGAAGGGCAAGGCGCAGCCCGTACCCGCCTGGGAAGCGGTCTGCGTCAAGGCGCTGCAGCCCGTGCGGCGGACGGCGGTGGAGACCCCGCTGGTCGGCCGTGCCGACAAGCTCGATCTCCTCCGCTCGGTCTACGACCGGATCGAGCGGGGCGGGCGCCCGCACCTCGTGACCGTGATCGGCCAGGCCGGCGTCGGCAAGTCGCGCCTGCGGCACGAGCTCGAGCGCGGGCTGGGCGAGCGCCATCCGCCGCCAACTTTCCGTGAGGGCCGCTGTCTCCCGTACGGCTCGGGCATCGTGTACTGGGCGCTGGGAGAGGTGATCCGGGCCGAGGCGGGGATCGTCGACGGCGACAGCACGGAGGCGGCCTGGGAGAAGCTGCTGGCCGCGATCGACGGCCTCATGACGTACGCCGGCCATGAGCAGTCCGAGCCGGCGGAGCGGCGCGCGGCGACGATCGGGCGGCTGCTCGGAATCGAGTCTCCGGTGGAGCTCTCGGCCGCCGACACGGAGGACCCGCAGCGCATGCGCGAGTTCTTCTTCTCGGCGGTGCGATCGGTGATCGAGGCGATGGCTCGCCGCAGCCCGATGGTGCTCGTGCTGGAGGACATCCACTGGGCCGACCACGGAATGCTGGACCTGGTCGAGTACCTCGCGCAGTGGGTGCGCGGGCCGCTGATGATCCTGTGCCTCGCCCGCGACGAGCTGCTCGAGCGCCGCAGCGGGTGGGGGGGTGGCCGCCACGACGCCACCACGATCCTGCTGGAGCCGCTCACCGTGAACCAGACCGTCGAGCTGCTGGAGGCGCTGCTGCCGGACGGCTCCGGCAATGGCGCCGTCACGGCGATCGCCGAGCGCGCCGGCGGGAACCCGTTCTTCGCGGAGGAGATGGCGCGCCGCATCGCAGACCACTCGAGCGGTGGTCTGGTCGACCTGCCCGACACCGTGCAGAGCCTCTTGGCCGCTCGCCTCGACTCGCTCGAGCCGCTCGAGCGACGGCTCGTGCAACACGCCGCGGTGGTGGGGCGCACCTTCTGGGAGGGCGCCCTCGCGGTGGCCGTGCCCGACGACCGGCAGTTGCGCCAGGCGCTGCGCGATCTTCAGGAGAAGGACATCATCGTCCCCGACGACACGATGCGAATCGCGGGCGAGCGCGAGTACGCGTTCAAGCACGTGCTGATCCGGGACGTCGCCTACGGGATGCTCCCCAAGAGCGTCCGGTGGCGGAAGCACTACGAGATCGGCCGCTTCATCGAGGATCGCGCGGGCGAGCGCACGGATGAGGTGGTGCCGTTGCTCGCCGAGCACTACGGCCGCGCCGCGACGCTCAGCTCGGAAGCAGGCATCGACCACACCGAGATCGAGCCGATCCACATGAAGGCGCTGGAATTCCTCGAGAAGGCGGGCGACACCGCCGCGGCGCTCTACTCGAACCCGGAGGCCTACGAGCACTACGAGGCCGTGCGGCGGATCGAGTGCCCGCACGACCCCGCCACGACCGCGCGGGTGATCGAGAAGCAAGGCGACGTGGCCTTCCGGATGGGCCGCGTGGCGGCCGCCGTGGAGCTGTGGGAGGAATGCCTGGAGTACCACCGCAGTCAGGAGGACCTCACGCGCGTCGCGGACCTCCACCGCAAGATCGGGGCCGGCCTGTGGCACATGGGTGAGCGCAAGCTCGCGATCGAGCGCTACCAGAAGGGCATCAACCTCCTGAAGGACGGGCCGCCATGCCTCGAGCTCGTGCACCTGTACGAGGAGGCGGCCTCGCTGTACATGCACGCCGGCGACAACATGCTCGCGATCTACGCGTCCGAGAAGGCGCTGCGTCTCGCCGAGAAGCTGCAGGAGACGCGTGTCGCGAGCAGGGCGCACGGGATCTTCGGCCGCGTGTTCGGCCGGATCGGCGACACCGCCAAGGCGCGCGAGAACCTCGAGCGCTCGGTCGAGTTGGCGCGCGACTCCGACGACGGGGAGACGATCCGTGCGCTGCTCACGCTCGGTCACCACCTCGAGGTGTCGGAGGCGGACTACGCAGGCGCCAGCCGCGCTTACGGTGAGGCGCTCGCGCTGGCGCAGCAGATCGGCGACCTGCCGGCCCAGGTCGAGCTTCAGTCGTCGATCGCCCAGGTCGCCTCCTACCGGGCGGACTGGGATGCGGTCGCGGTCGCGGCCGAGGCCAGCGCCGACCTCGCGGAGCGCGAAGGGCTTGTCGGAAAGCTGTGTTACCCGTGCGTGCTGCGAGGCGTGCTCGCCTGGCGCGAGGGCAGGTGGGACGACGCGGAACGCTGGTGCCGGCGCGCGCACGAGCTCGCGGAGCAGGTCGGATGGTCCGAGGTCTCGTTCGCGGCCCTCTACTGGCTGGGGCGCACGCTGCGCGATCGCGGCGACCATGCCGCCGCCGTGAGCGAGCTCGACCGGGCGCTCGACGTGTGCGAGCGCGCCGGCCTGATCGCGCAGTCGATCGAGGCGATGTCGGCGCGCGCAATCACGCTCAAGATCTCAGGCAAGGGCGACCAGGCTCGCGAGGCGGCCGAGGAGGCCGGGCATCTCGCCGAGCGCCTCCACTACCCGGTGGGCGAGGCGGCGGCGCTCGAAGCGCTCGCCTGCACAGTGGGCGACACCGAGGAATGCCGGCGCAAGATGCAGGAGGCACGCGACCTCTGGAACGGGCTCGGCCGTCCGCTCGACGTGGCGATCTGCGACCTGCTGCTCGGCCATCTGCTCGCACATGCGGAGGAGCCCGACGCGGACGAGATGCTCGACCAGGCGGCCACCGAATTCGAGCGGCTCGGCGTGGATCACCTGGCGCGCTGGGCACGCGCCCTCGTCTAGCCGGCATGCGGTTCATCACGCGTCCCGACGGGGTCCGCCTCGCGTTCGAAGAGGAGGGCGAGGGGCCGCTGGTGGTGCTCTCCAACCAGTTCTTCGGCGGCGCGGACACGTTCGCCGCGCTGATCGCGGACCTGACGCGCGACCACCGGTTTGTCTCCTACCACCTGCGCGGCACCGGCGACTCCGATCGCCGCGGCCCTTACGACTTCGAGACCGACGCCGCCGACCTGCAGGCCCTGATCGAGTGGGCCGGGGAGCCTGCGCTGGTGGTCGCGTTCGCGGATGGCTGCAACCGCGCGGTCCGCGTCGCTGCGCGCCGGCCCGACCTGATCACGGCCGTGGTTAGCCCGGCGGGGAACCCTGTTGGACTTGACGCGGTCGCGGGGACCGACGCGCTGGCTGGCTCGAGCGGGGTGCTGGATGCGCTAGTCGGCATGATGAGCACCGACTACCGCGGGGCCTTGCGGACGATGTTCTCGACCGCCAACCCCGACTGGGAGGACGACCGGGTGCGCGAGCGGGTCGCGACGATCTTCGAGACGGTTCCGCAGGAGGCCGCCCTGCCGCGTATGAAGGCCTGGATCGCCGACGACGTCACGGAGGAGTCCCGCGCCCTGGGCGGCCGCCTCTGGATGCTCGAGTCCGGCAGCAATCCGTGGTTCCCGATCGAGGTGGCCCGGCGGACGCGCAAGATCCTGCCGGAGGCGCACATCCTCGAGGTGGAGGACGGGGCGATCTCGCGCCCGGATATCGCGGCGGGCGTGATCCGGGAAATCACGTCGGCTGCGCCCGTCGCGTCAGAGCGCCGCGAGCAGGCGCTCTAGGTCCGACTCGGAGTTCCAGGCGCCGACCGACGCCCTGATCCAGGGGTGGCCCGGGATCGCGCGCACGATCACGCCGCGTTCCGCGAGCGCGGAGACGTGATCGTCGGGATCACGCTCGGTGCGCCAGGTCACGAGCGGGGCGCGCGCGCCGGGGGCCACGAGCCGCTCTCCCAGGGAGACCCGCAGGATGTCCGCGCTTTGCGCGGCGTGCTCGAAAACGGCCGGCCAGCCATGCTCCGCGAGCACCTCGAGCGCCGCCAGTGCCGCCGCCAGGGCGGGGCCGGAGGGCGAGACCGTGTCGAACCGCCGTGCCCCGGCTCGGGGCTCGAGCGCGAGCGGGTCGGAGTGCTCGACGATCGTCACGTAGCTCGCCCGCGGCATGCCCAGGCGGTCGATCCATTCGCCTTCGACGAACAGGGCGCCGGTGCCGTCGGGCCCGCAGAGCCACTTCTGCCCGGCCGCCGCGTAGAAGGCGCACCCGAGCTCGCGCACGTCGACCGCGACGGCCCCGAGGCCCTGCGCGCCGTCGAGCAGCACCGGCAGGCCGGTGTCCCGAAGCGGGGCGAGCGCGACGCGCCTGCCGGTCATCCAGGACACGTGCGAGACCGCTATCAACCGGGTCCGCTCGGAGACGGCCGCGCCCACGGCGCCGAAGGGGGCCACCCGGATCCCGGCGCCCGTGCGCCGCGCGCACGCGGCGAGTGGCGCCAGCAGCCCCGCGTGTTCCTCGTCCGTGGTCAGGACCTCGTCGCCCGGCGCGAGGTCGAACCCGGCCAGCACGAGGTTGATCGCGTCGGTCGCCGACCCTGTGAGCGCGACCTCATCGGCCGAGGCGCCCATGAGCGCCGCGATCCGCCCGCGCAGGTCTTCGCGCAGCTGCTCCAGCCCATCCCAGTGGACGGCACCGCTGCGTCCCTCGCGCAGCTCGTGCTCGAGGCGGGCGCGGGCGGCCGCCGTCGAGCGTGCCGGCAGCGGCCCATCGGTGCCGGCGTTCAGGTAGGCACGCTCCGCCAGCACCGGGAACTCGGCTCGGAGGGAATCCAGGTCCAGGCGGCCGATCGTATCCGCGCCGCGGAAACGCGAACGGGCCGCGCTTGCGGCGCGGCCCGTTCGTCGGGGGATGCTGCCTGCTCGGCTCAGCCGCAGACGGGCCAGGCGGACCCGCCCGTGCGCTGCAGCAGGATCGCCGCGCGGCGGTCCTGCTCGCCCTCCGGCGCGGCGGCCGGGTCACCCTTGCCGCCCACGGAAGCCCAGGTCCCGTACGTGAACTGGTACTTGCCGCGGAAGGCGCCGCCGCCGCCGATCGCGCGGGGGTTGCCGTGCGACTCGCAGGCGGCGATCCGGTCGAGCACGCCCTGCACCGCAGACGTCGCGCGCAGGTGCCCGCGCACCCGGCGGATCCGCTTTCGCAGCTGCCGGATCGCGCGCTGGAGCTTGCCGTCCGGCCACTGCGTCCGCTTGCCGGCGTGCGCAGGCTGCGGGCGGGGTCGCCCGTCGCGCGCGGCGACCAGGCGGTTGAGGCGATCGCGAAGCCGCTTGTAGCGCTTCACGAGCCGGATGTGGTGTGGGTCTTCTGCATTTGCCGTATTAGTGATCGATACCGGCCCGACAGGCCGGTGAGGGTCAGTCACAGCGCTCTGAGCCGGTCCCCGGCTCTGGGCGCTGCTCGGCTCCTTGGCCGAAATCGCAACTGCTGGTGCCGCTGCTGCGACGCCGACGCTGATCACGGCAATCAGGGGGGCCTTCAATGGTCCTCCTCATGTCGTTGGTCAGTGGTCGGCCTCTCTCCCTCGCGCAGCGTTCGCCAGTCAGGCACCTCCTTCGTGCGGCGGTCCGATGGATTCGCCCACGGCGCTGTTCGATCCGCGCGTGGGCCCCAAAGGCGTGCCGCGTCGTTTGCTTACGAAGCCCGCGCACCGACGTCCGGTCGGGCGGGACGGCGGGGTTCGCGGGGACATGAAGTCGCCGGAGCGCGTACCCCTTTGACCGATTAGTCAATCGGTGAACCTAGCAGCGAGCCTTTGACTATGCGTCAATCTGTGACCGAAGTCACAGAACGGACGGTTGCGCGTTTCGAAAACCAGGCAACGAGGGGATGGGCCCGACGGGTTGCTGAGCCCCGATCGGCTCCACTGTCCTGCCCAATGGTCGCTATACGACCACGGGGCAGGACGGTCACTCGGTTTCGCCTGGACCGCGGTCCTTACCAGCCGGTTTTGCTCGCCACTTGGAGCGCCCAGGGCACGCGTTAGCATCACCGCGCGTGAAGGTCGTCCTCCCAGACGGGGCTGCGCTCGATGTGCCCGATGGCGCCACGGGCCGTAACGTCGCGGCCGCGATCGGGCCCGGGCTGGCGAAGGCGGCGCTCGCGATCCGGGTCGACGGCGAGCTCCGCGACCTGTCCGCGCCGGTTCCCGACGGGGCCGAGATCGCGATCGTCACCGACGGCGCGCCCGACGCACTCGAGCTGATCCGCCACGACGCGGCGCACGTGTTGGCGACCGCCGTGACGGAGCTGTATCCGGGCACGAAGATCTCGATCGGCCCACCGATCGACTCGGGCTTCTATTACGACTTCGACTTCCCCGAGGACGTCAAGGTCTCGGACGCCGACCTCGAGCGCATCGAGGAGCGCATGCGCGACCACATCGCGGCCGACGAGCCCTTCGAGCGGACCGACGTCTCGGTCGAGGAGGCCGAACGTCGTTTCGCCGACGAGGGCCAGGACTACAAGGTGGAGCTGATCCGCGACCTCGCCGCCGGCAACGGCGTGCGCACGGTGTCCCTCTACCGGAACGGGCCCTTCACCGACCTATGCCGTGGGCCGCACGCGCCGTCCACCGGGCGCATCAAGGCTTTCAAGCTGCTGTCGCTGGCCGGCGCCTACTGGCGGGGTGACGAGCACAACAAGATGCTCACGCGGATCTACGGGACCGCGTTCTTCTCCAAGCACGATCTGGAGCGCCATCTGCAGCAGCTCGAGGAAGCGCGTGCCCGCGATCACCGTCGGCTCGGCCCGCAGCTCGGCCTCTTCCTGCTGCGGCCGGAGTCACCGGGGATGCCCTTCTACCTGCCCAACGGCACGGTGGTCGTGAACGAGATCCAGCGCGTTGTGCGCGAGCAACTCGACAAGCGCGGCTACCAGGAGATCAAGACGCCGAACCTGCTCGAAGTCGACCTGTGGCACCGCTCCGGGCACTGGGACAACTACCGGGAGAACATGTTCTTCACCGGGGACGAGCACCGGCAGTACGCACTCAAGCCCATGAACTGCCCCGGCGCCTGTCTCGTGTTCGGCTCGGAGCGGCGCTCTTATCGCGACCTGCCGCTGCGTCTCGCCGAGTTCGGTCTCTGCACGCGGAACGAACGCGAGGGCGTGCTGCACGGCCTGCTCCGCGTGCGCGCTTTCACGCAGGACGACGCGCACGTGTACTGCACCGAGGACCAGATCGTGTCGGAGGTGCGCGACATCACCGAGGCGATCGACGAGCTGTACGCGCAGTTCGGATTCGACGACGTGCGCGTCGAGCTGTCGACCCGCCCCGAGAAGTCGATCGGCACGGACGAGCAATGGCACGCCGCTGAGTCCGCACTCGCGAAGGCGCTCGCCGAGATGGGCCGCGCGCATCAGGTGAACGAGGGCGACGGCGCGTTTTACGGGCCGAAGATCGACTTCCACATCACGGACGCGCTCGGCCGCTCCTGGCAGTGCGGCACCTGCCAGCTCGACTTCTTCATGCCGCAGCGCTTCGACCTCGCCTACACGACCGCCGACGACGAGCAGCGCACTCCGGTGATGATCCACAGGGCACTGCTCGGTTCGATCGAGCGCTTCCTCGGCATCTTGATCGAGCACTATGCCGGCGACTTCCCCGTGTGGCTGGCGCCGGTCCAGGCGCGCGTGCTTCCGATCGCGGACCGCCACGGCGAATTCGCGGCGCGGGTGGCCGAGGATCTGCGGCGCGCCGGCGTGCGCACTGCGATCGACGAACGGTCGGAATCCGTGGGCCGCAAGATCCGTGACGCGGAGCTGGAAAAGGTGCCGTACATGCTCGTGGTGGGCGACGAGGAAGAGCGCAACGTGGGCGTTTCCGTGCGCCGCCACGGGGAGGGCGATCTGGGCCTAATGCCGCTTGCGGAGGCTGCCGATCGAATTCTGAGTGCCGTATCCGAGCATCGGTATACTCGCGCCAGATGAAGGGCAGTCATCCACCGCAGGAGCGCTAGCCGCCGCGCGCGTGCCCTTCTCTTCTTGTCTTTCGTCTCTTCCTCTTCAGCAGTGACTGGCTAGTGCCGATCCCGCGCAGGTTCGATCGGCGCCCGCCCGAGCGGGACACGACACGCATCAACGATCGCATTCGCGTGCCCGAAGTGCGGTTGATCGACGAGAACGGAGAGCAGGTCGGCGTTGTTCCCATCGCGCAAGCGCTCGATCGCGCGCGCGACCGCGACCTCGATCTCGTCGAGATCGCGCCCACCGCGAAGCCGCCGGTCGTAAGGATCCTCGACTACTCGAAGTACAAGTACGAGCAGGAGCAACGCAAGAAGGCGGCGCGCAAGCACCAGCAGCAGGTGGTGATTCGCGAAATGAAGCTGCGGCCGAAGATCGCGACGCACGACTACGAGACCAAGAAGGGCCACATCTTGCGCTTCCTGAGGGACCAGAACAAGGTCAAGGTCACGATCATGTTCCGCGGCCGCGAGCAGGCCCATCCGGAGCGTGGCGAGGCGCTGCTGCGCAAGCTCGCGGGTGAGCTGGCGGAGCTGGCGACGATCGAGCAGGAGCCGAATCAGGAGGGGCGCAACATGACGATGATGCTCGCCCCCGTGAAGGCGCCCCCCGCCGGCCGCCGCGAGCAGGCGCCGAGCGGCGATGAGGCGTCGGCACCGCCACCCGCGCCGGAGGGCAATGGCTCCGCCGGCACAGGCGAGCCTGCGCCCGAGAACGCGGCGCCGGTCGAATAGCCCGGCTCGCGGGGATGCCCTTCCCGCGCGAGGGGCTGAGCGACGAAGTCGTCGCGCTGCGGTTGCCCGTCGAGGCGGACGCGGCTTGGATCGCGGCGGAGGTCGCGGACCCCGAGGTCCCGCGATGGACGCGGATCCCGTCGCCCTACACGAAGGACGACGCGTTCGCGTGGATCGCCTTGGCCGACTCGATGGCCCGCGAGGGCCGCGCGTACCACCTCGTGATCACCAGCGCCGCGGACGGCGCTCTGCTCGGCTCGGCCGGGCTGGAGCTACATGAACGCCCGGCGCCCCATGGCGAGCTCGGCTACTGGGTGGCAGCGCCGGCGCGAGGCCGGGGCCTGGCAACCCGTGCCGTTCGCCTTCTGAGCGCATGGGGGCTCGGGCCCCTGGCGCTGCCGCTGCTCGAGATCCACGTGCTGCCGGACAACGGGCCCTCTCGCACGGTCGCGCGCAAGGCGGGGTTCGCCCGCGCCGGAGAGCGCCTTTTGCCCTTCCGGGGCCGGGTCGAGGAGTTCCACGTCTACGCTCGGAACGCCGCCGGGGCGGCCGTCTCCGACCGCCCCGGCGCGTAGCAGCACCCCTGCCTAAGCTCGGTCTTCGACGATACGCCGCCGGCCCGGAAGCTGCGCCGGTTGAAGAGCGCCTTAGCGGGCGGGCGCCAGGGAGCGCCCCCGCCGCGCGAGCGCCTCCTTCACGGCGGGCACGTAGCGGGTGATGGCCGTATCCGTGACGTCGTTCAACGCAAGGTTGTTCGACTCGAATGTGGTGTTCGAGCGGAGCTTGCCGTCGTTCACGTACGGAGTCGCGAGCTTACGCGCGAACTCCTCGCGCGACCTGGTCGGGTAATGGTTGACGCGGAGCAGCGAGAACGACGGCGTGAGCGTCCCGCAGACGGTGGTGGGGCGCTTGCGGTCGTCGACCGCATAGCTCTCGGTGTGCAGCCAGTGGTGTCCCGAGAGCACTCGCTCCACCCGCGTCGGATCGATGATCGACTTGGCCGCACGGTTGCGCCGCGTCACGTTGCAGCGCAGCAGGTAGTTCTCGATCACGAGCCCTTCGGGCTTCGCGTGCCGTCCACACGAGCCGAACGCCGGCCGGCCGGCCAGCACGCCGGGCCATGCCTCGAATTCGCGAAGGACGTCGGGAACCGTGCGGCCGGTGGGGGAGAAGAGGTACTCGTCGATGTCGAAGAAGGCGATCCAGCGTGAGTCGAGGCGGTGGCGCTGTGCGCAGTCGTCGTAGGCTCCATGCTGACCCGGGCGCTCGGGCCAGTCGTGCACCGTGACGATTCCCTCCTCGACATACGGCGCCAGCGCTTCGCGGCTCGAGTCGGTGCTGCCGTTGTCATACATGAAGAAGTGCTCGACGCCCGTGAGTAGATGGAACTCGATCCACTCGGCCAGGTAGGGCGCCTCGTTCAAGAAGATCGCGCACGCCGACAGGTACGGGCCGGTGTGCCGGCGGGGCGGTAGGCCGCCGGCCGGATGGTCCGACAGCGGCGTGTTCCATTCGCTGAACTGGCGCATGTACCGCTCGGGCAGCCAGGCCGCGACCGCCTCGGCGCGCAGATCGGCACGCGTCATGTACCACTTGCCCTCGTACATCCACCAGCGGCGCCGCTCGCCCTCGATGCGCATCTCTTGGGGCGTCTCCTCGGCCGCCTCCGTGAAGTGGTCGACCTCCTCGCGCGTGAACACGCGCTCGCCGACGTCGCGTCGGTTGCGCGACTGGAACCGGTACCGCCCGAGGCCCCGCCACGGCACAGAGCTCGTGTCGAGCTCCTCGAAGAACCCGGTGTCCAGGTCGTCCTGCAGCAACGGCACGCCCGATCCCTCCATGCAAGTCAGGATAGCCCGGGGCTTTTCAGGCTGCGCGCCTGCATCTGCTTCAATTGTCGGCCATGCCGAAGATGAAGACTCACTCCGGCGCGAAGAAGCGTTTCCGCAAGACCGCCACCGGGCGGATCCGCGCGCGGCACGCCTTCACCTCGCACAATCTGGGCAAGAAGCCGGCCAAACGCAAGCGGCGGCTGGGCCGGCCGGTCGAGGTTGCCGAGGGCGACCGCCACGAGGTCACCCGCCTGCTGGCGGGAGGAGGGCGGAAGAAGTGACGCGCGTCAAGCGCTCTGTGCACGCGCGCAAGAAACGCCGGGCCGTGCTCGAACGGGCCAAGGGCTATCGCGGCGAGAAGCACTCGAGCTATCGCCGCGCCAAAGAGCAGGTGATGAAGTCGGAGGCATACGCCTACCGGGACCGGCGTGCGCGGAAGCGCAGCTTCCGGTCACTTTGGATCGTGCGGATCAACGCCGCGGCGCGGCGGGAAGGGCTCTCGTACAGCCAGCTGATGGCCGGCCTGCGGGAGAGCGGCATCGAGCTGAACCGGAAGATGCTGGCGGACATCGCGGTGCGCGACCCCGAGACGTTCCGCCGATTTGCCGAGCGAGCCAAGGAAGCCCGGGGGGTGACGGCCGCCGGATCCTGAGACCAGGATCACGCGCAACTCTTCCGGGCGGACCTCAGGTTCGCCCTTTTTTATTGGAAAACGATCGAAACTCATTCACTGAACAAAGAGGGCCAAAGGCAGAAGTTGGTTATTCAAGGGCCAAAGGCAGAAGTTGGTTATTCAAGGGCCAAAGGCAGAAGTTGGTTATTCGAGGGACAAAGGTAGAAGTTGGTTATTCAATCGATCACAAGCAGGCGTAACCAGCGGCTCAGGGAACTGAGGCGCCTCCACCAGCGCAAGCACCGGCGCGAGCAGGGCGTGTTCGTTGCGGAGGGCGAGGACCTGGTGGCCGCAGCGTTGCGGCACGGCGTCGCGCCCAGGACGGTCTTCTCTGTCCACGGCGCCGGGCTTCCGTTCTCGCTCCCGGACGGCGTCGAGCACGTGGAGGCATCGGCCGAGGCGCTCTCGGCGGTCAGCAGCCTCGGCTCTGGCTCGCGCGTGATCGGCGTGTTCGAGCTGCCGGACGCGCCGGAGCTCGCGCCCGCAGGCTCGAGCGCGGTCTACCTGCACGACGTGGCCGATCCCGGCAACGTCGGCACCGTGCTGAGGGCGGCGCACGCGTTTGGAGCGCATGCGGTCATCCTGAGCGAGCGGACGGCCGACCCCTTCGGTCCTAAGGCGGTCCGGGCCAGCATGGGAGCCCTGTTCGCCGTTCGGGTCGCTCGTGCCCCTCTCCAGGAGGCGCGGCGGGAGCTTGGCCTGGACGCGGTCGCGCTAGTGCCCGGTTCGGGCACGCCCCTGCGGGCTCTGGACCTCGCCCAGCCGCGGATGTTCGTGCTCGGCGCCGAGCGCACCGGGCTGCCGGCAGACGTCACCGACGCATGTGACGAGGTCGCCCACGTGCCGCTCGCGCCCGGCGGCCCGGACTCCCTGAACGTCGCGATGACGGCCACGCTCTGTCTCTACGAAAGCGCCGCTCATAGACTGCGCTCGGATGGCTGAGTCCCCTGGCATCGAACCCGGGCAGGCGCTCGAGCGCCTCGACCGCCTCGCGGCCGAGGCCGAGGACGCGGTGCTGGAGGCGATCTCCCCCGATGAGGTTGAGGGAGTGCGGGTCCGCTACCTGGGCCGCAAGGCCGAGCTCACGCAGATCCTCAGGTCGCTGCCCGGCCTGCCCGCGGACGAGCGCGCCGCGGTGGGCAAGCGCGGCAACGAGGTGCGGCGCAGGCTCGAGGAACTGATCTCCGAGCGCTCCGACTCGGTCGGCAGCCGGGCCCTGGAGGAACGCCTGCGCACGGAGCGAATCGACGTCACGCTTCCCGGCGATCCACTCGATCCCGGGCACCTGCACCTGCTCAGTCAGACCCGCCGGGAGATCGAGGACTTCTTCGTCGGCATGGGCTATGGCGTCGTCGAAGGGCCCGAGGTCGAGACCGACTATTACAACTTCACCGCGCTCAACATCCCGCCCGGCCATCCCGCCAGGCGCGATCACGACACGTTCTACTTCTCGAGCGAGCTGCTGCTGCGCACGCACACCTCGCCGATGCAGATCCGCGCGATGGAGGCGCAAGGGCCGCCGATCTACATCGTGGTGCCGGGGGTCGTATACCGCCGCGACTCGGATGCCACGCACACCCCGATGTTCACGCAGGTCGAGGGGCTTGCCGTCGACGAGCACATCACGCTCGCCGACCTCCAGGGCACGCTGCTCGAGTTCGCGCGTGCCACCTTCGGCCGCCGCGAGCGCGTCCGCCTGCGCGCGGGGTACTTCCCCTTCACGGAGCCGAGCGTCGAGGTGGACGTGTCGTGCTTTGCCTGCGACGGGACCGGCCGCGACGCCGATGGTTCGCTGTGCTCGCTCTGCAAGGGCTCGGCATGGATCGAGATCATGGGGGCCGGCATGGTCGACCCGAACGTGTTCGGGTTCGTGCGGGACAACGGCTACGACCCCGAGCGTGTGCAGGGTTTCGCGTTCGGCATGGGCGTCGAGCGGATCGCGATGCTGAAGCACGGCGTCCCCGACTTGCGGATCTTCTTCGAGAACGACCTGCGCTTCGTGGAGCAATTTTGAAAGTCCCGGTGACCTGGCTGAAGTCGTACTGCAACCCCGCTCTGGAGACCGAGGAGATCGGCGAGCGGCTGTCACTGAGCGGAACCGAGCTGGAGCGGATCGTGCGCGTCGGCGTGCCCGCGCGCGACGGCAACTCCGGGTTCTTCCGGATCGGCAAGGTGATGAGCGCGGACCCGCATCCGGACGCCGATCGGCTCCGGGTGTGCGCGGTGCAGCTGGCGGGCTCGGACATGCGCACGATTGTGTGCGGCGCGCCGAACGTGGCACCCGGCGAGACCGTGCTGGTGGCGCTGCCGGGCGCGGTGCTGCCCGACGGCACCAAGCTCGGCCGGGCGAAGCTGCGCGGAGTGGAGTCGGACGGCATGATCCTGTCGGAGACCGAGGTCCAGCTCGGCACCGACAGCGAGGGCATCATGGTGCTTCCCGATTCGCTCGAGGTCGGGGAGGAGGCGGGCCGCTACGTCACGCTGGGCGACGACGTGCTCGAGTTCGAGGTGAGCCCGAACCGCCCGGACAACATGAGCGTCTACGGGATCGCGCGCGAGCTCCATGCACTCACCGGTGCGCCACTGGCTCCCGACCCGGCCGCCGAGGATGCGCCCGCCGAAGGAGAGGGCCGCGCCGCGGAGATGCTTCCCGTGACCGTGACGGCCCCTGAGCTCTGCCCGCGCTTCTCGGTGCGCTTGTTCACGGACGTGAAGGTCGGCCCGTCCCCGCTGTGGCTGAAGGCCCGGCTGACGGCGATCGGGCAGCGGCCGATCAACAACGTCGTCGACATCACCAACTACGTGATGCTGGCGGTCGGCCAGCCGATGCACGCGTACGACCTCGACCGCGTCAACGGCCCGGCGATCGACGTCCGCAGAGCGCGCGACGGGGAGCGGATCGTGACGCTCGACGGCGAGGAGCGGGTGCTGGACGGGGACGCAGTGGTGATCTGCGACGCCTCCGGCCCGACGGGCATCGGAGGCATCATGGGCGGCGCCGCGAGCGAGGTGTCCGAGGGCACCACGCGCGTCGCGATGGAGGCGGCCACGTGGAACGGGCCGAACATCCTGCGCACGTCCACGAAGCTCGGGCTGCGCACCGAGGCGAGCTCGCGGTTCGAGCGGCAGCTCCATCCCGAGCTCGCGCTCGCGGCGCAGCGGCTCGCTGCGCGGTTGATGGTCGAGCTGTGTGGCGCGCGGATGGTGCCCGGCACGATCGACGTCGCGGAGCCTGTCCCAGCGCCGCGGCGAATCGTGCTGCGCTCGCGGCGTGTTGAGGGACTGCTTGGCGAGCGCATCGAGCCCGAAGACGCTGCCGCGCTGTTGGAGCGGCTCGGCTTCGGGGCCAAGGAGGCGGACGGGGACCTGGACGTGGCGGTGCCGTACTTCCGCGACGGCGACGTGCAGCGCGAGGCCGACCTGATCGAGGAGGTCGCTCGCATTCACGGTCTCGACCGGCTTCCCAGCACGCTGCCGGCGCGTGAGCGCGCGGTCGGCGGACTCACGCGCGCGCAGAAGCTCCGCCGCACCGCCGCCGACCTGCTCCGCGGCCGCGGACTCAGCGAAGTCATCACCTTCAGCTTCGTGGCCCCGGCCGTGACGGCCAAGCTGCACCTGCCGCCGGACGACGCGCGCACGCGCGCTCTGATGATCACGAACCCGCTCAGCGAGGAGCTGTCCGCGATGCGCACGACCCTCCTGCCCGGTTTGCTGAGCACCGCGCAGCGTAACGTCGCCCGCGACCAGTCATCGTTGGCGCTGTTCGAGATGGGGCGGGTGTTCCTGTCCAACGGCCCGGACGTGCAGCCGGAGGAGCGGCTGCACCTCGGTGTGCTGGTGGCCGGTGAGCTCACGCCAAAGACCTGGCGGTCGGACCCGAAGCCAGCCGACTTCTACGTCGTCAAGGGGTTGCTGGCCGGCCTGCTCGACGCGCTCGGCGTCCAGTGGCGTCTGGTGGACGGCGGCCCATCGTTCCTGCACCCGGGCCGCGCGGCAGAGGTGCTGATCGATGCGAACGACGCCGGTTATCTGGGTTCCGTGCATCCGGAGGTGGCGCGCGACTTCGGCCTCGAGGAGCTCGAGCAGCCGCCCGCGGTCTTCGAGATCGATCTCGGCCACACCCTCGCGGCCGCGGAGCGCACGGAGCGACGGTTCGTGGATCTGATCAGCTATC
>Ga0075433_10001604_pt1 | contig 16763 bp, 13 predicted proteins | sample RhiMethybrSRZTD2_FD_75299 | JGI IMG/M metagenome (GOLD analysis project Ga0075433, IMG submission 75299) | Populus rhizosphere microbial communities from Tennessee, USA - Rhizosphere MetaG P. TD hybrid SRZTD2 | ecosystem: Host-associated > Plants > Roots > Rhizosphere > Soil | place: USA... | reverse complement strand
TTCGTCAGCGAAGACTTAAGCGTGAAATAAACCAACGCCAGCGTCAGCGTGCCAAATGCAACAATAATCGCCGTGAACGTGAAAATCATTTTGCCGGTCAAACCGTGACCGTAGGAGACCAAACGCGACCAGGCACCAGTCGGGAGAAGATGTGCCAAGTGAAACCATCGCGCAATCGACCATGCGCCTGTCGGAAAGTCAGCCGCGGTCTCCGTTGCTAAACCAAACTTGTTGGAACGTAGCGTCTCTGCCTCCACCGGCCTCGCTTCCGCTTCATTGATCAAATTGTAACCGACATCATCTTGCGACCGCAGCAAGCGTTCTGCTCGACTGATTCTCACTGCCGAAACGATCGCTCTGAATGCCAATAGGATTCCACAGGCGGCCAACACGACATAAAAAATTAAGTCGACCCCTAGATTTGGCAACCACGATTGCGCTAGCTGCTTCACGGTCTCATTTGCTCCGCCGACCCGAGAGTCTTGCGACGCAAGGTCAGCGAGGGTTGCGGAATTATAAGTCTTTGAATTCGAGAGAATTAGACCAAGAAACACACAACCAAGACAAACAAGTAAAGCAAAACCCAAAATCCGGTTTCTCATCGATCAGTTTCCCAAATTCGGCGCTTGCCAAGTCCGTTTGGGTCGGCGGATTTCAAGTTCAGAAGTAACCCCTCGACTCTCGTCAATCATCCCCTGATGCCGCCAATATAACCAATACTTGCCAAAACCGGCGGCAAGTTTCAATCGCCAGCCAAATTGGCGACACCAAACCTCCATCTTCCCATCGTCGTTTGTTACGTTAGCGGCTATGGCGCCTTCACTCGCCCCGACTGATTGGTCAGCTGCGCTTTTCCAGGCGCGTTGCCACGGCGCGGAGACTTGAGCGCATACGCTCGACCGACCTTGCGATTTCACCGATTTCATCAGACCGTTTGAGCCTCAATGTCACAGCGAAGTCACCTTTACTGATTCGCTCAGCGTGCTCGACTAGCTCGAAGAAGGAGCGATTGACCTGCCACGTGATATAGACGAATATTCCCAGCGCAGCGAGCACGATAGCGAAAATCGACTCCGCGATCGGGGTAACGGCGAGCCAGGCAGCCTCTTTGATCTCAGCGTGCCAAATGCCAAAATGAACGAAACCTGCCTTGCCGCCGGCGATTTGCTTGGCGATCTCATATACGCCGAAACCACGATATTGGACATCCCTTCCGCTGAGCGCCTGTTCAGCCGACTTGGGAAAGTCCCGATTCAAATGTCTCCGTAAGTCGCCCGGCGTATTGGCTACGATTTTTCCTTCTTCGTCCTCAACATAAACATATGCAACCGCCCGGATCGACGCGTACTTGTCCAGCTGAACGGCCAGCTCTTGAATATCGCCGGACGTTATCTGGCGTGCTGCCATCTCACTGATGTGCCTCGCCATAACATCTGCACGGCTTTTAGTTTCTTTCTCAATAGCGCGGCACAAGAAACTATAGACTGTGATGCATACGATGGCGCCGAATAAAACGCCCACGGAGCCAAACAACAGAGCAAGTTTTCTCATCAAACCATATTGCCGAAGCTTGCCTGGCGCTAGCGGAGCCTGTACCGGCACGACCGCCGCCTTCGGCGATGTCGGTCCTCCTTTGGCCAGCCGGGCCAACGCCGCATCCGCATTCGGCGTCACTTTACTCATGGCGAGCTTCGCGCGAGCGACAGCCAAGAATAGCAAAACGACGATAAGCGCAATGATTACAACAGGTACGATGATCTCATTGAGCCAGCCGTAGAGAACCGGGGTAGATGCCGGCGCGAAAATCGCGCCAAAGACCGACAACACTTTGGACAACAAACCTACCACGCTCCAGGGTGATTGGTAAAAGAATAGGTGATCCACCAGCAACCCGCACAAAATCAGCGAAATGATTGTCGGGCCGAATAATTGACGTTTCATGGTGAGATTTGGTTTATCCTTGCGCGCCGCTCCGCGAAGGTGAGCGGGTCGCACTTGGGTGCCGCCACCCGCCGGCAGCGCGAATAGATCCCACGCGATATTCTAACTCTTTTTAGAAAAAACGTAACGGAAAAAAGCGAAGGCGCGGAGTTCTGAAACCGAAATGGTCGAGTAATTCGAAAGTTTGTGGAGAATTTGGCCGGTCTGACTCCGAAGAGTATTTCGTTGCTGCGCGAAAAAGTTACTCGTTAGTCGTCATCACGCTGTAGCGCTTTCAACGCCTTTTGCACTAGCTGGCGTCGAATCCCCTTTTCTTCATCAACAGAGACCTTGGCATCTCCCACGACATGCACGATGCCATTGCCGAGCACTAGGCGATTAGCGCCCACCATCTCGGCGATGGGCATAGCCGAGGTGATTTGCACCGTCGGAATACCAGCCTTTTCGAGTTCCGTCGTGATCGCAGCGCCGCTGCGAGTACTGGTCCCTCATGTCGAAGTGAGGATGATCGCGTCGATGCCAAGCCGTTTGGCCTTCTCGGCCATTTCCCGTCCCATCCGACGGGTATTCGATAGCGGATTGGCCAGTCCCGATGTTGAAATAAACTCATCATACAGCTCGCCGATGACTCCTTCCTGTTCCAGCTCGCGCATCACATCGAGCGGCACGAGCCGGTTGGGGTCCTGCCGGACAAACTGCGGGTCGTAGCCGCCATGGGAAATCTCGTAATCTTCGCTTCTGAGATCGGCGCGGTCCTTGATAGTATAGGAGCCCCAGCGCGTCGCCGCCGAACTTTGGATCCTGTCGGGATTGCCCTTCGGCACAAGTCCACCGTCTGTAATCAGCATCAATTTTGCTTTCTGGAGATCCTTCACGCCGGGGGGCATCGGCACTGGCGCGAAGGCAGTCGGTATCATCTCCGATTCAAAGGGCTCGTCCTTGACCTTTGCCAACACCATTTCGACGAGCCTCTCTGCCGCAGTCTTCTCAACGAAGTGGTCGCGAATCAAGCCGCGCGGAATATAACCTTCTTCTTTCGGCAGTCCGACGGCTTCCTTGGCGAGGAGTTTTTTTGCGAGCGTTGCCATCCGGTTCATCACATCGCGCATCTTCGCGGCGTTGTCACCGGAATCAATGATGAAGAGCGTATCGCGATAGAGATCGGCGCCCGGATTTTCCTGTGCCATGCCCGCAATGACGGGAATACCGAGTTTCGCCTGCACCGCGGAGCACAGGCTCCCAGCCGCCATGCCGTATCTTCCTGATTGAAAGCATGGACCCGCTACGAACAAATCGGCGTTGGCCTCACGAACTTTTTCTAAAACCGCCGAGACGATCGATTGCTGATTCTCCACTGCGTAGTTGTCGCCGCAAATAAGCGTCGTCACGATTTCGGCATTGGAACCAAGAAGTTGTTCGAGCAACTTACCCGGACCAGCCGCGCCCGTGTGCACCTCGAGGGGCGCACCGGCCTTTTCTTCGCCGCCGAGCCCGCCGAAAAATTGATTTAGGTAGTGAACGGCTCGCATATACATTCCTCCACTGCTTGAAAAAACATTTGTAAAGATGAGGCACGGCATGACGTGCCTCTACTATTGCTTGATTAATAAACCATCGACCGCAGTCGCGACGCGCCCTGTTGATTGGCCACACCGATCACGTTGTGTGAATCGATTTCGAACGGCCCGGCCAGTAGTTCGGCCAGCGCGCTGTTCGCGGCAATAACGCGCTCCACTGCCGGCAGCTTCCATTGCGTGCTATTGCCGCCTATGCATACGATGGCGTTGACCACGGGGAAATTAAATAGCAAGGCCGACTCGACGCGCCGGTCGCGCGCCAGATCGGTCACCTGCACGGCGGTTTTTATTCCGTTGCATTCCAGCAGCCGGGCGGTCTCGGCCAAATCCGTATGCGGCACACCGCCACCGAACTTGGTGAGCACAGCCGCATCGGCTTTCAGCGCCCACTTGACGAGATGAGCGGCAAAACGAGTATTGCGTTCTCGATCCAAATTATCAGCCGAGGCAATCGTCGCCACGGTGCCGGCAAAGTTCAGCTCGCGCGCCTGATGACGCCGGTACAGCTCAGCGATGACCGGGTGATTTTGATAGAAGTAAGTCTCCGCTCCGCCGAGGGACGTGTGGTATGAAGGCACGAGCGCACCGTCCAGCCATTCGTTGGGATGAAGCAAGGTGGGCAGCATACCTTCTGTGTCGGTGCCATAGAGTATCGGTTCGTCGGCTTCGGGCTTTCTTTGCCGCGAAAAAATTTGCCCGACGTAGGCGACGCGCGGCGATGCAGTGAGGTTCTCAGCCGCGGAGAGATCGAATTGTTGCGTCAGCTCCGGCGTTGTATCCAGCGCCGCGCGCGCCAAATGTACGGCAATTTGCAATTGCGCCAGCCGATAAGCCTTTTGCTGCGCGTGCACGGGCAGGCTCGGTTTGCTATGCGGAATGATAATCAAGTGATTGAGCTGTGCGTAATGCGAAGCTGATGCGGCCTCGCCGCTCATTTCCAAGACAAAACCTGTCACACCGCGCGATTCGCCGGGCGATTCCTCTCGCAGTAAAGTCACCGCTGCGCCATTGAGAACATGGGTCGTGCCGCTGCCGGCAGTCTGAGGTGCGCCAAGAATACCCGGCCAATCGGGACTTCCGCCCGGTGCCTTGGCGCGCGGCTCAACGATGTCGAAGATCGGACCGGCTCGACAACTTTCGCCGGGACAAACGATCTCGAAATCGACAGACTCGATACCGGGAACTTGCGAGGCGAGCCGGTACAACTCGTCTTTGGCGGTCACGAGAACGGTTCCATCCAATCGCGTGTTCTCGCCAAATCGAATTTCCGTGATCGGGTGAATGGCAAGTGTAAGTTGCATCGCGACGATTCAGCTCGATCACCGAATTTAATTCCGGAGCGACCAAGTTGTCAATTCGCTGGAATCAGCTTGACATCATGCCTTCAGCGGCATTACGCTCTCATCATAATCTGGAGATGTCATGGCGAAAGACGGATTTAAAGTTTTCGACAGCGACATGCATATCATGGAGCCGCCCGATCTCTGGGAGCGCTATATCGATGCCGAGTTTCGTTCCCAAGCGCCGCGCGGCAGGACCTCGGAGAACGTGCGCGATCTCGGCACAATTTTTCCAAACGTGCCGCAGGACACGCGGCGCACCGGCGGCACACCCCATCGCGGCCGGAACTTTAACAAGAACCAAGAAATTTACCGAAACCACGCCGAGCGTGGTTGGACCGGCGAGGTGCAGCTCGAAGCGATGGACACCGAAGGCATCGACACCGCGGTGCTGTTCCCGACCCGCGGCTTGGGCATCCTCACATTTCCAAATCAAGACCCGCGCTTTGCCGCCGCGTTGGCGCGCGCCTACAACGACTGGCTGCACGATTTCTGCAAAGCCGATCCCAATCGCTTGCTCGGCGCCGGGATGATTTCGGTCTACGACATCGACGACGCTCTGAGCGAAACCCGCCGGGTGGCGGAACAATATGGTTTCCGCTCGGTGTTCCTGCGCTCGAATATCGTCAACGGCAAAAATTGGTACGATCCCTACTACGAGCCTTTGTGGAACTTGCTCGAAGAGCTCAACTTGCCGCTGGGCTTTCATGAAGCCTCGGCGTCGCGCTCGCGCCAGTGCGCGGAAAATTTTGAGCCCAACTTCGGCTTGCGCCGCGTCTACGCTCAGCCCTTCGAACAAATGCTCGGGTTGGGCAGCTTTCTCGGGGGCGGTATCCTCGAGCGTCATCCGAAAATGAAAGTCGCCTTTCTCGAAGCCAACTGCTCTTGGCTTCCTTGGCTCCTGTGGCGACTAGATGAGGGCTACGAACGCGAAGGCGATATTTTTATGCAAGACCTGACGATGGCGCCGAGGGATTATTTCAAGCGCCAATGCTATATTTCCATCGAGCCCGATGAAGCACCGGCGCGTTACACGATCGAAGAATTCGGCTGCGATCAATTAGTATTTTCCACGGACTATCCGCATGGCGATTCCAAATATCCCCACGCGGTGGAAAGTTTCCTCAAACTGAATTTGTCCGATGATAACAAGCGTAAAATACTCTGGGACAATTGCGCGCGTTTTTACGGCGCCGCCGATGCGTCGGATAAAAGTAAATCCCAAAACGATAAAAGTATAGCGCAACCGCTGCACCAATAAGGAGAAATAATGGAAACTCACACCGAGACGCAGCCAGAGACCCAAACGCGAAGCGAGAATGCTATGGCGCGCTTCGTCCGCAAGACGCGCGCGCTTTTTGCTAAAGAAACCGACCTCGACAAGCGTTGGAATTCCTTGCGGCCGATTCTGGCGGAATTGCTCGCTGATCCGGACGTGATCGCAGCATCGAAACAGTGGCCCGATTGTGTACCCGCCGGCGGACGCGCGGAAAATTTACTTTTTTACGAAGATCCGGATTATGGCTTTGCAATCAACGGACTTACTAAAGGCGAAGCCCGCCAAGGTCAGCGCGCGCGAATTCACGATCACGCGCACATCTATACACTCTACGGTGTGCTCGACGGTCGTGAACGAGTCGTACGGTATGATCGCCTGGATGATCGCTCAAAACCCGACTACGCGGAAATCCGCGAGAGTAGCGACGTACTCGTCGGTCCCGGGGAAATCGATCTGGTAAAACCCTATGAGATTCACACGGAACTTACCGTCGGTCAACGGACCGTAGCCGTCATCATCCGCAGTCAGAAGGGCGGCGAATTCAACCAGGGCCGCTACATCCCCGAGAAGAACGCGTACTACGAGAGCTTGGGACCGCGACAGACGCCTTGTGAAATGCTTCCGAAGAGGTAAAATTTAAGGCGAGAAGCGCTAAATAAGCTACGGAGAATTTCTATGTCACGACCCGAGCGAGTCGAAGAATCCTTGCCAGCCCTCGAAGCTTTCCTTAACTATTCGGTCGATACGGGCGAGAAGCCGGCAAGCTATGGCGGCATCAGCTCTGCCGAAGCTGACAAAAAGCGCACGGGAAAGTATCAAGAACACAAGATGGCGATACATGATGGCCGGGCCGTCGCCGACAAACTCTCGCTAGAGAGAGAGGGGTTTATCTTGGTTCGCCATGAAACCAAAGTTAAAGATTTCTACGACGAGACCGAGGTATCCTCGGTTTACTATCCTGAAATCGAGCAGCTCGTAAAGGAAACTTCCGGCGCCACGCGCGTTCTGGTCTTTGATCACACGCTCCGTTCCGCGGACAGCGCGCTGCGCGAAGCGAAACAAATCAGCGGTCCGGTGCGCAACGCGCACAATGATTATACGGAATGGTCCGGGCCGCAGCGCGTGCGCGATTTACTACCCAACGAGGCCGAAGAGTTGCTCAAGCGCCGGTTCGCTGTCGTTCAGGTGTGGCGTCCCATTCGCCATCCGGTCCAACGAGAGCCATTGGCGATTGCCGATGCAAGGAGCATTGGCACGCGCGAGCTTTTTCCCAGCTCGCGCGTTTATCCGGACCGCGTCGGTGAAGTGTATCACTGCGGCTTCAATCCTCAGCATCGTTGGTATTACTTTCCCCGCATGCAGCGCAACGAAGCGGTGGTTTTCAAAACTTTTGACTCAAGCAAAGATGGCCGGGCACGTTGGACAGCTCACACCGCTTTCGACGATCCCACCAGCCCTCCGGACGCACCGCCGCGCGAAAGTATCGAAATGCGGACGTTAGCGTTTTTCTAGAGTTCATACTTTACAGAAACGAAAAAGGCCTGCGCTAGAGCAAGCCTTCCGTATTTTCCATTCGCCTAATCGGCTCTCCAAATCCGATTATTTACTCTGTTTCTTTTTTGGCCGTTTTCGGCAAGTCAAGCAGTCAATTTTTGCAGCCATCTCATCCTCCATTTTGCATGCTCATGCATATCACGCACTAATTAGACGTCAACCGAAGCAGATTCCCTGCGCGGTCGGAAACCAGATAGTTTTCTCAATATTTTCAGTAACTTTGCAAAATATTTGCAGGCTAAACATCACATTTAGCGAGAGTTGTATGAACGACAAATTTAGAAACCCTACGGTATGTCCCAGAAATCGCGGGATTTCGCCCCGCGAAACAGGTGCTGAACTCGTCAGTCCTTAGTGGACCCTGCTAGGTACTAATCGGGGTGCTTCGTTTTCTCCAGTGGTGAGTTGACAGGGGTGCCTTCCAAGGTCAGCAAATGTGTCACGGCATATTTGCGCACGCGCCGGCGCTTGCGCGACGCGGCTTACATCCTGTAAATTCAACAGCAAGCCATTGCCCAGCACTACTTTTGAGGAGGACACGATGGAAAAAATTAGCAAAATTACAGTTGTGGACACCGAAAAACAGGCCCAGTGGGGAAAGCCTACTGGACGTAACTATGTTCGTCCGACGCAAACCGATCGTTGCCACATCGCGTTGAACTGCTACGAGCCAGGGGTCAACGATGAGTTGCATTGCCATCCCGGCTCCGATCACACGTTTTTTGTGGTCCAGGGCGAGTGCACGATGAGAGGCCTCAAAGAGGGCGAAGAGTATCATTTGAAGCAGCATCAGGCGGTGCATGTCCCTCCCGGCTTCTTTTATCAGCTCAACAACACCGGCAGTGAGCGCTTAATTCTCTATCAGGTCAGCACCGAACCTAATCCTAGACCCAAGATAGGCAAAGTGATTTACGGCGTCCACACCGGCCTGAAAGAGCATCTCCTCAATCCGGTCGATGCGAAAGTAGAACGCTCATGACTTTTGCAGACGTGCTCGATTGGTGCCGAAAAAACCGCGCCGACGTTCGCGGCGTTTACCGTGGCAAGGATATTTCTATTTCGCACAAGGATACCCAACTTCCCAACATCTTGCCGTCAATCGGCGAGATATTTCACTGGGATCTCGAGATGGCTGACCTGAATCATTACGTAAGCGGTTCGGACTTCGAGCGCATAGTAACCGGCAAGCTCACCATCGATGGCTTCAAAAGCACACTGCGAGGGCGAGAGTAAGCACAAGAAGATCGGCGGATTTCTTATCAGCCGTCCACGACCCAAATTGAAACTTTAGGAATTCAAACTTGGCATAGAACTTTGTATCCGACCAAACAATCGCCACCCGCAGCCGCAATCGCAGGTGGCGATTTTTTTTTGGACAGTCAATCTGTTTAAGCAGGCAGGTTCGGGTTTTTGACTTCCGGCGAGCTCCACTTCAGGTGGCGCTCCAAAAAATCCGCAACCAGAGGCCACGAAAGGTCCGCAGCGTGAGCATTATAACCCGGCGCACCTGGGTCAACATAGCCGTGTCCCCCGAACGGGAAGAAATGCCATTCCAGCGGCTGGCCGTTCTCTTTGAATGCTTGCCACATCTGTTCCTGCACCGGCACCACGGTGGTCACATCGTCGGCGCCGTACAGATTAATTGAAGGGCAGCGAATCTTTCTCGCACTGACCGAAGGATGGACCGGTCGGAGAGGTGAATCCGGTTCCGCGCGGACGGTAGGATAATAGCCGACAAAGGCGCGCACTTCCGGAGTTGCCGCGACGAAATGAATGGCAATGCGCCCGCCCATGCAATAGCCGCAAACTGCCACACGATTTTTGTTGACGGTCGGCTGCTTGAGCAAGAACTTCCAGCCATCCGTTAGCACACGGGTAAATTCTGGGTCTGCCGTCTTGGCTTGAATTTGCGAGCCTGTAACAATGTGGGTCGGCTCGGGATAACCCAGCTGTTCGAACACGTTAATGGCGAAAGTCGTGTAACCAAGTTTAGCAAATTTCCGCGTCTCGGTCTTAATGTACTCGCCAAGGCCGCCCTTGGGGTGAATCAAGAACAGCGCTGGACCGGGCTCGAGGCGCTCCGGATAGGATAGGAACCCAGCGATGCCATGCTCTTTAACCGCGAATGATTTTTCAATGATGCGCATTGATGACTCCTCGAAATGTTTATGGCCGAACCGAAACCTAACACGATCCGCGGAGATGGGTAAAGGGCGACAACAGTCAACGGCGCTTTGATACCCGCCTAAAGTAATTTATGCAGTCACATGATGCCAAATTTATTGGCAGCCGACTCTTATCGGCCGCAACGGTCGATTTTCTTTTCGCTGTCGTGGCCAGCCAGGAACATTCAACGGTTTCACTGTTGATAGTTTGCTCGACCAATCGTGCGATCCCTCCAGCACGCTCCGCACTTGAAGCTACCGCTTCGCCGCCTCCACACAGAAAAATCGTATGCAGGCTTACCAAGATTGACTTCCATAACCCGGGTCGAACTGAACACTATTGGCCACTTTATTGGTAAGGGCTGTCCCAGCGGCTGATCTCATCAGAATATAGCCTAATGCTTTCAATCACTTATGAAAAATATGGAAAGACATTCCCAATGGAATACGATTTGCTCCAATAGCTAACGATCGGGGCGCTTCGGAGCGGTGATATATAAACGGGGAGTCTCAGCTTAATGCAAAATGATCGATCGGCACGGGTTCCTACCCCACTGAACAACACCTACAAGAACCGAACGGAGTTAATGGCGCTTCCTGCGACTCCATCTTTTTCCCTTGCCGAGGCCAATACGATAGTCGACATTGAAGTCCAGGCAAACCAACTTCTCGATTACATCAATAAGCTCACTTCGCTCGCCGATCGAGCCTGCAACACGGCGATCCTCCAGACGGAGACAGTTCAGCTCATCGAAGAGAATCGAAACGCTGAGATCACCAACTTACGTAATCAACTGGAGCAGCAGAGCGCGCAATTTCGTGAACAGCAGCTCGCCATGGTCCGTCTTGAGGAAGGGTCAAAGGCACAAATCACAGCGCTTGAGATTCAGTTGCGCCAGGCTGAAATTCAGCGAAACGAGGAGAAAGAACTGAGAATATTGCGCCGCAAAAATGTCGGTCTCATTTCCCGCCTCGACGAAGCTGAGGAAATCGCAAAGCAGGCCGAGACACGCATTCACGAGCAGCTCACACCGCTCAATCGAGAAGTCGCCGAGCTTAGACTCCAGCTCGCAAACCGAGACAAGACGATCCAGACCAAAAACAACATGATCAAGACAATTGAGCTCGACTTTCGCGCCAAGATCGTCGAGCTTGAACAGCGCCTGCGTGACAGCGAAACTACGCTACACGAACTGCAAACGACAATAAAAGAAAAAGACGCCCTGATTCAGGCCACTGCCGGCAAAGAAGCAGAGATCGGCAAATTGATCAAGCGGCTATCCACCGAGTGTGACAAACTCAACACAGAACTCCAAGAAAAGAGCCGCATACCGGCCCAGCTGGAACCCAAGAAAGCGCCATCGGTCACCGACAGCAAAATTTGGCGGCAGGTGATCGGCCGCTTCCAAGAAGAATCGAGTTAAGCCAAACTATTCCAGCTCAGCGCGTTCATCTTCCGTTCAGCCAACGTTCTCGCCCATCGACTCCGGTCCGATGGCAAAAGTGCCGGTATTCCCAGCATTTTAGCTTGAAAACTTGAGATGCCATGGCCAGTGGTGCGTGAAAACACCGTCGTCTGATGCTACCGGATCAAACGATGCTGAGCATCCGCTCGATCGGAACTCTCGCCCTAGCCGCGAGCTCCGGGTCAATGCTGATCTCATAAACACGGTCGCGCAATGAGTGATAAAGTTTGCGCAGCGTGTTTTGTTTCATGTAAGCGCAAACGGCTTCCGGGCTGGCTGGGATCACGGTCTTGTCGGGCGCGGCTTTCGACAGTGGATAGATGTTACCTACCTCAGTCGCCATGATCACAATCTTGTGCGGAGTTTCACGGACGAACTGGGCCATCCCCTGCGTGGAGCGAAACTGCATCATGTTGGCCGGCGCCGCACCTTGAGATATCTGACGCATACAGGCGCTCGTGCAGCCACATTCCGGATGGACGACGACGGCCGCCTCCGGATACAGCTGGCGCTGTTTTTCGACGTGATAGGGTCGAATTCGGTCATGGACGTGGCACGCGCCCATCATGAGCCACAAGCGGTCGACGGATTGATTCTGCTGCTCGAGGAGCTTTGCCGCGTAGAAGCCTAGATAGACGTCCGGAAGAAAAAGGATTGGCTGTGCCGGATGGGAATTGTCAAGCACATGAAGGATGACTTTCGCGGCATTTGCCGAAGCGCAGCAATAGTCGCTCTCGGCTTTGACGTCTAAATATGTATTGACGTAGCTGATCACGATTCCGCCCGGGTGCTCGCTTTTCCACTGGCGAACCTTTTTCGCATCAGCATGCGCAGCCAACGAGCACAGCGCACCAAGATCCGGCGCGAGCACCCGCTGATGCGGCTTTTTCATGATCGCAAGAATCTGATTCATGAACAGCACCGAGGCTTCCAACAGAATTTCGGCCTCCGATTCCGCGCCCTTCTGCGCTAGATAGAGCGAATCGCCGACCGCATCGGCGACGTCCTGAATATCCCGCGGCGAATAGTTATGGGCCAGGATGTAGGCGTTGCGTTCTTTCTTGAGTCGAGCAATTTCCGACAGCAACCAACGGTGTTCTTCTTCGGGCACGTTGTCGGGCTCGGCCTCAGCCGGAACCGGCGGTATCTCGATCGGTACGGATAGATCGACTTGGTCTATCATGCCGATCGCCTCCTTCGCACGGAGGATATCGCCAGAGATTGGTTGGTCCATCTCTCACCTCAGCGTGATCAGAATCCAATACAATACTAGCATGGCCAACCTCCCCACTAAAATCACTCACCCGCTACGGCAATTAAAGTCGCTATTTCCTTTCTGATTCATCGCCCCTTTTCTCCCTAACATCGGTCGACTTCTAACCCATCCATTCACGGTCAGTTAACAGAATTGTTCCTCGGACATGGCGCACCAGGGGTTCAAAAACATTACAGCTTTGTCAAAACGAGGTCATTTCGGCCACGGCGCAACTCTTGCTGCGTGCTCCGGGAGAAGCGGAGCGTTTGTGACTCGAAGGCTGCGAGATGAGAATTCCAATGAAGCTAATCAATCTGGCAGTAATCACGCTACTCTTGATCGTCATAGACCGTAATCGAGTAAGTGCGGCGACTTGCGACCCGACCAACTGGCGTCACTTACCACGATATCATTCCGAACTGCGCCGGCCAGCCGACGATCCGCAGCACGCAAAGTTAGAATCAGGGCTGTTTCGGCTCGACTTGACGCCAATGGGATCCTTGTAATAAGTACCTTCTTCCCCAGGGGGGGATACGCCAAAGCTAGGTTGAATCGGAAAACTCCAACCGCCTTGTTCTAGGAGCCCATGATTCAGACCAAGCGTGCTTCGCCGATGGTTTTCATTCTATGGAATCTTTGTCGCTCTTGAACAATTGGAGGAGCTCCTGATCCCTCAACACCAACCAAGAATTGCGCAAGCGACCTCGATCGTTGGAACATCCGTGTTCGTAGAACGAAGTCATCTCCGCGCAAGACTTTTGGTCGCTGTCAAGGTGGGACAGCGAATCATTGCTCAGATGCTGTTCATGGTGATGTTATGCGTTTCCCTGTCGGACGCAAATGAGATCACCGGGAAAAATCAGCACTGGCAACTTGCCGTGACAGAAAGCGCGATGCCGGCAGCCAATCAGATCTCATTTCAAAGCGTGGCCAAAGGTCATCGGAGCGGCGTGCGCGAGTCGTTACAAATTGTCGCTCGCAACCAAGTCGAGTGGAACGCCCTTTGGCAAAAACATGCCGCGGTGGAATTAAATCCTATGCCATCCCCCGCGATAAATTTTGACAATGAAATCGTTGTCGGAGTTTTCCTCGGCGAAAAACGCTCGGGCGGGTATGCCACGGAAATCATTCGTGTCGAACAAACTGACGACGTTCTTTATATCTATTACGGAGAAAGAAGCCCGCTGCCGGGTCAAATCAGCGCACAAGGCCTAACCCAACCTTTTCACATTGCGCGAATTCCCAGCAAAGCTAATTCAAAAGTTGTCTTTAGGAGGACCTCATGATTAAGCGCCTCAATTTTACGATCTTTGTTTTGGTCGCTATTTTTGCCCTGGATATGGGGTCCCTGCAATACGCGGCTCAACCTCGCCCTGAGAAACCGGTCCATGTGCCGGATGAAATCATCGTAAAATTTCGCGACGGCGTCGACGAATCGCAAAAAGATTTGGCCCGTTTTAGGGTCTTCGGAACCCGCAAAAAACCTTTTAAAATCGTACCGGGACTCGAAGTTATTAGACTGGCGCGCGGCGTTTCCGTCCAGGACGCTTTAGATACATTTCGACAAAATCCGGAAGTCTTGTACGCTGAGCCCAACTACATTTTACACACGACGGCAAATTCGAACATCACCGCCACACCCAACGATCCTAGTTTTGGCAATCTATGGGGGCTTAGTAAAATTAACGCACCCGGCGCGTGGAACATCACAACCGGAAGCAGCAGCGTGGTTGTGGCAGTGCTCGATACCGGAATTGATTACACTCACCAGGACCTATCAGACAACATGTTTAACACGACCGATTGCAACAGCAACGGCCAGGACGACGACGGCAACGGTTACATCGACGACTGTCACGGTATTGACGTCGCTAATAACGACTCGGACCCAATGGATGATAACCAGCACGGGACCCACGTAGCGGGGACTATCGGAGCGGTGGGCAACAATGGAATCGGGGTGGTCGGGGTCAACTGGAACGTTAAGCTGCTGGCTTGCAAATTTTTCGATGCCAGTGGATCTGGCACAACTGAAGGCGCCATTGCCTGCTTGGAATATGTTGAGACCATGAAGGACCGGGGCGTCAACATTGTCGCCACAAGCAATAGTTGGGGCGGAGGCGAATTTTCACAGGCGTTGTATGACGCCATCGACGCTCAGCGACAGCGCGGCATTCTATTCATTACCGCCGCCGGAAATGGCAATATATTCGGCCAAGGGTTGAATAACGACACGACGCCTTTTTATCCCTGTACCTATTATCTCCCTAACATCATCTGCGTCGCCGCGACAACACAGACGGATGGTCGCGCGTCTTTTTCAAACTACGGCCGGCGAACGGTGCATCTCGGCGCTCCCGGTAGTGGCATTCTCAGCACCGTTCCAGGAAACGGGTATGCAACTCTAAGCGGCACTTCAATGGCGACCCCTCATGTATCGGGTGTAGCCGCGCTTCTACAGGCGCAGGATCCCGGCCGGGATTGGCGGGCTATTAAGAACCTCATTTTGACGGGTGGGGATACCATCAGCTCCTTGGCGAATACCATTACCCGGAGGCGGCTTAATGCTAACGGTGATATGACTTGTTCAAACACCGTGGTTCAGTCGCGTCTGCAACCCATTGCCAATACCATCAGCGCGTCACCTGGCGTTCCAGTCAATCTTGCTTCCCTGCACATTAAGTGCGCCAGCCCCAACGGCAACGTAAGCGTCGCTGTCAGTCCCGGCAACGAGACCATCACGCTGCTTGATGACGGTCTTACCTCCGATCAAGAGTCGGACGATGGCATTTACTCAGGTCAATGGACGCCCTCAGCGGCGGGAACTTATACACTCACTTTCCCAGGGAACGACAAGGTAACGGTGAATGTCGCAAATCCGACGATCAGCGTCACTCCGAGTCCCCTCGATTTTGGCGGCGTTGGTGTGGGAAGCTCGGCAGACAAGAACCTTATAGTAAAAAACTCGGGAGGGGGGATACTTTCAGGAACCGCCAGCATCAGCGCGCCTTCTTACTCGATCGTAGCGGGCGGAACTTATAATCTAAGTGGTGGCCAAAGCCAGAATGTGACTGTCCGCTTCACCCCACCTTCCCAAGGAACCTTCCTGGGGAACGTAAGCTTTACCGGAGGTAGCGGTACCTCAGTGCCGGTCAGCGGCAACGGCGTGACCCCAGCCAAAATTGCCCTGAGCTTCGATGGCAAGCTACGGGACCGCGTGGGACAGGGGGATGTGGCGCGAAGCGCGGATGGCTCGATGGACGCTACTCTCACCGCCACTCTACAAGCCGGCAGCGGCAATCGCACGGTGACCTCGCTCGAACTCAGACACAGTAACAACTCCGCCAACCGTTGGAACACCACTGCGCCCGACAGCTTCTGGATATTGGGGGCGGCGCCATCGCTGGATGGCGCTCTTTATAACAGCGCCAATGCGAGCGTTAATTTCGCCGTCTTGGATGGTGGAAACTTTAAAGTCTTTGCCACTGATTACAACAATTCCCTGTTTCCCACCGGAACCTCGCTTCTCCTCACGGCTGGCTTCTCCGACGGCAGCACTGCCACCGCCACTGCCACCCTTCCGAGCCCTCCGCCTCCACCGCCCGGGCCGACACTTCTCCTGAGCTTCGATGGCAAGCTAGCAGATCGTGTTGGACAGGGAGATGTAGCGGTGAGCGCCGATGGCTCCATGGACGCTACTCTGACCGTCATTCTACAAGCCGGTAGCGGCAATCGCACGGTGACCTCGCTCGAACTCAGACACAGTAACAACTCCGCCAACCGTTGGAACACCACGCTCGACGGCCTCTGGATATTGGGCGCGGCGCCATCACTGGGTGGCACCCTGTACAACAGCTCTGCCAATGCCAACGTGAATTTCGCCGTCTTGGATGGTGGAAACTTTAAAATCTTTGCCAGCGATTACAACAATTCTCTGTTTCCCACCGGCACCTCGCTTCTCCTTACGGCTGGCTTCTCCGACGGCAGCACTGCCACCGCCACTGCCACCGTTCCGAGCCCTCCGCCTCCACCTCCTGGGCCGACACTTCTCCTGAGCTTCGATGGCAAGCTAGCAGATCGTGTTGGACAGGGAGATGTAGCCGTGAGCGCCGATGGCTCGATGGACGCTACTCTGACCGTCATTCTACAAGCCGGTAGCGGCAATCGCACGGTGACCTCGCTCGAA
>Ga0075433_10001603_pt1 | contig 16763 bp, 17 predicted proteins | sample RhiMethybrSRZTD2_FD_75299 | JGI IMG/M metagenome (GOLD analysis project Ga0075433, IMG submission 75299) | Populus rhizosphere microbial communities from Tennessee, USA - Rhizosphere MetaG P. TD hybrid SRZTD2 | ecosystem: Host-associated > Plants > Roots > Rhizosphere > Soil | place: USA... | reverse complement strand
GCGGTCAAAGAACTTCGGAACGCCACAATTCAGTGGGTGTAGCCACAAAAATGCACAAAAGGCACAAGAAGATTGATTGATATAAGACCGTTCGCCATTTCACTTATGTGACTTATGGGCCTTTTTGTGGCTGAAATTTCTGCTGCTGATTGTGGGTAAGGCGAACTGAATGAGTAGAAATTGAATCCGATAGCGGTAAGTCTCTTCGATTCGCATACAAACAGATTTTTTGGAGGTTTATTTATGAAGTCTCGCTTTCTTATCCTGGCGGTTTTCTGTGCCATGGTTTTTGGGCTTCCAGTCACAGGACTCGCCCAGAAATCGGGCGGCCAAACAGAGTTGTCGACCGCCCAACGGCTGGACGTCATGAGTTCAAAACTCGACTTGATGCGCCGCTCGCTAAGCAGTGCGCTCAGAGTGATGGAGGATAAGACGAAGGAGAAAACCACCAACGCCGATGATCCGCTGGTGCGTTTGAAGGGTCTCGAAAAGGAAGTCTCGAGCGTTAGCTCCGAAGTGAACGATATTCGAACCAAGAATGATAAGGCCGAGAAATTTGACGCCACGGCAGTTGATCGTCTCGAGGCCTCAGTTGCCGAGTTGAACACACGCGTCGAGTCAACGCTCCAGGAAACGGCCGGCCTCCGAAACACGACCGCCAGCACGGCGAGTAGCAGCGATAAGAAGAAGAAAAAAGGAAAGCTTTTCGGTCTGTTTGGTGGCGGTGACGATAAATATGCTGACCTGACCGGCGCGGCAGTCGCCGGCCGCGATCGCGTGCTGTTTGAAGAAGCTGCGAAAGAGGTCCGCAAGGGACATCACGATACGGGTCGTTTGCTTTTCGCGACGATCATCAACACCTATCCCGATTCCCCGTTTCTGGCACTGGCAAAACTCGCCATCGCCGACTCGTTCTTCCTGGAAGGAACTACCAGTTCGCTAATTCAGGCCGCTCAGGCTTACCAGGATTGGCTGACTTTCTTCCCGACCGATCCACTTGCCGACGACGCGAGTTTGAAAGTCGCGGAAGCAGAGATGCGACAGATGGGACTTTCGGACCGCGACATCTCGCATGCCAAGAAGGCTGAACAACGACTCAAAGTGTTGCTGCAGCAGTATCCGAAGAGTCCGCTGCGTCCGACCGTCGAAGCTCGACTGGCGGAAGTGCAGGAAAACCTGGCGATGCACAATCTTCAGATCGCACGTTTTTATCAGGAGGTTAAGTTCAAGACCGGCAAAGGCGGATTGAAGGGCGCTCAAAGTCGTTTGAAGGAGAACGTCGATAAGTATCCCTGCTTTTCTTACAACGACGAAGTGTTTTGGCGTCTCGCCGCTACCTACCAGGCCGAAGAAGAACCCGACGAAGCCGCCCGGTATTACCAGAAACTGATTCAAGAATTTCCTGACAGCGAGTACAACCAGAAAGCACGCGAACAACTGAACATTATCGGCGCTCCCGTTCCTGAAAAGAGCGCGCCGAACCCGTGCTCGAAGCGCCACGCGCAAAGTTTCGTGGGTAACTTGATGCAGCAGGTGTCGGGTCGCGCCGATGTCACTATCAACAAGGACGGAATCCTGATTAGCAAAGACGGCAAAGAAGGCACTGACCTGATCGACGAAGCACTGCGTTACAACGGCTCACTGCCCGCTTCGGCCACGCCCGACGCACCGACGCACCGTTCACCGAAGGCAGCGGCGCCGCCCGTCGATTCGAAACCCAAGAACTCCAATGGCGCTGCGCCTACGGCATCAACCCCGGCGCCGACGCCGGCTGTGATTAAGCCCTAGTGAATAAGACCGTCGAAAAGAGGACTGTACAACTTGGATCCCACCTCGCCAGAAGCGCAGGCGGAAGTAACCCGAAGGCATAAAGCCGCTGCTACTACCGTGCTCGGGTTGATAGTGGCCACAGTCCTCCTTGCCGTCATCGCATTTCTAGCCCGCTCGTATCTCATCGAAAAGCCGAATCTCGTGATCGACATGGCCGTTCGGATCGTGATTTTGATCCTGGGCCTGGGCGCCGTTGTCTGGCGCCGGACGAAGTTTCAGACAATGAGACTTCAGGATATCGCGGGCGTGGCCGGAGTCAGTGGACTGCTGAAAACACTCGAAAAAACGACGATTCAGCTTGCTTTGCTTGGCGCTGGTATCGTTGTTATTGGGTTCATCGCCACCTTGACCACGGGCATTGCGGGTTACACCTACTGGGCTGGCGCAATCGCGGTGGTCGTCTTTGTTTACTCGTATCCGACGAAGTCCTCCTGGCTTCGCGCTCTCTACCGCTTCACCTCCCCAAATGAAGCCGATAAGGCTTAATGACAAAAGATTGTTGATCATGGTTTGGCTTGTTTGGTACCCTGAGGGTGGCTATGAAGCGTCTGCTTCCACTTTCAGGGTTGATTCTCGGCGTGCTTTGCCAGTCTGCCTTTGCGCAGCAGGCAAAGCCGCAGCCCGTCGCACGCTTGATTACGGCCCTCACGCCGGTGACCTCGAGACCCGTTAGTTCGGCGCCTGTCCAACCAAACGACATTGAAAAGCGGGCCTTCGAGCAGACCAACGTCATGCGGGTGCAAAACGGATTGCCGCCCTTGGTGTGGGACAGCGACGTTTGTCGCATGGCTCGCACGCATTCGGAAAGCATGTCGCGGCTGGGATACTTCTCACACGTGACGCCCGATGGATTGCGCTTGCGTGACCGCGCGCGCGAAGCAGGTATTTTGCAGTTTGCAGTGCTCGGTGAGAATATCGCCTACAATCAGGGTTATGACGATCCCGGAACCTTTGCAGTGGAGAAATGGATGACATCGGCCAAGCACCGCGCTAACATCCTGTCGCCGGAGTTTCGCGCGATGGCAATCGGCAGCTTCGTCGGCCCGGATGGCTCGGTTTACCTGACACAGACTTTCATTACGCGTTGAATACCACAGTTCTCAAGCTTCCTTCCTTCGCAAAAATCAATTGGTTCCTGCGCATTCTCGGTAAGCGACCGGACGGCTACCACGAGATCGTGACGCTGCTCCAAACGGTTTCACTGCGCGACGATCTCGCCTTCGCGGTTCGCGATGATGATGAGATCGTGCTTCGTTGTGACGACTCTTCGGTTCCCACTGACGAGACCAATCTCATCGTCAAAGCCGCCCGCGCATTGCGAAAACGCATTGGCTCGTCGCTTGGAGCTGACATCACGTTGACCAAGAGAATACCGGCCCAGGGTGGACTCGGCGGCGCGTCTTCGAATGCGGCAGTTACGCTGCTGGCGCTTAATGCGATGTGGGAAGGCGGGTTGAGTTCGGACGATCTCAGGTTGATCGCCCGCGGGCTGGGCGCTGATGTCCCGTACTTTTTTCTCGGTGGCCGCTGCGTAGCAATTGGCACGGGCACGACTGTTAAAGCCCTCGACGATCCGCGCAAACACCACCTGATCGTCGTCACTCCGGCCGCCAAAGTCTCGACTGCGAACGCGTATTCATCGTTAAATGCCGCTTCCTTGACAACTTCCGAGTCGGCCTCTATTCTTTCAAGTTCCCTGGCGGACCTGTTTTCCGCGCGCAGCGGGCAATGGCCCATGCGCAATGATTTTGAAGGGGTGATCTTTGAGATAGAGCCTGAGATCGAGCGCGTTACAGTGGCGTTGCTCGAAACAGGTGCGCGGGGCGCTTTGTTGGCTGGCAGTGGTTCGAGCGTGTTTGGCGTCTTTGATGACGAAGTGGCGCGGCAGCATGCCCTTGACAATCTGAGATGTGAAGCGGGATGGAAAGTCTTTTCCTGCGAAACACTTTCACGCGACGAGTATTTCGAGGCATTGAATTCATCTGGGTTCCCGCTTTTACGCTCTCTTAAAACTGCAAACGGATAAACAGATACTGGGGCGTAGCCAAGTGGTAAGGCACCGGTCTTTGGAACCGGCATTCGTTGGTTCGAATCCACCCGCCCCAGCCATTTTTGTCTCTCGGAAAAGCTATGGGCACAACCGGCGGCATCAAAATCTTTTCCGGAAATGCGAATCCCAAGTTGGCGGAAGAGATTTGTCGCCACCTGACTTGTGACATGGGAAAAGCGTATCCGGAGCGTTTTTCTGACGGCGAGTTCAACTTCCAGATCGATGAAAACGTGCGCGGCGGCGACGTTTTCATCGTGCAACCGACTTGCCCTCCGACTGATGCGCACCTGATGGAATTGCTGGTGATGGTTGACGCGTTTCGTCGTTCGTCAGCCGAGCGCATCACCGCCGTGATTCCGTATTACGGGTATGGCCGGTCTGATAAGAAAGACCGACCGCGCGTTCCGATTTCGGCGAAGCTGGTTGCGAATTTGATAACCGTGGCGGGCGCTAATCGTCTGTTGACGATGGACCTCCACGCCGCGCAGATCCAGGGCTTCTTTGATATTCCGGTGGACCACCTGTACGCGGCGCCGGTTTTTATCGGCTATTACCAGGACCACCCATTGCCGAATCTGACAGTGGTCGCGCCTGACACGGGTGGCGCCGAACGTGCTCGAGCTTACGCGAAAAGACTCGACGCCGAACTTGCTCTTTGCGACAAACGTCGCGAGAAGGCCAACGTGGCCGAGGTTATGAACGTGGTTGGTGACGTTCGTGGCCGCAGTTGTTTGATTGTCGACGACATGTGCGACACCGGCGGGTCGTTGACGAAAGTTGCGCGCGCTTTGAAAGAGGCGGGCGCGGAACGAATACATGCGTGCTTCACGCATCCGGTGTTTTCCGGCAACGCAGTCGAGTTGTTACGCGAGTCGGACATTGAAAAGATAATCGTTACGAACACGATTCCGCTACGCGATCACGCGTGCGAGCTCGAGAAGATTAAAGTACTAAGTATCGCGCCGCTTCTGGCGAAAGCGATCAAGTCGATCCACGAGGAGACTTCAGTTTCCTCGCTCTTCGTTTAGACGAAGGGCAAACACCTGATGGCTTAAACGAAGACCATCAGCGACCCTGGGCCACCGGCTCGGGTCGCTGAAAGTTTGTAAGGAGAAATCATGGCGGAGAAAAAAGAATACAAGGTGCAGGCAAAAGTGCGCGAAGGTCGCGGCAAGAACGATGCGCGCCGCACGCGTCGCGATGGCATGGTGCCCATTACGGTTTATGGCGGTGGTGCAGAGACGGTGGCCGCCGTCGCTCCGCTCAGTGATTTGGCTGCAATCCTTCGCTCCGAAGCAGGACGAAACACGATCTTCACGATCGACGTTGAAGGCGTCGGCGTCAGTGAAGTGATGTTTCACGATCGACAGATCGATCCGGTCAGGGGTCGTTTGATTCATGCGGATCTGACGCGCCTCGTCAAGGGACAGAAGATTGAAGTGACTGTTCCATTGCACCTCGTGGGTGAGCCCATCGGCGTGAAAGAAAAGCAGGGCGTGCTCGAACAGATCATTCGCGAGATCGATGTTCGTTGCGAGCCGCGCGAGATTCCCGATTCGCTCGAGGTGGATGTTTCGAATCTCGACGTGCACGGCGTGCTGCACGTTTCGGACATTCCGGTCAGTGAAGCAGTCGAGATATTGACGGATGCGGAACAGGTGATTGCCACCGTCGGCATCGTGAAGGAAGAGGTTGCGCCAGTGGCTGCGGCTGAGAGTGAAGAGCCGGCCGAGCCGGAAGTGATTGGCAAGGGTAAGAAGGAAGACGAAGAGGAAGCAGAGTAGGCCACGAAAAGGCGCAAAGTGCCTTTTGTGCCTTTTGCGGTCAAGTCATGCTTATCGTTGGTTTAGGAAATCCCGGAAAAGATTACGAGTGGACGCGACACAATCTGGGATTCATGTTGATTGATAAGTTGGCCCACGACGCGCAGATCGTCGTCGGGCGGCGCGAATGTAGCGCGCTGGTCGGGCGTGGTGAAATTGAAGGAACGCGCACCAAACTCGCGAAGCCGCAGACTTTCATGAACCTGAGCGGGCACGCCGTGTTATGTCTCGTGAGGAAGATCGAGAGCGACGCGCCGCTCAAGCAGTTGGTCGTCATTTCCGACGACCTGGCTTTGCCCCTCGGGACGATACGCATTCGCGAGCGTGGTTCGGCGGGTGGGCACAACGGTCTGAAGTCGATCATCGCGGCGCTGGGTACGAATGAGTTTTTGCGTTTGCGGATCGGTATTCAACCGGACCATCCGCTCTCGGATACATTGCCGTTTGTGCTCGGCACTTTTCCGCGCAGCGAACGAACCGTGGTTGCCGAAACTTTAGAGCGCGGCGCAAACGCGATTAGAACGATCATCAGGGACGGCGCGCTGAAAGCAATGAGCGAATTTAATTGATAGTGACCTGACTGGAGGTTGATTTGGATACAAAGAGACAGTACGAAGTGGTCTTCATAGTAGACCCCACGGCGGACGAAGAAGTGCCGAAACTCACCGAGAGCTTCTCACAGATCATTACCGATCAGGGTGGTGTGGTGACGAAGGCCGAGACGATGGGGAAGCGACAGCTCGCCTATGAAATCCTGCACCACAAGGACGGCACGTTTGTGTTGCTCGAAGTCGAAGGATCGGGCCGTGAGATTGCTGAACTCGAACGCCGTATGCGCGTCAACGATCGCGTGCTGCGTTACATCACGGTGCGAGTCGACGAAGATCGCCGCCGCGCGGAGAAGTTGAAAGCTCGTCGCGCACGCAAGGCCGCGAAACGTCCGACGCAGGGTTCGCATGCGCGTCGCGGCGCGCCGATGGAGTTCGCGGACGCAAACAGCGAATAGATTTTGATCGAAGAGTTAAGAGGATAATTTATGTCAACCAATTATGAAGACCGCCAGCGCGGTGGTGGCTATGATTCGGACGATGATGGCGACAGACGGCCAATGGGCGGTCGCGGCGGTGGCCGGCGCATGCACCGGCGCCGCGTTTGCCGCTTTTGTATCGACAAAGTAGATCTAATCGACTTCAAGGACGTCAGGTTGTTGCAGAACTACCTTCCCGAACGCGGCAAGATACTGCCGAGACGAATTTCCGGCAATTGCGCGACGCACCAGCGCATGCTGGCGGAAGCGATCAAGCGCGCGCGCAATATCGCGCTGCTTCCGTACACCACGGATTAAGGGAGAAAGAACATGGCACACACGAAAGTACTTTTGCGCGAAGATGTAGATGATCTGGGCGCGCGCGGAGAGATCGTTAGAGTCAGGGCGGGTTACGCTCGCAACTACCTGCTGCCTCGCAATCTCGCGGTCGAAGCGACTGCCGGAAACGTGAAGGGAATTGAAGCCGAGCGCGCGGCGTTGTTGAAGAAGGAAGCGAAGGAACGCGCGACGGCTGAAGGACAGGCCGAGCGGATTGGCGTGCTCGAGCTGGAGTTCAAGCGGAAAGCCGGCGAGCAGGGGGCGCTTTATGGCAGCGTGACGTCGATGGACGTCGCCGAAGCGTTGCAAGAACGTGGTTATGAGATCGATCGTCATCGTATTCACCTGCGCGAACCGTTGAAGCGTGTTGGTGAGTACACCGTTCCTGTTCGACTGCATCGTGAAGTCACAATCGATCTGAAGGTGAGAGTGGCGCCCGAGGGTGAGGTGATCGTTGGTCACATGACCCCGGAACAGCAAGCCGAGGTCGCGAAACAGTCTGAAGGCGAAGAAGAGACCACGGATTAACGCGGATCGACTTAGGGATTTAAAACCGAAAATCTTTTGCGCATTATTGACGCTGCATGTTAATACGACTTGCAGCGTCTTATTATGGCTACTCCAGATCCAATCCGCGACCAACCTTTTGAACGTGCCCTGCCGAATAGCGCTGAAGCCGAACGCGCGATTCTGGGCGCGATCCTGCTCGACAATGGTTTGATCAGCCAGGCGATCGAACAGCTTCGGCCCGAAGATTTTTACGTTCCATCACACCGTCGCATCTTTGTCGCCATGATCATGCTCTTTGAGCGTGGTGCTGAGATCAATCCGATTCTCATTGGCGAGGAACTCAAGAAAGAAAGCTCGCTCGAGGCAGTCGGCGGGATTAGTTTTATCACTAACCTCACCTATGGCTTGCCGCACTCAACCAACATCGCTCACTACGCGAAAGTCGTGCGCGGTAAGTCGATGCTGCGACAACTGGTCAAAACTTCAAACAAGATCACGCAGGAAGCACTCGCCGAAGAGGACGAACCCGAGATCATTCTCGATCACGCGGAACAGGCGATCTTTCAACTCGCGGATGAACGTATTCGCCAGGGCTTCGTGCACGTAAAGCCAATCGCCGAACAACTGCTGGAGAAAGTCCAGGAGATGGAAGGTCGCGCGGCTGTTTTGACCGGGTTGACGACGGGCTTCGCCGATCTCGACAAGATGACGTCAGGTTTGCAGAACTCTGACTTGATCATTCTGGCCGCCCGACCATCCATGGGCAAGACGAGTTTCGCTCTGATGCTCGCGGAGAATGCGGCGATTCTGTCAGGCGCCGTCGTCGGAGTATTCTCGCTCGAGATGTCGAAAGAGTCGCTGGTGATGCGCATGCTTTGCTCGCAGGGCAACATCGATGCGCAGCGTTTTCGAAACGGGTTTCTTTCACGACTCGAATGGGCGCAGATCGCGAAGTCGTTGGGCGTACTGGCTGACACGAAGATCTTTCTCGACGACACGCCGGGTCTGAGCGTGTTGGAGATGCGCGCCAAGGCGCGTCGCCTCGCAGCGGAACAGAAGAAACTCGATCTGATAATCGTCGATTACTTGCAGTTGATGTCGGGTTCGTCGAAACGGGTCGAGTCACGCCAGCAGGAAGTGTCGCAGATATCGAGAGAGTTGAAAGGGTTGGCGAAGGAGATGAACGTACCGCTGGTGGCGTTGTCGCAGCTTTCGCGTGCGCCGGAGTCGCGTTCGGATCACCGTCCGCAACTGGCGGATCTGCGGGAGTCGGGCGCGTTGGAACAGGATGCTGACGTCGTGGCGTTTATCTTCCGCGAAGAGGTGTACAAAACGCCAGACGAGCGCGAGGCGCTGCCGGAAGATCGAAAGAACGTCGCGGAGCTGATCATCGCGAAGCAGCGCAATGGGCCAACCGGGACGGTTGACTTGAGGTTCACGCCGTCGAGTATGCGCTTTGATAATTTGTATCGGGAGTAAGTAATCGTGTCTAAGGTTCGAAGATGTTTGCCTCGATCGCAACGTTGTGTTTGATCTCCTGGACCGTAAACGTGAGCGTGAGTTTTGGATAGCGCTGAGTTCTGCTGAACGGATATTTTACCCCGTCAACCGCTCGCCAATCATCCAGATAAATCTCAACCTGCGCTGAATTCGCTCCCAGTATTTCTGTCGTATTAACGCGCACTGGCAAGTACGTCTGCGCGTCCAAATAAAGTCGCTCGAGCGCGCCGGCTGTCGGTTGCAAATCGAGCACATAAACTTCGCGATAACCTATTTTGCTCATGCCGGCGAGTGTGATTTTCGAATAGTTGTTCTTGAGCGCGAGGTCACCGTAAATGTCCGCGTCGCGTTGTAACCTTGCCAACTCCTGACCTTTGAGTATCCGCACCCCCGTCGCGGAGCGCGTCCAGCCAGTGCGACCGTTGTAACCCACTTTAACGACTCCAAACGGATGCGCCTCAATGGTGGTGAGATTCTTGTTTGGAGCTTGCGCGTAGATCTCAAACTTTCCTCCCCTGCTCACGCCCACAACATCCATGGTTCCTCTAGTAACCCGGCTAGTTACAGCTTTCAGCGCTGCGGCGCCACCCAGTGCCTCGACATACTTCGCGAGCAGTTCGTCAACGCTCGGTAAAGAATTTGACTTCTGTACCGTCTGCCCATCGTTGATCTCGACGCCACTCGATTCACCGCTGACCAGGCGCGACGCGGTTGTCGGAGCTGGCGTCGGAAGCATGGCGCTATTCACATTTGCCGTGCCGGAAGCACGACTCCGATTCGATGCTTTTGTTTGAGTCAGAGACTCGAGCAGGTCTCGTGCCTCAGCGCGAATCGCTTGATCGGAATCGTTGGCGAGGGGCTCGAGCACGCTGCGTGCGGCTGTCAGGTCGGAGCGCCCGATATGAATTCGCGCCAGTAACAACGAATGATTCTTTCGCGACGGCTCGAGTTGTCGTGCTTTTTGGGCCATCTCGGCTGCTTCGTCGAGATGTTCTTCTCGGACCAGATCGACAAACGCGAGCAGCGCATGAGCGGGAGCATAGTCGGGCGCGAGTTTGATCGAGCGCAGCAGATTGTCGCGCATGAGCGCGGCATTCTCAGGCGTGTAGTCTTTTATCCATCCGGTGGAAGACATTCCTTCAGTGCTGAGGACGTACGCATACAGGTAATGAGTCAGATAACTCTGTGGCGCACTCGTAGCTTTCTGTAAATACTTCTTCGCGTCGGCGTAGCGACGTTGATACGTGTACATGCGACCGAGCGCAGCATAGGGAGGGATGAACGATGGGTCGAGGGCGATTGTTTGCTTGAAGTAACGTTCAGCGTCGCTGTCGCGATGTAGGTGTAGCAACAGGTCTCCGAGATAATAATTTGCTTCGCCTTCGGAGAGCGTCCCGCGTTGCATCGCGGTGTATGAAGCATAGGCTTGTGGATCGATGCCCGAAAGACGTTGCGAGGCAAACTCTCCGTGACGCACATAACTTCGAAGATCCTGTTCCAACATCGGCAGACTCGTTCCAAACGAATCCTGGATTGCTTTCTCCGCAGCATCGCCGCGACTCACCTGTTGCAGAAATCTTTTGAACTGCTCCTGCCGCCCGCGCTCGCCCAGCATGAGGTAATGAACGAGTGCCCACGATTCTCCGTAGAAGATCCCGCTTTTTTCCTGCTCGTTATAGTGGGGCGAGTTTGTGCCGACGGAAAACAGTGTGGTCAGTGGAAGTAATTCGTGTTCGCGTAACAGGCGAATGTATTGGAACAGCGGCGCTCCCAGTAGCGCATCGTTACCTGAGAACTGAAGCGAGCCGTAGAGTTCTGCCAAACCTTCGTTGAGCCACAACGGCGCGTTGGGAACGTTATCTTTGAGGTGCAGGTGAACGTATTCGTGAAAAGCGGTGCTGTACGGATCCTTGTCGGTGGGGTCGAGTGAGAGAGCGATGTAGTTGACGTCGTCACCGGGTTGAAAGAATCCGGCGATGTTCACCGTGCGGCCCTGGTAGAGTGGCTTGAAGGGCTGAAAGGAAGCGTCGTCACGAAAGATGATGACCGTCGTCGGGACTGAAGCGTCGAGCACGTTACGCGAGACGAGAAGCGCGAAAGAACTGTGAAAGAATTCGAGCCACGCCGCAACCTGACGCAGTTTCTCGGGGTCAGCGTCGCCGATGACGAAGAGGTTGTTGGTGCGAACGCTGCGCCACGTGCCTCGGCTTTGAGGCGCCGTGAAAAGACGAGGCTTCGCCTGTGCTGCGCCGCCTTGCAACGCACAGAGCACGGCGAGAAACAGCGCGATGAAGATCTTCATAAAAATCCTTTTCTGTCGGGGGAGCAGTAAAGGTTTTGTGGAAAGGTTATTTAGTTCTCAAGTCCAGGCTGACCTTCGGTGAGGTGGCGATCAAACCTGGTAATAAGCTTTTGGAGCAGCTGTTCCGTGACTTTCTGCGTTGCCTTAAGCTCCCGAATCTGGGAATCCGTGATCTTGGCGTTTTCGAACATAATAGTTGCCTGGCTGGATAACCATTCTTCCAAGCGGTCAAGCCTTTTCTCAGCCGCCTTCTCACGCGCCTTCATTTCTTCCATGTCAGCGTCAAACTTGGCTTGCTGGTTCAGCAGGAACTCTGCTTTTCGGTCCCACTCTTCGTTACTCATCATGAGGTTCTATTTTCTCCTTGATTATCGAGGTGAGGCGACGTCAGTGTAACACATTCTTCGGACGCTACGGATTACAGTAAACTAGCCAGCATGTCTTCTTCGAAAGACCAGGAAAACACTTTCGCCCGCCGTCCAACGTGGGCCGAGATCGATCTCAACAACCTTGCCGCAAACTTCAAACGCGTAAGGCAAATGGTGAGTCCAGTCGCGCGCGTGATGGCCGTCGTCAAAGCCAATGCTTACGGACACGGAGCGGTCGCCTGCGCGCACCGGCTCGCCGATGAAGGCGCCGATTGGTTTGGCGTCGCGCTTCCTGAAGAGGGAATCGAATTGCGCACTGCCGGAATCCGCCAACCGGTGCTCTGTCTGGCAGGTTTCTGGCCCGGTCAGGCTGCGGCTTGTATTCAACACCAGTTAACGCCGGTTGTTTATCGTCTCGAAATGATCGAAGCATTGAATCAGGCCGCGTTGAATGCGAGCGTGATCGCTGACGTTCACGTGAAAGTGGATACCGGCATGGGACGGCTGGGAATTCGTTTCGATCAACTGGGCGAATTCGTTTCGGCACTCAAGCAATTTCGTAATGTCCGCATCGATGGAATCATGAGCCATCTTGCAGCCGCGGACGATTCCTCGTGCGAACCGTTAACGGTCGATCAGATTCAACGTTTCGACGACGCGGTGGTGGTTTTTCGCGAACACGGTTACCGCCCCACTTACTTACATCTCGCGAACTCCGCCGGCGTCTTTGGACATCGCGAAGCGTGGGGAAACATGGTGCGACCCGGCGGCGTGTTGTATGGGTTGTGGCGCGATGTTCTGTCACTCACTACATCAGATCCGCAACTGCTGCCCGTGATGTCGCTGCACTCGAGAATATGTTTGCTGAAGTGGGTTCCAGCGGGCGAGACGATCGGTTACGGCTGTACTTTTGAAGCGTCGCGCCGCAGTTTGATTGCGACGCTGCCCGTTGGTTATCACGATGGATATCTGCGGGGGCTATCGAATCGTGCGCACGTCATCGTGCGTGGCGTGTTTGCTCCCGTTGTCGGTCGCGTGTCGATGGATTTAACGCTGCTCGACGTGACCAACGTTCCCGGCGTCGAAATTGACGATCAGGTCACCTTGCTCGGCTGGAACCGCGAAAACGCGGAGTTAAGAATTTCCGCCGAAGAACTGGCGCGCATTGTGGGCACGCTCTCGTATGAAGTGACCTGCGGCGTCGGAGAGCGCGTGCCGCGGGTTTATCTCTAGAATTGCAGAAGTGATTGACTCCATCTGAGCGCCTTTACTACTATTCGAATCCCTCGCGCAGCCCAGCGCAATCTGACTGTTATGACGAATAAGGAAAACTGTTAAGGAGGTTCCCAGTATGACTTACATTGTGAAGGCTGGCGACACACTCTCGAAAATCGCGACGCGTAATGGCGTGACCCTCGCGCAGTTACTCCAGGCAAATCCCCAGGTAAAGGATCCGAATCGAATCAGTGTCGGGGACGTGATCAATTTGCCAAACGGCGCCAACTCCGTGCCCCCAGGCTCGACTGAAAACACACAGCCGCTCCCGAGCAGCATGGCTCCCGTTGCCGCGGCGACCGCTGCTGCCGGCGCGTTGGGTCAAGCCATCGCCGATACCCTTGGATCTTTGTCGGCAAAATATGAAACTGGTGGACGTGGACCAGGCACTGTTTCAACCGGCGCCGGAGATCCCGGCGGCGTCTCTTACGGTTCTTATCAAATGGCGTCGAAGATGGGCGTGCCGACAAGGTTTGTCACTCAATCCGGTTTCCCATGGCTTCAGAATTTTGCCAGCCTCACTGCGGGCACCGCACAATTCACCGCCGTGTGGAAACAGATTGCTGCCGCTGAAACCGACGCTTTTCAAAAAGCTCAACACGAGTACATCAAAAAAACTCACTACGACCTGCTGGTTGCCAAGGTACTCAGCGAGGACAGTGTCGATATCAACACCAGGAGCCGAGCAGTGCAGGATGCGGTTTGGTCCACTGCCGTCCAGCACGGTCCGGCGACGCCGATCGTTCATCGAGCCTGCGGCTCATTAAGCTGCAACACCAGCGACGCAAAATATGACGAACTACTGATTCGCGCGATCTACGCGGAGCGCGGCAAGAAAAAAGCAGACGGCAACCTGGCCTACTTCTCAAAGAGCTCGCCGAGTGTGCAGCAGGGCGTAGCCAATCGGTTCAGGAGTGAGCTACAGGATGCACTCGCGATGCTCGCAAAGGAAGTCTAATCGAATCGACCAATGCCAGACGAAGCTGAGAATCTGATCGTTGAGGTCAACGATAAAGAAGCTGTTAGTGCGCTTCTCTATCCCGCGGCGAAAAAAGATCGCGCGGGAATAACTGTGTTGTTGGGCCATGGCGCGGGCGCGAGTCAGACTAGTGGCTTCATGCGCATGTTCGCGAAAGGTTTGGCGGAGCGTGGTCTCGACGTGATGACTTTCAACTTCATCTACATGGAACAGGGACGCTCGGTTCCGGATCAGAAGCCAAAGCTCGAGGCTTGTGTTCGTGCCGTCATCGAAGCGGCAATCAAGAAGCTAAAGAAGAATCGTTTGGTGGTTGGTGGTAAGTCGATGGGCGGCCGCATCGCCTCGCAGGTGATGGCGGGTGAAGGGATAGAGACGTTTGTGGACCAGGTGATTGGACTCGTGTTCCTCGGTTACCCACTTCATCCGCCGGGCCAACCGACGAAACTCCGAGTGGAACATCTGGAACATATCGGCAAGCCGATGTTGTTTGTGCAGGGCACGCGCGACTCGCTGGGCACACCCGATGAGATTCAACCCTATATCAAGAATCTCCGACCCGCCGCCAGGATTTATGAGATCGAGGGCGGCGACCATTCTTTCAAGGCGCCGAAAAGATTCGGCGGCTCACCAGAACAAGTATTCGCAGCCGTCATGAACGAGATCGATCGCTGGGTAAGAACTTTGTAGCCACACAAGGCACAAAATGATTTTTTCTTTTGCGACTTATGTGCCTTTTTGTGGCTACATCTCTTAGTTACTGAGTACGAAGTTGTAGGTTATGACGCCTGAGACTTTGACTGGTTGATCGTTCAGGATTGTCGGCGAAAAGCGAGCCTGGAGTGCGGCCTTTTGAGCTTCGGGCACCAGAAACGGACTGCCGCCCAACGCCTTCGCTGAAACCACGCGACCGGTTTCGTCGACCAGCACTTGCACACTCACCATCCCCTGTATCCGCATCTTTTTCGCGATCTCGGAATAAAGCGGCTTGGGTAACGAAACAGCAAGTCCCGTGATCACTCCCTTGCTCACAATCTTCGGCTGTTTCGGTGGATCCGGAGGTGGCGGTGGCTGATCCACAAGAGTGACGATGGCTGGTGGTTGGACCACCCTGCCCGTTAACGGACCTGGTCCACTGATCGTGCCGCCCTCTCGGTCCCGGCCCGTAATAGCAACAGTACCGTGCTCGGGAAGTACCATGTTTTTATTCGGTGTAGTTCCCACCGTCGGTGGCACACTCTCAGGATGATTCACGCTCAGCATCGCGACCGCGCGTTCGGGAACAGTGTTCGTGTTGTTCGTATCTCGCGGTCGATCCGGATGCGCTGCCGGCGCCACGTCTATCGTTGGAACCATATCAACCGGCGGCAGTAGAGTAACAACTTCGAGAGACTGCTCTTCAAGTCGCGCGTCGTAAGCATAAATGCTCATCACCCCGATGACGACAAAGAGCACGACATAAGTGGCAGTGGTAAAAAGCAGAAACGATCCACGCCGCTTAAATTCCTTCGCGTGCGAGGTGGATTCAATCAGATTATTAAACATCGAGTTCCTCCGCTCATTGCCGGTGCCATTCGGGTCGCGGGAGCTAACTGGCGGAATTAGACACCGCGCTGACCCGGATGGTTCCCGCCTTGAAACATAATCGGTCCGGACTTAGGATTACTGCCGCTCTCCCAGTCCCACACTTTTTCCAGGAGCAGATTGCATGGCGACCCAAAAGGCGTTTCAGGAAGAACTCAATCCGTTCGAAATTGCTAAGCAACAGTTCAACCGCGCAGCCGACTACCTCGATCTGGAACCGTCGATGCGACACGTTTTGGAACATGCCAAGCGGCAACTGATAGTCTCCATCCCGGTGAAAATGGATGGGGGCGACGTGCAAGTGTTTGAAGGTTATCGGGTGCAGCACAACATCGCGCGTGGTCCAGCAAAGGGCGGTATTCGTTATCATCCAAACGTCTCGTTGGACGAAGTCAAAGCACTCGCGTCGTGGATGACGTGGAAGTGCGCCACGGTTGGTATTCCTTATGGCGGCGGCAAGGGTGGTGTGATTTGCGATCCGAAGAGTCTTTCGCGTGGCGAACTCGAGCGACTAACGCGCCGCTACGCTTTCGAGATCGCTCCGATCATCGGCCCTGATCGTGACATCCCGGCGCCGGATGTTTATACAGACGAACAAACGATGGCGTGGATCATGGACACGCTCTCGATGGTCCGTGGTCACACGGAACTCGGCGTCGTTACCGGCAAACCCATCTCTCTCGGCGGCTCACAAGGTCGTGCTGAAGCAACGGCACGCGGCTGTTTGTACGCGTTGCGCGAAGCGTGTCGCGTGAAGGGAATGAGTTTGCAGGGCGCGCGGGTCGCGGTGCACGGTTTTGGAAATGCCGGCGCGAACATCGCGCGCCTGGTTGCTGAAGATGGCGCGAAAGTCGTGGCCGCGTGCGACTCGAAAGCCGGCGTCTATTCCGACAGTGGCATTGACGTTACCGCAGCGTTGAAACACAAACACGAAACGAAGTCATTGCTCGGCCTCCGCGGTGCGAAAGAGATGGATCCGGAGGACATGATCGCCGTCGATTGCGACATTCTTCTCCCCTCGGCGCTCGAGAATGCAATTACGTTGGAGAACGTCGGCAAAGTGAAAGCTAAGATCATTGCCGAACTGGCGAATGGTCCAACTACGCCCGGCGCCGATCGAGTGTTAGAAGATGAAGGCGTGCTGCTGGTACCGGACATCCTCGCCAACGCCGGCGGCGT
>Ga0075433_10001602_pt1 | contig 16772 bp, 12 predicted proteins | sample RhiMethybrSRZTD2_FD_75299 | JGI IMG/M metagenome (GOLD analysis project Ga0075433, IMG submission 75299) | Populus rhizosphere microbial communities from Tennessee, USA - Rhizosphere MetaG P. TD hybrid SRZTD2 | ecosystem: Host-associated > Plants > Roots > Rhizosphere > Soil | place: USA... | reverse complement strand
GCGAAACGCAGCTTCGCCGCCTTGTTTTCGCCATCGGTCACCTGCGAAGCTAGGCCGGCCAAGCTGGTATCGATCCCGTCAAAAAAATCCTGCTCATGTCCGTTCTTAGCCGTCGGCAACACCGAATCCGTGAGCTTGTAATAAGTGAAACGATCTCCAGGTTCGATGCTCCATCCGCCCGCTCCCTGCGAAAGCTGATGCCGAAGGCCCTCCAGCGCAAACTGGATGTATGACATCCCCAGCAGGGAATTCACGACTCCGGTGTTTAGGCTGACCGTGTAGTTTTCATCGGGACAGGTCATCGCGCCAAAGCCACACACGTTGCCGACGTACAGCTTTTTCGGCTGCCAGGGCAGCAGTCCTTCCTTAATCTGTTCGGGAAAACGGTTCGGATCGGCGGCTGCACGAAATGCTTCTTTGGTCAGAATGGCCGAAGCCTGATGATGTCCGTGCCCATCCCGCTCAGTTCCTGAGAAACGCGCCACCAGTACGTCGGGGCGGAAGGTGCGGATCACGCGCACCAAGTCGGCCAGCGCGATATCGTGGCCGTGCCATTTCTGAAAAGTTTCCTCTGCGTTTTTGGAATAGCCAAAGTCAGCGACGCGGCTGAAACGTTGCTCCACACCGTAATAGCGGTCTGAAGCCGTTTGCTCCAGAGTTCGCAATACACCCAGAGAATCGAACAGATTGCTGCCAAGCCGGTTCTGCCCACCCTCGCCGCGGGTTAGCGTCATTAGCAATACCGTTGCGCCTTTGCCGCGCGATTCGAGTGTCAACATGCCGCCATCTTCGTCATCGGGATGAGCGGTTACCTGCATCAAGCGCGCAGTTGTCAGCAGTCGAAGAAGCTCTTGTTTCAGGCCGGCAGCGCCGCTGTCCTGAGGAAGGGGAGCGGTTGGATCGGTGGGTTTTACCGGAGCCTGCGAGGGCGCGGCAATACACAGCAAAGCGATGGCGGTGGCGCAGGCCAGCCCACGCTTCATTCTGTTCATGCGTATGGGATTTCTCCTCAGGAAGATGGGAAACAATATTTTTCCTGCGATGTCCTGCGGTTTGGACTTCGCGCGTGCTGAGAAGTTAGCCGCAGCTGTCCATCTTATCTGATTTAGAGACCCTACGGCTTTGCCGGCTCTATGGCTTGCTGGCACTGGTGGGCTGCGGTGAGCACTTCATCAAACTGGCGATCGCTATGCAGACCACGGATCAGAGGGTCGGAAAGCAGGTTGGAGTACGAGCAGTAATTCAGCTGAATAGCTGTCTTTAACATGCGGAAGGCAGCATCTCTTTGTCCGCAATATGCCAGCACCGAGCCCTGGTGATACCACTCCTCGGGATCAGGTTCGGCGGCGGTAGTGCGTTCCGCGTTCTGCACGGTCTTGTCTAAATCGGCTGGCGGCGGAGTCTGCAGACAGGTTTCAAGCAGGTCGCGGTGGTAGCGGGGATTGGTCGACATCTGTTTGACTGCGGCACGGGCCTCGGCAATTTTTCCCTCGCGCAGCAGCACGTGAGGAGTGACCCAAGCGGCCCATTCTGAGCCGGTGTCGAGGTTCACGTAGTCCATTGCGCGTTGCGCCCTGCCCAATTCCATGAAGACCCACGCGCACGAGCGGAGCTGATAATTGCCCGGATCCAAGGCCAGCGATGTATCGCACTCACGGGCCGAATTTTCTAACATTCCCGCATAGCGAAGAACGTAACTTAACGCGAAGTGGGCCAGAGCGCTCTCGGGGCGGCGCTTGACCAGTGCCGTTGCCGCCTCATGAGCCTTGCCGAGTTCCCCGCGTTCTACCCGGTTCGTGATCAACTGGCTGGCGGCGATCATTCGATTGGGATCCAGGCTGAGTGCGCGTTCGCAGGCCTCGTTCGAGCGCTGGAAAAGCTCCTCTCCGCCGTTGGAGTAGGTCGCGTCGTAGTAATAACGCAACGCGAGTGCTTCCACGGCGGGCGCATAAGTCGGATCCATTTGCTGCACACGCTCCAGCATCTTGATGGCTTCTTTGTTGGGAACGGGGTCGTGGGAAGCAGCTGTGCTACGTAGATAAAGGTCGTATGCTTCCTGGCTCTTTGGTCGCGTGCTGGTTTCGAGGAACCCATTGGCCGCACCCAGAATCGGAAGCAATCCCTGGCGGACTTGCGTTGCGAGCTTCTGCTGCAGGGCAATCAGATCCTGATCGGTAGATTCCAGATTGGTCTGCCACACGACTCTGTCGCTGGTAGCGTCCACAGCTTCCAGCGTGACCCGCAGATGTTTCCCCTGCTTCATGTAGTGCCCGGTCAGAACACTCTTGACCCGCAGCTGGTGACCCACTTTTTCTGGGTCTAAATCCGCACTTGTGTATTTGGCGGTGACGGAGGAGGGCCGGACATCCAGCGACCGCGAATACGTGAGCACGTTGGCAATTTCGTCCGCCAAGGCAAAGCGCAGGTAGTCATTGCTGGAATCACCAGTCATATTCTGCAGCGGCAGCACTGCCACGGCATTGCTCTGCATTCCGGCGTTGCCGGCGCGGTGCTTTATCCACCACACTCCAAACGTTACAAGGACGGTAAGCAGCAGCGCGCTAACACCCAACAGCAGATACAGAGTCCGCTTGCTGGTCTTTTGGAACGTTTTAGTTGCCAGACGAATCGGGGAAGTAGCCCGTGGCCCTGTTCGCGTGAGTCCTGATTCTGTTTCTCTCTTTAACTGTTGAAGGTCAGCGCGGATCTCAGCGGCACTCTGATAGCGCTTCGCGCGCTCCTTCTCCATCGCCTTGCCGATCACACCTTCCAGTTCGGCAGGCAATCCGGGATTGAGGGTCGATGGCGCCGCCGGCTTCTGGTGTAGCACCGCGTCGAGCGTAGTTACAACGTTGTTCCCGGAGAATGGCTTCTTGCCGGTAGCCATCTCGTACAGCACCACGCCAAAAGAAAAGATGTCCGTGCGCGCATCCAGTTCTTCGCTGCGCGCCTGCTCCGGAGACATATAAACCGCGGTGCCCGGAATCACGCCTACCGCAGTGAGCGAGTCCTCGATTGGAGTTTCTTCACTAGTAGCAAGCCGGTCATCACGGATGAGTTTCGCCAGCCCGAAGTCCAGAACTTTGGTGTGCCCGCTCTTGGTGATAAAGATGTTTGCGGGCTTGATGTCGCGATGAATGATCCCCTTGGCGTGCGAAGTGGCCAACGCGTCTGCCACTTGAATCGCAATCTCAAGCAGCTGGTCCACCTCCATCGGCTGGCCATGGATACGCGCCTTCAGGCTCTCGCCCTCCAGCTTCTCCATGACGATGAACGGATGCCCGTTGTGATCTTCAACTTCGTGAATCGTGCAGATGGTGGGATGATTCAGCAGGCAGGCGGCCCGCGCCTCACGCTCGAAGCGCTCCAGCGCTTTACGGTCACCGAGCAGGTTGTCAGGAAGGAACTTGATCGCCACGTGGCGCCCGAGCCGCGTGTCCTCGGCTTCGTACACCACGCCCATACCCCCGCCGCCCAGCTTTCCCAGAATGCGGTAGTGCGAGATCGTTTGACCGATCAAGGTCTGGCTGTTGGTGGTGGTCTGGCCGGGCATGCGCCCCCACACGGAACTATTGTTTCCGTAGGTCGCTATGTTAGGACGCGGAGGGGAGGAGGTCAACTAGCGTGCGCTGCGATTCAACAGAAATCTCCGCCATTTCAGCCACGGGGTCAGTTGTGGCCATTAGTCACGCTCGTACTGCTGATCTGGCGGTAACCCTTGAACCTTTGGGGATTGTAGCCGTGCTGCGGGGAAACGCCACAGGGGCGTTCAAGGCCGCATCACTGCACCCCCGGTGCGTTTGCTAATGGGACCATGGTCGTCGGCGACTTTGACGGTAGCACCAGTTTTCGGAGCGATCAGCGTTACTTTTGAACGAACCATAGGCATTGCTAAGAACGTAAGGCCGCTCGCATTTCATTGGAAAATGTCAGCGATTCCCTCGTGCAATCCCTCCAGAGGCCCCGCCAGTTGCTCCGCGCCCCGTCTCAACTCTTTACCATCAACCGCCGCAAATCCCAGAATCAAACCTTCCCGCCCAAAGCGCCGCGATGTGTACCGGGTCAGCGGAATCACTTCCACGCCACGCTTCGCCGCTTCAGCAGCAGCACGCACTGCACTGATCCCGCGCCTTAGCCATCCTATGGTTTGCAGCCCGGCCTCCACCGGCGGAATCTCGAGCAGCCCATCCAGGTTCTCCTTCGCCGATTCCAGAAGCACGCCTAATCGTTCCGCATACAATTCCCGCATGCGTCGTATGTGTCGCGCAAAATGCCCTTCAGTGATGAAGTCACACAGAATCGCCTGATCCAGTAGCGGCGCATGCCGTAAGCTCACCGACTGCGCCGCCGCAAATCGGTCCACCATTCCCGGGGGAACCACCATGTACGCCAGCCGCAGAGCAGGGAAGAGCACCTCATTGAAGCTGCCGGAAAATATCACCACGTCACCCTGGTCCAGACCCTGCATCGCCGGAATCGGATGCCCGGCGTAGCGATACTCACTGTCATAATCATCTTCAAAAATCAGCGCCTTTGACCTCGCCCATTCGAGCAGCGCCAGCCGGCGTCGCAGGCTCATCGTTACGCCCAGGGGGAACTGATGCGCCGGAGTTACGAACACCAGTTTCGCGCGCTTCCAACGACGTTGCCCTTCTTCCAGCGACAAGCCTTCCGAATCCACCGGCACCGGACACAGCTTTGCCCCCACCGCTCCGAACACGATCCTTGCCCCGGGATATCCGGGCTCCTCCACCCACACCGGATCTCCGGGATTCAGCAGCAAATGTGCTGCTCGTTCCAGTCCCTCCTGCACACCGGAAATGATCAGCACTTGCTCAGCCGTACATTTCACTCCGCGCGATGTGTTGAGATACTCCGCCACAGCCTGCCGCAGTGGGCGATACCCCAGCGCCTCGCCACCGGCCAGCAACTGCGCCGACGCGCGTCGCAGACGCCGCGCCGCCACCTGCGCCCAGAGCGCGGTCGGAAACGCATCCAGCGCAGCTTGGTTGGCGCGAAACGCTCGCGCCGGCCGCAGATTGGCTTCAGGAAAAGGTTTTAGCCGCCTCGCGTACGCTGCCCATCGCACCCTGCGCGGACGTTTCTGCCCGCTGCGCGCGCTTCGTCCCACCTGCAGCAGTTCATCAGGCAGCACCCGGGCGACGAAGGTGCCCGCTCCAACTCGTCCCTCCACGTAGCCTTCCGATGCGAGCTGCTCGAAGGCCTTGACCACCGTCGCCCGCGATAGCCGATATTGCTTTGCCAGATCACGCGTGGCAGGCAGCCGCGCCCCCGGCATGAGCCGTTTACCGAGTATCGCCTCCCGCAGTTCGTCATAAAACCAGCGATACAACTGCACCCCCACGGGCGCTGCGGGCAAACTCAAGGGCAGGGAAGTGGCTTGTTTCGCCATAGGATAATGGTATGCACAGAATAACGTAAATGGACCTTTTGGCAAGTCCAATTGGTAAGTAGCATTCCATCGGGGGGCAGGATCGTGGAAAAAGTAAATGTCGCCGAGAAATTCCGGCAGATTCATGAATACTGGAAGCCTTACATCGTCGCTGAACTGAACGGCCAGCTCGTCAAGTTGGACAAGCTGAAAGGCGAGTTCATCTGGCACCATCATGAGTACGAAGACGAAATGTTCCTGGTCGTAAAAGGCCGCTTTTGCATGGAGTACCGGGACAAAGACCTTTGCGACCGCCACGTCTGGATCGAAGAAGGCGAGTTCATCGTGGTCCCTCACGGCGTCGAGCATTGCCCGGTTGCGGACGAAGAAGTCTGGATCATGCTGTTCGAGCCGGCCTCGACTTTAAACACCGGCAATGTTGAAAATGAAATGACGCAGCGCGAATTGGAACGCGTGTAACTCGATCGCTAAGGGGCTGAGGGGCTTTCCCCGGCAACCTGCTAAAGGTATTTGCCGAACATATCATCAATGGGATTCGCCAAAATTTCGCTGCTTGCTGCGAGTCTGTTCTTCGGGTCGTGCAGCGCCTGGGCCCAGCCGCCCGCAGGAATGGTTGCTCCAACACCATTGATACTGGAGAGCAACGAAGGGGGACAACGCCTCCGCAGGCCAAGGGAACTGGCAGCGGCAAGCGCCACAATTAGGATGAAAGTAGATCGCCCAAACGGCGGCTCACAAAAAATGTGGCTTGGCACTGAGGAGATTCCTCCCGGCAGGGCTATCCCCCGGCACCAGCAGCTCGGCCAGGATGAAATTCTGTTGATTCAGACCCGTAGCGCCCATGTATGGTTGGGCCCGCAGGAGCGGGACGTCCATGCCGGAGCAGTAGTTTTTATTCCTTCAGGCGCGTGGATCAGTCTGAAGAACACCGGCAGTGAGGACATCAAATTGGCGTTTGTCTTCTCTGATCCGGGATTCGACAACTTCATCGAACCGACATCATCGAACTGAGAGGAACTTATGTCACAAAACAACGGCAGTCCCACCAGCCTTCGTCTCAAGACCGGCCTCGCCGAAATGCTCAAAGGCGGCGTCATCATGGACGTCACCAACGCCGAGCAGGCCCTCATCGCCGAAAAGGCCGGAGCTGTCTCCGTCATGGCTCTCGAGCGCGTGCCCGCGCAAATCCGCGCCGAAGGCGGCGTCGCCCGCATGGCCGCGCCCAAAAAAATCCGCGAGATCATGGCCGCCGTTTCCATCCCCGTCATGGCCAAGTGCCGCATCGGCCACTTCGCGGAGGCGCAAATTCTGCAAGAGCTCGGCGTCGACTACATCGACGAATCCGAAGTCCTCACCCCTGCCGACGAAGCTCACCACGTCGATAAGCACGCTTTCAATGTCCCCTTCGTCTGCGGCGCGCGCAATCTCGGAGAAGCTCTCCGCCGCATCGCCGAAGGCGCTGCCATGATCCGCACCAAGGGCGAGGCCGGCACCGGAGATGTGGTCCACGCCGTCAAGCACATCCGCCAGATCGTGCGGGAGATGAAAATGCTCACCGTGCTCAGCGAAGAGGAACTCTACGCCAAAGCCAAAGAGCACCAGGCACCGTATGAACTGATAAAGATGGTGGCGAAAGAAGGCAAGCTCCCGGTTCCAAATTTCTCAGCGGGAGGCATTGCGACGCCGGCGGACGCAAGCCTCGTCATGCAACTCGGCGCTGAAGCCGTCTTCGTCGGCTCCGGCATCTTCATGAAAGACTCCACAAACTTTGCCCCACCTGAAGAAGCCGAGCGCCGCGCGCGCGCCATCGTGAAAGCCACCACACATTACAACGATCCTAAAGTCCTACTTGAAGTCAGCGCGGATCTGACCGGCGCGATGAAAGGTTTGGCGGTGGCGGCTTTGGATGAGGCGCAAATGCTGCAGACCCGGGGTTGGTGAGAGGGTGCTGCAGAGCAGTGCTTGGTGAGCTAGCGTGGCGCCCACGCTATCGCGATGCCCAAAGACCACGTGGGGACAGCCGTCCACGGCTGTCCAGATTCAAGTTCGAGATGACACCTCCCCGGGGGATGGGCGACCAAGAGGTACGAGCAAGGGAGTCTTATCATTCTGACCGCCCCGAGGAATCCATTCATTTTTTGCTTCGCGAACCTCACGCCAGTCGTCGCTTAGGACCTTTCCCCCCGCGTTTATACAGACAATCAGCTGTTTTCATAATCAGCGGGCGCCGTCCTGCAATGGCAACTGCTTAGCTCCAGTCTCTTCCTGCACTTCCTGCGAGCAGCATTTATAATCTGGGATTCACTTTTCCTCTTCATCCTTCACTGAAAGGCGCACTTTGCTCGACTTCCTAGGCGATCTTCGGCGTACTCATATGTGCGGAGCGCTGCGTCTCTCCGATTCCGGACAAAAAGCTGTCTTGATGGGATGGGTAAATCGCCGCCGCGACCTGGGCAGCATCATCTTCATCGATCTGCGCGACCGCACCGGGGTGACTCAGGTCGTATTCAATCGCGAACGCAATCCAGCCCTCCACGACCAGGCCCAGGAATTGCGCAACGAGTACGTGATTGCCGTGGTAGGCACGGTCAAGCGGCGGGATGCGGACACTGTCAACAGGAACATTGCCACAGGTGAGGTCGAACTGGTCGCCGAAGAACTGCGACTGCTGAACGTTGCCAAACAACCGCCATTCTTGCCCGGCGACACGGTCCTCCCTAACGAAGAAGCGCGCCTGAAGTATCGGTATATCGATCTGCGTCGTGAGGCGATGCAGTTCAACATGGAGACCCGGCACAAAGTCTCGAAAGCGATTCGGGATTATCTTTCTGCCCAGGGCTTTTTCGAGATCGAAACGCCCTTTATGACGCGCTCCACCCCCGAAGGTGCCCGCGACTATCTTGTGCCCAGCCGGGTCCAGCCCGGGTGCTTTTATGCGCTGCCGCAATCGCCGCAATTGTTCAAGCAAATTCTGATGATCTCGGGTTTCGACAAGTACTTCCAAATCGTGCGCTGCTTTCGTGATGAAGATCTGCGTGCAGATCGCCAGCCGGAGTTCACCCAGATCGACCTCGAGATGTCGTATCCACAACCCGAGCGTGTGTGGGAGGTGGTGGAGGGATTCTTGAGCGCCGCCTTCACCGCGGCGGGCTACGAGATCAGGGCTCCGTTTCCTCGCCTGAGTTATGACGAGGCGATTCGAGTCTATGGCAGCGATAAGCCTGATCTGCGGCTGCCGGGAATGGTCGATATTCGAGCAGCGCTGTCGCCAGACGAACTGCGAGAGTTCGGCGCGAAATTCAGGATGAGAAGGGAACTGCCCCTCCAACTTATCCGCATTCCGAACGCGGGCGATATCTCCGGTACCGAGCGCCGAACCATAGGCACGTACGGCGCGTATCAGCATGTGCAGGGGCCTGCGTTCGTTCAATTGATAACGGATCCCAAGCGGCTGGCCAAAGATTCTCCCGAATTGACAGAAAAAATTCTGAAGTTCGCCACGGTCGAAGAAACCGATTTATGGCTGCTGGCCGGAGCACTGGACAAGCCGGACTCGTCTGTAGTGATGGACCAGTCGGCGCAGCATTTCTGCGAAAAATGCGGCTACTTGCGGCTTGATCTCGCGCTGAAATATGCGGCAAAGCACGGAGCATTTCAGAAGAAGGAATTTCATTTCCTGTGGGTGACGGATTTCCCCATGTTCGAGTGGGACAAGACCGAAAAGCGCTGGAACCCGGCGCACCATCCTTTCACCTCTTTGCACGAAGAGGACATGGCAAAGCTGGAGGCGAACATCGACTCGGTGAATGATCCAAAATCCCCGTTGGGAGAAATCCGCGCGCTCGCCTACGACGTGGTGTTAAACGGAACGGAGCTGGGTTCTGGCTCAATCCGTATTCATCGCCAGGACATTCAACGCAAAATCTTTCAGGCGCTCGGCATGAGTGAGGAAGAGGCGAGAGCCCGCTTTGGATTTTTCCTCGAAGCTTTGGAGTACGGCACGCCTCCGCATGGAGGAATTGCTCTCGGGCTGGATCGCATTGTGATGATTCTCGCCGGAGCAGAAAGCCTGCGCGAGGTAATTCCATTCCCCAAGACGGCGCGCGCGGTGGATCTAATGGTGGACGCGCCGACCCCGGTGAACGAAGCGCAATTGAAGGAGTTGGGGATAAGACTCGTGAAAGAAAAATAAAACGAGACCACTATAGGCCCTACTTAGTTAGGCAGATTCTCTGCAGTCCTAACGATTTTTCTCCGGCGAAGAAACCCCGCCTTCAAGCGGGGTCTGTTCGAATGCCTACTAATGCGACTATTTCTTGGGACCGACGAGATCGCTCATAGGCGGGACGTTCGCGATATCGCAGGCAAACGCGAGACAACCGAGATTTAAGCCATCCTCGATTGTTGCCAGCATCGACTGGTGGTTGTAGGCCACGTTCGAGGTGCGGGGTGGTCGGAATGAGAAATGACGACGGTGAGGACGTGGCCTCCGCCGGCGTCCGGCGTGGAGTCGCAGCAGCCCGTATCGTCACCAAATCCTTCAAGACCGGTGCCCGTGAAATCACTTTCATCCCATGTAATGAAAATGACGGAGTTACAGCCGTGGTTCTCAGCATTTTGGAGAGAGGGGGGATGCATGGGCGGCTACTCCTGGGGATTTGGAAGTTTGCTGACTTGCAGCAGCACGGGAGTATACACCTGTCGGGCCGCAATTGGCTCTGCTCGCAGACTTCAGCCCTCTGTGACGATCAGGACATGCTGCTCTTTCGGTGAGTGCAAGCGTCTTCGCGCAATCGTACGCCATTCATGTTGCATGAATCTGTTCCGAATGGATTGGCGGCTCGGGATTTGCACGATGTAGTACTGGGCGATTTCACGCGATTGGGTCGTGAGTTCTAGTCTGAAGAAAGCTGAAGGTTGTCAATCAGCCGCGTACTACCCACGAACGCTGCTACCGCCACGAGAGCGGTCTCCGAGACTTCCTCGATGCGGTCGAGTGTTTCGGGATCCACGATCTCCAAATAATCTATGCGGACAGAATGCTCTTCCGCGATAGTTTGTTTGCCGGCGTCAATGAGTTTCTGCGCCCGGCGCTCACCTTGTTTGAAAACGTCCTGAATTTCAAGCAGCGATTGGTATAATACTGGCGCCGCTCGGCGCTCCTGCGGGTCAAGGTAAGCGTTGCGCGAGCTCATAGCCAATCCATCCGGCTCGCGGACAATCGGGCAAGCGACGATCTCGACCGGCAAATTCAGATCGCGGGTCATTCCTCGCATAATGGCCAGTTGCGCGGCATCTTTTTGGCCAAAGAACGCCGCGTCGGGCTGCACAATCTGGAAAAGCTTGGTAACAACCGTGGTTACACCTCGAAAGTGGCCAGGGCGCGACTTCCCGCAGAGCTTGTCGCTGAGCCCTTCGACAGTGACCCAAGTTGTCATGCCTTGGGGATACATTTCCTCGACGGCAGGCGCGAAAAGCAGATCTATAGCCTCTCGTTCCAGCATCTGGCGATCACGCTCGAAGCTGCGTGGATATTTGGCGAAATCTTCACTCGGGCCAAACTGAGTAGGATTTACGAAGATTGAGGCGGCGACTACGTCGCATTGGGCCTTCGTGGCCCGGATCAGCGAAAGATGGCCCTCGTGCAGCGCGCCCATCGTGGGCACCAAGCCGAGGCGCTGATCACCATGTTTCGCAAGGCTACAGGCCGAGCGCATCTCCCGGATCGTTTTGAGGATTTGCATGGACGAATCGCGGCTGCCTGATGAAGCGAGCCTGCTGCAACTCTCAGCGCTGCATGCTCCGCTTGCGTTCCAGGACGGTCTCAAGCGCCGCGAGAGTTTCTTTGGCCAGGTGATAGGATTCGCTGTCCGAGGGATATTGCCCAGACACCACATCTGCGCGAAAGCCCTGCACTGCCTGCGTGATTAGGGCGGCTGCATCTCCGTATCGGCGCACGAATTTGGCCGGAGACGTGAACGTCAGGTTTAGCAGATCGTGGAGCACGAGCACCTGGCCATCGCATTCCGGTCCCGCGCCGATACCGATGGTCGGCGTTTCGACCTCGGCCGTGATCATGCCGGCAACTTCGCGCGGAATGCCTTCAAGGTAGATGCAGGCCACACCGGCGTGGTCGAGGGCCACAGCATCGCGCATGAGCTGCTCGATTGCCGCCAGCGACTTGCCCTGAACCTTGTACCCTCCCATCACGTTCACTGACTGCGGCGTCAGCCCAATGTGCCCGGCGACCGGAATCTCGGCGTCGATGATTTGCCGGATCAGATCAGCGCGCTTGGCGCCGCCTTCAATCTTCACGGCTTCAGCGCCGGCTTCTTTCACGAAGCGTGCGGCGTTGCGGATGGCCTCGTCCGCACTGACGTGGTAGGAGCCGTAGGGCATGTCCGCGAGGAGCAGCGCACGTTTTACGCCGCGCCGCACGGCACGCGTGTGGTGCAGCATTTCTTCGATCGTAACCGACAGGGTGTTCTCGTAGCCCAGCATGGTTTGGGCGAGCGAATCACCGACCAGCACGATATCAATTCCAGCTTCATCCACCAGGCGCGACGTGGCATAGTCATATGCAGTCAAGCACGCGATAGGTTCGTGCCGGAGCTTCTTATCGTGCAGGAATGAAACCGTAACCTTTTGGCGAGGATCGCCGATTGGGGTGAGACTCATTTGTCCTCCAGTGCCCCTCCGCATGCTGCGGATAGAGCCTGTGTACAGAGCGGAAATATTATAACTCAGGGAGCGGGTCGCGCGAATACGGGGAGCGAGTCGTCTTCGTGACAGTATCTAACTTTGGTCACCAGCTCGGCGAATCACAACGGCGACAACTCATCCTCCTTCTCCTCCCTCCGTTCGTGCATAAACCTTCGCTCCAGATAGCGCCGCGCCAGGTCTTGCCCGCCGATGCCGAAAGCCAACGCCAGACCCAGCATCAGCGCGCCGAAGACGATCGAAAACGCCACCACGATCGTGCGCTCGCCGAGACCTAGTTCCTCGAAGCCCACCGATACAGAAAAAACAATAATGATCGTGCGAATCGTCGAACTGATCAGCCGCGGCGACGGCAGATCCGCGTTCACTGCGGCGAGCAATGCGGCACGAGAAAAAAAGCTCGCCGCAAGCAGCCCGAAGAAAAGGACAAACATCGCCGCGAACAGCCGCGGCAGAAATCCGAAGAAGCGCGCTATGTGCTCCTCTACGCCCACAATGCCGAGGACGCTTACCCCGATCAAGATGAAACCGATCCAGGCAACCCAAAATACAAACCGGCTCAGCAACTCGGTAGAGGAGGGCAAGGCCACCTTCTTGAGAAACTGCGTCGCCCCGGCGTCCTCCGACAAGCGGTCGAAGTGCGCCAGGCGAAGAATGCTGCGAAGTGTGTACTTCAGAATGTATGCGATGACCCATCCGATGACGACGATCATCAGCATGACCATCAGGCGCGGCAAGAATCGCGCAATGCTGTGCACGATATCCAGGGTGGCCTGCGTCATTTCATTCAGAAATCTTTCCCACATGTTTGACCTCACTTCCTGCCGTTCCACATTTCCAGTAGAGACGGCTTCAACCGTTCAAACTCCTGACAGAGGTGTTCGACTCTGGATTCCACCTCTTCCGCTGCGCTGTCGCGGTTTTCAACCAGAAACGTATGAGCCTTACCGCGATACAACGGCGCCAACGCCTGGACGATATGATCACGGCTTATGACGGCTTTGTGATAAGCGGCAGTAAATTCATAGACGGTGCGGGCCCACAATTCATCGCCCAAACGGAACTCTGGCTCGGGCATGGTGGCGGCACGCTGGAGTTCCGCAAGAGTTGGAGGAGAAAGAATGGCCTTTAGGACGGTGTCAAGTTCTGAGACTCCGCGCACGAACATTTCGTGCTGGCGCTTGCGATTGACTGGCAACGGATCCGAGATCAGCTCGTGGTCGGGCCCAAAGGTCGTAATAGGTTCGGAATGTGAGTTGGCGCTCCAACTCCGGAAATTGTCTTCCAAGGACCAGAACAGAGTGCCCACGCTCCGCCGCATGGCGGCCACCAGATCGGCGGGCGCGTGCTCCACGCGTGTTTTGGGCCCCAGAAAACTCTGAGCCAAGCGGAACTCCCCCACGATGGCCGAGATTGTGACATACATCTCGGCTCCGCTGCGTCCGACCTCCTGCGACCAGACTTCCTGGCTCAAAAAATGACTGGCTAGTCGGCCGGAGAAGGCGAAGTCCGGCGGATACGGCTCCCGCACCCGCCGCGAATAAAGCGCCCGATTCATTGGATAAAGCAAATTGCGAATGAGAAGCCCATCGAACTTGTGCCGCCGATAGGTGGGCGTGACCAGATCGAAATTATCCCGAGTCACAGGCCGCAACAAACGCTCCACCCACTCCGGTTCGATGATCGAATCGGGTGCGACGATGGCACAGGCACTGGCCCGCAAGAGTTCTGCGGCAGCGAGAATCGTGCGAAGGGCATTGCCGCTGGCCGGACCGCCGGGATATTGCGTGCTGATAGAGTGCAGGGTGCGCAGAGCCTGGAGCTTTGACACATGTTGCAAGTCACTGATCGAAGCCGCCCGGATCAGCTCCTGGGTGCCATCTTTGGAGCCGCCGTCGGCATTGATGATGGCGGCGCGTTGGCGAGGGAAATACTTCAGCAGGCCCGCGCGAATGGCTTGCACCAGCTGGCCAATCGTGCTCGCGTCGTTATAGGTGTGCACCCCGACCAGGATGTCCACCTCACCAACGTTGATCAATTCACGAAGAAAATCATCCGAAAGAATGGTTTCTTCGGGCAAAAGAACACTCCTTATGTTGAAGAAAACAGTTTAAAGCAGAATGCAGAGGTAAGAGGTCAGATTGCAGAAGTACGAACTCGATTGTGCATGCCTTCCTACTTCTGCACTTGTTTCAGATCTTGCGCAGGCGGAACCAGTAAAACTGATACGGCCCCACGGTCAAAAGATAGGGCAGGTCGCCGATTCTTGGGAAGATGTTGCGGCCAAACATTTCGATCAGAATATTCCCTTTGTACCGTCGAAGGTCCAGTTCTACAGCCTGCGCGGAACTGGAAAGATTATTCACAACCAGAATCGTGTCTTTCCCCAGTTGGCGAATGTAAGCCAGCACGCGGTGATTTGCCGGATATAGGAATTCAATGCTGCCTCTTCCGAATACCGGCATCGATTTGCGAATTCTGATGAGGCGCTTCATCCACGAAAGCAGCGAGTGCTCAAATCGCTTTTGCGATTGCACGTTCACAGCCTGAAACCCATAAACCGGATTGAGCATCAGCGGGGAATAGAGACTCTCCGGATCCGCCGCTGAAAAGCCCCCATTCCACCCCCCATCCCACTGCATCGGCGTTCGCACGCCATTTCGATCGCCCAGGTTCACGTTGTCGCCCATGCCAATTTCGTCGCCGTAATAAAGGATGGGAGTGCCTGGCAACGACATCAACATGCCATTCATCAATTCAATGCGCCTGCGGTCATTGTCGAGCAGAGGCGCGAGTCGCCGCCTGATGCCTAAATTCAGCCGCATTCCCTTGTCGCGCGCGTACTCGTCATACATATAATCCCGCTCCATGTCGGTGACCATTTCGAGAGTGAGCTCGTCATGATTGCGAAGAAACAAACACCACTGGCAGGGCTCGGGAATCGCCGGCGTCTGTTGCAGGATTTCGGTGATCGGCTTGCGGTCCTCCAGCTTCAGCCCCATGAACATGCGCGGCATCAGCGGAAAGTGGAATGCCATGTGGAACTCATCGCCTTCTCCGAAATAGGGACGCAGATCCGCAGGCCACTGGTTTGCCTCCGCCAGGAACATGCGGCCAGGGAATTCCCGGTCGAGGCGGGCGCGAAAATCTTTGATGATGGCGTGGGTTTCGGGCAGGTTTTCGCAATTCGTTCCCTCGCGCTCCACTAGGTAGGGAACCGCATCCAGCCGGAATGCGTCCACACCCATCTCCAGCCAGAACCTCATCACGTCCCACATCTCTTCACGTACTGCCGGGTTGTCATAGTTCAAGTCCGGCTGGTGGCTGAAGAAACGATGCCAGTAATATGCCTTAGAGACTGGGTCCCAGGCCCAGTTCGAAAGCTCCGTATCGACAAAAATGATCCGCGCCCCACGATACTTATTGTCAGTGTCACTCCAGACATACCAGTCTCGCCGCGGGTTGGTGGTCGAACTGCGCGACTCCTGGAACCAGGGATGCTGATTCGAGGTATGGTTCAGCACCATCTCGATGATGACGCGAATCCCGCGCTGATGCGCGGCTTCGAGAAAGACCTTGAAGTCATCGAGAGTGCCGTAGCTGGGGTGAACCGAACGATAGTCGGCGATATCGTAGCCGTCATCGCGTAGGGGGGAAGGGAAGAATGGCATCAGCCACAAGGCTGTGATGCCGAGATCCTGAAGGTAATCGAGTTTCTGTGCGAGGCCGCGGAAATCTCCGATGCCGTCCGCATTGCTGTCGTAGAACGTCCGAACGTGGACCTGATAGATGATCGCGTCCTTGTACCAGAGCGCGTCCTGGGGCGGTGCCAAACCAACTCTCCTGATTGTTCTCGACGGCGGGGACCCGTGAACGAGGAATTTTCAATTTAACACATCCGTTTTGCATGAGAAGTAACGGCTTAGATAAGCCTGTACCGGTGATGTTCGACTAGCGGGAATCGCGTAGCAATGAAACCACAGTGGGAATGTCGTTTTCCTGAAATAACCGGATACCGGCAACTCCAGCTGCGCCAGCTGTAAGGCAGTCTTTGGCGTTCTCCAAGGTTACTCCGCCAAGCGCAAGAACAGGAATGTTGTACTTGCAGGCCCCGGCAAGAGCACCCAGGCCCGCAGTCCGAGAGCTTTCATCTTTCTTCCCAAACACTGGACCGAAGACGGCGAAATCGACGCCCTCCGACGCCGCCCGGCTCACCTGTTCTGCAGAATGACACGAGACACCAATCGTGCAGGGCCTATTTTGCTTCGCCGTCCAAATCGCTCTGCCCTCAGTGGGCAGGATGTCATCTGACCGCAAGTGAACCCCGTCAGCATTCACGGCGAGGGCCACATCGGTGCGGGAGTTAATAAGCAGACGCGTACTTGACGAGTTTTGGCGCACGACGCGCATCGCTTCGAGTGCAAGCTGCTCCAGATCGCGAGTGCTGAGGTCCTTTTCCCTCAGCTGAATGTAGTCCACGCCAGACCGGGCAGCTTCAGCGATCTGGTGCAGCAAAAGAGTGCGTTGAGCCGGGGCGTCACCCGGAAGTTGTGTTCGGTCGGTGATGTAGTAAAGAAGCAAAAATTCAGACTATGTGTCCCAATTTTCATCAACCTTTGCGTGCTTTGCGATTCTTCTT
>Ga0075433_10001601_pt1 | contig 16779 bp, 17 predicted proteins | sample RhiMethybrSRZTD2_FD_75299 | JGI IMG/M metagenome (GOLD analysis project Ga0075433, IMG submission 75299) | Populus rhizosphere microbial communities from Tennessee, USA - Rhizosphere MetaG P. TD hybrid SRZTD2 | ecosystem: Host-associated > Plants > Roots > Rhizosphere > Soil | place: USA... | reverse complement strand
TGCAGCCCGCGCTGGACGAATACACTGAGGCTGTGGCCGGTGCACAATCAATCGTAGAAGAGGGTCAGCGGCGCCAGAAAGCGTTCCAGAACATCCTGGCATCCAACCCCGAGGCGCTGATCCCTCTGGCGCCCCAGGGCGACATTGAGGCGCAGAAGCAACTCGGTCTCGCCACGTTCGGCATCCCGATCCCGATCGACCCGGGCGCGAAGAGCCGGCTCAAGCTGGCCGACCTGCAGACGCAGAACTTCCTCAAGTACTACATGACGGTCATCAAAGAGGGCGACAAGGACAAGGTGGCCGAAGCCCTCAACAAGATCGGCGACGTCATGGATCCCGACGGCAACTGGCACACTCCCATCACGCCGAAGGATCTGGCGATGGGCAGCATGGACCTGATCGCCAAGCAGAAGCTGTCCGAGGTAACGGGCCAGTACGTGGAGGCCGACCAGGCCGCGCGCGCATGGCTGAAGTTCCAGACGGACGGCAACCGGGAAGAGTACATCACCGCCCTGGGCCTGCTGCACACGAAGCCGAAGACGGAACGCGCGAGCACCCGCCTGGAGACGCAGCTCAACCTAATCTCCCGGCGCTCCGCATACATGCGCGAGACGGGCGAGACGGATCCAGAGAAGGCAATGAAAGCCATGGGCGAGGAGTTCCAGACGACCTGGGAGGCCGTCATGCCGAAGGGCGTGCTGCCGGGCGCGGACGAGTTCTCGACAGAGGAACTGGCGCGCATGGATGCCCAGGCGCACGACGATGCCATCGGGAACTACCGCGCGATTGGCGAGTTCCCGGACGAGCAGGAACTGGCGATGACCCAGCGCAATATCCTTCTCAGCCGGCTCCGCACGGCCCGGGCCCTCAAGGCCCAGCAGAACCGCGCCAACCGAAAGATCGTCGGGCACGAGCAGGCAAACGCCCCGGCGGCTCCGAAAGTGGCCCCAATCGACATGAATAAGTGGCGCCAGGAGACCGCGCAGTACGCGCACAGCCACGACATGGACTACTCCCAGGCTGCCGCGGCCCGCGCCGCGATTCTGAAGGGCCAGGGCAAAGAGGCCGAGATTCCGCCGGATGTTCGTAAGCAGACAGGATTCTAATGCCTAAGTACAGCATGGAAGAGTTGATGCGCCAAGCCGACCTGTATCACGGGCCCGGCTCCGCGGATCCCTCTGATCTGGCCGGCAGCCACGTAGTTGGCGATTCCATACCGGCGAAGCCCGTCGTGCCGGCGAAGATGCCGATGGAGCAGCAGGCCGACATCTACCATGCCAATCCCGACCGTATCAACGACGCCGCGGACGAGCACGCCAAGCAACGCCCTATGACCCAGGACGAGGCCAAGCGTCTGGCCGCGACGATCAGTACAGAATATTACGCGACGCCGTATCCCTTGCGCCCGCTCATCGCCAGCACGCCGCTGATGCAGGACCAGCTGAAGAAGGCCGCGAAGAAAGGTATTCTCCGCGCGGAGAACATGGGCGGGGCTCTGTCCTACTGGGCATCCCGGCCTATCCAGCATCTTGTGACGCGCCCGCTGGCCGCCAACATGGCTAAGTACTCCGGCGATGAGGAATCCTACCAACGTCTCTTGCAGGCCATCCCGGCCCCTGGCAACGTGCACAAGGATGACATGCCGTCGAACGAGCAGCACGACCAGCTCGACGACGTGGTGATCGCTGGCGCAATGCCCAAGAAAAGCTGGCTGGAGCAGGACCCGAAGCGCTGGGCGCGCAAGATGGAAGGCGACATCAACGCCGAGGACTTCCTGATCATGGGGCAGTTCGGCGGCGATGCCGAGGCGTACCGGAAGTGGATGGACCAGCAGAGCGTCTTCGTGCGCGCCGGCATCAACATCGGTAACGTCATCGAGGACCTCGCCATGCCGGATCCGATGCAGGCCGTTGGCGAAGCCACGAAGGTCATCAAGCTGCCGTTCGCGCTGGTGGAAGAGGCGCGCATCGAACGGACGGCGACGGCCCTCGGTGTGCCCAAGAAGGCTCTTCAAGGCGCGGTCGAGACATACAAGATCATCAAGAAGGGTGGCGCCGGCCAGCTGGAGCGGCACATCGACGCGCTCCAGAAGTTGCTCGACGCGGCCACGGAAGGCTCCGAGGAAGCCACGCGTCTGCAGCGCCGTCTGTGGGAGGCCGGGGCGGAGCTGTCCCGCCGGCAGGCAGGCGCAGCCAATCCCGAGCTGGGCATCTATACGGTCACGCGCCGCGATCCCAAGACCATATTCCAGCCCATGTCCAAGATGGAGATCGACGAGGTGGCCGCGCGCCACGGCGCTGCGGAAGCACACGCCACCTACGGCGAGGTAGACGTCGCGCTGCGCGAGCAGGGCTTCGGCGGCATCCAGGACATGCACAAGCGGGTCGAGGCCGCGCATGACGCCTTGGCCGCCGGCACCGAGGACGCCAAGCACATGAGCGACCTGGACGCGCTCGAACGGCTCCCGGAGAACATCAAGAACCACCTGAACGAGCTGGGCGTGTCGCGGAAGAACGTGACTCGGGCCGCCGGCCTCGTGCGCTCGCGCGGCTTCGAGGGCCAGTTCGTCAAGGTCGGCTCGCACGAAGCGGCTTCCCAAGCGGCGCTCATGGGGCTTGACGACTCCCAGGAAGCGGCACTTGGCATCAAGCACATGGTCAACGGCGGCGAAGCCGCGGACCTGGGGCTGCATCAGACTATGGCGCCCGAGCTGGGCAATCAACTCAACGTCGATGTGGACGGCATCATCATGCGCGAGTCGCCGGACTACCACAAGCTGGCGCCTTCCGGCCTGCGCGCTATGACGCGCGACGACGCACTGACCCATCTCCTCGGCCGGTATTCGGCTAACGGGCTGGGCGAGGCGTCCAAGCTGCTAGACGGTGGCTCCGTCGTGCGCGCCGCGAACCGCGTGGGCATGGCCCTCAAGTTCGGCGTGGGCAAGTATATGCCGCTCTCCGTGCGCAGCTTCGTGCCGGAGATCGCGGACATCCACAAGAAGGCCCAGCGCATGTTCCTGCTGTACGCGAACGAGGGCCAAGAGATCATGAAGGATGCCTTCGTCAAGAGCGGCATGGCCGAACTTAAGAACGGCCAACTAGTGACCAAGGACGCCGTCGGCCTCGACCACGTCCTGGAGATGCTGGACACGCCTCTCGACATGGGCGGCAAGAGTGAGAAGCTGGACGAGCTGATGGCCAAGGCCAGCCCGGCCCAGAAGGCGCTGCATGACGACCTGCGCGCGTGGCTGGACGCCTGGTCCATCCGCCTCAACATGGGGCCCAAGGGCCAGGCCATCTCCGGCTACTTCCCGCATCTTTTCGAGAAGGATGGAGCGCCCAACGCACGCATCCTGGAGTTCCTGGGACTGAACCCGAAGGCGTACCAGTCCTACTGGATGCTGAAGAACCGGACCGCGAATGCTGAGGGCTTCAGCCGGGACATCATCCACGTCCTCGACCTCTACAACCGCGGCGTCTCCCGCGCCCACGTCATGGAGCCGGCCTTCGCCGAGATGGAGAAGGTCATCGATGGCTACCGCGCCGCGGGTCGCATGGACATGGCGAAATACGGCGTGACGTTCATCAAGGATGCCAAGGGCATCGGCGACCCGTCCTGGGCCACGCAGCTGGCCGACCACCTGTTCGGCGTGGGCGAGGGCAACAAGATCCGTCACGCCGTGGAGGCGACGACGCGCCAGGTCACCGGGCTCGCCTACAAGGGGCTGCTCGGCGGCAACCTCAACTTCTTCATCCAGAACATGGCCGGCGGTCTCAACAACCTGATGGCCGAGCACGGCCCGCTGGGGCTGCTGCAGGGCATCCTGAGCATGGCCACGAAGGAAGGCCGGGAGATCGCCAAGAACAGCGGCATGATGAAGGAGTCGCTGCTGGCCCTGGAGAACATGCCCAGCAACGTCAAGTGGCTGGACCAAGCCTACAACGTGATGGATGTGGGGCAGCGCACGGAAGCCTACCTGCGCGGCTTGGCCGTCAACACAGCGCTCCAGGAGCAGCTGAAGTACGCCGGCAAGACGTGGCAGGAAGTCCGGGCCGCGGGCTTGGAGGCTGCCTACCTGAAGGAGGCCGTCGAGACCGCGGAGCGCACCCAGCACACCTTCGGGCAGCTGGGCAGGAGTCCATTGATGCACACGATGCTGGGCCACACCGGCTACCACGCCATGGTGCAGCTTGGCACCTACCCGTTCAAGCAGAGCGAGTTCCTGCTGCGCGGCATGTCCCGCGACCCGGGCTTCATCATGAAGTACCTGGCGTACTCGGGCATCGCGGCGCGCATGGGCGCGGAGGCCGGCGGCATCGCCCTCGGCCCCGGCGTGGGCTTCGGTTACATGGGCAGCTGGACGAACCCGCGAGGCGGGCGTGCTGTGCCGCTTGCGCCGGGCCCGGAGATGCTTGCCAGCTTCATCGACTTCGCAGTGGCACACCGCGGTGGCGATCCGAAAGAGGTAGCCATGGCGCGCGATAAGCTGCACCGGTCCATGCTGGCGGCGGCCCCCTTCGGGCTCCAGTACGTGAAGTACGCGCGGAACCTGCGGGAAGCGCTGGCCGGCAAGACCGAGCGCTTCAACGAACGTGCCCCGATCGGACAGGTCTCGAAGGAGCTTCTGAGCGGTAATGTAGAGATCCGGCACCCGGGCCGGGAACTGGGCAGTACCGAGGACCGCATCATGCATGCGCTCGGCATCCAGACCATCGGCGACCGCGTTGAGACCGTGAGCCGTGAGTTCGAGAAGCAGCGCAAGTTCGACCAGACGCGCGAGAAGATGGCGAAGCAGGAGAACAAAGAGAAGGAAGTCAGTAAGTACGAGGACGCCCTGCACGATTACGAGAAGGCACTGAAGGCTGGCGACTTCGCCAGCGCGCACATGATCTACAACCAGGCGGCCAGCGCCGGGATCATGAACTTCTCCGGCGTGGGTGATCAGGCTGCCCGTGAAGCATCCTTCCTCAAACAACGCCTGTACTTCCTGAAGCACGCACCGGGCTTCATGCCCATCGAAGAAGACGAGGATCAATGAAGAAGCGGGTGTCTAACAGCGACCGCGACCGCATGCAGCAGCTCTGCGTGGACTTGACCAAGTGGAACCTGGGCACACTGCTCGTCCTCGCGCTGGCCTTCGGAGGTGGCCTGTACCGGGCGAACCGGCGAATCGACCTCCTCGACAAGAAGATGAACTACGTGCTGGCGCTGGCGCTGGGCGTGAAACCTGGAGTACAGAATGAGCATCAGCTTATCCGAAGCACTGAGTCTGGCCGAGAAGGCTGCCCCGCTACTGTCACTGGTCCTGGTGCCGGCTTTGAAGCGGTTCTTGGAAGTTGGCAGGCGAGCGAAGGTGGCGTCCCTGGTGGCCCAGCTTGCTTCCGAAGTGCTGCGTTCCGTTGCGCGCCGCAAGGGCGTGCATGCCGCTGAGGCCGCGCATATGGCCGAGGCGATCGAGGAGCTGGAACGTAGATTGATCGCGGTGGGCGTGGACCCGAAGAAGGTCGCGGACATTGCGGAGCGCGCGCTTTCCGGCGCGCACAGCCCCGAGGAAGCGGCGAAGGCCGGCAGTCGGGCGGTGCTGGAGGGCGGCCAGTAATGCTGCCCTTCCTGATCTTCATGCTCAGCCTGCAGCCGCGGCTGGACTACAACTGCAGCCCGTACCCGAGCACGGGGCCGACGTGCAGCGAGTTTGGCTGGGATCCTGATACACCGTGGAACCACTACTACGAGTGCACAGTCCAGGGTGCCGGCGACTGCACGTACTACGTGGGCACGAACGGCCGGCAGTGCCGATGCTACGAGTTCAAGCCCAACTTCCAGGAGATCCTGTGCCCCTGGCACGATTGCGACGGCGGGAAGTGCAAGACCTGCCAGATCGACAAGGTGCGGCCGGGCGAGACCTGGGGCGGCGTGAAGCAGCTGTACAGGTAGAGTTGAATACACGAAGGCCCGGTCTCCTTGTTCAAGGGAGCCGGGCCTTTTCGTTTGCCTACTTCCCGAACCTCCGCGTGGGCGGCCCGCCCTTCCAGATGACGCCGGCGCCGGGGCCGATGGCGCGCACGACCGGGGCCTCGCACGCATCTTCGCCGTCCGCCGGCACCTGCCCCGACGTGGTGCTCATGATGCACTTGGCCAGGGGCGCTTCGTTCATGGGCTGATACCACTCGAAGTAGTGGCCGCGCTCACATTTGTAGTCGTATGTAGGAACCGAACTCACCCTTTCAGCATCCTGCGCCTGGTTCTGATGCGATGACAGTTTGCGCAGACCAGATCACATTTTGCCAGTTCTTTGGTTACTCTTTCTGGTGACATGCTCATGAACTGGACACTTAGAGGAAATTCTTTTGTTCCTCTCACATGATCAAAGTCCATACACTCTGTAGGGAATACTCCTCCACAATCTGTGCATGGCTTCGATTTCAATGCGTCCATTTTTGCACGTTCCCTTGTCCTATTTCTTTTCCCTTGTCGGCGGCTACGTTCTGGATTGGCCCTTCTCCATGAACGGGCATAATCCGCATTACTCATAATTGATTTCGTAGGGTTCGGGTTTGCTTCGTGGTTCCTTCGGAACTCGTGGCGCCGTCGGCGTCGTCCTCCAGCTCGACGTCCTCCTTCGCCTTCCAGGTGATGAAGACGTCCTTGGCGTGCAGGACTTCGAGGGCATAGACCTTGCCACCAGCGGGCTGGCGCATCACAACGCCACCATAAATGGCGATATACAGAGAGTCCCCGATCTCAACCGGGAGAGTGCATTCCGTACCTTTCATGACAACGATCCCAAAGGATTGCTTCTCCTGGGCCGTGTCCGGCAGGAACAGCCCGGACTTGGTCTTGGTGACGCGGCGCTCCCGGGCTACGGCCACGCGGTTGCCATGCAGGGTGGCCCCGGACTTGGCGATCGTTTCAGCTAATTGACTTGCGGTCATTGTGTTCCTCCAGGAATTTTCGTACGGAGTTCATTACTTTGTCCTTCTGTTTGCGCTGCTCGTGGACACTTAAGCCAGATCCCCGTCTTATGTTGTCTAGAGCTGTCTTTGCGTATCGTAGATGTCTAGGATTACAACATCCTCGATTGAAGCATGCGTGATCTACAGAATGGAATCCATTAGGATCACCCAAGTGGACAGCCGCTGACAATCTGTGTGCAGGTAGACTGAAATAGCTCAAGAAGGACACCCTATAGTATCCTTTGCTATCGTGGTTTCCAATCACCACACATTCATCCGTATCTGGCATCTCGTGTATGATTCGGTACGCTGCACAACCGATAGTCAAACTTGGCCTCCATCCAAGTGCCAATGCTCTCAGTAGTTCATCATTCTGCGACATCACACTTCCTCCACGAACTTCGGCTGGTACGCCTTCGCCTTCAGCTCCTCCAGCACCAGCAGCTGCTCGACCTCGGCCACATCCAAGGCCGCCATAGCGTGCGCATAGGCGTCCGCGAGGGCCTCCCGGGTGAACCTGGGGATGTCCGCGCGCCCCTCGAACGGGCCGGCGGCGATCATGTCTGACTTGTCCGCCTTCCCGTCCCCGGTCAGCAGCCGCTTCGACACGGTGGGATTGATCTCCGCGATGCGCACCAGGGTAGCATCGTCGCCATAGACTTTCCGGCTGTCCCGGCTTTGGCGCCACAGCGCGCTCTCAATCTCGTGCAGTAAAGAAATCTGCTTCCGGTACGTCTGCACGTTGTTGAAGCCGCTGTTCATGAACGGATACTCCATCCCGATCAGCACCCGCCGGATGCCGTGCTGGACAGTCCAGGCCGCAAGCATGCCGGTGACCGAGGCGCCCAGATTCACAATGCGCTCCAGGTCCGAGCCCGAGATGCGCGAGGCCGTGAAGGTGGCGCCGGCCTGGTACTGCTGGGACGGGTCGAGCAGGATCATCCCCGTCTCCGTGAGCCCAGGATCAATGCCCACGGTCCACCGGTCAGGCGGACTCTGTCGGCGACTTGAGGTCATTCCACAGCTCCTCTACATGGTCGATCACGTGGCCCCAGTTCCAGGCAATGAGGCCCTTGTAGTTGTCGTGCGGACCGGTACTGAAGTAGATGGCTTGACGATACCGGTCCAGGAACGCTTGGCAGTTTTCAAGCTTGTCGTCCACGAGCACGTCGGCCGAGGTGAAGTCGGCTTTGCACTGGCCATTGGTCACCACGGTCACCCGGTGAAAGGCCGGCCGCCACTTGCCCAGCCACTTCCACACGTTGTACTCCGCCCACTCCGGCTTCGACGTTACGCACTCCACGTAGTGGCCGGCCGCGCGCAATTGCTTGATGCCGCCGATGGCGCCCGGCACCGCGCCGAACGTGGACCAAAGCCAGTCCCGGTCGCGGAGCCAATCCCACCAGCTTCGGTAGCCGGAGGCCAGGAGGAGCGGGTGCTTGTAGAACTCCTGGGTCTTCTCGCCCCAGGAGCCGTCGAACTCCGGGCGCTCCCCGTACTCCCGGTAGAAGGTCTCCATGACGCTCGGCATGAAGTCCAGCACTACGTCGTCTAGGTCAACCGCTATGTGCAGCTTCTTGCCCAGCATTCGCGCCTCCCATCAATTTGACTGCGTAGTCGTGGTGGTCCTTCAATTCGATGTCGCGGATCACCATGCGATCCAGATCACAGTATAGCTCGAAGCAGTCGCGGTTGGTAGATTCCCGCTGCTTCACGATGTTCACCCGGAGCCGCTTGTTGTGCAGCTCCTCCAGGTTCCGATTGAGACCGATGATAGTGTCGGCCACCATCACCACGTCCCAGCTCTCCGAAATATCGGCCGCCCCGATCAGGGCCTTCTCCGAGCCCACGCGGTTGACCTGCCAGGCGGACACTACCGGGACCTCCAGGTTCCGCGCCAGCTGGCGCATCTCCTGGCCGATCAGCCGGTAGGAATTCCGCATCTCTTTGCCGGGCGCCTTGCCCGGAGACATGAGGCCCAGGTAGTCGATGATGATCGTGTCCACCACCATGGGCAGATCGTGGCACACGCACTTCTGGCCGCGCATCTTGCGCACGAGCGCGCCGACGTCCGCGGCCGTCACGTTCATGTAGCTCCAGTCTGCGATCCAGACGTGGCCGCCTGCCGCTTGGACTGCTGCGCGCGCCGCCTCGACCGTTGCTTGGCCGAATACGGTTTCGAGGGTTTCCCGGTCTTGGTTTGTCCAAGCTTGATCGTATCGCTCAACGACCTTCCGGCTGTTGATCTCCAGGGTGAGGTGGAGGACGTTGAGTCCGCGGAGAGCGTGCGACGCACCAGTTGCGCAGAGGAACGAAGTCTTACCAACAGCGACAGCCGCAAGATAAAGGAGAAGCTCGCCGTCAGCAGTACCACCGCGGAGACCAAGATCAAGTTCGCGTGAGACGCCCAGAGAATACCGAGCTGGGCGGGTGCCAGCGGTTCCCGAAACTGCCGTCGCAAAGAGGTCAGTGATAGTCGAACCGACTCGATCGCCGACTTCCACTGCCCGCGCAGTAAGATCCGCAAGGGCATTGACCGAGAACTCGGGCTTGGACGCATTCTCTGCGACATACTTAGCTACCTCCATTGACATCGCCTGCTGCAGGAACCGCCGCAGCAGGCTGTCCATCAGGTCGTGGGGCGTGTCCGCCGCCTCATCCAGGTAATCGAGCACCAGCCGCATCTCCTCCAGGGTATCTGGCTTCGTGCGGTACTGGATTTCCATGTCCGCCAGGAGCGCGGAGATGGTGATGTCGGCCTCGGTCTGCTCGTGCAGGCGGGCCAGGTGCTGGTACACTCGCCGATACTCCAGCTCCCCGAACGTCTCGGGCTTGAGCAGGTGGCCGAAGGCAAACCAGCCTTTCTTGGTCATGATGGCGCGGAGCGCCAGAAGCGGCAGATTAGTCACGTCCCCACCTCTTACGTTCACTTCTTTTGATGCCCAGCTCACTTTGTCCGATAAGCACCGCCATCATGAAAGCGCCAATAAAGATCAGGCCAGTGCGACCCAGCAGGAAGTCTACAATAGTTGCACACACCAGCCCTAATATCAGCACTCCGCCACGCGAATCGTAGGTCACAGCTCATCACCGGCCCCGCCGTCCTGCCGCGCGTACAGGCCCCAGCCCACCAGCAGCTCCTCGATGCTCGTCTCCAGCCACCGCGTCATGCCGTCCCCGGCGTTGATGATCGCGTCGAAGTCGGTGTCCGGGACCGTGTCGATCAAGGCCTCCGACGGGTGGTTCGGGTCGGTGTTTGGGTCGCGGTACGGCTCCTCGCACGATCCCGTCTCGTTGAACCAGTGAAGTCCTTCGGCGCAACCCGGGCCTTTGCTGCACCACCGCTGCACCTTGACCACCTTCCCGCCCCGTGCCTTGATCGCCGCCACCTCGTTGGGGTAGCGGACGTCTGGGATGAGGAGATGATTGGTACCAAACTCCCCCATCTGATTTCTGTTACGCCAATTAAATAGTTCGTTCACCCAGAAGTCCTGATTCGCCTGCCGCACGTTCTCGCCGACGGCCTGGAGGATGGCGCGCATCCAGGATGGCTTCTCGCGGATTGCATCGGCCGCACCAGGCACACCGTTTACCATCCTATACACACGATTCTTCAGTTCGAATGCGAAACCTCGCGTGACGGCGTCGCCGCGCAGGAGACGCTGGGCATGGGCTGCGCAAGTATCTTTGCCGTGGCGTGCACGACCACTGAAACCGATAATCATGACAACACTCCCGGAATTGGGTACTTCACCTTGGTCAACTTCCCGTTCGGGCATGCGTACAGGAACGGGCACATGTCGCACTCTGAGCTGCCGGGCGAGAAGTCCGGCGGCGGCGGATCCCCAGACTCCAGGGCCTTGGAGACCGTAGCCAGCTTGGACAGGATGTTCTCGCGGTCGCTGTCTTCCAGCTGCCACACAAGGCCGCCCGCGCGGCGCCCACGAAGCGGGTCCCATGAGCCCGCGCGTATGGAACCGACAGCACCAAGGCCGAAGTTATTGCCAGACCTTCCGAGGCACAGCAGATACACATAGTCCAACTCCCGGATCATGGCGGTGACGTTGCCCTGCCAGATGTAGTTCGGATGCTTGTGCAGGAGGTGATCCATCAGCGCCTCCGGCCCCTTCTTGAACGCGCCCTCCGCGGCCTGGAAGGCGTACTGGCCCATGGACTTGATCTCCATGATGGCCTTGCGCTCACCCTCCGGCGTGGCGATGGGGATGTAACCATCCGGCCGGCAGGACAGCTCGAACGTGGCGCCGTCGTGTGTGAACACCCGGGACGAGTAATGCTCCTCCTCCTGCTTCCCGTCCACCATGGTGAAGCCGGTCATCTTCATGCCGTAGTGCGTGCCGATCTGCCGCGCGTAGTCGTGGTGAAAGTTCCCGCTGTCGGAGACCAGCTCCAGCCAGGGTTCCTTCGGTAGCGGCACGAACCCGCCCAGCCGATACCAGATCTTCCGCTTGCAGTCCGACACCTCACTGGCGCGGAACCGCTTCGCGCTCCGGCGAAAGGCGCGCACGTTCGCCTCGGCCTCGGCGGCCAGGCCCTCGTACACTGCCCACACCGGGTCTTGCCGTCCAAGGTCGATGAGCTTCATTAGCGCGTCCTTCGGAAGTCTGCGACTGCGTCAATAACCTGCTTCGCCATGCTCTCGATTAGATCCAAGTCGGACCCTCCATGTGTCGAGTACTTGGACCGCGACTCGAAGGTGCGCACAGCATCCTCCAGTTTATCGCATAGGATCTTCGCGGCGCCGTAGCGCAGGATCTGCTTGTCTTCCATGTCTACTCCTGTTGAAGTGGGGCCGGCCCATCAGGCGACTTCACGACTTAGTCCACACGCTGCCTCGGAGCGTCCTTGCGGACGGAGTCAGCAGCGCGGCGGGAGTTGCGACTCACCGCATTACCTGAGCCAGCACCGGCCCCACACCCTACTACAGCTTGACGTTCGGGAAGAGCTGGGCGAACACACCGACGCCCACGGTCTCCTGAATCGCCTTGTAGAACTTCTCCTCGGTCACGACGCGCAGGTTGATGGCCTTCGCCGTGTCCAGGAACTTCTCCTCCCAGGTCGGGAGCAGGGTGTCCAGCGACACGCGGAGGCCGGTCGGCAGCGTCTTGTACCGCGTGCCGAAGCCCGTCGCGTTGTTGCGGGCGATCTGAATGACCTGGCCCTGGTCGGGATCGGTCAGAAGGGGCTGCCGGTTGTCGGCCTCCATCTTGGCGATCTTCGACACGTCGTCCGCGGTCATCTTCGAGAGCCCGATCACGTAGGACTGCGTGGGCTTATCCTCGCCGTCCTTGGGCAGCGGCACCACCTGGGCGTGCCAGCGATACGAGAGTCCGTGGTCGTTCTTGTACTTCTTCGAGATGTCCTCGCTGAAGACCTCGACCGACCGCTCGATCAGCAGGCAGCCCGGGCACTCCTGGCCCTCCTCGCCGTGCACGCTCAAGCAGGCGAAGGCGCGGGCCTGGCCCTCGTCCTTCAACTTGAAGTGCTGGCCCGAGACGAAGAACAGAGACCCGTCCTCGTTGCTGGTGGGCGTGAAGCGCAGCCGCTTCGTCTCCCCCGGCTTGATGTCCAGGAACACGCTCTTCTTCTCGGTTGACCGGGCCGTTCTCTCGACGTTCATCTGAAATCCCGGCCTCGACTTGATCGCCATTGTTACCTCCACGGTTTGGGTGCGATCTACCACTTCAGTCCAAGTGCTCGCTCGATCTGTGGTGACACTCTGACGGTGTCTTCCACAACCGTTTCCAGCACTTCTACCAGTTCTTGCAGATGCCGGTGCAGGTCTGGCAGCCCCTTCGGCTTGGAGCGAGCCAGCGAGTAAGCAATATCGTCATCCAGTTCAGGATCATACGATGCCTTGCGCACCTCTGCGAGCCGCGCCTTGCATTTGGCCAGTTCCTTCTCCGCGGCGACCACGCTGTTCTTGTAGAACTCCACAACCTCAGCGTCCCACTCGCGGACATCCTTGTCGAACTTGATCTCCATCGCCTTGGTGCGCGCACGCACCATCTCGATGACCTTCTCACGGTTTAGATTCATCGGTCTTTCGTCCACCTTTGCAAGCGCGATTTCGCCAGTGCGTGCTTCGCGCGGTCCAGATCCTCCGCCGTCGCCCGGTGCCGGCGCAGTGTGTCCAGCCACAGGACCAGCACACCCACCACCAGCAGGGCCGGCACGGTGTCTACGAGCAGGTCAATTCTCACTGCGCCTCCAGCCACTTCTTCACTGCGGCCACGATGGTCTTGCGCAGGTCTTCAGGAAGGGTAACGACATCGCCATCGGAGTCACTAATGTCCCAAGCTTCCGTGTTAGAAAGCGCGACCTTCAGTTCCTCGACGGCAACTTCCTTCACCTGAATTTCCTCCACCAGATTCTCCAGTTCTTCCACTCTCTCCCTGGCCTTCTCCAATGCAGCCTCTAATGACTTGAGCGTTCTCATGCTTCCTCCATCTCTCCCCAGTTTGGACCCAGTTTTGAGTCTACCACCAATGGGATCGTGAGTTCAACCCCGTACTTCTGCGTGTCCGGGCGCTCCATGCCCTCGACCATGCACTCGCGCACGGCCTCCCACTCGCCCGGGTACACATCCACCACGCCGCTGTCGTGGACGGTCAGGAACAAGACCGACCGAAGACCGCGCTCGCGCATGAGGCGCATGGCCTTGGTCAGCCCCAGGTTCGTATGCCAGCTGGCGCCGCCCTGGATGGGCGCGTTTCCCGCCTGCCGCAGAATGCGCCGGCCCGCCGGCGACTTCCAGCTGGGTGGTCGGATAAAGCGCCGCGGGGTCCCGTAGCGGGAGTACACCACCAGCTCGTGACGAGCCTGCCTCCGCACCGCCCTCTCCCACTCACGGAACCCCACGAACGTCTCGTCGAAGATGTCGATCAGCTCCTGGCCTGTGGCGAAGGACACTCCGAGGCGCTGGGCCAACCCGCTCGGGCCGCCGCCGTAGAGCACGTGGAAGTTCGTGGACTTGCACGAGGCCCGCTGCTCCTTCGAGACCTGCTCCGCCGGCAGCCCCAGCATGAGCGCCGCCAGGTAGGTGTGCACGTCCACGCCGGACGCGAACGCCTCGAACAGCGCCTTGTCCCCGGAGATCATGCCGGCCTCGCGCAGTTCCAACTGGGACTCGTCAAACTCCGCAATCATGCCACCCTCGAAGCGGCTGATGTACTGGCGCTTCACGTTCAGGTGCCCAGCGTCCTCCTCCGCGTTCGACTTCGGCAGGTTCTGCAGGTTCGGGTGGCTGCTCGTGTGGCGCATCGTAGCGGCGATGTCGCCCCGCAGCTGGCTGTGGATGTACCACTGCCCGTGGTGGAATACCGCGTACTTCTTCACGCTCTCCACGAAGTTGAAGAGGGCGTTGCGGCGCCGGTACTGGAGCACCGTGCTGATCACCGGGTGCTTGCGCGCCTCCCGGCGCAGGATGGCGCCGCTCGTGCTGTACTTGTCCAGGTCCTTCTTCTTGGCGAAGAACGACTTGAGGTCGATGTCCGGCACCGTGCTCTGGAGCGCCTTGACCAGCTGCGCCGGCGAGTTCGGGTTGATGGGCCCGCCCAACATTCCCCTGATCTCCGCGCGCAGGCGGGACAGCTCGTCGTTATACCGTTCCGTGAGGGCCGCGTTCTCGCGCATGTCCACGCACGCGCCGGCCACCTCGAACTCGGTGATCGTGGGGAACCACTCGCGCATGACGCTGTAAGGGCGCGCCAGACCGCGGGCTTCGATGCGCTCGGCCTGCTTCTGGAAGACCGTGATGCCGCCATCCCCGTCGCCGCCGGCGTACTGGTACATGTCCGCGTCCGAAATGGGCGCCCAGTCACCGCCGTGCGCCTCGACCATGGCGCGCTGGCCCTCGGCGTAGTCGCCCAGGGTCGGGTGGTACTGGAGCACCAGGGACTTCAGGTCGTGCAGCCCGCCGTTCTCGTCGATCAGATGCTCTCCGTGTTGGGTGCACCAGGCGTTGTTGACTTCGTAGCCGAAGCGTCGGAGCCAGCGGACGTCGAAGCGGATGTTGCTGCCGACCTTGAGAATGTGGGGATTACGCAGCAGCTCTACAACCCACTCAGGCAACTCCGAAGCAGGGCCAGCTTGTACAACCTGCGCCCAGCCACTGCGGTGCGAGACCACCGCCATTCGGATTCTGGCATCTGGGTGAAATGGGTCCAAGCCTGGAAAAGTTTCAAGGTCAACCGTTACTACCTTTGATGTGGGCAGACTCCGTGTACTTTGGCTCCGGGTTTGTATGGCATCTGTTTCCAAGTATTCTTGGAGATCGACATGGATCTCCGTCCCGATGTGGTAGTCGCCCCAGATCACCTGGGAGTAGCCGCGCACAGCGCGCAGCAGGTCCGAGGTCATGGCGTGCCGGAGCCCCGGCTTCATCGCCAGCTCCTCCAGCGAGAACGTGACCCAGACCGTCTTGTTGATGCCCTCCAGCGTGTGCGGCTTCTCCCGGAGAGACCGGGCCTTCATGCCCGCCTTGTTCCACAGAGCCGCCACGGCAACCGGACCGAACGCGACGACGAAGTCTGCTTCGGACGTGTTGATGTCGGAGAGCAGCCGGTCACGCTCGGCCCGGATGAGGCGGATGCCCGGCTTGCGGCCCCAGGTTACGCGCGCTTCGCAGGCAAGCTTCACGTCGGCGTCCACGCCCGCCGCTTCCGAAAGCGCCGTCAGGGCCGCCAGGTCGGCGTCCGAGATGGCCACTCCCTCCTCCGCGGCGTTGCGAGAGGCGTAACCCAGGACAAACAGGGCAGTCTTCATCAGTAGTAACCACCCACGCCAACAGACTGGGGCGCCATAGGCTTCACGGTCTCGTCGCCCTCGGTGCCATGCAGCAATCGGAAGGCGGCGGACGTCAGGTTGATGGTGCCCAGCTTCGTCTCATTGTCAAAGCGGTCGTAGATCGTGACGGTCGTAGGATCCGTCTCCAGGATCTCGAACCGGAAGCCATACTTCGTAAACCGAATACGGCCGCGGGTGTCCGCGTTCACTTCAGTACCTCCTGCAGTTGGTCAATGGGCATGCTCCCCGGGTCTTGGCCGGGCGGGAGCATGACTACTCGTACTTCCCCGGCAACAAAGGGCTGGAGCCGCCTCTGGAGCGCGAGCGCCTTGTCGAGGGCGTCGGAGTCCAGGGCGATGGTGACTGGGATCCGGCCGATCCGCTCGATCAGGCTCGGCAGCAGGTGCCGCGGCAAGCCGACGCCGCCGAGGGCGAACGCTGCCCAGCCCGCTTCCCAGCACTTGATTGCGTCGAAACAACCTTCCACGAGGGTAACGCCGGCACGCCCCAGCGCCGATGGCAACAAGCTGAGACAAGAAGCAAACATCGGGATGTACAGCGGGTGCTTCCCGTCGGCCGCCTTGTACTTCGGGATCTCCCCGATGTAGCTGCGGCCGGTGTAGTAGATGATTTCCCCGGACTGGTTGAAGTAGGGGATCAGGATACGGCCGATGTACGGCTCGGCCGTTCCCTCGACCAGGCTGTATCGGGCGCACTGCTCCGGTGACAATCCGTACTTCCACCGGAGGTGATCATGCGCCGCTGCCGACAGTCCTTTGAAGGGAGGAAGGTCCATCGGTGCCCACGTGGGCGCTGCCTGGCTTTTCACATGCAGCATTGCGAGTGCGTTGGTGTGCCCGAGGTCGAGGCGCCCGGCCGCGTTGCAGCCGAAGCACTTCCAGAGCCCGGTGTCCGGCGACAGGTACAGCTTCCAATTGTCCCGCGCGCAGACCGGGCAGTCCCGGTACACGATCTGGGTCGTGCGCTTCCACGGCCCGGTCAGATCATCCAACGTCTTCGG
>Ga0075433_10001589_pt1 | contig 16828 bp, 18 predicted proteins | sample RhiMethybrSRZTD2_FD_75299 | JGI IMG/M metagenome (GOLD analysis project Ga0075433, IMG submission 75299) | Populus rhizosphere microbial communities from Tennessee, USA - Rhizosphere MetaG P. TD hybrid SRZTD2 | ecosystem: Host-associated > Plants > Roots > Rhizosphere > Soil | place: USA... | reverse complement strand
ACCTCGGCCGGCTGGATCGTCACGCTCCTACCCATTCCGGAAGGCTGGTTGCTCCAGATCACACACAAGGAACGCGAATCGGAAGATCTCGCTCGGCTGACACCTCCATGGCATTTTGTTCCCAATCCGCGGGAAATCGAAGGCTGGCATTTTCGAAACGCCGACAACACCGGATCGAATGATGGGAGCGTGAATGCGCCGCAGGAGTTGCGGGAGTTCATCTTCTCGCCCGAAGTCGGGCGTGGGATCGCATACAACGGCAGTGGCACCAGTCCCGAGGACGTGGCGAAGGTGCGCGCCTTCGGGCGAGGATGGTTGTTCATCGACTCGTACACGCTCACGCCTCCAAGGCGAGGTGAGCGCGCAGGGTTCGAAAGCATGACGTTCTCTGCTTGTTTAACGTGGCCGGCTAACAGGCGAATGGAGCCGACGCGGCCGGCGCGATGATGAGCCGCCGCGGCTGAAGCGCCACGTTAGACCGACATGGCGAAGACATCGGAAGACAGGTGCTCCTTTTGTCTAGCGCGCACCTCCAAACTGATTCGTGTTGGCCAGCGGGAATGTGTCTGCTGGGCTTGTGTTCAGGATCGTCCACTAGTCGCATCAGTGCCCCTGAACATTCGATGTGTGGCGTGCGGTCATCGAATCGGCGAGCGGATGGGAGCCATTCGACGCCGGACCCTTCAGCCCGGCATCGAAGGTAATGGCTGTCATCTGTGCAAGGAGTGCGTCGAAGTGACGCGAAGCTCGTGGCGGAGCATCGAGTGCTGTAAACGAGCGATTCGATTTTCGACGGCGCGGTCTAACATGCCGCTGCACCTGACGGCATCGCGGCCGGCCGTTAGACGGACTTGAGGCGATATTCGATGCGCACGATAACAACCTGCGTAGCCGTTCTGCTGGTACTTCTTGCGTGGGAAGGAAGATCATCACGTGTGTGGGGCGAGTGCATCAGGATTAACGAATCCTTTGAACAGGCGTTCTCGCGGTTTCAGTTGGTGTTCGTCGCGGACGTCCTTGGCATCGACAAGGTCCTACAACCGGAGTCGTACCGGCAGCGCGTCCGCTTTCGGGTGATTGAGGCCTATCGAGGAATCGAGAGAGGCGAACAAGTCGTGCTGTTTCGTCCTACTGCGGAGGACTTCAGGTTTGAGACCTCGCAACGTGTTCTTGTCTACGCGGGTGGGACTCGCGATAACTATTCAACCCAATGCACCGCAACGCGTGTTGTGACGCTGGAAGATGCTGAGTTGCTGGAGTTACGGCGACTTGCGCGCAAATAGCCGACCCAGGGTGCCCCGCGGGTCGCTACGCCGTCTAACGTGCCGCTGCAGCCGACGAGCGGCCTGTGCGAGCCGAGTCGACAGACGCGTGAACGCCGCTCGCGGCTGAGCGGCAACGCGTTAGCCGGACAAATCAGAACGAGATCAGTGACGCTGGCCCCGGGGCACATGGTGCAGATTCACGGCTTCACCCCGCGTCAACGAAAAACTTCTTGGAAAAGATCCTGAATCGCCACCCATGAGCGCGCGTCGGTTTGCGCGTGATACCGGACGCCCGGTTGCTGACCCGTCGCCGTCTCATGTGTGAAGCCATGCATCGCGTTCCCGTAGACGATCAACTGATAGTCTGCGCCCGCGTTCGTCATCTCCTCGGCAAACCCCGTCACCTGCGACATCGGCACGTGCGGGTCGAGCGCTCCGTGGCAGACGAGAAGGCGTGCGTCAATCGATGACGGCTCGGCGGGACTGGTCGTCTCGAGACCTCCATGGACACAGACGACGGCGCTGATCGTCGAGCCGCTGCGCGCGTACTCGAGGACGATCATTCCACCGAAGCAATAGCCGACTGCGGCCACGCGGCCGTCGACCTCCGGACGCGATGACAGGATGGCGATCGCGGCCTGCACTCGCCGAACGATCGCGCCGCGGTTGCTCCGGAGCTCCCCGATCTGGCGCATGATCCGCTCGCGGTTCCCCGTCACGCCTTCGCCATACATGTCGCACGCGAAGACCACGAACCCGGCCTCGGCGAAGCGTCGCGCCCGCCCGCGCGCGTGATCGTCGACCCCGGCGCCGCCGTGCACGACGAGAACGCCCGGCCGTTTGCCGGCACGGTCCGCATCGATCGCAAGAAATCCATGGAGTCGTGCGTCGCCGTCTTGGTAGACGACCTGTTCGGTCTCCAGTCTCATACTGGCCTCACGGTGATGAATTTGTTGGATGCCGAATGAATCTCCGTTAGTAATTATATCACATTTCAGCTAATTTCCCTAGGGATTTGCCATCTTTCCGAGCAACAGCGGTGACCAAGGTGGTCTCCTTCTCGCGCCCGCAAATAGCTTTGTTCAGCAAAGTCAGTCGTGGTTAAATCGTGGATATGGTCGATCTCTGGCGCGATCTGGTTCATGCGGGCCGATCGCTGGCGAAGGCTCGAGCGTTCACGCTCGTGTGTGTCGTCTCGCTGGGCATCGGCATGGCGCTGGTGATCGCGATCCCATACTGGGCGCGAATACTGCGGATGCCGCCCTTCGGGGTGAACACGGAGGGGCTCGTCGAGGTCACGACGCCACGCGGCACACCCGATGCCGGCAGCGCCTGGTCGTATCCGGATTTCGAGTCCCTGCGCGACTCCGACACTGGGGTCGCGATGATCGGCTGGAAAAGCGGAACCAGAACGATCGCGATCGACACTCCAGCGGGCGTGCGCACGGAGTCCGTGGCGGCCATGTTTGTCTCTGCAAACTACTTCAGGACGATCGGCGTGCCGCTTGCGCGAGGCGCCGGATTCGACCAGACCGCCGATGACCCGTTGGCGGCTGAGCCCGTGGTGATCCTGGGATACGACTACTGGCAGAACGACATGGCCGCCGATCCGAACATCATCGGTAAGACGCTCACGCTCGACGATATCCCGCATGTCGTGGTCGGCGTCGCGCCGCAGCATTTTTCGGGTCACCTCGGTTATCAGGAGCGACGACTGTTTCTTCCACTCGGACGGTATGCGCCGCTCCGGACCAACCAGACCATGCGTGCCGACCGGGGCAACGAGTGGCTGTACATCCACGGTCGGCTGTTGCCCGGCGTGAGCGTGGCTCAAGCGAGCGCGGCGGTTGCCGCCGTCACCGCACGGCTCGCCACCGAGTATCGGGCGACGAATGAGCTCAAAGCCGGCATCGTCGTGCCGTACGACCCGCTCGGCTATGGCAACGAGTTCAGGATCGTCGAGACCCTCTTTCTCACCCTGACCAGCGGGGTGCTGGTGGTGGTGTGTCTGAATGTCTCCGGCATGATGCTGGTTCGCAGCGCCATGCGTGAGCGGGAACTCTCGATACGCCACGCGATCGGCGCGAGCCGGGGACGGCTGGCGCAATATCTGTTGTCCGAGGCGATCGTCCTCGCGGGTCTGGGAGCCGTACTCGGGTCGGTCGTGCTGTTGAACGCTCCACCGGTGGTGTCGTGGTGGGTCGGTCGTCCGCTTCCGTTTGAAGTCCACGAGGCGCTAAGACTCGATCCATCCATCATCGGGATCTGTGTCGGGCTGTGCCTGGCAACCAGCCTGGTGTTCGGACTATTGCCAGCAGCCCGTTTCAGTCGTCCGGTCATCATCTCCTCGCTGAAGGATGATGCCGGCGTCGGCGGGCTCCAGGCGGGACGTGTGCATCGCTGGGCGGCTGCGTTGCAGGTAGCTATCGCGGTCCCGTTGTTGGTGCTGTGTGGCATTACGCTCGACCGCGTCCGTACGACGGCAACAGCTGACCTCGGATTCGATTCCGACTTGCTGTACGCGGCGCCGTTGAACTTCGGCGATGTCGCGAGCGACAGCGTGGCGCTTCGCATCCGCAGCGCCCGCGTCAATCTCGCACAGGCGAGCGGTGTCGCCGCCGCCACGGTGGCGGATGGCCTGCCGCTGGATTTCGGGGGCCGCGCCGCGCGGGTGTCGCTGCAGATGGACAAGAACGTGGCCCCGAGAGTCTCCTTCGTCCAAACGACACGTGTCGCTGACGGTTATCTGGACACCATGGGTATCCCGCTCTTGATCGGGCGCGGCTTCACCCCTGACGATCGCGCCGGCGCCGAGATGGTGACGGTCATCTCGAAAACGCTTGCCGACCAACTCGCCCCGAACGACCCGGCCGCCGTCATTGGCAAGCCGTTGACGCTCGGGACTGACGCGAAGACGCAACACACCCTCACGATCATCGGCGTCACCCGCGATTTTCCCACCGCGTACATGGCGTCGCCGCGAGCCCAGTTGCTGTTGCCGCTGGCCCAGCAGCCGTCGACGAAGGTCTTCCTGATCGCGCGCAGCGCGGATGGTGAGCAACCGCTGAAGGTGACCGCGGCCCTCGAAAACGCGGTGCGCGATCTCGGCCCTGGCGTGGACCGCACGATCACGTCCGGGGACGGCACCCCCTACGCCAGGATCATCACCGGTGTGTGGCTCCGGCAAAACAGCGTGCGCGACTTCCTGGTGCGCTCGGCCGTCCTCGGCGGCGCGGGCAGCGTGATCCTGACGCTGGCGGCACTCGGCATCTACGGCGTCGTCGGATTGATGGTCGCGACGCGCACCCGCGAGATCGCCGTGCGCGCCGCGCTGGGCGCCTCGCGCCGAGGCGTGCTGGGCTTGATCCTGTTCGACGTCGTGAAGCTCGTGATGCCTGGCGTCGTTCTCGGACTCCTCATCACGCTCGCCATCGTTCGCCTCCAGGGCGACAACCTGGGCGTCCCGCTGAGCAACGCGGAACCCCTGGCCTACGTTGTCGGCGCGGCGCTCGCAGTGCTCGTCGCCATCCTCGCCAGCCTCACCCATGCACGGCGCGCCGCGTCGGTGCAGCCGATGGTGGCCATGCGATCGGTGTAGGTCTCTACTCGCTACTCGGCCGACAGTTTGAGATCGCCGATGGCGTGTTGCACCTGCAGATCGATGGTGACGGGAGACGTGTCGGCGCGCGGGTTGATCCAACGCCCGTCGCGCTTCTCGAGGCCGCTGACGTTGGAGTCGCCGATCATGCCTGATGTGCGCGCTGAGATGCCGACGCCGGCGGGCAGATGAATCGTCGTGTCACCCGCGCCCGCCTCGACGCTCACGCTCGCCAGGTGTTCTCGTAGTTGCCCGACGTCGAGCCCTGCGACACCTTCAGCGTGCCGGTGCTGCCGTTCACCGCGTACGCGATCTCTGGCTTCAACGTCGGGACGTTGAGGTCGAAGTCGCCTTCGAGGAGCTTCGCCGCACCGGACACCCCATCGCGCAACGTAGGCGGGTCTGAAGACCCGCCTCTACGACGTGCATGGCCCCCAGCGCTTTTGGGAAACTAGAATGAGTAGGCGCGCTCGAAGATAGGAGGCGACGCAACGTTCCCGTTGTACGCACGCATCCTGGGCGACTCGTGGTGTCAGGTGGCGGAGCCGGTCCGTCGTCTGCACGACACGCGTTCGATCACGCGCGTTCATGGCCATCTCCAGATCGAGCTCGGTCGAAGTGCCGTTGCTCGTCTTCTGGCGCGAGTACTTCGATTGCCGTCACCACATGCGGCGGCCGCCACGTGGCTCACGATCACGGCCCGCGGCGATCACGAGCACTGGGCTCGCACATTTGACGGCCACCGTTTGGACACCCTGCAATCTGAATCCGACGAACGCGAGCTCGTGGAGCGATTCGGTCCACTCGAATTTCGGTTTCGTCTGGAACCCAGCACGGGAGGCCTCGTGTACCTGCAGCGTCGGGCGGCCGTTGTGTGTTTGGGTCTCCGGATGCGGCTGCCATCGGCATGCGCACCTCGAGTCGAGGCTCGCGAGGATGCCGCCGGTGCGGAAGGCATTCAGATCACGGTCCGCGTCGTTCTTCCTGGCATTGGTCCGTTGATCTCATACGCCGGGATCGTTGTGATCGAGAGCACGCCACCATGACCGTTGCACTCTGGCTTCTCGCGATCCAGGGCGCGTTCGGCGCGTTCGACACGCTCTACTATCACGAGTGGCGCGCGCGCCTCCCTGCGCGCGGCGCGCAATGCGCCTCTGAGCTCAGGCTGCATGCGGCGCGCGACGTCTTCTATGTCGTCTTGTTCGGCACACTTCCCTGGCTCGCGTGGCACGGTGCGTGGGCATGGGCACTCATCGGGGTGCTGGTTGCGGAGATCGTCCTCACGCTCACCGACTTCGTCGTCGAATCGATCGTACGCAAGCCGCTGGGCGACGTGTACGCAGGTGAACGCGTCACGCACGCCGTGATGGGTATTCTGTACGGCGCGATGATCGCAAGCCTGATTCCGGTGTTGATCGAATGGCTGCGGCAGCCGACCGGTCTCGTGATCGCATCGCCCGATGTTCCCGACGTCGTGCGCTGGACGCTGCTGGTGATGGCAGCGGGCGTCTTGGTGTCGGGCGTACGAGATGCGTATGCGGCGCTCGGGCTGCCGCATGGGGCATGGCCCTGGCGATGATCCGCCGCCGGAGGCTGCATCGCTCAGTATTCGCGGCGGCCGGACTCTACAACGTGCTGTGGGGTCTGTGGTCCGTTGCCGATCCGCAATGGTTCTTCAGGTTCACCGGGATGCCGCTCTCCAACCAGGCCGCCGTGTTCGCGTGCCTCGGAATGGTCGTGGGGCTGTACGGCGTTCTCTATCTCGACGTCGCTCGTGCTCCCGAACGCGGGTGGTTGATCGCGGCAGTCGGCCTCGCCGGCAAAGTGCTGGGGCCATCCGGCATGGTGTGGATGATCGCTACCGGCGCGTGGCCAGCATCGGCGATCCTCCTGTGCATCACCAACGATTTCATCTGGTGGGTTCCGTTCGGCATCTACCTCGCAGACGCGTGGGATGAGCAACCAGCGGGAGCACCAGTCTTCAAGGATTCGGCCAGCGGGTCGGACTAGAATTCAACTTTCACGGAGGTCGTCATGAGATTCGCGGCAACGAAGCGTTCGATCGCTAGCCTCGCGTTCCTGGTGTTGGTGGGGTGGGTGAGTCAGGCGCAGGCGCAATTCGGCGTCGGCACCGCGTGGGTGCGCACCGATGCGGCAGCCAAAGGTCTCACGATGTCGGTAGAGGCCTGCTGCAATGGCGGACTTCGGCTCATCTATCAGATTGCGGCAGCTGGCGGTCAGCCCGCGACCACGATGACGGTCGACTCGCCGATGGATGGAAAGGAAGTGCCCGTCATGGTTGCGGGCAAACCCTCTGGCCAGACGATGGCGATCACGCGCGTGGACGATCGTCACTACACGAGCGTCTCGAAGGCGAACGGGCAGCTGTTCGGAACATCGAGCGCCACAGTCTCGGCAGACGGCAAGTCGATGACGGTGGAGAGCGTGACCCTCGGGACCAAGACGATCGAGACCTGGGTTCGGAAGTAACCAGGCCCGGCCTACACTTCACGCGGTGGAGGTTCGCTCCCCATCGAGGGGCCGTGGAAGCGCTCGCGCATGCGTTGCTTGAATCGCTCGCGCTCCTCCATGCTGAAGTGCCGTGGTCGATGACCGCCGCCGCCGCTGAGGCCGCCAAACAGGATGCGGCACAGCACCAATAGTCCGAATCCCTGCCAGATCGTGATCTGCGGCCAGCCGAAGAGCGGCGGCAGCAGCCAGTTCCACAGCAGCATCACGATGCCGCCGCCGACCGCAATGAACGCGGCGAGCGCGACGGGTGCGGCGACAATGGCCAGCGGAATGAAGTAGCGGCGCTTCATGAAGCGTCTGATGCTCATGGTCAGGTCCTCAATCCTTTATCAAGTCGTCGTACGTGCCGCGCAGCCGCTCGCGAAGGCGCAGCACGGCGTAGCGCTTGCGCGATAACAGCGTGTTGATGCCGACGCCGCTCTCTGCGGCCATCTCTTTGAAGCTGCGTCCTTCGAGTTCGTGGCCGATAAACACATCGCGCTGCTCCGGCGGCAGCTCGGCGATCGCCTGCTCGAGCGCCTCCAGCATGGCGGCGCGCGCGTATTCGGCCTCCGGCCCGGCATCGGGAGATGGCAGCAGGTCGTCGACACGCAGCATCTCCGGCCGGCGCTGGCGAAACAGATCGGTGATGCGATTGCGCGCCACGCGAAACAGCCAGCCGGTGACGTGATCGATCGGCATCAGCAGGCGGTTCGCTTCCACCAAGGCGTGGAAGACGTCCTGCAGGATGTCTTCGGCATCGCGAGGGTCGGGCACGCGGCGGCGAATGAAGCTGCGCAACCGCGACCGTTCTCGATTCACGACGTCGGTGAGCTGTTCGTCCGGTTCGATCGGCATCCGATCAAGGCGCGCCGTATCTTCCACCTGCTGATATAGACGGAATCTGGACGGGAATATTGTTCCGGCTCGGTGCCTGGCCGCCGGGCATGCGGCCCAACTGTGCGGTTGGCCTCGCGAGGCCGCAATCTTGCACGCAACTGCGGACGAACCGGACCGTCGCCCGCACTCTCCGGACTCGGAACGCGAATGCCGCCTCTGAACACACCGCTTTCCACTCAAATCGTGTGGCTGCTCGTCCTCGCCGCACCGGTGGCCTGTGTCGCGTGGTCAGTCACACATGAAGAGGTGTTTGCCGAGGTGCACACCTGGTGCCTGAGGCAGAGCCAGAGACAGCGCCAACTACTGGTGCGAAAGTTTTTCTATCTCTTCACCTGCGAGTACTGTTTCAGCCATTACGTGGCTGCGGCCGCCATCGCCATGAGCGGCTATCGCCTGCTCGTGACGGGGTGGGCCGGTGCGCTGTTCGCCTGGTTGGCGCTGGTGTGGGTGGCGAATGTCTACATGAGCCTGTTCGTCCGACTTCGGCTGGACATCAAGCGCGAGCGCGTCGAGATCAACGTCGAAGAGAAGGAAGCGCAGACCCGAGGAGTGCGCGCGCTGCGCCGATAATCCGCCCGATCACAGCGCTCCCTCTCGAGCCACCAGCATCGAGACTTCATCAGGTTCGTCGAAACCCGGTCGCACGAACGCACGCGCGTTCGGGAACACGCACTCGAGCGCGTCGCCCAGCCACGCGAGATCGGCGATGAAGCCTTCGGCATCGGAGCGGACGATCACTCCTCGTTCGGTGGCATCCAGCCACGCGGTGTGCGATCGCTCGATGCCAAGCAGCGCCACCTTGGCGGAGCCATCGTAGTCAGCCGGCCAGTCGCGATCGCTCGGCTGGTCCTCGGCGAGACCGCGGATGGCGCGATGCACCTTGACCACAATCTGCAGGTGAAACCAGTTGATGACCGCACAGGGATCGGCGACATCGTTGAGCGGAAAGGCACGTGCGCTCAGCCACGCGTGTGCGCGCGTGAAGTAGTCGTCCGCTCGCGCTTCGATCAGCAGATGCTCGGGCGGAGGCTGACGACGGTGTTCTTCCGTTTCCAGAGTCGGGTCGTCCGCCGCGGCGTTCATGTCCTGAATCATCTCTTTCACCCATTGCGGTGGCGGTGGCGGGATCTCCTCCGGCAACGGAGGCGCATCGACGACCTGTTTCAAATTCGGATCGAGCTTGGCTTCGATTTCTGCCACATCGGCAAAGAGACGGCAGCGCGATGTGAACGCACACGTCTCGCACCAGCGATCGCAGTAGTTGAAGATGCCAACGATGAATCCGTCGCGAACTTCCATGTCGTGACCTCGCAGGATCAAGCAGGAGCAACCTGCGTGCCCTGTCGAGGCATGAACGCGCTCGAGTGGTCTAACAAGAAACCGGCCTATTCGCGAGGCATTCGATGCGGACGTTGATGATGGGACGACTGAGACGGGAACACGTCTACCCACACCGGGAAAGCCGTTCCCGTCCGGCCCCGCGGGACGCCGGGGCCAACTCCCTGAATCGGGCACCCGTCTAACGGCGCGTGGCCAAGACCATCGCCGCCAGCCTGATCTGGTCGTGCCTGCTCGCCGGACTCTCGCAGCCCCTTGATGCGCAACGCGCCGATCGGTCTCCTCGCTTCGAAGTCGCGTCGATTCGCCCGAGCCCGCGCGCCGAGCCGAATCGATTCGGTTTCCCGGTGATGTCGCGATTTCGCATCGAGCCGGGTGGGAGGCTTACGGCTTCGCAGATCACCCTGAGAGAGCTGGCGTGGCGCGCCTACGACGTTCAGCCGTTTCAGATGTCGGGCGGTGCCGAGTGGGTTGGCGAGGATCGCTTCGAGCTCGCGGCAAAAGCCGAAGACGGGTTCGCTGGCGGCGCCGACGACATTCGCGCGATGCTGCAATCGCTGCTGGCCGATCGGTTTGGCCTCGTCATTCGCGCCGAGAGCATGGAGATGCCGGTGTACGCGCTCGTGCTCGCACGCCGCGACGGCAAGCTTGGCGAGCAACTGCATCCGTCGAAAACCGACTGCGCCGCGGTACGCGCCCGACGAACCCGCGGCCAGCCATCGCAGGCGACCGACGATCCTGACTGCAATCTGGCGATGACATTGGAGGGGCCGACGATGACGGCGCGGTTCGTGGGTGAGACGATGGCCGGCATCGCACGCCTGCTGACCGGACCCGATACGCAGCGTGTGGTGATCGATGAAACCGGGCTCGCCGGAACCTTCGATGGTGCTCTTGCTTTCACGCCGGCTCCGCTGCCCGGATTCCCGCCGCTGCCTGGCAGCGACAACGGCACGTCGATCTTCACCGCGCTGCAGGAGCAGTTCGGATTGCGACTGCGATCCGATCGCGCGATGGTCAACGTGCTGACGATCGTGTCGGCGCAGAAGCCGATTGAGTGAGGACTACGTCTGCGCTCCGGCTAAGACCAATACCGTCTACCACGGTGCGGGACTGTAGGTCCGCGGCAAAACCGTGGGCTGTGTATTGGCATAGCTCGTTGGTCGGAGGCGGATGCTGAGGTGTGTGGATCCAGATCGGTTTTGCGGAGCGACCTACGGTCCCGCGCCGTGCACGCGCGGGTCCGGCTCCCGCCTTCGCTAAAGCTCCGGCGGGTCCGCCGTAGCCTTGGCGGAGGCGAAAAGCCGGACGCTACGTCTAATGGTCCGCCTGAAGGCGGACGCTACGTGCGAGCCAATGCGCTACCCGCGGTGCGGGACTGTAGGTCCGCAGCAAAACCGTGGGCTGTGTATTGGCATAGCTCGTTGGTCGGAGGCGGATGCTGAGGTGTGTGGATCCAGATCGGTTTTGCGGAGCGACCTACGGTCCCGCGCCGTGCGCGCAGGTCCGGCTCCCGCCTTCGCTAAAGCTCCGGCGGGTCCGCCGTAGCCTTGGCGGAGGCGGAAAGCCGGACGCTACGTCTAACGGTCCGCCTGAAGGCGGACGCTACGTCTGATGGTCCGGCTAAAGCCGGACACTACGTCTAAGGGACGCTACGTCTAATGGTCCGGCTAAAGCCGGACACTACGTCTAAGGGACGCTACGTCTGCGGGACGTTACGACCGAGGAACTCGAGCAGACGCGCGAGCCGCGCGCGCGTGCGCTCGCGACCGAGCCACGCAAGCACTTCGAACAGTCCGGGGCTCTGCGTGCGGCCGGTCACGGCTACACGCGTCGCGTGAATCAGCGCGCCGGCCTTGATGCCGCGGGCCGCCGCAGTGCCTCGCACGGCGGCCTCGATCTGCGCTTCGTCGTACGCCCCCGTTGCATCGAGCGCCTGCATGAGCGCGGCGAGATGATCGGCCACATCGGGCGTCGACAGATGCTTGACGATCGCTTCTTGCTCGTAGACGACGGCGTCGGTGAGCAGCGGCTTCGCCTGCTCGACAAAGTCAGTGAGCCGCTTCGCGCGGGGCCGCAGCAGTTCCAGCAGGCGATTCAGTGCGGCCACGTCGCTCACGAGCGGATGCGACGCGAGGCCCGCCTGATCGAAGAACGGCAACGCTGCCGCCGCCAGCTCCTCGATTGGCAGCCGGGCGATGTACTGGCCGTTCATCCAGTCCAGCTTCTCGGTGTTGAACACCGCGTTCCCGCCGCTGATGCCCTCGAGCGTGAAGCGCTCGATCATCTCGGTCGCTGTCATCAGCTCGAGATCGCCGCCGGGCGACCATCCCAGTAGCGCCAAGAAATTCACCATCGCCGGCGCGAGGTATCCCTGCCGCTGATACTCCATCACCGATGTGGCGCCGTGCCGTTTGCTGAGACGCTTCTTGTCGGCGCCGAGAATCAACGGCACGTGCGCGAAACGCGGCACCGGGGCGCCCAGCGCATCGAAGAGCAGCACGTGCTTCGGCGTGTTCGAGATGTGATCGTCGCCGCGAATCACGTCGGTGATGCCCATATCGATGTCGTCGACCGCCACGGAAAGGTGATACGTCGGATAGCGATCGGACCTCAGGATGACGAAGTCCTCGAGGCTCGCGCCGTCGAACACAATGCGGCCGTGCACCGCGTCGTCGAAAGCAGCGCCGTGCGCGGGCACTTTGAATCGCAGCGCGCGCGGCGCGCCAGCCGCATCGAGCTCGCGCATGCGGTCGGGTGACAGCGCCAGACAGGCGCGGTCGTATTGCCAGGCCTCGCCGCGTGCTTCGGCGCGTTCCCGCTCGTCTCGCAGCCGCTCGGCCGAGCAGTAGCAGTAGTACGCATGGCCGTCGCGAAGCAGGCGATCGGCAGCGGCGCGATAGCGCTCGAGCCGCTCCGATTGAAAGTATGGTGCGTGGGGGCCACCGACATCGGGCCCCTCATCCCAGGTGAGCCCAAGCCACCGCAACCCGTCGAGAATTCCGCTCACCATGTCGGCCGACGACCGCTCTACGTCCGTGTCTTCGATGCGGAGCACGAACGTGCCGCGGTGACGCTGCGCGTACAGCCAATTGAACAACGCGGTTCGCGCGCCGCCGACGTGCAGATACCCGGTGGGCGATGGAGCAAATCGAACGCGAGGGGTCACCGGCAAATTATCACCCCATCTTCACTACCCAATTCTGTGGTTGGCCGATCAGATCTGAAATCGCCATGCCCGCGTGATGCGCACAATCACGACAAATCACGTGCGTTTTCACGCGGTACATCGCTTGCCTCACCCGCAACCCAGAACCCCAGGAACAGCGGTACGTGTCTACTGCGATGGCCCAGATACTCGTTGTCGCTACCAATCCGGAAGCGCTCGACCCGATGTCGCAGCTGTGGCGCAGCGGCTACGACATTCAATTTGCCAACGGGTTCGATGCCGCCGTCCGCATGCTCGAACGCATGGGACCCGACCTGCTCGTGTCGGAAGTCCGCCTTGGCTCGTACAACGCCCTTCATCTGGTCATTCGCAGCCATCGCACGCACCCGAAGATGCGTTCGATCCTGGTCGACCGCGCGCACGACCCCGTCACCGAGGTCGATGCGATTCGTGAAGGCGCGGTGTACCTGGTGCAGCCCACCGGCGAAGAGCTGATCGCCTACATTGCACGGCTGCTGGCCGAGAGCACTCCGCAGCGACGATGGCCGCGCAAGCAGCTGTTGGAAGGACTCGACGCGCGCGTGGCGCGCCGGCCGGCGCGGGTCGTCGAGCTGAGCTATGGCGGCATGCGGCTCGAGCTGCAGCCCTCGGGAAGAATTCCCTCGCGGTTCCAGATGACCATCCCGCGATTCGACATGGTCGTGCGAGCTCGCCCAATCTGGACGCAATACACCTCGGCCGGATCGCTCTCGTGCGGCGCTGAGCTTTCGGAAGGCAACCCGAAGACGCTCGCACTGTGGCGTCATTTCGTCGATTCGGTTCAAGACGCGCCGCAGCCGCCGACGCATTGAACTCCGACAGCCGATTTCCATAGACGCGCCAACAACGCGATCGCTCGCGTAGCGTCCGCACTGGCGCATCGATTGTCGTAGAATCGCGCACATCCGGTGCGCCAATTCATCGTTCCTCGCGCGCTCGGGCGCGCCACTGACCCCGCCATCGTGTTGCTTGTGATCGCGACGCTTGCGATCGGCATTGCCGTCGATGCCAGTGCCGCGTGGTGGGCACAGCCCGGTGTGTCGGCGGCAACGTGGATCGTTCTCGCGTGGATCGTGTCGCGCAGCAGTCCCGCGTCTCGCCGTGAGCTCGCGGTGTGCGTGGTGCTGGCCACTCTCGGCGAGCTGTTTCTCAAGGACGTCTGGGGCCTCTACTCGTACCGGCTCGGTAACCTTCCGCTCTTCATTCCACCAGGCCACGCCATCGTCTACGCGGCGTCTGTGAGAATGAGCCGATCGATGCCGCACTGGCTGCCCGTCGTCGTGGTAACGGTGTTCGGGGGCTACGTCAGTTACGCGGCGCTTCGCGGCTTCGACACGTTTGGTCTCATCTGGTTTGCGGCCTTCGTCGCATACGTCATCTTCAGCGCCAACCGTCGTCTCTGCGCGATGCTGTTCGTGTTTGCGCTCGCGATTGAGGTGTATGGCACGCGGCTGGGAGGCTGGCGTTACTTCACCATCGAGCCCTGGTTTGGCCTCACGACAACCAATCCGCCGGTGTGGGTGGGAGCGATCTACTGCACGCTCGAGACGCTGGTCCGGGCGCTGTCCAGTCGGCTTCCGTATGCTACTGTCGTGTCAGTGGACAAGGGTCCGGCTGAGGCCAGACCCTACGTCTTACGGTCCGGCTAAAGCCGGACGCTACGTATGAAGCCCCACACATCCGCTGACGAGCCAGCAGAACTGTCGACGATTCGCATCGTCCTGCTTTGGACTTTGGTGTTGGGCTGCGCCGGCACGCTCGTTGAGCTCCTGCTCATCGGACACGACGAATCGCCCGCGCAGTTCGTGCCGCTCGTGCTGCTCAGTGGCGGCATTGTCATCGGCCTCACCGCCCATGTCGCTCCGTCGGTCATCGGCCTCAGAGCCTTGCAGGGGCTGATGGTGGCTTTTCTGGTGAGCGGGCTGATTGGTGTTGGCCTCCACTATCGCGGCAATCAGGAGTTCGAGCTCGAGCGACAGCCAACTGCCGCCGGCTATCCTCTCTTCTCGAAGGTCGTCACTGGCGCGACGCCGTTGCTCGCGCCCGGCTCGATGTCGCTGCTTGGCGCGGTTGGTCTGGCGCTGACGTACCGTCATCCTCTTCTTCGTTCGACCGCGGAAACCCCTTCTTCATGAGGTCTGTTATGTCGCGTTTGTTGAGTCTCCTCGCCATCGCGTTGGTTCTACTCGGGAGCGCCGGCACGGTGAGCGCGCAGGTCGGCAAGGCGGTGACGATCGCCGACGCCAATCTCATTCCCGAAGCCGATCTCGCGATGCTGCCCGGCATGACGCCCGCGATTGCCAAGAATCTGGTGTCGAAGCGGCCGTTTTCGTCGGTCACTGCGCTCGATCAGTTCCTCACGTCGGCCGGCCTGTCGCGCGAGCAGATTACCGCCCTCTACGGTCGGATGTTCGTTCACATCAACCTCAATGCAGGCGCGCGGGAAGAAATCCTGCTGATTCCCGGTGTTGGCAATCGAATGCTGCGCGAATTCCTCGAGTACAGACCGTACGCGGCCCTGTCGGTCTTCCATCGCGAGATCGATAAATATGTCGACGACGCGGAGCTCGCCAGGCTCGAGCAATACGTGTACGTGCCGATCGACCTCAACAAAGCGAGCGATGCCGACATCATGACGATTCCGGGGCTCGGCAACCGCATGCTGCGTGAGTTCAAGGAGTACCGGCCCTACGACGGCATCGAGCGATTCCGGCGCGAGATCGGGAAATACGTGAGCAAAGAGGAAGTGGCGCGGCTCGAGCGGTTCGTCACGATCGGGAAATAGCCATTCAGGAGTGAAACCGTGCTGCTATCGAGTGACACCCGCGCGATCCTTGCGGTCCGACTGATCATCGTGCTCGCGTTGCTGGCGATGCCTGTCGCCACGAACACCCAGTCCGACGCGCTGCCGGGGATGCCTCCGCTGCTCGATCAGCGCGATGTCTACGCCGGCATCCGCCCCGGTCCGCTGCCTGCTGCCGTGAAAGATTTCCCGTCCCTCGTGTACGTGCCGAACAGCGGCGACAACACCGTCGACGTCATCGATCCGAAGACCTTCAAGATCATCGACCACTTTGCTGTCGGCCGCGAGCCGCAGCACGTTACGCCGTCGTACGACCTGAAGAGCCTGTGGGTGCTGAGCGACCTCGGCGACAGCGTCACGCACATCGATCCGTCCACCGGCAAGAAGGGGATGACGATGCACGTGGACGATCCCTACAACATGTATTACACGCCCGACGGCAAGTTCGCGATCGTCGTCGCCGAGCGCTTGAAGCGGCTCGATTTCCGCGACGCGACGACGATGAAGCTGGTGGAGTCGGTGCCGGTCAACTGCCGCGGCGTGGATCACATGGACTTCTCGCCGAACGGGCGCTACCTGATTGCGAGCTGCGAGTTCTCAGGCGAGCTGATCAAGGTAGACGTGGCCGCGCACAAGGTGCTGGGAAAGGTGAAGCTGCCGGGCCGCATGCCGATGCCGCAGGACGTGCGCCTCTCGCCCGATGGCAGCGTGTTCTTCGTCGCCGACATGATGTCCGACGGCGTGTGGGTGCTCGATGGCGACGCATTCACGACGCCGACGCTCGTTCCCACCGGGAAGGGCGCTCACGGTCTGTATCCGAGCCGCGATTCGAAGTGGTTCTACGTGTCGAACCGCGGCGAAGGCACCATCTCGCTGCTCGATCCCAAAACGCGCACGGTGTCGACGACGTGGAAGATCCCAAACGGCGGCAGTCCCGACATGGGCGGAGTGTCGGCCGATGGGAAAGTGCTCTGGCTCTCGGGCCGCTACAACGCCGAGGTCTACGCGCTCGATACGACCGACGGCCATCTGATCGCGCGCATCAAGGTCGGCAAAGGGCCGCACGGCTTGTGCGTCTACCCGCAGCCCGGCCGCTACTCTCTCGGCCACACCGGCAATATGAGATAAAGACCTGTCGGTCCTTGGTGCTTGGTTCTTGGTGCTTGGTCCTCTGAGGACGACGGACCAAGGACCAAGGACGGACC
>Ga0075433_10001587_pt1 | contig 16834 bp, 20 predicted proteins | sample RhiMethybrSRZTD2_FD_75299 | JGI IMG/M metagenome (GOLD analysis project Ga0075433, IMG submission 75299) | Populus rhizosphere microbial communities from Tennessee, USA - Rhizosphere MetaG P. TD hybrid SRZTD2 | ecosystem: Host-associated > Plants > Roots > Rhizosphere > Soil | place: USA... | reverse complement strand
CGGTGGCGTGCGAGCCAGAGTCCGAGCGGCAGCGCCACCATCCAGCAGACCACGGTTGCCGGCACGGTCAGCAGCAGCGTGTTGCGTGCGCGTTCCCACAGGAGCGAGCCCACGGGCGCGCGATGCGCGAGCGACACGCCGAAGTCGCCACGAGCGATCGATTGCATCCACGCGGCGTAGCGCGCGAGCGGCGCCTGGTTCAATCCTGATTGCTGACGCAGTGTCTCGACGGTGGTCGATCCAATCTGCGCGTCCACCCTCAGATCATCGAAGAACTCGCCTGGCGACAGTTCGATCAGCGCGAAGGTCAGCACCGACACCAACAGCAACACGAGCACGCTGTGTCCCAGACGGCTCAGCACGAATCTCATGCCGATACCCTCATGGAACCGGCGTACGCCTCGGCCGGCCGGTCGACGATGCGGCCATCGCGCATCAGCGCGATCTCCGATGTCAATTCCGCCAACAGATCGATGTCGTGAGAGATACAGAGATACGCGAGGCCGTCGGTCGCCTGCAGACCTTGGAGCACACCGATAATCCGCTGCCGCGTCTCCACGTCGAGCCCAGAGAACGCTTCGTCGAGAATCAGTACGCGCGGGTGTGTGGCCAACGCGCGCGCGATCGCTACTCGCTGACGCTCGCCACCGCTCAACTCGCCAGGGCGCGAGGTGAGCGCATCTTGCGGCAGTCCCACCTGATGCAACAACTCGATGGCACGACGCCGGCGTTCCGCAGTCGTGCCGGCACGCTGCACGACCATCGGTTCGACGATCGCCTCGTGCACCGTGAATCGTGGATTGAGCGCCGCAGCCGAGTCTTGGAAGATCAATTGGACCCGATTGCGGTGAAGCTGCCGCGTGCGTCGCTGCGTCGTTACGACGTGGCCTTCGATGCGGATCTCTCCGGCATCGAGCGTGTCGAGTCCGGCGAGGCAGCGCGCCAGCGTCGACTTGCCGCAGCCCGATGGCCCCGTGAGTCCGAGCGTACGACCGCGTTCGAGCCGCAGCGTGACACCGTCGAGCGCCTTTACGACGTGCTGCGTGGAGAACAGGCGCCGCTGCGCGTGGGACTTCTGTGCGCCGCTGATCTCGAGTGACGGCGCGCTGGCGCCGATCGAGGCGAACGAGACGGCCGCAGTCGGGCGCGGTGCGACGCGATGCGGCGAATCGGCCGACACGATGCGGCCATCGCGCATGTCGATCACACGATGCGCGGTCGAAGCCAGTACGTCGGCGCTGTGCGTAATCAAGATGAACGACGTGCCCTGCCGCGCGCTGAGCGTGCGCATCCGATCGAGCACATCGTCGCGAACGGCGGCGTCGAGCGACGCCGTGGGTTCGTCGGCGATGACGACCGCGGGGTTGTTGACGATCGCTTGCGCAATCAGCACGCGCTGCCGCTGGCCGCCACTGAGCTCGTGGGGATAGGAATCGTAGATGCGATCGAGATCGCCGCCGAGTCCCACGTCCGCCATCGTCGCGAGCGCACGATCGCGTGCCGACTGACGATCACAGCGCGCATGCGCGAAGGCGACATCGGCGATCTGCGCACCGACGGTTCGCAGCGGGTTGAGCGCCAGCGCCGATTCCTGAAAGATGATGCCGACGTGTGCACCACGGATCGCAGCGTGTTCTCGTTCGGAGCATGCACGGAGGTCGCGGCCGCGCAGCCGGATGGCTCCCGAGACGTGGGCATCACGCGGCAGGAGTCCAATCAGCGCCAGCGCCAGCGTCGACTTGCCGCACCCAGACGGTCCCGATACGCCCAGAATCTCGCCGGCCCCGAGGGTGAAGCTCACGCCGTCAACGGCGCGTCGGCCGCGCGCGGCGGCATAGCGAACGGTCAGCTCCTCTACCTCACAAATGAACACACGACACCCAAGTGAGATCGTGGGAGCAAGCGCATTGCCAGCGCGCGCATAGGGAAACCCAGGGAGGAAATGAGGAGTTTATCAAAAGCCCTGTTCTACTTCAGATCGCTGCCTGTTCCACCTTGGACGGAGTTCTCAAGAATTCCACCGTGGACAGAGTTCCCAAGAAACTCCGTCACAATCACGCCCGGGCGACGCGCCGAAGAAATAGTGACCTTGATGAAGCGGTGAGCAGTATGGATTGGCGGCCCCGGTGGCTAGAATCGGGCGGAGACCTGAGATGCCCGGCGCGCGTCCGAGGAATTACGAGGAAATTCACCAAATGCGCATGATTGCGAAGGGCGGTTCGATCGTGAACGGCGAGCATCGATGATGGGCAAGGGGAGACTCGAGGCATTCAGCGATGGCGTCATCGCCATCATCATCACCATCATGGTGCTGGAACTGCGCGCCCCGGATGGCACCGATGTCGCGTCGCTCGCTCGCGTGATGCCGGTGCTTGGCAGCTACGTCCTCAGTTTCGTGCACGTCGGCATCTACTGGAACAACCATCACCACCTGCTGCATACGGTGAAGCATGTGAGTGGGGCCATTCTCTGGGCCAACCTGCACCTGTTGTTTTGGCTGTCGCTGGTGCCCTTCGTCACCGGCTGGATGGGCGAGCACCACTTTGCGGAGGGGCCGGTTGCCGTCTACGGCGTCATCATGCTGATGGACGGCTGCGCGTACTACATTCTCACCCACGCGATCATTCGTCGCCACGGACGTGAGTCGACGCTCGGGCTCGCCGTGGGCGCCGATGAGAAAGGTGTGATCTCGCTGGTGATATACGTGCTGGCGATCGGCGTCGCGTTCGTGAACCGGTGGGTGTCGCTCGGACTCTACGTGGCGGTGCTCGTCATGTGGCTGATCCCGGATCGGCGCATCGAGCGTGCGATGGCCGAGCGGACGTAGGAAGGCCCTGCGTCAATCTCGGTCGCGCGAACAGCGGAACTCGTGCATCCACTCGTCGCTCATGACGAGCGTCGACGATCGCCGCTGCCACCACTCGAGGAGTCGGCTGGTCGTCGCCGCGGTGAGGCGGACGAGGGCAGGAGAGAGCCAGCTGTGAGAGCCGACGCGACCATCGAGAGTTTCTACGCGCACGGTCATCGGAGTGTATCCAACGCTCTCACGATCCAAGCGGTGTGCCAGCAACTGCCCGACGATGCCCGCGCGTGCCGAGCCGACGATCCTCAGATTTTCGATCGTTGCACACTGTTTTCACTCGAGATGCATTTTGTGGCTGGCTGTGCGGTGACGAAAAACCAACGCGAGTCAGACGTCGCATTGGCTATTCCGATCCATCTGCTTTGCTCACATCCAGGTAGCGCTCGCCATCATCTATCGAGACACGCAGCTGCCACGGATTGCAGCACACCTCACAGTCCTGGATGAGCGTCCCTCTCACGTCTGGCTCCAGGTAGACTTCGACGTCTTCGCCGCAGTACGGGCAAGTGACGACAAAGAGCGACTCCATCGGTATATGATGCGCCGACCGGCAACCTATGCCCTCGTCGGAACGCGACCTCGCTCAAGAGACCATCGCGCCCGATGAGCGCGCTGTCACGGCTGAGTTCGTCGACTTCCTGAAGGCCGCGAGCCTGCGGCGTAATCCTACTGGTCCGATTCGGCGTTTCAACCAAGGCCGCCACTCCGGCTGTGTCGACGCCGAGTTCATTGTCGCGGAAGGGCTCGACCCTCACCTCCGAGTCGGCGTGTTCGCGCAGCCGCGACGCTATCGCGCGTGGATCCGGTTCGCTAGCGCGACGTCGTCCTCCGATCGCGAGAGGGACGTGCGTGGCATGTCGATCGCGGTGCACGACGTTGGCGGTGAGACTCTCACGCCCGGTTCAGTGCGGCAGGACTTCGTCCTCAACAGTCATCCTGTGATGATGGCTCCGAACACGCGCGAGTTTCTCGATTTGCTCCGCGCCGCCGAAGCGGGCGGCGCACGACGGGCGTGGTATTTCCTCACCCACCCGACCGCGGCTCGCGTCGCGTTGGCGTCTCGTCAGCACCACACGAGTCATCTCGAGATTCCGTACTGGAGCACGACGCCGTATCTTTTCGGCAAGGGTCGCGCCGTCAAGTACATCGTCCGCCCGACGTCGACGCGCCGCACGCCGCTCCCGAATCCGCTGACCGACACCTATCTTCACGATCGGCTTCGCGACCATCTGCGCGAATCGGATGCGGGCTTCGATCTGCTGATTCAGCTTCAGACCGACAGCCGGCGGACGCCGATCGAAGACGCGACGGTGGAGTGGCGTGAGGCGGAGTCGCCATACATGCGGGTCGCGCGGATCGAGATTCCGAAGCAGGACATCGATGCGGCCGGGCGCGACGCCGCGTGCGAGCAGATCTCTTTCAACCCCTGGCACTCGCTGCCCGATCATCGTCCGCTCGGCAGCCTGAACCGCGCGCGCCGCGACATCTACGATGCGATGGCGCAGCTCCGCGCCAGCCGCGTCGCCCGTGCGTAGCCGCTGGCCGCAGCGGGTGCCGTGCTCAACGCCCTAGTCAACACCGAGTCGCAGTGTATGCCGCGTACCGCTCCTGTCTCATCTGATGATGCCGCGCTGGATTTCATCCGTCTGCTCTGGAAGGTGGACCACGAGCTGCACAGCGTCTCGAAGCGCATGATCGGTCGCTACGGACTGACGGCGCCACAGCGCCTGGCGCTGCGCTTCATCGGCCGCGAGCCGGGGCTCACGCTCGGTGCGCTCGCCGCGCTGCTGCATCTCGATCCCGGCACCGTGACCGGTATCGTCCAAAGACTCGAGAGCGGCGGCCTCGTCGCGCGCGCGCGCGCCGAAGGCGATACCCGGCGCATGCATCTGGCATTGACCAGCAAGGGTCAGACGCTGAACCGCCGGCGCAAAGGCACCGTGGAGGCCGCCGTGAGGCGGACCCTGCGCGCGGTGTCGCACTCGGACTCCGCCGCCGCGGCACGGGTCCTGCGGCAGCTGGCGGCGGATCTCAGTGACGAATGAGCTTAGCGATCGGTCTGTTCTTCGCTGCGACTGATCCGGTCCATTCGAAACAGAACGATGAACACGACGACGAAAGCGATGGTGCTGAGCGCGGCGATGGTTTCGAACATTGGCCTCGTACGTAGTGTCCGGCTTTAGCCGGACGATAGTTGGAACTGCAACTATTATACCCCGAGGCCGCCTCCTCTACTTCATCTTGGTCTTGTGCGCATCGAAGAAGTCGAAGATCCGATTGACGATCTCCGGCTGCGCCCAGGCGTCGGTGTGTGCACCTCCGGGTACCGGCAGCCAGGTGGCATCGACGCCCTTGGCCTTCGCATGTTCGACCATGCTCTCGCTGGCACTGAACACCATCGTCGTGTCGGCATCGCCGTGAATCACGAGCACCGGCACTGTGCGCAGCGTGTCGTACGGGAACGCCTCGTCCTCGAGCGGGGCGGCGCTTGGTGCGATGGCCGTCCATCGATCGGGATACTTCGTCGCGTACGTCCACACTGCGCTTCCACCCGATGAATTGCCCATCAAGTAGATGCGGTTCGGATCGACGTTGTATTCCTTGGCCACGAGATCGCCGACATACAACACGTCCATCTCGGCGCGCTGAAAATCTTCCGGCGTCGGCGGTGCGGCAGCCGCGCCGCGACCGCCACCACCGCCGCCGCCGCGCCGGCCGCCGCCCGCGTTCTGCACTTGCACCATCTTGTACGGCACGTTCCATCCGCCGACGCCGGTGGCGTTGGCGTGGTAACCAGTGACCGCAGCCACGATGTAGCCGCGCGCTTCGGCGGTCTTGGCGAGCGTCGGGTTGGTCATCGGCCGCTGGAAGGGCGCCGTCGCCGGCTGATTGGCGCCGTGCGTGACGACCACGAGCGGGAAGCGGCTTGTGGGCGTCCACTTGGTCGGCACGTAGAGGTGATAGGCGATGGTCTCGCCAGTGCCGGGGAACGAATAGCCGCGATCCTGCTCGCCCGTCGCGCGGTACTGCGGGCTTTTGGGATCGGGCTGCGGGGTTTGCGCGAGCCCGCGACCGGAAGACACGAGGAGGCATGACAGCGAGAGAACGACGCATGAAAGATGCTTCATGGAGAGAGACAATACCCCAGGAGGAGACACCTGTGGAGCATGTGATTTCCGATCTCGTCGGCCGCTTCGAGCGCGGGCGGCTCACGCGCCGTGAGTTGGTGAAGGCATTGGCCGCCGTCGCCGCCGCGGGTGCAAGCACGCCGGTGGCCGGTGCGTCGCTGAAGGCGGGCAGCATCAATCACACGTCGGTGCTCGTCAGCGACATAAAGCGGTCGATCGACTTCTACAACCGCGTCTTCGGGCTGTCGGTGATGAACGAAGACAAGCCGAACAAGATCTCGCGTCTCGGGATCGGCGGCAAGATTCTCGTGTCGCTTCGCGTCGAGCCGCCACCGGGGCTCGTCGATCATTTCGCGATCGGCGTCGAGAACTTCAATCGCGATGCCGTGACCGCCAGTCTCAAAGAGATGGGACTCACGCCGCGCGAGAATCTCGAGTTCGGTTTTCACGTGAAGGATCCCGACGGGGCGAACGTGCAGATCACGGGGATCTGAAGACCAGCGGTTCGGCTGCAACCCGTATTCTGCGTTTGACAATCCGGCGAAGGCCCGACCGTTGCGGGACCTGCGTCCGGTGAATGCCTGGTCGCGCTCAGCCGAACCCCTGAGGGACGCTGCCGACGAGCCGCAAGCTCATTCGCGCCCGGATCCAACGAGGTCTACGATCGAGTCGTTCCCCACTGGAGGGCTGACATGTTCGGGATACTCGGCTGGATGTTATTCGGGCTCATCATCGGCGCCCTTGCGAAGCTGTTGATGCCCGGCCGCGACCCCGGCGGCATCATCGTCACTATGATCCTCGGCATCCTCGGTGCCGTGGTCGGCGGCTTCGTGGGCCGCGCGGTCGGCTGGTATCAGCCCGGTGAACCGGCGGGATTCTTCATGGCGACGCTCGGAGCGATCGTGCTGTTGTTCATCTATCGGCTGGCCTTCGCGAGGACCAGGACTCCGATTTAGAGAAGCGCGTCGCTGAAGAGCGTTCCCTTGTTATGCTCTGACGGTGCGGCTGCACGCCACGTCGTCAGCATCGCGAACGCTCTTCTCGGGTCTCTCGTGTGTCGCCATCGGCATCGTGCTTGGCGGAGCGGCGGACGCGCAGTGGCTGAACTATCCAGCCACCGGCACGCCGCGTCTTCCTGACGGAAAGCCCAATCTCACCGCGTCGCCGCCGCGAACTGCCGATGGCAAACCCGATCTCTCCGGCATCTGGGAGGTCGTGGGTGATCTCGTGATGCCGACCGACGGCCGCATCCGATCCAAGTACGTCTACAACATCGCCTCCGATCTTCCCGACGGCGCTCCGTTTCAGCCGTGGGCGAAGGCGCTGCATGACGCGCGCACCCGCAGCCTGGGAGTGGGCGCGCCGAGCGAAAGCTGTCTTCCGCACGGCATTCCCGATGCGATGCTGACGCGTCAGCTGCCGTTCAAGATCGTGCAGAACCCCGGCACGACCATCGTGCTGTTCGAAGAGTTCAACAACTGGCGGCAGATCTTCACCGACGGCCGCGCGCTGCCGGTCGATCCGCAGCCGGCATGGCTCGGATACTCGATCGGCCGCTGGGACGGCGACACGTTCGTCGTCGAGACCGCAGGCTTCAACGATCGATCGTGGCTCGACGCCGGCGGTACACCGCACACCGATGCCCTGCGCACCACCGAGCGTTTCCGTCGCGTCGACTTCGGCCACATGGAGGCGCAGTTCACGTTCGACGATCCGAAGGCGTTCACCAAGCCCTGGTCCGCATCGGTCAAGTTCAACCTGCTACCCGATACCGAGCTCCTCGAGCACGTCTGCGATAACAACAAATGGGCGCCTGATGCCAGCCGCGCTCCAGGACGTCAGCCTCGCGCCGGCAAGAAGTAGAACCCGAGCACCAGAATGGCGTAGACGGCGAGCAGCTGCACGCCTTCCATCCAATGCGTCTCTCCGTCGTGCGCGATCATCGCGATGGTGAGCACCGCCAGTCCGACTGACACCACTTCGAACACGGTGAAGAGCAGATCCATCGGTGCCGGTGCGATCGCGTAGCTCAGAAACACCAGCACCGGCGCGACGAACAGTGCGATCTGCGTCGACGAACCGAGGGCGATGCTCAATGCCGCATCCATCTGATTGCGCCACGCCATGAGCACGGCGGAGTAGTGCTCCGCCGCATTGCCGACGATGGCGACGATGACCACGCCGACGAAGAGATTGGACATGCCGAGTGCATGCGCGGTCGGCGTGAGGGCATCGACGAGGAGCTCGCTCATCCACGCCACACCCGCAGTGGCGCCGACCAGTGTGGCGATCGCCGGCCACGCGCTCCCTTCCGGCGGTGGTTCGTCACCGGTGCTGGCGTATTCGCCGCGATGCGTTTTCAACGTGAACACCAGGCTGGCGCAGTACGTGAGCAGCAGCACGACGGCGATTTCGGTGTCGAGCTTGAGATCCGTCGTGTTGCCGCTGGCGCGCGACAGCATGTGAAAGACGTCGGGCACGGTGAGCCCGATGGCGCTGAGCAGCAGCATCGTCGCGCCCATGCCGGCGGCCGTTCGGTTGAAGTGCTGCACGCGATGGCGCACGCCGCCGACGACCGCGCACAGTCCGAACACCAGAAGAACGTTGCCGATGATCGATCCCGTGAGCGACGCCTTCACCAGATCGGTGAGGCCGCGTCGCAGGGCGACGGCGCCGATGATCAGCTCGGCGGCGTTGCCAAAGGTCGCGTTGAGGAGTCCGCCGATTCCCCCACCGAGACGCCGTGCGAGATCGTCAGTGGCGCGGCCGATGTACGCGGCGAGCGGCAGGATGGCGAGCACCGACACGACGAAGATCGCGACATGGCGTTCGGGCGCCGCGTATCGCAGCGTCACGGCGGCGGGAGCGACGCTGAGCAGCAGCACGGTCCAGTGTCGGCGAAGCCAACCGAGCATCGGGTGTCGATCCTATCAACAGGATGCGGCAGGGTCTTACCGACAATCCCGACAACGCCCGTGCTATGAGTACGACGATGCCCCGACGATCGATTCACTACGCGTGGGTGGTGGCGGCGGTGACGTTCGTGATCCTGCTGGTCACGGCCGGCGTGCGCGCCACGCCTGGCGTGCTCATGGTGTCGCTCGAGGGCGAGTTCGGCTGGAGCCGCGCCGCGATTTCGTCCGCGGTCGCGATCAACATCGCGCTGTTCGGATTGATCGGCCCGTTTGCTGCGTCGGTCATGGATCGCTGGGGCGTGCGGCGCGTACTGCTCGGCGCCGTTGCGCTCTTGGCGATATCGGTGGCGCTGACGACGCAGATGCGATCGCTGTGGCAGCTCACGCTGTTATGGGGCGTGCTCGTCGGCACCGGTACCGGCGTCACCTCGATGGTGCTCGCCGCGATCATCGCCAACCGCTGGTTCGATGCGCGGCGTGGCCTCGTGCTCGGCGTGCTGTCAGCGGCCAATGCGACCGGACAGTTGATCTTTCTACCGGTGCTGGCCTCGATGGTCGCCGCTCGCGGATGGCGATCGGCGGCATTGGTCGTCGCTGGTGGGGCAGTCGCCGTGTTCGCGATCGTCCTGGCGTTCATGCGCAATCGACCTGAAGACCTTGGTCTGCTGCCGTATGGGCGCGACCCGAGCGCGCACGTATCGCAAACGCCGGCATTGGCGCCGCTGTCGGCGTTGGCGATGGCCGCCCGCACGCGCGCGTTCTGGCTGTTGGCCGGCACCTTCTTCGTCTGCGGCGCGAGCACCAACGGTCTCATCGGCACACATCTGATCGCCGCGTGCCACGACTACGGCATTCACGAAGTGCAGTCGGCGCAGCTACTGGCGATGATGGGTGTGTTCGACATTCTCGGCACGACGATCTCGGGTTGGCTGACCGATCGTTATTCGAGTCGCTACTTGTTGTGTGGCTATTACACGCTGCGCGGACTGTCGCTGCTGTTTCTGCCGCTCACGCTGCGCAGCGGCGCGAGCAGCCTGGTGATCTTCGCGGTGTTCTATGGCCTCGATTGGATCGCCACGGTGCCGCCCACTGTGCGGCTTGCGAGCGAAGCCTTCGGCCGCGAGAACACCGGCGTGATCTACGGATGGATCAGCGCGAGCCATCAGCTCGGTGCGTCGGCGGCGGCCTTTGGCGCCGGCGCCATTCGAACGCTGCTCGGCGACTACCAGATGGCGTTCTGGTTCGCGGGGATTCTTTGCGTCTGTGCCGGCATGTCCTTCGTCACGCTAGGCCGATCGCTGCGCCCGCGCCCCACCCCGATTGCCACACTCGCTGCCAGCTGAGTATTGAAGCCGGTCGTCGAGCTCAGCGCGAGACGACGCGTCAGCTATATTCGCGGCGTTTTCGTCGCGGAATTCCTCTTGCAGAGAACCGAGGGAGCGCAGCATCTGCGCACGGTTGAGTGGAGGCGGCTATGAAGAAGTTGAGTCTGCGCGTCCCCATGTTCGCGTTCATCGTCGCCACGAGAGCCGCCATGGCCTTCGGTGCCGGTCTGCTGCTCTCCGACAAGATTCCGCCTGATCGTCGTCGCGCGATCGGACTGTCGCTGATTGCGCTCGGCGCCGCGACCACTATTCCGGCGATCAAGGCGATTCGGGGCAACCTCTCACGCGAGGCGTCGATCAAGCCGCTGTCGGCGGTGGTCTGAAAACCGGGGATGTCGTTGCACAAAGAGTGTGCAACGCCCACGCTCCCGCGGACGCGATCGAGCCGATCGCAGTTAGAGTGAGCGCGCTGTATGCCTGAGAGCTTCTGTCCGCGCTGCCCGAACGTGGGTCGCTTTCTCGTCGAAACGAGCAAGGGCACGGCCGTAGACTATTTCCGATGCGATCGATGCGGACACGTCTGGAGTCGCGACAAGCACAATCCCAACGCGCCTCCGAGGGACGTCACCATTCGCCCACAGCGCAGCAAGTAGCGTCACGCCTGCGATTGATGCGGACACAGACGATGAGACGTGCGGCAGCGGCGGTGATCGCGCTACTGCCGGTGGTGGTGACCGGGCAGCAGCCCGTTGCGCCGCCGATGGAATCGACGGTCGTGGCGTCAGGGCAGGGTGTGGTGTATGCGGTGCCCGACCGGGCGTGGATCACCATTGGCGCTGAATCGCGCGCGTCGAGTCCCCGTGAAGCGCAGCGCGTGAACGCCGAGGCGATGCGGCCGGTGCAGGACAAGCTCAAGGCTGCTGGCGTGCCTGCCGACGCGATCCGCACCGTTGCCTACGACGTGCAGTACGAGTGGGACTTCGTGAACGGCAAACGCGTGGGGCGCGGCTACGTGGCGCGGAACACGATCGAGGTCCGCATCGATGCGATTGAGCGCGTCGGCGAGTATCTCGAGATCGCCGTGGGCTCGGGAGCGACATCGCTCGGCGGGATGCGATTCGATATCAAGGATCAGGCCAAGCTCGAACGGGAAGCGTTGCGGCTGGCCGTGGCCGACGCCCGCTCGAAGGCGGAATCGGCTGCCGCTGGTGCGGGGCGTGCGATCGATCGCATTCTGCGGATCGAGGAGCAGGGCATCATCACGCCGCCGATGCCGATCCCGATGGCGCGGCAGAATCTTCAAGTCGCGGCCGCCGACGCTGCACCGCCGATTGCGACTGGCCAGACCGAGATCCGCGCCCGTGCCACCGTCACCGCGATCTTGAAGTAGAGGCGGGTCTTTAGACCCGCCGATTGTCGTAGTGTCCGGCTTTAGCCGGACGGCGACTCAATCGCCGCATGCGCGATCGCAAGGAGTGCGGTACACGCGGTATCGACACGCAGCGTTCGTGGTCCGAGCCCGACACGTGTAAAGCCGTGCGCTTCGAGCAATCGAAGCTCGAACGCGTTCCATCCACCCTCGGGGCCCACCGCCAAGAGCAGACGCTCGCATCGATTGGACGCGATTGCGTCGGGCAGTGACATCGTGCCGCGTGGGTCGGCCACCAGGCGCAGGCCCGCCGGGAACAACGCGTCGAGATGATCCTCGACGAGGATCTTGAACTGCCTGTGCATCGAAACGAGCGGCAGTCGCGTATCGCGCGCTTGTTGAAGACCCTCGATCAACAGCGGGCGATACGACGCCTCTTCGATCAGGTGCGTGTCGAAGTAGTGGCGCTCGACGCGCTCGGCGTTCGTCAGCATGATCTGCCCGACTCCAAGCGCGGCCAGCTGCGCCCACAGACGACGCATCACTTTGGGCCGCGGTAGCGCGAGCAACAGATCGATGCGCGGCTTGGACGGGATGGCCGCATCGAATGTGCAGCGCAGCATCACGCGACCGGCGTCGATCGTTTCCACTCTGGCGGTGCCGAACGGTCCGTCCAGCAGACCGACGCGAACCGTCTGTCCGGGCGTCACGCTCAGCACGTTGAGGAGATGACCGGCGCGCCCATCGGCGAGCGTGAAGCGATCGACATCAAGACGATCGCGCTCGTCAAGGAGAATGAGATTCACGTCGACGATCTAGCATAGTCGTAGAAACCGATGCGGACGGCTCTCATCGTCGGCGCTGGTATTGGCGGTCTCTCGGCGGGCCTCGCGTTGCGGCAAGCGGGATGGAACATCCGCATCTTCGAGCGCGCTTCGTCGCCGCGTGAGCTCGGGTTTGGTCTCAGCGTCGCGCCCAACGCGATTGCGGCGCTGCGCGAGCTTGGCGTGGCCGATGTGGTTCTCGCGCGCGGCTTCGCGCCGACGCGCGGGGAAGTGCGGCGCATGGACGGCACCGTCCTCAAGCGCGCGGAGTTTCCGCCGCCCGAGGCGCTCGGCGGCCCGATGGTGATCGCCCTTCGCCAGGCACTGCATGGCGCGCTGCTCGATGCGGTGGGTGTGGATTCGATCACCCTCGCCAGCGAGGCGACCGGCTTCGTGCTCGATGGCGCTCGCGTCGGGTTGCGGCTTGGCGACGGCACGTGCGTCGACGGCGATCTGCTCGTCGGTGCTGACGGCACCGGCTCGGTGATCCGCAAGGCGCTGCATCCATCGGAGCCGCCGCCGCGAGACAGTGGCCTCGTCGCGGTGCGCGGTGCGGTGCATGGAGCCGTGCATCACCTCGGCGACAACTCCGCCGTCTACTACCTCGGTCCTGGCGTCGAGTCGGCGATCGTGCGCGCCAGCGAGACCGGCATCTACTGGTTTCTCTCGCTCGCGCGTGCCCTCGTGCCATCAGCCATGCGCGATCCCGCCGCCATCGTCGTGCACATGTCGCCGCAGATGGACGAAACGTTCCGCGCCGTCACGTCTGCCACCGACGAACTGCGCGTCGACGATCTCGTCGATCGCGATCCGATTCCGTTCTGGGGCAGGGGAGTGGTCACGCTTCTCGGCGACGCGGCGCATCCCGTGCTGCCGCATACCGGCCAAGGCGCGGCGCAAGCGATCGTCGATGCGGTGGCGCTGGGGAAGGCGCTCGGTGGTGCATCGTCCGTCGAGCGCGCACTGCGCGCGTACGAAGACGATCGACGTAAGAAGACGGCGGCGCTCCTGGCGCAAGGTCGACGCACCGCGCGCATCATGCGGACGATGAACCCCGTGGTGAACCGGCTCCGTGAAGTGGCCATCCGTCTCGCGCCCGTGAAGACGATCGTGAAGGTCATCGTGACGATCAACAGGCGGGCAGGCACCGACATCACGCGTTAGGCGCGGCCCGAACTCGAGTGCGGGCAGGTGATCCCGGGCGACGGGACGCTTCTTCGATCTCGACAACCCGCCGATGTCGAGACTGCGCGGACCATCGCGGCGAATGGCTCTACGGCAACCCGGGATCTCGTCGTGGACGAACGGGTTTCGATATCTCGTCGGATCCTTCCGAGTCAGTGTTCGAAATCAGACAGAAAGGCCCACCTCATATATCTATGCTCAGCCCGGAGCATTTCCCTGGCGAAGGCACAGGGGCGTCGGCCACACCGTGGCAGGACGATGTGAGTAGCGCGCGATTCAAATTCGGATGGAGAAGATCATGACTCGAGCGACAACGTTTCACCGGCTGCTCGACGCAGCATCTCGGGGAATCCGCATTGGCCTCATCTGCGTCGTTCTTGCCGTGAGTACGGTGGGAACCGCGTGGGCACAGGGTCAAGGTAATGGTCCGCAGCCACGTGTCGGCCCATCGTTCACAATCCCGCCATTAGGGGCTGGTGGTGCCCCAACAGGCAGTCCTCTAATGACGCCAGACCCGTCCGGAACGCAGTACGCGATCACATCGGTGACGGTCTCTAACGCAAGCGGGGGACTCCAAGGAGGCCCGGCGGAGCCCGTGACACTTACGCTCATTGCGGTCGCGTTCTCGACCGCCGAGAACAATACGTGCCGGCTTCTCCACCTGGGATTTGTGGAGACGGCGCCGGGCCCGACGGTGACGGTTTCGCCGCAAGACACAGTACACCTCACGTTTCCACAACCGTACATCACTGCGCCGGTAATCGGACCATTAGTGTGTCTTGGCGCCACGTCGATAACGACAGGGGCGGCACGCGGCATAACATGGAGTGCAGTTGGATACAAGATTCTTCCATGATATCGGCTACCGGGCCGGTGACGCAGATGGTACAGGTCAGGCGCGGCGCATCAGCAAAGTATGCGGGGTCAAGGGTGAGCAACGTCGAGAGCATGCGGACGTGGGCGCGCGACATGGGCCGGCACACACGGCAGGGGTGGGCAGTGAGCGATTACGCAGCATTCAGCGGGACCAGGTTCGGCAAGATGTCCCTGGCATCAAGGGTCACGAACACATCGCAATGCTTGTTGAAGGTGTTGGAGCCGGCGACCCGACTTGAACGGGTGACCTGCTGATTACGAAATGATGGCGAGCCATAATGAGCGGACACCGATGGATGCGATGGGACGATTCTTCTAGGGATTTCGTCCATGAGCGTCCATGCGATGTCGCCCATGTCCATCGGTCAGGGGGTCAGATTGGGGGTCACGCGCAATGGCCGGCGGCACGTACCTGTTCATCGACGGAAACTACCTCGAGCAGCGCTACGCCGAACAGATGCGAGCCTTCTTCGGCAATGAGGGGGACCTCGACTACGCTTCCGTCCGCAATCAGGCCTCTGGCGACGTGCAGAGAGCGTTCTACTACAACAGCATCGACTACGGAACGCGGGCCCATGAGACAGCAGATAGAGCGCGTGAGCGCATCCAGGCAGCGGAGCAGCGCTTCGATCGGATAGAGGCCGTTCGCGATCTACATGTGAGGCCTGGCGCCGTCACAACGGGAGCTCGAAAACGCAAGGGCCAGAAGAAGGTCGATATTCTTCTCGCCGTCGACATGCTCACACACGCGCACAGCCGGAACATGGCGCAGGTCGCCTTGATCGCTGGAGATCTCGACTTTGCTCCGCTGGTGGCGGCAGTTGTGCGGCTCGGAGTACGGGTCACCGTTCTTTACGACGTCAAAAGCGTCTCCAGTGAATTGCTCGAAGAGGCTGACTCCGCGGTGAGAATGCGGCTGCAGACCTATTACGGCTGGTCCAGTCTGGCATTCCGGGCATCGAACCAGCTGCCGGACGAGTCGACAAATAAGGGTGACGACTTCAAGCTTTCACAACGGGAACGGATCGAGTTCGGCAACGGTTCGCTTGGACCGTTGCCTCTCACTCTGTTTTCGGCTCCCACAGGGGGACCTGCTCCTCAGTTCTTCGTGTCGATTCGGGATGAACTGCGACGAGAGAACACGGTGATCAGTGACCTGTCATTTGACCGACTCTTGAAGTACGTCAGCCTGAGTATCACGACATTGTGTGGGACCGCACCGCGATCGCAAGCGCTGCGGCGGCCGGCATTTTACTCCAAGGCGCGTAGCCGGCCGCGGGCCCGCATGCCGGGGCGACGCTTTCAGCGAATCACACGGTATTCATCGAGAAACGCGCGGCATTTGCAGGGTTTGTCACCGAGTCGGATTGTAGGGTCTCCAAAAATTTCGACGACTCTTTCGCGCTCGGCGGGAGTCAGACCGTAGCCTGTTCCGGCTATGTGCTGAGATGAACTGTGTTTCAGTCTTGCGGGGAGTCCCAACTTGGCCAGGTTGCCGCTCTCGTACCGAAACCCCATGAAGCACAGCATCTCCACTTGACCGATCAAGTCCTGTACTTTGGCGAGAAGAGAGCGCTCGATCTCTTCATGAGTCAGATGAATAGTTTCCGCCGCCGCCCTCGTCCACTCGATCCATTCTCCACTGATACCGACGGCGGTATATCCAGGCGCGCCGCGATCACCCCGGAGCGGCGCTTGCGGGGGTGCGTTGAGTGCGCCGTGAATGTGAATGACGTTCACCGCCCGTAGTGCCTTCGACAAGTCAGGATCACCGGCGTAGCGTTCACGGATCCGCGCAGCCATTTGCTGCTCGATGATCGAATCGAAGTTGAAGGTGACGAAGCTGAGGTTCGAGGCGACCATTTCCGCGAAATCCTTGGCGTTCGAAACGCCTGCGGCAACGCAGTCGGCAAGATGGCGCAACCAGTCATCGTCCTTTGGCTTCGTCTCGCGCTCGCGTTCCCTGAGTCTGACCAACTCCACACCCATCAGCGCGGCAAGCGTCAGTTTCCCGAATTGAACCAGATGAGGAGAGTGCCAACGTTGCTCGATGAACTCGTCGATCGACGGCCCCCCATGCGCAGCGAGATTCTTGATGGCGCCACTGAGTTCGACATCGATTCGTTCGTAGCAACAACTGAGCAGCAACTGATAGATGTCGGATGCGGATCCAAGGCCGATCGCCTTTTCGTACAAGTCGTTCGCCGTGCCGACGCCATACGACTTCGAGGCCCCAGCGCCGACGACGAACACCGTTCTCTTCGTCACCATTCAGTGTGTCTCCTCGACCATCGGCCGCCCTCACTGTGCTTTGGCATCAGGAGCCTTGGGCGGTTCGACGGGGCGTTC
>Ga0075433_10001586_pt1 | contig 16840 bp, 14 predicted proteins | sample RhiMethybrSRZTD2_FD_75299 | JGI IMG/M metagenome (GOLD analysis project Ga0075433, IMG submission 75299) | Populus rhizosphere microbial communities from Tennessee, USA - Rhizosphere MetaG P. TD hybrid SRZTD2 | ecosystem: Host-associated > Plants > Roots > Rhizosphere > Soil | place: USA... | reverse complement strand
CGGCCTCGAGCTCATCCACGTCCGCCACGAGGCAGCCGCCGTGCATATGGCTGACGCGTGGGGACGCCTTACCGGCGAGCCCGGAATCGCGCTTGTCACGGGCGGTCCCGGCCATGCCAATGCCATGGGCGCCCTCTACACCGCGCTCGCGGCCGAATCGCCGCTCGTGCTGTTCTCGGGGCACGCGCCGCTCACCGAGCTCGGCAAGGGCGCGTTCCAGGAAATGGCCCAGGCGGCGATGGCCGCGCCGGTGACCAAGGCCTCGTGGACGGCGCAATCGGCTGAAACGCTCGCGGCCGATGTGGTGAAGGCTTGGCGCGAGGCGAAGTCGGGTACGCCGGGTCCGGTGCATCTCAGCATCCCGAACGATGTCCTGGACGCGGCGGTCGATACGCGCATACCGACACCTGCGCAATTCGCCGTTCCCAAGGAAAAAGCCGAAGAGGTCGATACGTTGGGCGCGGCGCAGCGGCCCCTCGTCATCGCGGGCCCGGCCATGATGCGAAAAGGCACGCGCGAGCTCGAGGAAACGACCGGAATTCCGGTCATCGGCATGGAGAGCCCGCGCGGCGCGAACGATCCTAGCCTCGGACGGCTCGGCGGAATTCTCGCGCGCGCCGATCTGGTGCTGCTCCTCGGCAAGCGCGTCGATTTCACGCTGAAGTTCGGCCAGGCCTTCGCGCAGGGAGCGCGTGTGGTTCAAGCCCAGTCGGTGCGGGGAATTCAATTCAAGAACAACGAGTGGCTCGACGAGGTCCGCGCGGCGCTGCGCTACCGGCCGCCGGAATGGCGCGCTGTTCAGTCGAAGGCCGAAGGGCCGATCCACCCGGTGACGCTGTGCCGGGCAGTTCAGCCGCTGCTCGACAAGCCTGGCGCGGTTCTCGTGTCGGACGGCGGGGAGTTCGGACAGTGGGCGCAGGCTTGCCTCAGCGCGCCGCGCCGGCTGATCAACGGGCCGGCGGGCTCGATCGGCTCGGCTCTGCCATTTGCGGCGGCGGCGAAGCTCGCCCATCCCGACTCGCCGGTGGTCGCGATGCTGGGCGACGGCACGCTCGGCTTTCATCTCTCCGAGATCGACACCGCAGTGCGCCACGGGCTCGGCTACGTCGCGGTGATCGGCAACGATGCGACCTGGAATGCCGAGTACCAGATCCAGCTTCGTGCGTACGGAAGCGCGCGCGCCAAGGGCTGCGAGCTCCTGCCGACACGCTATGGCGCCGTGGCCCGGGCGTTGGGTGCGCACGGCGAAGACGTCGAACGGCCTGGTGAGCTGCAGGCCGCGCTGCAGCGCGCAGTCGCTTCAGGCAAGCCCGCGTGCGTAAACGTGATGATCGAGCGGCTGGCGGCGCCGAAATACTAGTTACTGCCGGATGCCCAGCACAGTGACCAGCCGGTTGTAGAGCTCGAACTGCGCGCGCACGAATTGCTCGGTCTCGGCGGGAGAGCGGATCGCGGCGATGCCGCCGAGGCGCGCGTTGCCCTGCTGCCAGTCGGGGTCGCGCGCGAGGCGCTGGAAGACGTCGGCCCAGCGCTCGACGATCTCGCGCGGCAGGCCGGGCGGGCCCATGAGCGCGGTCCAGCCGACGATGGCGTTCATTCCGGGAACGCCGGCTTCGGCGGCGCTCGGTACGTCGGGGATCTCGGGCAGGCGCGCCGGCGTGACGAAAAGGCCGCGCAGCGCCCCGGCTCTCACCTGCGGGATCACCGTGGGGGCGTTGTTGCACGCGAAGTGGACCTGGCCCGCGAGCACTGCCGTGGTGACCTCGCCGCCGCCCTTGAAATGGATCCCGACGGCGTGGTCCTTGGTGAGACCCGCGAGCGTCATGAAGTATTGCACCGCCATGTTCTGGCTGGTGCCGACGCCGGCGGTCGCGAAGTTGAGCTTGCCCGGATTCGCGCGAATGGTGTTCACCAGGTCGGCTGCACCGCGGATCGGCGAGTCGCCGCGCACGAAGCAGATGTAGGGATTGAGCTCGATCAGCGAGAGCATCGTGAACTCGTTCCACCTGTACTGCAGCTTCGACTCGAGCGCGGGGAGGATGGCGTGCGTGGCGATGCGCGCGACGAGCAGCGTGTAGCCGTCGGGCGCCGCGTGCTTCACCCACATGGTGCCGATCGCGCCCGAGGCGCCGGCGCGGTTGACCGGAACGATCGGCTGGTTGTTGAGGTACTTCGAAGCGTGGATGGCGACGTTGCGCCCCGAAAGGTCCGAGTCGCCCCCGGCCGAGAACGGGATGATGAGGGTGATCGGCTTCGACGGATAACCCTGCGCGGCGGCCGCGGCGCTCGCCAGGATGAGCAAAGCTGAGACGAGTGCTTTCACGCTATTCTCACCGCATGGATTATGACCCGGTGGCGGGACCCGGTGTGTGGTACGGGCGCGAGCTCGCACGCCGCGACGGCTGGATCCGGGCCTTCGCGCCGCGCGAGCTCGACGAGATCGACACCGCCGTTCGCGCCTTCATGCAGAGTGGGCTTCCACCCGAAGGGCTCGAGGCGGAGGGCTTTCCGCTGCCGACCCTTGGTCCTGTGCTGCGCGAAGTGCTGAGCGAATTGCTGGAGGGACGCGGCTTCGTGCTGCTTCGCGGCCTGCCGGTGGAGCGGATGACGCGCGAGGAGCAGGCGATCGCGTATCTCGGCCTGGGCTGCTGGCTCGGCCGGTTCCGCTCGCAGAACGCGAAAGGCCATCTGCTCGGCCACGTGAAGGATCTCGGGCTCGACATCCGAAATCCGAACGTCCGCTACTACCAGACCAACCGCAAGCTCGAGTACCACACCGACTCGGTCGACCTGGTCGGGCTGCTGTGCCTGAAGGCGGCCAAGGCGGGCGGCGAGAGCTATCTCGCGAGCTCCATGACGGTCTACAACGAGGTGCTGAACAGGAAGCCGGACTTGCTGCCGCCGCTGTTCGAACCCTATGCGACCGACCGGCGCGGCGAGGTTCCCGAGGGCATGAAGCCCTGGTTCGACATCCCGATCTTCCACCGCCACGGCGGAAAGCTCTCGTGCATCTACGTGCGCCAGTACATCGACTCGGCGCAGAAGCACTTTCCCGAGGCGCGGCGCCTGTCCCCGGAGCAGCGCGCGGCGATGGACCTCGTCGACGAGATCTGCAACGACCCCGCGATCCATCTCTCGATGGACTTCCGCCCCGGCGATATCCAGCTCCTGCACAACCACCAGATCCTGCATTCGCGCGGCGACTTCCAGAACTGGCCCGAGCCCGAGCGCCATCGCCACCTGCTGCGCCTGTGGCTCGCGCCGCGCGAGGCGCGGCCGCTACCCGAGGTGTTCGCGCCGCGCTACGGCGGCGTGCTCGCGGGCGAGCGCGGCGGCATCGTGGTGAAGGGAACGCGGCTTACCGTGCCGCTCGAGGCCGAATAGGAATTCGGGGTCGGCGGTGCAGCCCATGCCCGGCCAGATCGGGACATGGCACGCGCGCGCATGGTGCCAGCTCCTGAGCGCCAATGTCGCCATCGCGCACCTTTTATCGGATTGTCCTGTTCTCGAATCTTCGTATTGACGCCGCCATGCCGCGCGCATAGCCTCACGCGACCGAGCCCAGCGACCGAGCCCCAGAAGAGGCATTTAAGAGGTACACCGCGCGAGCGTCATGTCAACCGCCCCTACCGTGGTTCTGGCCGTGGACGATCACCCGCTCATCCGTTCGGCCTTGCGCGAAATCGTGTCGTGCGTCGGCGCAGGCTGCACCGAGCTGTTGGAGGCGGGCGACCCGGCGGAAGGCCTCGCGCTGCTCGCGCAGCGTCACGACATCGACCTGGTGTTCCTCGACCTGAGCTTCGGCGGCGATGACGGGCTCGACTATGTCGAGCGCTACCGCGCGACGGCCGCGCTCGTTCCGCTCATCATCTATACGATGCACGAGGATGCGGCCACGCTCGCGCAGGCGCTAGCGCGCGGCGCCGCCGGCATCATCCCGAAGACGCACTCGCCGCGGCTCCTGCAGCGCGCGATCCAGGTCGTGATGGAGGGCGGCATTTACGTGCCGCCGCAGCTCGCGCGGCAGCTCGCGCACGAAGAGTCGCCGCCGAGGCTTCCGGCCGCGCCGCCGCCGGCCTGCGCGGCGAGCGTCGCCATAACCGACCAGCAGTGGAAGATCCTCGAGCTTCTCGCGCAGGGCATGCCGAACAAGCTGATCGCGCGCAAGCTCGGGCTCGCTCCGAGCACCGTGAAGAACCAGCTCACCACGGTGTTCGGCGCGCTCGGCGTTTCCAATCGCACGCAGGCCGCAATGGCCGCGCGCGCGCTGGCGGTGCGGAAATCGAAATCGGGCTCTGACTCCGATCTAGCGTCTGTTCTTTAACGCCCCCGGGTTGATCGCGCGCTCGTAGCGGCCATCCAGGTACGACTCGATGATCGCGACCATGCCCTCGGCCATGGTGCGGTAGGTGGAATCCGCGGGCCAGCCGAGATGCGAGGTGAGCACCACGCTGTCGAGGCGCCGCAGCGGCGAATCAAGGCTAAGCGGTTCCTCGACAAACACATCGAGTCCCGCGCTGGCGATCGCGCCTTCCTCCAGGATCCGCGCCAGCGCCTTCTCGTCGACGATCGCGCCGCGCGCGGTGTTGATGAGGACGGCGTGCCGCTGCATCAGGCGCAGCCTGCGCTCGTCCAGCAGCCCGCGGCTCTGGTCCGAAAGTCGAAGGTGGATGGTGACGACGTCCGCGGTCTGGAGGAGCTCGTCGAGCTGCATCAACCGGGCGGCGGACTTGCCCGCGCGCTCGGGCGTGAGCGACGGCCCCCAGGCCAGGATCTCCATGCCGAACGCTCGCGCGATCGTCGCCACCTCGCGGCCGATCCGGCCGAGCCCGACGATGCCGAGCTTCTTGCCGCTCAGCGTCCGACCGGCAAAGGAGGGCCACTCGCCGCGGTGCATCGCCTGGTCGGTCTGCGGAATGCGCCGCATCACCGCAAGCATCAGGCCAAAGGTGAGCTCGATCGTCGAGTGCGCGAGCATCCCCATCGCCTCGAGGTCCGACGTGGCCATGCCGATCAGCACGCCCGCGCGTGTCGCGGCGGCGACATCGACGTGGTAGGCGTGGTTGCCGGTCTGGGCGACGAGCTCGAGGGACGCAAGCCGCTCGAAGAAGGCCGCGTCGAGGCGCGTGCGCTCGCGCAGCGTGATCAGGATCGGGTACTCGCGCAGCCGATCGAGCGAGGCGAGCTTCTCGGTGAAGACGTCCACCGGCACGCGGCGGCGCAGGCGCGCGATGGAGGGGTCGTCGTCGAAAACACGGTGGTAATCGTCGAGTACGGCAACTTTCACTTGGCGACCAGGCGAGTCCCCGTCTCGCCGCGCAGCGCGCGCGAGAGGTTGGGCGGGTTGGTGATGAGGCCCATGCGGCCGCCGCCGCCGACGAAGTCGACCAGCGCGGCGATCTTTGGCCCCATGCTGCCGGGATCGAACTGGTCGTCGGCCTGGTGCCGGCGCGCCTCGGCGAGGGTCATGCGGTCGAGCCAGCGCTGGGTGGGCTTGTTGAAGTCGAGCGCGACCTTCTCGACGCCCGTCGGCAGCACGAGGATGTCGGCCTCCATGCTGCGCGCGAGCAGGCTCGAGGCGAGGTCCTTGTCGATCACTGCCTCGACGCCGCGCAGGTCGCCAGTTTCGTCCTCGATCACCGGGATGCCGCCGCCGCCGCAGGCGACCACCACGTAGCCTTCTGCGGCCAGGGCCTTGATGGCGCGCGTCTCGAGGATCGCCCGCGGTCTGGGGGAGGGCACGACGCGCCGCCAGCCGCGCCCGGCGTCCTCGCGCACGGTCCAGTGGTATTTCTTCGCAAGCTGCTTCGCGCGCGCCTCGTCCATGTGCGAGCCGATCGGCTTGGTGGGATTGGCGAACGCCGGGTCGTTGCGGTCGACCAGCGTCTGCGTCACCACGCAGGCCGGCTCGCGCCGGATGCGGCGGCGCTTGAATGCGTTGCGCAGCGCCTTGAGGAACATGTAGCCGACCGCGCCCTGGATGTCGGCGCCGGCATAGTCCATCGGCACCGGCGGCACCTCGGCGATGGAGAGCTCCGAGCGGCGCAGGATGAAGCCGACCTGCGGCCCGTTGCCGTGCGTCACCACCACCTTCCATCCCGTCTCGATCATCCCGGCGATGTCCTCGGCGAGCGCGCACACCATGTCGTACTGGTTCGGGATCGATTCGTGGCCGCGATCGCGGATCAGGGCGTTGCCGCCGATGGCGACGACGGCGAGTCCAGGCTTTTCCTTCATGGGGCCACCTCTTCGGCAAGTGCTGTCACCGCCTGGGTGAAGCAGGCGAGCGGCGCGCGCGTGACGCCGGCGCCGATCTGGCCGACGCCGGGTTCCCTGTGCGCGATGCCGGTATTGATGACCGGCAGCATTCCCGTGTCGACCACGCGCCGCGCGTCGATGCACGCCGGCGTGCCGGCGAAATCGAGCGCCGGAAGCGTGAAGGCGCCGTTACGCTTGAGGGTGATGTGCGTCATCGCCAGCGTGTTGGCGAGCGCGTCCTGCGGCGTGCCGCCGACGAACTTGACGATCGCCGGCGCCGCCGCCATGGCGAATCCGCCGAGGCCCGCGGTCTCGGTGATGGCGCTGTCGCCGAGATCCGGCGCCGCGTCCTTCGTGGTATAGGCAGGGAAGTAGAGTCCGTTCACGACGGGCGCCGGCGCGGTGAACCAGCGCTCGCCCAGCCCGCTCACGCGGATGCCGAAGTCGACGCCGTTGCGCGCCATGGCGGTGACCATGCTGCTCCCCGCCACGCCGTGCGCGGTGTCGAGCATGCTCTTGCACGCCGCCATCGAGATGTTCAGGAAGAAGTGGTCGTTGCCGGCGATGAACTCGATCACCGACGCCACGTCGGCGGCGCTCGCGGAGGACTTGAGGAGCGCCGGCACCAGGCGCCGGATGAGGAGCGAGGACGCAGCCACGTTGCGGTTGTGCACCTCGTCGCCCATGTGCAGCGCCTGCGCCATCAGGGGTTTCAGTTCCAATTCACCGAGAAATTCGAAGGCAGAGGCGACAGTCGGGGCGAGTGTTTTCTGCATCCACTCGAGGCGCGCCAGCACCTCGCGGCTGTTGGCGCCGAAGCGCAGCACCTTGCCGAGCCCCTCGTTCAGGTTGCTGAACGCACGGTTGCCGTGGGTCGCGTTCGCCACGATCCACACCGGCATCGAAGGGCTGATGATCCCGGACATCGGCCCGACCGCGGCATGGTGATGACAGGGCTCGAACTGGATGTCGCCCGACTTGGCCAACGCAGCCGCCGCGTCGGCGTCCTCCGCCCATCCTTCGTACAGGATCGCGCCGACGATCGCACCGCGCATCGGTCCGCACATCCGCTGCCAGGCGATCGGCGGCCCCGCGTGCAGGATCGTGCGGCTTCCCAGGTTGGGCAGTACTTCGCGCGCCACGCCGATGCCTTCCAGGCGCGGCTGCGCCGCCATATACCGCTCGGCCGCCTTGGCGTTGGCGGCCTCCAACGTCGGATGGTTGACGAGGCGCGCGAGTGCCATGCCGACCGCGCGATCGCCGCCGGCCGGCGGCGCCCACTCGAGCCGCGTGGCGGTGCCGCCGCGCTGCACGATGGCGTCGGCGAACGAGGCGATGCCTTCGTTCAGGACCGACAGCGGCTTGCCGAAAAGCGCGCTCATCCGCGACCTCTAATCAGGGACAGACCACGTTTTTCCAGACCCGGGATTGGGCACAAAAACGTGGTCTGTCCCCGTTTTTGGATTTCATGACAGCTTGTCGACGATGGCGCCGGCGAGCCGCGCGGCGCTGGCGTTGCTTTCCGTCAGAAGAACTCCGGCTTCGCGCAGCGCCTTCTCCTGGCGCTCGAGGCCCTGCGGATCCTCGTCGGTGCCGCAGACCGAAGCGACGATAGCGAGGCTTCTTCCCTTCTTGCGTGAAATTCCTTGCGCCTTTTCGATTGCAGGTACCAGCTCGGCGGCGGGATCGGGGTGCGAGCCCCAGCCGAGCACCACGTCGAGCAGGATCACCGCCACTTGCGGATCGGCGGCTTCCTGCAGCATGCGGTCGTTGCGCAGCCGCAGGTCGATCATCGGGTGCGGCCGCCCCCGGGTGAACACGTCGTCGCCGAGGTCGACGAGCGTGTGCTCGCGCGACTTCCATGGGTCCTCGATCGCCCTCTTCGGATCCACCGGTGCGTTGGACCACACGTCGCCGAGGAGTGCCGAAGCCTCGTAGCAGAACGTGCCGCCGCTGAAGAGCCCGCGGATGTAGCGCTGCCCTTTCTTGAATTTCATCTTGGGCACTTTGACCGTCGCGGCCTTCGCACGGGCGGGCTTATGACCCTTCGCCAGCGCCACCGCTGCCGCGGCGGCATCGTCCAGCGTGCGCGAGACGTGCAGGTTTCCGCCCGACGGGTCTTCCGCGGAGCCGATAAAGTTGATCACGACGGGCTTGCCCGCCTTGCGCGCCGCCGCGATGACCTCGCGGGCGATGGCGGGCGAGGGCGGCTTGGAGATGAGGACGATCGCCTTCGTGTCCGCGTCGCGCGCGAGGAGCCCGAGGCCATGCAGCATCGTGATGCCGCCGACGTCCTTGCCCAGATCGTGTCCGCCGGTGCCGATGGCGTGCGAGATGCCGCCGCCGCGCCGGTGCACGAGGCTCGTCACCTGCTGCGTGCCGGTCCCCGAGGCGCCGACCACGCCGACCGCGCCGCGGCGCACCGCATTGGCGAAGCCGAGCGGCACGCCGTCGATGATCGCCGTGCCGCAGTCCGGACCCATGACGAGCAGGCCGCGCTCCTTCGCATAGCGCTTGAGCGCGACTTCGTCGGCGAGCGCGACGTTGTCGCTGAAGAGCATGACGTGGAGCCCCAGCCGCAGGGCCTTCATCGCCTCGGCGGCGGCGTAGTCGCCGGGGACGGATATGAGCGCGAGGTTCGCCTGCGGTGTGCCCGCCAGCGCCATCTGGAAGCTGCGCAAGGGCGCTTCGACTATGGCATTTCCAGCAGTTTGAATGGGTGCCTCATTAAGAGAGGCAAGGGCCTTGGCGAGCGCCGCCTCGAGCTGTTCGGTCGACTTGCCGCGCACCGCCACGAGGAGATCGTTCGGCCGCGGCGCGACGTTGCCGTCGACGAGTCCGGCCTGCCGCAGGAACTCGAGATTGCCCGGCGTCGCCATCACCGCCGAGGCCTGCTCGACGCCCGGCAGCTTGCCAAGCGCCGCCGAGAGCTGCATCAGCGACACCGAGTCGCGGTACAGGTTGGGCAGCAGGCGCTGGATGTACACAGGCTTGTATACTAGAGTAAGCTTTCGGCGTGCCGCAAGACGCCGCCCCGCTCGACCTCGCCACACTTAAGGCACGCTATCAGGCCGGCCGGCTGCGGCCCACGCAGCTCGTGGCCGAGATCGTGGAGCGCATCGCGCGCCGTGGCAAGGACCCGACCTGGATCGAGCTCGCGCCGCGCGCCGAGCTCGAGGCGCGCGCCGCCGAGCTAGAACGCCGGCCCACGGCCGAGCTTCCGCTCTACGGGATCCCGTTCGCAATCAAGGACAACATCGACTGCCGGGGGCTTCGCACCACCGCGGCCTGCCGCGAGTTCGGCTACCTGCCCCAGGGCAGTGCAGAGGTGGTCGAGCGGCTCGTGGCCGCCGGCGCGCTCCCGATCGGCAAGACCAACCTCGACCAGTTCGCCACCGGCCTGGTCGGCGTGCGCTCGCCCTATGGGGTACCGGCGAACAGCTTCAACCCCGCCTACATCCCCGGGGGCTCGAGCTCGGGCTCGGCGGTCGCGGTCGCGGCCGGGCTCGTCAGCTTCAGCCTCGGCACCGACACTGCCGGCTCTGGCCGCGTGCCTGCCGCGTTCAACAACATCGTCGGCCTCAAGCCCACGCGCGGGCTGCTGAGCGCGCGCGGCGTGGTGCCTGCGTGCCGCTCGCTCGACTGCGTCTCGATCTTCGGCCTTACGGCCGCGGACGCCGCCGCCGTGCTGCGCGTGGCGCAGGGCTTCGATCCGGCCGATCCGTTCTCGCGCCGCTCCGCTCCGCCGGCGCGTGCCCTGCCGCGCTCGTTCGCAGGCCTGCGCTTCGGCGTGCCTCGCGAGGATCAGCTCCAGTTCTTCGGCAACCCCGAGACGCCGCGCTTGTTCGAGGAAATGCTCGACAAGCTTTCCAAAATGGGGGCGCAAGCTTTCCCGGTTGATTTCTCGCCATTCCTGGAAACCGCGCGGCTGCTCTACGAGGGACCGTGGGTGGCCGAACGCTACGTCGCCATCCGCGAGTTCATCGAGCGCAAGCCGAAGGCGCTGCATCCGGTCACGGCGGCGATCATCGGCGCCGCCAAGCGCTTCTCGGCGAATGACGCCTTTGACGGGTACTACCGGTTGAAGGAGCTCCAGCGCCGGACAGCGCCGGTCTGGGACGAGATCGACATCCTGGTCACGCCGACGGCGGGGACGATCTATCGCGTCGATGAGCTCGAAGCCGAGCCGGTGAAGCTCAACTCGAACCTCGGCTACTACACCAACTTCATGAACCTGCTCGACCTCGCGGCGATCGCGGTGCCGGCGGGGTTCCAGCGCGACGGGCTGCCTTTCGGCGTGACGCTCGCAGCGCCGGCGTTCAACGACGAGGTGCTCTGCGCGCTCGGCGACATCGCCCACCGCGCGGCGGTGAAAACGATGGGTGCCACCGGTTTGCCAACACCAGCACTAACCGACCTTGCCCCTTCAGGGGGTCAGGTGATCCAAGTCGCCGTCTGCGGCGCGCACATGTCCGGGTTGCCGCTCAACTACCAGCTCACCGAGCGTGGCGCCCGGCTTGCCGGGAAGTCGCGTACTGCGTCGAACTATCGGCTGTTCGCGCTCACCGACTTCAAGCCGCCGCGGCCGGGCCTGGTGCGCGACCAAGAGGGTGGAACTGCGGGCGGCGCTGCGATAGAGGTCGAGATCTGGGAGATCCCGGCGAGCGCCTTCGGCGGCTTCGTCGAGGGCATTCCCGCGCCGCTCGGCATCGGCACGCTCACGCTGGAAAACGGACGGCAGGTGAAGGGATTCCTGTGCGAAGCCCACGCCACGAGGGGCGCGCGCGAAATCACCAGCCTGGGAAGCTGGAGGCAGTTCATCAAGGGAGGCTGAACGTGAGCAACGGAGCGGCGGCGCGAGCAGCGACGGCACGAGGTGCGGATGCACACACCGCGGACGCGGGGGTGCACGGAGGGCACGGCGGCGAGCGCGGCTTCACCAAGCTCGATTTCGAGCTGAACGACTACCCGGGCCCGGTCAAGACCTCGCTCTTCGGCATCCAGCACGTGCTGGTGATGTTCACTGCCATGGTCGGCGGGCCGCTCATCGTCGGCCGCCTTCTCAACCTGCCCGAGGAGACGCGCATCCTCATGGTGTCGGGCACCATGATCGGCTGCGGCATCGCCACCATGGTCTCGGCGCTCGGCCTCGGATTCATCGGGCCCCGATTGCCGATCGTGATGGGCGTGTTCTACATCTTCATCGGCCCGATCGTCGCCATCTCGAAGGAGCTCAGTCTCGCCGCGGCGATGACTGCGCTCATGGTCGGCGGGCTGGTCCAGTTCGCCTGGAGCCCGCTCATCGGAAGACTGCACCGCTTTTTCCCGCCGATCGTCACCGGCACCACGATCCTCCTGATCGGCACCGGCCTCATGAAGATCGGCATCAACGTGGCCACCGGCCTCGGCACGCCCGCGTTCGGCAAGCCGCTGACGCTCGGCCTCGCGGCCCTGATGATCGTGCTCATCATCGTGATCACGCGCTTCTCCACGGGAGTGGTGCGCGCGCTCTCGCTCTTCCTCACCATGGTGATCGGATATGTCGTGGCAGCGGCGTTCGGCCTGATCGACCCCGGCACCGTGGCGCGCGCCGACTGGGTCAGCCTGCCGCACCCGTTTCCTTACGGCGGCATCGCCTGGCCGGGACTGGTCGCGGTGCTCACCGTGGTGGTGTGCTTCTTCGCCACCGCCGTCGAGACCACCGGACACACGCTCGCCGTGTCGCGCATCGTCGGCGTGCCCCAGGAGGGCTGGCGCATCCGCGGCGCGGTCGCGAACGACGGCGTGGGCTCGGCCCTGTCGGCGCTCTTCGGCGGCATGGCGCTCACCTCCTACTCGCAGAACATCGGCGTCATCTCGCTTACCGGCGTCGGCAGTCGCTTCGTGGTCGCGTTCGGCGGCGCTTTCCTCATCCTCATGGCGCTGGTGCCCAAGGTCGGCGCGATCATCGCCCTGATGCCGAACGCCGTGCTCGGCGGCGTGCTCCTTTTCATGTTCGGCATGGTCGCCTCGGTTGGCGTCGACATCATCGGCCGCAACATGACCTCGCGCCGCGACGCCGTCATCCTCGCCGCCTCGCTCGGCCTCGGCCTCGGCATCCAGGCCGCGCCGCCGCAGGCGTTCGACATCGTGCCGCAGGCTCTGCGCATCCTCGTCACCGACGGCATCGTGATGGGGATCCTGCTCGCGATGCTCCTGAACCTGACCTGGCCGAAGGAAGAGAAGTAGCGCGGGAATTGCACGCAGCAACACGGCCCCCGCCTTGAGCCGCGAGGGGGTGCGTGATATGGTCGACGCGGAGGAGGTTAGAGCAATGGCTCACGGCGGCGAGTGCTGCGGCCCGGGGTACGCCTCGCCAGCCGAGGCGATGAAGGCGCCGCGCGAGAAGATCCTCTACACGGTCGCGCTCTATGTCGGCACCGGCATCCAGCAGCCGGACTACCTGGCGACCATCGACGCGGACCCGGAAAGTCCTACCTACAGCCAGGTGATCAGCCGGTTGGAGATGCCCGGCATAGGCGACGAGCTGCATCACATGGGCTGGAACGCCTGCTCGTCGTGCCATCACGATCCGAGCAAGCAGCGGCGTTACCTGATCGTGCCGGGCGTTCGCTCGTCGAATCTGCACATCGTCGACTGCATCGAGCCGAAGGCCCCGCGGCTGCACAAGGTTATCGAGGGCGCGCGGATCAAGTCGAAGACGAATCTGTCGGCTCCGCATACCGTGCACTGCATGGGGTCGGACATCATCATCTCCATGCTCGGCGACGCGCAGGGCAACGCACCCGGCGGCTTCCTGCACCTCGACGAGAATTTCGACATCGTCGGGCGATGGGAGAACGATCTCGGCGGCATGAAGTTCAACTACGACTTCTGGTACCAGCCGCGCCACAACGTGATGGTCTCGTCCGAATGGGCGGCGCCGAATACCTTCATGCCGGGCTTCGACCTGGAGGAGGTCGGTCACCTGAAGTACGGCCGCGAGATCCATTTCTGGGATTTCAAGGAAAAGCGCGTCGCGCAAACCTTCTACCTGGGCGAGGACGGACTGGTGCCGCTGGAGGTGCGCTTCCATCACGATCCGGATTCGAGCCACGGTTTCGTCGGCGCCGCCCTCTCCTCCAACATCATCCACTGGTACAAGAAGGACGGCCGCTGGATCTGGGAAAAGGTGATCGACGTCGAGAACCGGCGCCACCCGGAATGGCCGATCCCGGTACCGGGGCTGATCAGCGTGATCCTGATCTCGATGGACGACCGGTTTCTCTATTTCAGCAACTGGCTGCACGGGGACCTCCGCCAGTACGACATCTCGGATCCATCGCATCCCAGGTTTACCGGCCAGGTCTGGATGGGCGGTCTTCTGAACAAGGCCCCGGTGGTCAACGGCCGGCGCATCACCGGCGGGCCGCAGATGATCCAGCTCTCGCTCGACGGCAAGCGACTCTACGTCACCACGTCGCTCTTCTCGACCTGGGACAACCAGTTCTATCCGGACATCCGGCACAACGGCGGCTGCATGCTGATGGTCGATTGCGACACGGAGAACGGTGGGATGTCGATCAACCCGAGCTTCTTCGTCGACTTCGGAGGCGAGCCGCACGGCCCCGCGCGCTGCCACGAGACGCGCTATCCAGGAGGAGACTGCACGTCGGACATCTGGCTCTAGGGATGGAGCAGGTCACGATCACGCTCGCCAACCGGGGCGGCGCCTCCTTCCGCGTCGACCGGCGCAAACCGTTGCTCGGCGAGCTCGAGGCGCAGGGCGTGTCGCTGCCCTACGGATGCCGCTACGGAGGCTGCATCTCGTGTGCCGCGAAACTGCTCTCGGGCCGGATCGACCAGCGCACAGGCGTAGCCCTGGACGGGCGCCAGCTCGCGAACGGCTACGTGCTCCTCTGCGTTGCGCGCCCTCTGACCGACTGCACCTTCGACGTCGGCGTCGAGAGTCATGACAAGCTCTACCGCAATCCCTTCATGACGCCATTGACCTATATGAACCACGACCAGGACTACCCGGCGGACTATCTCGCCACCATCCTGAAAGAAGTGAAGACCATCGCCATGGTTGGCGCCAGCTCCGACCCCACCAAGTTCAGCTATGGCGTGCTCAGGGTCCTGCACGAAACCGGCTACGACATGATCCCGGTGAATCCCAATGAAGCCGGGACCGAGATCCGCGGCCTGCGGGTCTACGAGTCGCTGACCGCCATCGGCCGCCCCGTGGACATGGTCCAGGTGTTCCGCAACTCCGACGCGCTGCCCGGGATCGCGCGCGAGGCAATCGCGATCGGCGCCAAAGTGCTATGGGCGCAGCTCGGCGTGCGCAACGACGAGGCGGCCCGGCTGGCGGAGGCGGCGGGGCTGAAAGTGGTCATGAACCGCTGTCCCAAGATCGAGCTTTTCCGTCCGTTCTGGAAGCCACGGCTGAACCCGGAGATTTAGACCACGTAAGGAGAATGGCATGCCGACGCGCCGCCAGGTCCTGATTTGGGCAGCAACTTCGACGGCGCTCGCGGGCATGGCCGGATTCGCGCGGGCGCAAGCGTATCCGGCGAAACCGGTGCGCATCCTGGTCGGCTTCGTGGCGGGCGGGAATTTCGACATCGTCGGGCGCCTGATCGCCCAATCGCTATCCGAGCAGCTGCACCAGCCTTTCATCGTCGAAAACCGACCCGGCGCGAGCAGCAATCTGGCGACCGAAGCGGTGGTTCGTGCGCCCGCGGACGGCTATACGCTCCTGCTGGGTGGCGCGGTGAACGCAGTCAACGCGACGCTTTACGAAAATCTCGGTTTCAATTTCATCAGCGACCTGACTCCGGTTGGCGGCGTCAGTCGGTTTCCGAACGTCATGACCGTGAACGCGTCTTTCCCGGCCAGGACGGTCCCCGAGTTCATCGCCTACGCGAGAGCGAATCCGGGGAAGATCAACCAGGGCTCTTCCGGCAACGGGACCACGCAGCATCTGGCCGGCGCGCTGTTCAAGTCGATGACCGGCGTCGATTTCCTCCACGTACCGTACAAAGGCGCCGCGCAGGCCATTACGGATCTCCTCAATGGGCAAGTCCAGGTCTTGTTCGAACCCTTGCCGCCTTCGATCCAGCACATCAAATCGGGAAAGCTACGCGCTCTGGCGGTGACAACGGCGACACGCTCGGCGGCACTGCCCGAGGCGCCGACCGTCGCCGAGTTCGTGCCCGGTTACGAGGCGAGCGGATGGAACGGCGTCTGCGCGCCGAAGGGCACACCGGCTGATATCGTTCGCAAGCTCAACAATGCGATCAACGCAGCCCTCGCGGATCCGAAGCTGAAGGCGCGTCTTGCCGACCTGGGTGCCACGCCCCTTGGCGGCTCCTCCTCCGACTTTGGAACGCTCATCGCGGAAGAGACGGCCAAGTGGAGCAAGGTGATCCGGGCGGGCAACATCAAACCCGGCTGACAATCCGGCGGGTCGCCCGCCCGCTAGAACAATTAGGCACGCGAGTATGTCCCGAGAGCTCGACTTCTTCTTCTATATCGGCAGCACCTACACGTACCTGTCCGTTAATCGGGTGGCGAAGATCGCCGCCCACGAGGGCATTGGTCTGCGCTGGCGGCCATTCCATGTCCGCGCGATCATGATCGAGCAGAACAACCGCCCTTTCGTCGGCAAGCCGGTCAAGCTCAAGTACATGTGGCGCGACTTGGAGCGCCGTGCCATGCGCTATGGCATCCCCTTCAAATCGATCCCCGACTACCCGGTGGACCCGGAGGGACTTGCCAACCGCGTGGCGGTCCTGGCGGCCGAGGAAGGATGGTGTCCCGAATACGCGAGGGCGACCTATCGGGACTGGTTCCTGGAGAACAAGGCTCCGGGAGATCCCGAGCATCTTCGGCTCATGCTGTCTCGGCTTGGGAAGGACCCCGACTCGACGATTTCCCGCGCCAACGGCGAAACGATTCGCAGCCGCTACGACTCCGAGACCGAGCATGCAAAACAGCTCGGGATTTTCGGCTCACCGACCTTCGTGTGTGATACGGAAATCTTCTGGGGCGACGATCGATTTGAGGACGCCATGGAATGGGCCAAGTCCAGGCAACGCTGACCGGAGTCGTGCTTGCACTCTCTGTGGGACTCTTCGCCACTGGCGTAGGCCTCGACCGAGACCGGGCCTTCTATCCGGTCGTGGCGATCGTGGTGGCGTCGTACTATGCGCTGTTCGCTGCGATGGGCGCTTCCACACACGTACTAGTTCTGGAGTGTGTGGCCGGTGCCGTCTTCGTCGCAGCCGCGGTAGCAGGCTTCAGGTGGTCCCTATGGGTTGCCGCGCTTGCACTGGCGGCACATGGCATTTTCGATTTCAGCCATGCTGCCGTCATCTCCAATCCAGGCGTGCCGACTTGGTGGCCGGAATTCTGTGCCGCGTACGACGTTACGGCAGCGGTCTTCCTGGGATGGTTGCTGAAGAGCGGGCGCATTCGCGCACTGGCTTGAGCTGAAAATCCGCCGCTCGCCGTAACGCGGTCAGGGGCAGATGAAGCCCGCACCGCTCGGGTTGGCGAAGCAGCCGACCGACGCGGGGATCACGTGCTTCGGCAGCCA
>Ga0075433_10001585_pt1 | contig 16850 bp, 13 predicted proteins | sample RhiMethybrSRZTD2_FD_75299 | JGI IMG/M metagenome (GOLD analysis project Ga0075433, IMG submission 75299) | Populus rhizosphere microbial communities from Tennessee, USA - Rhizosphere MetaG P. TD hybrid SRZTD2 | ecosystem: Host-associated > Plants > Roots > Rhizosphere > Soil | place: USA... | reverse complement strand
GCCCTCCACTCGGCCCGCGGCTTTCGCGCGATGACCGAGACACAGCAGCGGTTCCTTCGCGCGATCGCCGAGCGAGTGCCGTCGGAGCAGGTCGTCGAGGTTCATCTCTTTCCGCCCATTCGCCAGGGTGGCGTAGAAACCGGCGTCGCGGTCGTGGCCGAAGACCCGAGGCGAGTCCCCATGGCGCTACCCGTCGCCGCCGAGGGGAATGGAACTGTAGAAGCGGCGTCCGCCAACCACGCGGAGCCCGAGGCTCGAGATGACGACGCAGCCGTGGAGGTCGCTGAGGCGCAACCCTCAGGCGAAGAGGATGACACCGACGCGTTGCCCACGCGCTTCACGATTCACACCGCGCGGTATCGCCTGACGCTCAAGGGCGTCGATCGGGGCAAGTGGGAAGTGGACGTGGTGGCAGAAGCGGACGCGCCGCTCGAGGCGGTGGACGCGGTGGTTCGCGGCGTGCAGCGCCGGGCAGGGGAGGGCGCGGAGCCGGACCGGCTATCGGCCGAGGCGTTCCGCGACGCCCTCGAAACCCCGCTGGCGCAACTGGAGCGTTAGGCCGGCTCGCGGACATACCGCTGCATGATCGCGCGATGCACGTCGCGTGCATTCTCGATCCGCTCGCCGGCGATGCCTAACGACCCAGGCGCGATCAGAAACGGCCACACCTGATCGCCGCCGGCCGAGCCATGCGCGCCAACCTGGTCATCGAACGACACGATCTCGTAGCCATCGTAGGCGCCGAACAGCACGATATCGCCCGCATTCGGTTGTCTGACGAGCGCTTCCACCGCCTGGACCGTCAGCGGATCCGTCCCGTAGGGCTCGAGCGGATTCGTTCCCTCCAGCACGGTTACCGTGCCGTCGACGATCCGTGCCCGACCGGCTCGGCTCTGCACGTGCACGCCGAGCGCATCGCGTGCGGCGAGGAGACCAATGCCTGGGTGCTCGCGTAGCGCATCATAGAGCGACGCACGACGTGCGCTGCACGCGATGTCCTCCAGCGTGAGCCGCGCTTCGTCTTCGGCGAAGTACAGGAGCGCGAGGCACGAGCTATAGGTCACGACCACGCCGTGCGTCGCGTCGACGCGGTACTTCTCGGGCAACACGAGCTCGCGAATGCCATAACGCGAACGGATCCATCGCCCGAGTCGGCGCAGTGACCGCCTGATCGAGCGAGACTGGGTGACGTCCGCTACCGAGTCGACGACGCGCGCGCCGACGGGCGCGTACTCGCTCACTTGCGCGAAGCTCGCGAGCGACTGGATCGGCATCTCTCCGGTCTTGAACGCATCGCCGTCCAGGATGCGCTGCACCGTCGTGCCGAGGGACTCCTTGAACCGCACGCGGTAGCTGACAGACGGGGTCATCCCGTGATCGCTCAGGACGACCAGGTCGTAGCCTCGGCCGCCGGCCGACTGCGCCATGCGCTGAATCTCGCGAATGCGCGCATCGGTGCGACGCAGGTCCGCCAGCGCAAACCGGCTCGTGGACCCGAAGTGATGCGCGAGCTCGTCGTACTGCATGAACGTGCTGTAGATGACCGGAACGCCAAGGTACACGTCGAGCAGGATGGCGATCGTCTGCAGCTCTCGGACGACGACGTTTGTGAAGATCCGGAGAAACGGGAAAATGCCTTCGGCGTGCGTCACGCGGCCCGCCCATTCTCCCCGCGCGCGCTCCCACTCCTCGCGCAGCCACTCACCGACGCCCTGAAACAGCATGCGCAGCACGCGCAGCGGATGCAGCAAAATGAGCAGCGCCATTCGCGTTCCGCCGAGCCGACGGTATACCGACGTTCGCTCGCGCGTGGCAATGGTGAACGCAACGGTCGACGCGTCGCCGTCGAGCAGGTTCACGTAGCTCGATCCTCCGGCGAGCGCGCCAGGTGCCCGAATCCGGTCCCGGATGTACTGTACCCCCTCCGGCGCGTTACAAGTGACTACGCGGCGCGCTGCCTTGTCATAGAAGCGAAACGCGGGAATACCGTCGTTCTCCCCGTGGAAGATCCCAGCCTGGCAGTACGGGGTCGCGGACGGTAGCCCACAGAACCATCGGCGGAGCGTGAACCCTTCGTCGTTTACGAGGCGCGAGAGCGTCGGCGTGAACCCGAGCTCCATGGCCCGCCGGAGGTCCGCGTAGGCGAGTGCGTCGATCTGTAGCGCGATCAGCCCGCGACGCCCATCATGCGGGCGGCGTTCGCGGCGAAATGGGCGATATTTTACGGCGTAATACAAGCGCAGGAATCGCCCCGCTCTCGGGCGAGAACGGCGCTCCCCGATTGGAGAAGACATGGAAGGCACGTCGTTGGGCATCGCGATCGCGGCGTTTACCGCCGGGCTGCTGAGCTTTCTGTCACCCTGCGTTCTCCCGCTCATTCCGAGCTACGTGACGTTCATCACGGGAATGGGTCTCGAGGAAGTCCAGAAGGCCAGGCGCGCGGCTCTGATTCATTCGCTGCTCTTCGTGCTCGGCTTCACGCTCATCTTCCTTGCCCTCGGGGCCACGGCGACGACGCTGGGCGCACTTCTGCATGCTCAACGCGTCTGGATCAGTCGGGTCGGAGGGGTCCTCGTCATCCTGTTCGGACTGTACATGCTTGGCATCTTCAACGTTTCACTGTTCTCACAAGAGCGCCGCGTGCACATCGCGAACAAACCCGTGGGGTACCTCGGGACGCTGCTCGTGGGAATCGCGTTCGGCGCCGGCTGGACGCCCTGCATCGGGCCGATCCTCGGAACGATACTCACGTACGCCGCCAGCTCCGCCGATCTGTCGCGCGGCCTGTGGCTCCTGCTCGCGTATTCGTTAGGCCTCGCTGTACCGTTCCTCCTATCCGCGGTGGCCGTCGAACGGTTCCTCGATTTCTTCGCGCGCATGAAGCGGCAGATGAACTGGATCACCCGAACGTCCGGCGTGCTGATGATCGCCGTTGGGCTCCTCATGGTGACGAACTACTTCACGATCCTCGCGTCCACGTTGCAGGCGCTGACCCCCGAAGCGCTGAGGAACCGCCTGTAACGCCTACGCCGTCCACTCACGGACGCGTCTGAGCAGCTCGGCGATCGGAACGGGCTTCACCAGCACTGCCTGACATCCCGCCGCCGTGCAGCGCGCCGCGATTTCGGGCTCGGCCCTTCCGGTCAACGCCGCGGTCACGCGAGGCTCGGTCGCGCGCGACCGCATAACGGTGAGGACCGTCAAGCCGTCACCGTCCGGCAGCGTGAGGTCCAGCAACATCACGTCGACAGCGCGCGCATCTGCCACGGCGACCGCGTCGCGAATCGTGTTGGCGACCGACACGTCGTTCCCCGTCTCCTCGAAGAGTACGCGCAGCGCACCGGTGACATCGGCGCTGTCGTCGACGATGAGGATATGGGGTCTCGCCTCCACCGATCAGCGCGCGTCGCCAGCCGGCAATGTGAAATAGAACCGGCTGCCCTCGCCGAGTCGGCTCTCGAGCCAGATGCGGCCGCCATTGATCTCGACGAGCCGCCGGGCGATCGTTAGGCCCAGCCCCGTTCCGTGATGTCGACGAGACGGCGACGGATCGACCTGTGCGAACTCGCGGAACACGAGATCGTGATGCTCGGGGGCAATCCCGATGCCCGTGTCGCCGACTTCTACCTGGACGTGCTGGGCTCCGATCTCGCTCGTTGAGCTGACCGTGACCCAGACGCGTCCTCCCTCCGGTGTGAACGCGATGGCGTTGCCGATCAGGTTACTCACGACGTGGGTCACCTGTTCGCGATCCGCGACGAGTGATGGCAGGCCGGGCGTGACGTCAACGCTCAGGGACAGCCCCTTCTTCGCCACCAACGGCTCGTTGAGCGCCGCCACCTGCGCTACGACTGCACTGATATGAAACTCGCTCGGCGAAACCGTGAGCTGGTTCGCCGCGCCGCGGGCGTACGTAAGGATCTCGCCTACGGCTTCGAGGAGCTGACGGCCGCCGCTGATGATGCTCGCGACGCTGTCGCGCTGTTTGTCGGAGAGCGGGCCGAGGATGCCATCGCGGAGGATCTCGGCGTGTGTGATGATGGCCGTCAGCGGCGTTCGCAGGTCATGCGAGATGTTCGCGAGGAACTGAGTCTTCAGCGCGTCGCGCGACTGCAGCTCCGCGTTGACCTGTGCCGCTTCGTTGAGCGCTTCCTCGAGCTGCAGGACGCGGTGTTCGGCGGTTGTCGTCGAATCCACAGGATGCATTGGCGAATTGTAGCTTCTCGAATCAGCTTGCGGCCACCCCTGCGGCCCCTTCGGCCTCGCCGGATTCGTCTTCGATGGCGTCTTCGAGCTGCTGGCGGCGGAGCAGCGTCCAGTAGCGACCGCCCGCGGCGAGAAGCTCGGCGTGACGCCCCTGTTCCACGATCCGCCCCTCATCGAGCACGATGATCCAGCTCGCATCACGAACCGCGCTCACGCGATGGGAAGCAATGATCGACGTGCGACCCTTCAAGGCTTCGCGAAGTCCCCGAAGAATGTCTGCTTCCGTGTGGGTATCCACAGCGGACAGCGCGTCGTCCAGCACGACGATCGATGGGTGACGAGCGAGGGCACGGGCGAGAGCCGCGCGCTGCTTCTGTCCTCCCGAAAGGTTGATCCCTCGTTCCCCGAGCATGGTGTCGTAGCCACCAGGGAAATCCCCGATGGTCGAGTCGAGCTGCGCGACGCCCGCGGCCCACTGCGCGCGCGACACGTCTTCGGTGCCGTAGGTCAGGTTCTCACGAATTGTCTCACTGAACAACAGACTTTCCTGCGGAACGAACCCGATCTCCCGGCGGAGCTCCTCGAGCGTGAGCGACGTGACGGGCACTCCATCGATGAGCACCGCACCTTCCTGCGGATCGTAAACGCGGGCGAGAAGCTCGAGGAGCGCACTCTTGCCGCTGCCGGTCGCCCCGACGACAGCAAGCGTTGCCCCGGCACTCACGCGAAACGAGATATCGCGGAGCACCCAGCGTGGCTCGGCGTCGCCGGCTGGCGGGTAGTGAAACCCGACTCCGCGGAACTCGACCGACCGGCCGGTAGCTGCCGGCGGAAGGGAGCGTGGCGTTGGTGGGTCAGCCACGGCGGGCATCTCGTCGAGGATCTCGAGGAGTCGCCCCGCCGACGCGGCGCCGCGCTGGAAGAGATTCACCACCCAGCCTAACGCGATGAGCGGCCAGGTCAGCATGCCGAGGTACAGGCCGAACGCAACGAAGGCGCCCACGGAGATCGCGCCGCGCACTGCGAGCGCTCCGCCGACGCCGAGGACGGTGACCGCGCCGAGCCCCGCGAGCAGGCCGAAGGCCGGGTTGAGGAGCCCATACAGCCGCACGAGCTGCATGTTCTTCGTCAGGTATTCGTCGTTGAGCGTCGCGAAGCGCGCCAGCTCCTGTTCCTCCTGACGATACGCGCGAACGACGCGAGCGCCCGCGAGGTTCTCGTGGGCTCGCGTCGTCATCGTGCTGAAGTGCTCCTGTACGGCCTCGAACCGTTGATGGATCGCGCGGCCGAGCCAGATTGTGAGGATCGGCAGGATCACCATGGGCGTGAGCGCCAGCAGCGTGAGGTGCCCGTCGATCCGTAACATGAAGTACAGAGCGAAGGCCCCACCGGCGACGGTATTGGTGAGGTACATGATGGCGGGCCCCACGGCCTGGCGCACAGCGCTCAGGTCGTTCGTCAGGCGGGCCATGATGTCCCCGGTGCGCGTCCGTCCGAAATACGTTGAGTCGAGTCTCAGGAGGTGCGCGAACAGGTCGTTGCGGAGGTCGTATTCAATTCGTCGACTGAGACCGTTGATGAGCTCACGCATTCCATACCGGAGAACCCCGGCAACGAGAGCGAGACCGACCATTGCGCCCGCGAGCGTCACGATATGCCGCGATTCTGCGCCCGAGCGGATCCCGTCGAGCGCGGCGCGCAGCAGCCACGGCGTCACACTGGCGAACGCTGACGAAATCACCACAAAAGCAAGTCCGAGAATGACTTGCCAGCGGTAGGGGGTATAATACGGCAGGAGCCGTCGAAGCGCCCTCATGGTTGGCACATCGCTTGCCCACCTGTCCTTGGCTGAAGGCACTTTTTTCAGCGCACCTGGTACGAATTACGGCAACACAATTCGGAGGCCAAAGATGTCAAAATATATCCGTCGCATCACACCGCTGGCGCTGACGTTTGCGCTCGGAGTCGCGGCGTGCAGCAAGGGCGACAACAAGGCAGATACCTCGCTCGCGCAGGACTCCGCGCTGAGCCGAGACCTCCAGCTGGCGACTGGTGACAGCGCCGCGCAGCCGCAGCTGAAGGACGTTCCGGCCCCGGCCCCGGAGCCGGCAGCGGCCCCGTCGCGTCCGCGCTCCACGAAGCCGGCCACGAGGCCGACCACGCCGAAGCCCGCGCCGGAGCCGGCGGCCCCGCCGCGCACTCCGTCGGGCAACACGGTGACCACGGGCGAGAAGACTTCCGGCGGCAACGTGGGCTCGATCGGGTCAGGCACGGCGCTCACCATGGCGTCGACGTCGAAGATCTGCACGAACACCAACAAGGTCGGTGATCGCTTCTCGGCGACCTTGAACGAGGCCGTGAACGGTTCCAACGGCGCGGTGATCCCAGCTGGCGCCACCGCGGTGCTCGAGGTGACGAAGCTCAAGCGGAGCGAGAACGCGAACGACAACATCGAGATGGGCTTTGCGGTCCGCTCGATCTCGTTCGGCGGCACGACATACAACGTCGAGGGCGATGTCACCTCCGCGGCGGTTGAGCGCGTTCGCAACTCGACGAAGGGCAACGATGCCAAGAAGGTGGTCGGTGGCGCGGTGCTCGGTGCCGTGATCGGTCAGGTCATCGGCAAGGACACGAAGGGCACGGTGATCGGTGCAGCGACGGGTGCTGCCGCCGGTACGGCTGCCGCGGCCACGACCGCGAACTACGAGGGCTGCGTGAACGACGGCGGTCGCATTGTGATCACGCTCACCTCTCCGCTGACGATCAAGGCTGCCTAACGGCCGGGGACGGGGGACGGGCGGCGGGCGACGGTTAAACGGCGGAACCCCTCGGGATGCATCTCGTTGTGAGATGAGCTTCCCGAGGGGTTCTCGCTGTCTAGCCGTCGCCCGCCGCCCGTCCCCCCGTCCCCCAGACTCAGTGCCCTACCGCTCTACTGGGACCGCGGTCGCGCGGTTCGGTTACAGCGACCCAGCCGCCATTGGCGCGCATAATCGCGTTCACGTTCGCCGAGCCGCGGACCGGCTCAACGCCCCATCCCATCGCCTTGAGCGAGTCGACGACCGCCGGCGTTAGGCCCTCAGCCTCGAAGCGGAGCGTGTCCGGCAGCGCCTGATGATGCAGTCGCGGCGCGCGCATCGCGTCGGCGAGCGTCATGTGGTTCTGGATGACGTTGAGGATGACCTGCGAAGTCGCCGTGATGATCCGCGGGCCACCCGCCGCGCCCACGACGAGTAGCAGTTTGCCTTGCGGGTCGAGCACGATCGTCGGCGACATCGCGCTCAGCATCCGTTTGCCCGGCGCGATCGCGTTCTGCTCGCCCTGCACGAGCCCGAACATGTTCGGCTTCCCGGGCTGCGCCGCGAAGTCGTCCATCTCGTCGTTCATGAAGAAGCCCGGGCCCGTTAGGTACACGCCGGAGCCGTACCCGTTGTTGATCGTCGTCGTGGTCGCGACCGCGTTACCGGCGCCGTCGACGACCGAGTAATGCGTCGTGTGATTGCCGTCGGCGATCGTCCGCTCCAGCACGGGTGTCGGGCTCGCACGATCTGGTGCGATCGTCTTTCGCAGCTCCTTCGCGTACGACTTGCTCGTGAGCTTGTCGAGCGGCACCTGCACGAACGCCGGATCGCCAAGCTTCGAATTGCGATCGATGAATGCACGCTGGTACGCCGACGCGAGCGCGTGCGTGTACCCCACGCTGCCGAACGGCGGAAGCGAATCGAACGTCTCGAGAATGTTGAGCGTCTCGGTGATCGTCACGCCGCCTGACGACGACGGCGGCATCGTGAAGAGCGTGTAGCCGCGGTATGTCGACGCGATCGGTTGCCGCCACTCCGGCTTGTAGCGAGCGAGATCTTCCTTCGTGATGATCCCGCCGCCGCGCTTCATCCCCGCCACGAGCGAGTCGGCAACTTCGCCCTTGTAGAACGCGTCCGGCCCCTGCTCGGCGATGAGCTTCAGCGTGCGCGCGAGCGCAGGCTGACGGAACCGCGTTCCGGGCTGCAACGGCTCACCGTTTTGGTAGAACACATCCTTCCCCTCGAACCGAGAGATGTAGTCCTTGCTCCCGCGCAATGAGAGGAAGAGCACGCTGTCCACGACGAAGCCTTCGTCCGCGAGACGGATCGCGGGTTGCAGCACCTCACGCAGCGACTTCTTCCCGTACTTCGCGAGCGCCGCGCTCATACCGGCCACCGCACCGGGCACTCCCGACGCGCGATAACCGACGACGCTCTCGTTGGTGAGCTTCCCGTCAGGCCCGAGGTACATGTCGCGGCTCGCGGCGACCGGCGCGATCTCGCGGTAGTCCACGGCAGCGGTCCGACGGTCTGCCATACGGATCACCATGTATCCGCCTCCGCCGAGATTCCCCGCAAACGGGAATGTCACGGCCAGCGCAAAGCCGGTCGCGACGGCCGCATCCACAGCGTTGCCACCCGCGCGCATGATCTCATCACCGGCTGCGCTTGCGAGCGCGCTGTTGCTCGCGACGATCGCTGTCCGCGCGAACGTGCCTGACTCACCAGGCTTGAACCGCCAATCAGCGGGGAATGTTGCCGGAAAACGCGTCGCCTGGTCGCACGCGACGGCGGCCCCGTCCACCCCCTTTGCGCCGGTCTTGGTATCCTCGAAGCCGTAGCACGTCGGGCGTATCGACGACGTATTCGACGCTCGGCACGCAGCCAGCAACGTTACTGCCACCGCGAATCGGCTCGCGATCATTGTCTGCATTACACTTACTCCAGTCGTTACGGGAGACACGGCGATCGGTTGCCCGCTTTCGCTCGTGCCCGGTAAGTTAGTCCCGCTCTCCCCCGCCCAGACAGGTGACCTCGCGCGCGTGCGTCCGGCGTTGTCACCTGCAGCTAACAGCAAACAGCTATCTAGTGACTCGTCAGGCGCCTCCCTCCGATCCGCGCATCACCGAACGCCGCAACCCGCGGACCGCGAACATCGATCTCGCAACATCACTCGAGATCGTCGACCTCATGAATGCCGAGGATCGCTCGGTCGCCGACGCGGTCGCGAGCCAGCGCGCCGCGATCGCGCAGCTCGTTTCGTTCACCGAGGACGCGTTCCGGCGAGAGGGGCGTCTGTTCTACGTCGGTGCGGGGACTTCCGGCCGCCTCGGCATCCTCGACGCGAGCGAGTGTCCGCCCACGTTCGGCAGCGATCCCGAGATGGTCCAGGGCATCATCGCCGGCGGGTTCCCCGCGATTCTCCGCGCCCAGGAAGGGGCCGAGGACTCGCCTGCTGGCGGCGCCGCGGCGATGGACGAGCATAACGTGGGAGAGCGCGACGTCGTCGTCGGCATCGCCGCGTCGGGAACCACGCCGTTCGTTCACGGGGCGATCGAGCGAGCGCGCGAACGTAGCGCCCGCACCGCCATCATTGCCTGTACGCCGGTGTCCGAAAAGCTGCTCTCGCACGTCGACGTCGCCGTGATTGCGATTGTGGGGCCAGAGGTCGTCACTGGATCCACGCGGCTGAAGGCGGGTACCGCCACGAAGATGGTGCTCAACATGATCACCACCGGCGCGATGATCCGCATTGGCAAGACGTACGGGAACCTGATGGTCGACCTCAAGGCCACGAACGCGAAGCTTCGCGATCGGAGCGAGCGCATCGTCGTCGAGGTGTGCAAGGTTTCTCGCGACGAAGCACGGGCCCTCCTCGAGGCTGCGGGGAAGCGGGTCAAGACGGCGATCGTCATGCAGAAGCTCGGCGTCGACAGGGGCGGCGCGGAGCGGGCGTTGGCCGAGGCCGGCGGCGTGATCCGCCGTGTCGTCCCCGACGCGCCACCACCGGTGCAGACGTGAGCGCCGCGACCTCGGACGAACGGATTGTCGTCGGCCTCATGTCCGGGACGTCGCTCGACGGCATCTCGGCGGCCGTCGTGCGGTTCGATCGTGGACGCGACGGCCGCATCGCCTACGAGTTGTTAGGCATGACCGTCCGCGCGTACGACGCGTCGCAGCGCGACCGCCTGTCGCGCGCGCTCGTGGGCGCGACCCCGCGCGAGTACTGCCGGCTGTCGTTCGATCTCGGCGACTGGCTCGCCGAGGCGGCAATCGCTGCCCTGGCGGAGGCCGGTGTCGGGCGCTCCTCGGTGGCGGCTATCGCGAGTCACGGGCAAACCGTGTGGCATGAGCCGGGGCACTCCACGTGGCAGTTCGGTCAGCCGGCCGTGATCGCGGAGCGCACCGGGATCGATGTCGTAAGCGACTTCCGCGTGCGCGACGTCGCCGCCGCAGGGCAGGGCGCGCCTCTCGTTCCGGTCGCTGATGCGCTGCTGTTCGCTCATGCCACGGAGTGGCGCGCGCTGCAGAACCTCGGTGGGATCGGCAACGTGACGATCGTGCCGCCCGGGGGTGAGCCATCGTCGACCCGCGCGTTCGACACGGGGCCCGGCGTCGTCGTGATCGATGGCGTCACGCGCATGGTCGCGCCCGAGCTGTCGTACGACGTAGACGGACGGCTGGCGCGGAGTGGCACTCCGATCGACGCGGTGGTGCAGCACACGCTCGACGATCCGTATTTCGCCAGCCCGCCACCCAAGTCTACCGGCCGGGAGCTGTTCGACCCTGCGTTCATCACCGGCTTCGTCGAACGGTGTCGCGCCGCGAACCCTAACGCGACTGCCGGCGACCTCGTGGCCACGGCTGTCGCGCTCACGGCCGCGAGCATCGCCGATGCGATGCGCCGCTTCGTGCCCGAGCCGGTGAACGAGCTCGTCGCCTCCGGCGGCGGCGCGGAGAACCCGGCGCTCGTCGATGCCATAGCGACGGCGCTTCCGTCACTCAGGGTCCGCCGCTTCAGCGACGTGTTCTTTGACGGCGAGGCGAAGGAAGCCGTGGCGTTCGCGCTGCTGGGGTACCTGCACCTGCTCGGGCAGCCCGGCAACCTCCCGAGCGTCACCGGCGCGCGGGGGCCACGCGTTCTCGGGCAGCGCACGCCGGCCTGATCGGCGTTAGGCATCCCAAGCCGATGCGCGAGCTCGCGCAGCTGCTGCTGCCGGCAATCCGCTGGGACCCGGCCCTGGGGTTTGCGCCTGCGCTGCCCGCGGTGATGCGGGGTGTCGCGGCCGGTGTGGGTGGCTTCGTGATCGAGGGAGGCGCCCGGGACGCGGTGGCGGAACTGACGGCGACGATTCGCCGCTCCGCCGGCGATGCTCCCATCATCGCGATCGCACCGACGGAGCTGACGTCGGCCAGCTGGCGGGCTCGTCCGCTGTCGGTCCCGCCACCCGCGGCGGTCGCGTCCCTGCGCGACGCGCTCACCGTCCGGCGTGTCGCGCGGAGCGTCGCCCGCGAGGCGAGGATCGCCGGCTGCAACGCGATCCTCGGACCGTCGTGCAACGTGCCGAGGGCGCCACGAACGGACGCGTTCGGTCGCGACGCGGCGGACATCGCCGCCGCCATCGCCGAGTGGATCGACGCGGCGCAGGCGGAGGGCGTACTTTGCTTCGCCGGCGCGTTTCCAGGAGGTGGCGCCGTCACCGACGCGCTCACGGGCGTCCCCACCGTTCGCGAGAGCGACGACGCGCTGTATGCCTCCGACCTCGTTCCGTTTCGCGCTGCGATCGATGCCGGCGTAAGCGGGGTCGTGGTGGCGGAGGCGAGCTATGCCGCCCTCGACGCGTCGGGAACGCCCGCATCGTTGTCGCGCGCGATTCTCGGCCGCCTGCTCCGAATGGAGCTCGGGTTCGAGGGGCTCGCCGTCGCCGACGCATCGCTGCTCGCGACCCGCTGGGGGCACCGTGTTCGCGCGAGCGATCTCGTGGGCGCGGGCGTCGACATCGTGCTCCGGCCCGTCAATGTCGACGTCGAGCTTCGGACCCTCATCGATGCGGTCGAAGCACGCACGCTCGACGGCGAACGCGTCCACGAGGCCGCGCAGCGACGCCGTGTCCGGGCTGAGATGGCCGGCGCGCCGGCACCGATGCCTAACACCGGAATGAATGACGACGCATGGCTCGATGACGTCGCCGAGCGGACGATCACGGTGGTCCGCGGCCGGAGCGTCCGCATCGCCGAGCCGGTGGAGGTAGCCGTCGTCGCGACACGGGCCGACGAGGCGTCGAGAGCGGCGGCAGGCTTCGCGAGCGGGATCGCCGACGCGGGCACCGAGGCGTCGAGCGTTAGGCGCGTCCACGCGCCGGGCGCCGGTGTGCGGACGCCACTCGTCGTGCTCGTCGTGCCGCCAACCGGGATTTCCACGGCCGAGCAGGAGGTCGCCTCGTTATGCGCGGGCGCCCGGGTCGCCGGGCGCGAGTCGGTCGTCGTGTGGTGTGGCCATCCCGCGACCACCCCTGCGGCCCCGGGCGCGAGCCTCGCCATCGCCTGCTGGAGCCCGAGCGCCCCGATGCTTCGCGCGGCGGGCCGGTGGCTCCTGCGCCGCATTTGACGACGGGCAGCTACAGCTTCGTCAGGACCTGCCAGAGGAACAGAAGCGTCAAGGCGATCCCCACCGCGGCAACGACGCGTATATAAAGCTTCCCGCGTCGCTGGCGATCGATCGGCGGCCACGGTGGCTCGAGCTCGGGCGCGAGCGGAAGCGGAAGCGGTTCCGGAATCGACTCGATGCGGACGATCGGTGGCGTCGACGTCGGCGTCATGAGGTCCGGCGAGTCGAACACGCGATGTCCCACCTCATCGACCGGCGCCGCCGACTCGAGCCCGGTTCCGTCGAACCGCGCGATCACGACCGTGATGTTGTCCGGCCCACCCGACGCGTTCGCCAGATCGACGAGCCGCTCGGCCGCAAGCTCGGGATTGGCCTCCTCGGCGACCGCCTGCGCGATCTGCTCCGGCTTCACCAGTCCGGACAGCCCGTCGCTGCACAGCACGAGGGCATCGTCGCGCCGGACCCGCTGATGCGTGAGGTCGATCTTGACGTGCGGCTCCGGACCCAGCGCCTGGAGGATGATGTTGCGCCGGTCGCTCATCTCCGCCTCCTCGACCGTGATCTCTCCGGCCTCGATGAGCTTTTGCATCAGCGACTGGTCCTTCGTGATCTGAATCGCGACGCCATCGCGCACCAGGTACGCTCGGCTGTCGCCGACTTGCGCGAGGTACAGAGTGTCCCCGAGCAGACACGCGATGGTCGCGGTGGTTCCCATCCCTCGGAGCTCGGGATGGTCGGCGGCGTAGCGATGAATCGTGGCGTTGGCCACCTCGGTCGCTGCCTTGATCGTGCCGACGAACGTTACGGGCTCCACCGTCTTGGCGTCGCGCCACCGCCGCCGGAGTTGCTGGAGCACGACCTCGACCGCCATCTCGCTCGCGATCTCGCCGGCTGCGGCCCCCCCCATTCCGTCGGCCACCATGAACAGCGTCCCGCGATCACTGGCCCGTTCGGTCCGTAGATGGTCGAACGAGAGCGGATCGCCGCGCGACAGGTCCGCCACCACGAACGCGTCCTCGTTGTGTTCCCTGGTGCGGCCGACGTCCGAGTGCGCGAAGACGTGAAAGACGATCGCGCCCGGAGGCGTGATGGGATCCGTCGGCGTCGGATGGTGGTTGACCGTCAAACGTGCTCCGGTGGCGTCGCGGCGGACGGGCGTAGCGGCCAGAGGTACAGGAAAGGTCACGAATATATACGGGTCGGCAAAACCAAGGGCAATCAACGCAGGCCGTACGCGCCGACCGCCCGGACAGGTTTCGCGCTCATAGGAATTACGTGGTATCACGCGGTATAGCGGCCGTTCGTCGCGCTGCGGCGTCGCTCCGCCGGATTGCCGCCTCGACGCGATTACCTTGAGCCCATGATCGAGCAGCGCGTGTTCGTTTCGCGCCTTGGCGCTAGCTGGACGATTGTCGTTTGTCTTGTGGCGGGAGCTGTCGCTTCGGGGTGTGCAGGACCGCCGAAGGCTCGGACCGCCACCGCGGCAGGCGTCGCGCCGACGCTTCCACCGGTCCCGCTCGTCGATGGCCCGCTCGCCATCCGCGTCGTGTATCCTCCAGCCGGGGCGACCGTTCAGGCACGCGACTCGAACTTCATCTTCGGCACCGTCGGCAGCGGGAAGGCCGCGCTTACCATCAACGGCACGCCGGTTCCCGTGGTCCCTAACGGCAGCTTCATCGCGTTTCTGCCCCTGCCGCCCGCGAGCGCTGCGGAGTACTCGATCGTTGCGTCCCGGGGACCTGACACCGTGCGAGCCGTGCACACCATCAAGCTACCGGCGCCCCGGCCCGTGCTGGCCGATACCGGGCGACTGGTCGTGGATTCGGCGAGCGTTTCCCCACGAGGTACGCGAATCGCGCGTGGCGACGAGCGGATTCGTGTGAGCGTGCGCGCACCGCGCAACGCGAGCGTCGGAGTTCGCCTGGTCGATGGGACCGAGCTCAGGCTGGTAAGCTCGGCTCGTGTGCTCGATTCACTCCGGCTGCCTGCCGAAGGCGATCCGTATGTCTGGGCGACTGACGTCCCGGCGGCGTCGCTCGCCCGCGGGGCCGAGCTCGTGCTGAGCCGTGGTCGTGATAGCGTCCGATTCCCGATCCGGGACATCGCGCTTGACGACTCGACCCGCCCGCGTTGGGTCCGCCTGACTGGTGGCGCCGACGTACCCGACACGGATCGGGTGATCATCCTGCGGCCGGTGCCTAACGGGACGTACAAGTGGCTGGTGCTTCCCGGTACGATGCTGCAGGCGACCGGTCGCATCGGTGACATGGTGCGTGTGAAGCTCGACGGGATGCTCGAGGCATGGGTCGCGGCAGGCGATGTCACGGAGCTGCCGCCCGGCACATCGGTGCCTCGTCGGACCGCCGCCAACGCGCGCGTGGTCGGGGGGCGCGAATGGGTGGATGTGATCATTCCGACGGGTGAGCGGCCAGCCTTCGAGGTCCGCGAGGACGGCAACAGGCTCTTGCTGATCCTGTACGGCGTGCAGGCGAACTCCGACATCATTGGCTACACCGCGGACGACTCGCTCGTCCGCCGAGTGCGCTGGTATCAGGAGACGAGCGATCGCGCCAGGTACGAGATCGACCTTGCGCGCGCACCGTACGGCTATCTGCCGTCGTGGGACCGTGGCGTGTTCACATTGCGCGTGCGGCGGCCGCCCACGATCGACGCAGCTTTTCCGCTCAAGGGCCTCACCATCGTGGTGAATGCCGGTCACCCGCCGGCCGGCTCCACTGGCCCGACGGGCCTGTATGAGCCGGTGCCGACGCTCGCGATCAGCGAGCGGCTGAAGGCGATTCTGGAGTCGCGCGGCGCGAACGTCGTCATGACGAGGACGACTGCCGCGCCGCTCGCGCTCGCGATTCGTCCGGTGATGGCACGACGCGCCGGAGCACATGCGTTCGTCTCGATTCATCTCAACGCGCTTCCCGATGGGATCAACCCGTTCACGGCGAACGGCACCGGCTCGTACTATTTTCATCCGTCGTCGGAGCCGCTCGCGCGCGAGGTCCAGCGTGGCATGGTGCGTCGCATGGGGCTCAGAGACCTCGGGATCTTTTACGACAACCTCTCCGACCTTCGGCATCCGTGGATGCCGTCGGTCCTCACCGAAGGCGCGTTCATCATGATGCCGGAACAGGAGGCGGCCGTGCAGACCGCCACGTTCCAGGAGCGGTACGCGTTAGGCGTCGCTGATGGCCTCGAGGCGTATTTCCGAGCGCTCGGGAGCAGCCGGTGAACGGCGCGCGCATTCACCCCGACGCGTTCATTCACCCCGAGGCGTTCGTGTGCGGCGACGTCACGCTCGGTGCTGGGGCGTCCGTGTGGCCCAAGGCCGTGCTTCGCGCGGATTCCGCCCCCATCCTCGTCGGCGAGTCCAGCAACGTGCAGGACGGCGTCGTGATCCATGTGGATCCCGGGTTGCCGTGTACGATCGGCGCTCGCGTCGCGATCGGGCACCGCGCGATCGTGCACGGCGCGACGGTCGAGGATGACTGCCTCATTGCGATGGGCGCGATCGTGCTCAATCACGTAGTCGTCGGCCGCGGCTCGCTCGTCGGCGCAGGGGCGGTGTGTCGCGAAGGCATGGTGATTCCACCGAACTCGCTCGTGCTCGGTGTGCCCGGCAGGGTCGTGCGGGCGACGGACGAGGCGCTTCGCGAGCGGACAGCCCACGCGGTAGCAGCGTATCTCGATCTGGCGGCCCGGCATCGACGAGGCGAGTTTCCCCCGCTGCGTTCCGTCCATTCGATGCGCGCCTAACGCCGCAGCCGCTTCACGACGCTCCGGTCGGAATCCGTCTCCTCGAGCCGCTAGCCGCCGACGCACCGGGCTCGGCGTAAGTCGTTGGCTGAAATCGATCTGGACCGTGAGCGGTGGCACGGCGAGTGCACACGTGTTTGCAGGCAAGGCCATGTTGCGTTCGTCGCCTCGTCGGTGACACGACGGCATGGTCGGCGTGGTGCAAGGGCTGACGCGACCCATGGTTTCAAGTCGTCAACCGACGGCCTCCAAAGAAGTTGCGTCGGACTACGCGTTATGCAGGCCACCTCGGCCGCACTCGGAGCGTTCCCGACCGCAACGTGAGAGCAGTGTAATCTTAGGGGCGTGGAAAAGTGGGACTCGCTTTGAGATTCGTGATGTTGGTAGAGCAAGTCGTTGATCCGCAACAGCTTACATCTGGACTGGCGCGGTTTCACGAACACCGGTAAACTGCGCCCCTCGTCGCCGCC
>Ga0075433_10001584_pt1 | contig 16851 bp, 18 predicted proteins | sample RhiMethybrSRZTD2_FD_75299 | JGI IMG/M metagenome (GOLD analysis project Ga0075433, IMG submission 75299) | Populus rhizosphere microbial communities from Tennessee, USA - Rhizosphere MetaG P. TD hybrid SRZTD2 | ecosystem: Host-associated > Plants > Roots > Rhizosphere > Soil | place: USA... | reverse complement strand
CACTTCGGCCGCGACGTCGGCGTAGCTGAACCCGTTGAACCCTCGGACCTGGACGAGCCGCTCGGCAGCATCGAGGATCCTGGTCGCGGTGTCGCTCTCGGTCTGAGGTTTCGTGACCGCCACGCGCGCATTCTCCCTCATCGGAAGGCCGTTCTCGAAGACCTCTTGACTCCTGACCTACTAGTAGGTAAGGATACCCCAGACCGGTCCTCTGGAGAAGGGAGGCAGGGCATGCAGGACACCGCACGCAGACAGGTGGTCGCGCACAAGCTGCTTGGCGCTCCGGACGAGGTCCGCGAGTTCCCGAACGGCAGGGCCGAGATCTTCGACATCGGCGGCGACGAGGTCGGCCGCCTGGTCTTCGAGCCCGGCTTTCGCTGGTCCAACGACCTCAAGCCGATCGCCAAGACCGAGAGCTGCGAGGCGCCGCACTTCCAGTACCACGTGAGCGGGCGGCTCGCGATCCGCATGGACGACGGGACCGAGTTCGTGGCTGAGCCCGGCGACATCACGTCTCTCCCGAAGGGCCACGACGCCTGGACCGTCGGCGACGAGCCGGCGATCGTCGTGGACTTCTTCGGCGCGTCGAACTACGCCAAGCAGGGCTGAGCCTCACGAGACCGTCGGCGGCCGGGCATAGCCTCGCCGCCGTGCGGACGTCGATCCTCCGGGGGCCGCGCGGCCTCCGACTCCGAGCCTCGCTCCCCGAGTCGCGCCTCGAACGCGTCCGCGGGCTCCTGGGCCGGGCGAGCCTGGCTCCGGACGAGGCCCTGCTGCTCGAACGCACCCGCTCGATCCACACGTTCGCGATGCGGTTCGCGATCACGGCCGCGCTCCTGGACCGGGAATGGATCGTCCTCGCCGTCGTCCGGATGCGACCACGGCGCGTGCTCCTCCCCCGCCCACGCGTCCGGCACGTGCTCGAGCTGTCCGAGGGGGCTGACCTGCGGCCTGGAGATCGCCTCGAACCCGCTACGCGATCCCGACCGGCCCAGTCGTCCCGGTGACGGTCCATCCCGCCGGTCGGTTCCGGATCACCAGCGTCATCCAGTGAGCGCACAGGCCACCGCAGTAGGACCGGCCGGCGACGGTCACGAGGTCGTCGTCACCGTCGATGCCGCCGACGGTGAGCAACCCTCCCCCTCGCAGTCGTCCAGAGAAGATCTGGTCTTGGATACGCTTTGCGTCGTCGACGAACCGGACGCGCGGGAGGTCGGCCAGCCCCCCAAGGATCGCGGCCTGCTCGGCCTCGGTGAAACGGTCCTCGCACCTGCCTCGGCCTCCCAGGGCCGCGATGTTCGGGCACAGCCGCTCGTCGAGGAGCACCGGGTCGAACCAGCCCTCGGTTTCGGCCAGGGAGCGGAACGCCGCCGTGTAGATCTCCACGCGGGTCGGGTCGGGACCGGGCGCTTCGGCGGTCGACCTCCTCGACGGGCCCGTTGCTCGAGACCCCTCGGAGGTGCACGCGGCCGCGAACAGAACGAGGGCCGACATCGCAATGACGCGTCTCACCCGTGACCTCCTCCAGCCGCCCTTCGGGGGTCGTCCTCGGACGGTCCAGGCGGGCTCCCGGTTCCCGCAGGTCCGGGCATCACGAGTCGCTATACTTCCCGCCGCTGCCCCCGGGCCGGGGGCGGGGTGCGGCGTGGCCCGGGCCCCCATCGTCTAGCGGCCTAGGATTTCGCCCTTTCAAGGCGGCGACACGGGTTCGAATCCCGTTGGGGGCACACAACCGAATAGCACACACGCGCCCGTAGAGGAGTCCGGCCGTCCTCACCGCCCTGTCAAGGCGGAGATCGCGGGATCGAAGCCCGTCGGGCGCGCGAGGGTCGGCGCCGGCTGTGAGGCCGGCGTTCGGCTCTGGGGCCAGGTAGCTCAGTTGGCAGAGCACGCGGCTGAAAACCGCGGTGTCGGCAGTTCGAATCTGCCCCTGGCCACACTCCGGCTAGGCGCGCGCCGTGCCGGTGACTTCCCCCAGACGGATGGCACGGAGGACCAGGCTCCCGGCGACGAACAGGCCGGCCGCCCGGAACGCCAGCCCCATCCACACGGTCGAGTCGGGAACGCTGCCCGCCGGGATCGCCCAGATCCAGATCTGGGTGAGCGGGAGGTTCCACAGCGCGTGGATCCCCGCCGGGAACAGGATCGAGGCCGACTGCGCGCGCAGGCGGCAGGGGCGGGCTAGTTCAGGCTCTCGTGCGCCCGGAGCTCGGCCGAGCGCACCAGCACCGACTGGTAAAGGTCCGCCGAGCGCGGGAACTCCTTGTCCGACAGGGCCGCGAGGGCGTCGTGGATGTCGCGAGCGCTGTGATCGTCGTCCATCTCGTCCCACGACAGCATCGAGCACAGGCCGCCGTAGTCGAGCTCGAGCAGCGATCCCGGGTCGAACAGGTTGAGCCACTGGTGCATCTCCACCACGAGCTCCCCGATCGGTCCCAGCTCGGAGGACCGCAGCACGGGGACCGCGTCCTCCGCCCGCCGCATCGCCCTGCGCGTCGTCGTCAGGTACGACAGGCGGTGGTGGTCTTGGGTCTCCAAGAGCCGGCGCTCGTCGTCCTCGAATAGGACGAACCACCGCACCGGCACGTGCCAGGGGCTGTGCATGATCGTCGAGATCTGCCACGGCTCCCGGCGCCGGAGGCGCCGCAGCTCCCTGACCGCCTTGCGGGCGCGCCCGTCGGTCACGAACATCGCGGGGTCCTCGAACACCGCCGCCTCGCGGAACGCGAGCATCGCCGCCAGCACGCGGAGCGTGGTCCGCCACGGACACACGAAGTAGCGACCCTCGACGACCTTGACGTAGGCGCCCTCGGGTCCATGGGGGACGAGGATCCCCGCCCCCGAGGACGTGATCTCCTGCCGGTACCGCAGCGGTCCCATGCGCAGGCCGTCCACGATGTGGCGCTCCCAATACGACTGCTCGTGCGGGGGGAACGCCTCGAGGGGCTGGTAGACCCGGAGCTCGGCCGAGGGCACCACGAGCCGGAGTCTAGTCGCGCCCCACGACTCCGCGCTCGGCATCAAGACGAGCCGGGAGCGTTCGATATCCTCGGGCCGTGAAGGGCCAGAACCTCGTCACCCCCGACGACACCGGCAAGCGCGTGTCGTTCCAGTACGAGCTCCCGAACGGCTTCGTTGGCGAGGCCGTGGGGGTCCTCGAGTACTTCGATCAGGGCGCGGCCACGTACGTGGTACGCCGCAAGGACGGCACGCTCGCGCGCGTGCCGGCGCGTGACGTGCGGTTCGGCAAGGTCGTCGAGTCCTGACCTCGCCCGGGCTGCTCGCCGAGCTTCGTGCCCTGGCGATCGACCTGGCCCACCGCGCCGCCGAGATCCACCGCGACGGGCGGCGGCAAGGGTTCGAGATCCGGGAGAAGTCGGGCGCCGGAGACCTGGTGACCGAGATCGACAGGGCCGGCGAGCGCGCGATCGTCGAGGGCATCCTCGCCGCCCGGCCCGGCGACGCGATCCTGGGCGAGGAGGGGACCGATCGCGAGGGGACGTCGGGCGTTCGATGGGTGATCGACCCACTGGACGGGACCGCGAGCTACGTCCGGGGCTACCCGGGCTACGCGGTCTCGATCGGGATCCAGGTGGAGGGCCTGCCCGCCGTCGGCGTGGTCGAGGACGGGCTCGGGCGGGTGACGGTGGGGGTCGCCGGCCAGGGCGCCGAACGCGACGGGCGGCCGGTACGGCCCTCCGAGCGCACGAGCCTTGCCGAATGCGTCCTCGCGACCGGGTTCGGCTACGACCCCGGGATGCGGATCATGGAGGCCCGGACGCTGACCGACCTGATCGGTCGCGTCGCCGACATACGCCGGAGCGGCTCGGCGGCGCTGGACCTGTGCGCGGTGGCGTGCGGCGAGGTCGACGCGTACTACGAGAAGCACCTGGCGCCGTGGGACACGGCCGCCGGCGCGGTGATCGTGGAAGCAGCGGGCTGCGTGTTCCGGCAGTTCGACCAGCCGGACGGAGAACGGCTGACGGTGGCCTCGCCGGCCGGGTTGCTCGAGCCGCTGCTCGGGCTGCTTGGGGACGCAGGGCTGAAGGTCGAGGAGCGCGGGGCGGATGCCGGCTAGGCGGTCCGCTCGACGTCGTGCAGGACCACGAGCAGGTCGTCCACGTTGAACGGCTTGGCGACGAATGCGTCGGCGCCGAGCTCGGCGGCCTTCGCGCGGTCGCGCAGGCTCGAGCGAGCCGAGACCACGATCACGCGCGGGCGCTCGTGCTCCGGGATCTCCTGGAGTTCCTCCAGGAACGCCCAGCCGTCCATCACGGGCATCATGATGTCGAGCAGCACGACGCGCGGATGGTGCTCCCGCACCTCCTCGAGCGCGGTCCGGCCGTCGCGAGCCGACAGCGTCTGGTAGCCCTCGGCCTCCAGGCTGAACTGCAGCATCCAGACCACCTGGGGCTCGTCGTCGACGACGAGGATGCTCGTGGAGGTGTTGGTCATCATCACGGTCAGGGTATCGGCGAGGCACGGCCCGAGAGCATCGGCCCAGCGGGCGGTTTGCGTGTACCCGGCCGGTCTCCCCCGCGAGCCCGCGGGCGGGCCGCGAAGGGAGTACAGCGCGATAGTCACTCCTCGGCAGGGCAGGCGACCGATCCGGGTAGACGAGACCCCGTGACCTGGGGATCCGTGGTCAGGTTCGGACAGCGCCGATGCGGTATGCGGGGCGCCCCCACGACACGGACCGAGCGACGACGTCGCCGGCCCGCTCGCGGGGCACGACCAGCACCATGCCGATCCCGACGTTGAAGGTCGAGCGAAGGTCGTCCGGCGAGATGCCGCCCTCCCGCGCGAGCAGCTCGAACACCGGCGGCACGGGCCAGGCGTCCCACTCGACCTCGGCGCTCGAGCCCTGGGGCAGCGCGCGCGGAAGGTTCTCCACGATCCCGCCACCCGTGACGTGCGCCGCCGCGTGGACCAGCCCGTCGCGTGCGAGCGCGAGCACGAGCGGCGCGTAGATCGCGGTGGGTTCCAGCAGCTCCTCGGCGAGTGGGCGTTCGAGCGGGAGAACCGCCTCGTCGAGCGGATGACGTTCGAGCAGGATCTTGCGTACGAGTGAGAAGCCGTTCGCGTGCAGGCCGGTCGAGGCGAGCCCGACCAGAACGTCGCTGTCCCGAACGCGTTCGGGGCCCAAACGCCCGTCCTCGGTCACCACGCCGACGCAGAACCCCGCGAGGTCGAACTGGTCGTCGGCCATCACGCCGGGATGCTCGGCGGTCTCCCCGCCCAGGAGCGCGCACCCGGCGCGGCGGCAGCCCTCGGCCACGCCGCCGACGATCGCGGCGACGCGTTGCGGTTCGACGCGGCCGACGGCGAGGTAGTCCAGGAAGAACAGCGGTTCGGCGCCGGTGCAGACGACGTCGTCGGCGCACATCGCCACGAGGTCGATCCCGACCGTGTCGACACGGTCGGCGACCCGCGCGATCTCGAGCTTGGTGCCGACGCCGTCGGTGGCGGCCGCGAGGTACCGGCCCCCGCCGATCTCGAACAGCCCCGCGAACCCGCCGACGCCCTCCGCGAGCTCGGGCCGCGTGGTGCCCGAACCGATCTCGCGGATCAGCTCGACGGCCGCCGCTGCGGCGTCGAGGTCGACCCCCGCGCGGCGGTACGCCTCGGTCACGACTTCGCCGGATGCTCGAGCAGGAACTTGCCGGCGTGCTCGGGGATCGGGATGGGGTACTCGCCGTCGAAGCACGCGCGGCAGAACGAGTCCACGTCCTGCCCGGTGGCCGAGACCATCCCTTCGAGCGACAGGTAGCCGAGCGAGTCGGCGCCCACGTACTCGCGGATCTGCTCGACCCCCAGGTCGGCCCCGATCAGCTCCTGCCGGGTCGACATGTCGATCCCGTAGAAGCAGGGCCACCGGATCGGTGGGCAGGTGATGCGCAGATGGACCTCGGCGGCGCCCGCCTCCCGGAGCGCCTGCACGATCTGGCGCGTCGTGGTCCCCCGGACGATCGAGTCGTCGATCACGACGAGGCGCCGGCCACGGACCGCGTCGGGCATGGGATTGAGCTTCAGCTTCACGCCGCGTTCGCGGATCGACTGGGAGGGCTGGATGAACGTGCGGCCCACGTAACGGTTCTTCATCAGGCCCTCGCCGTACGGGATGCCCGAGACCTCCGAATACCCCTGCGCGGCCGAGTGCGCCGTGTCGGGCACCGGGATCACGAGGTCCCCGTCGGCCGGCGCCTCGAACGCGAGCATCCGCCCGAGCGCCCGGCGGACCTCGTGCACGGTCCGCCCGCGGATCCGCGAGTCCGGCCGGGCGAGGTAGACGTACTCGAAGATGCACAACGCGGGCCGTCCGGCCTGCCCGAACCGACTCGACTCGAGCCCCCGTTCGTCGATCCGGATCAGCTCGCCGGGCTCGACGTCGCGCACGAACGTCGCGCCCACGATGTCGAGCGCGCAGGTCTCCGAGGCCACGCAGAAGCCGTTGGGCAGCCGTCCGATCGAGAGCGGGCGCAACCCGTGCGCGTCGCGGGCCGCGAAGATGCTCCGCTCGTCCATGACGACGAACGAGAACGCGCCCTCGAGCGACGGCAGGACGTCGAGCAGGGCGTCCTCGAGCTCCTCGAGGGGGTGGCGGGCCAGGATCGTCGCGACGAGGTCGGAGTCCGTGGTCGCCGAGCCCGCGCGCCCGACGCGTTCGAGCAGATCCAGCGTGTTGACCAGGTTGCCGTTGTGCCCCAGCGCGAGTGACCGCTGACCGTCGGTCTTGAACGCCGGCTGCGCGTTCTCCCAGGTGGTCGATCCCGTCGTCGAGTACCGGTTGTGGCCGATGCCCAGATCGCCGCGGAGCGTCGACAGGGTGGCCTCGTCGAACACCTGCGAAACCAGGCCGAGCTCCTTGAACACCAGGAGGTGCTCGCCGTCGGACACCGCCATCCCGGCCGCTTCCTGGCCACGGTGCTGCTGGGCGAACAGCGCGAAGTAGATCAGCCGCGCGACATCTTCGCCGGGCGCCCACACGCCGAAGACACCGCACTCCTCCTTCGGACCCTCGGCGCCCACGCGAGCCGATGCTAGCACCGGGTGTTCCGCAGCCCGTTTGCTCATCCCGCGAGGAGCTCCGGGATCGCGCCCTCGTACTGGTCGGCGATCTCCGTGACGTCCATCTCGAACAGCCCATCGAAGACGACGTTGGGGCCGCCGGTCTCCCCGAGCCGGAACCACGGCACCTGCATGGCCTCGGCCGTGTCCTCGAGCTCGTTCGCGCGCTCGGGCACCACGGAGACGACGGCGCGGGAGGCCGATTCCGAGAACAGCCCGACGTGCGCCGGCACGTCTCCCGGCAGCGATGCGGCGAAACCGGTCCGGCCCGCGATCGCAGACTCGGCCAGGGCGACCGCGATCCCGCCTTCGGCGCAGTCGTGGGCGCTCTCGAACAGGTCCGAACGCGCGCCCTCGATCAGCAGCCCGTGGAGCCGACGCTCGCGTTCGAGATCGAGGGCCGGCGGCCGCCCCGCCACCGTCCCGAGCACGGCCTCGGCGAACTCGGACCCGCCGAGCTCGGCGAACGTCTCCCCCAGGAGGTAGATCCACGATCCGCTGCCCTCGAACGCGCCCCGGACGGCGAGCCGGTAGTCCTCGATCAGCCCGAGCATCCCGATCACGGGCGTGGGCCAGATCGCCGAGACGCCGGCCTCGTTGTAGAAGCTCACGTTCCCGCCGGTCACCGGCGTCTCGAACGCGCGGCAGGCGTCAGCGATCCCCCGCACCGACTGCGCGAACTGCCACATCACCTCCGGGCGCTCGGGGTTGCCGAAGTTCAGGCAGTTGGTGATCGCGAGCGGCGTGGCGCCCGTGCACGCCACGTTCCGAGCGGCCTCGGCCACGGCGTGCGCGGCCCCGAGGTACGGGTCGAGCGCGCCGAACCGACCCTTGCCGTCGGTCGACAGCGCGAGCGCCTTCAGCGTGCCCTCGATCCGCACGAGCGCGGCGTCCGAACCCGGGGCGACGACCGTGCCGCCCTGCACGATCGAGTCGTATTGCTCCCACACCCACCGCTTGCTGGCGACGTTCGGAGAGCGCAGCAGGGCGACGAACGCCTCGTCCACCGGCGTGGTGACGGCGGCGAACGTGGGGTCGTCTGCCAGCACGTCGGTGGACTCGTCCGGCGGCGTCATCGGCCTCGTGTACACGGGCGCGTCCTCGGTGAGCGAGCGGGCGGGGATCTCGGCCACGGTCGCGCCGTCGGCGGAGACGTGGAGACGCCCGCCTTCTGCGAGCCGGCCGATCACGGCGGTGGTCAACCCCCAGCGCTCGCACACGGCCCGGACGTCGTCCAGCCGTTCGGGATCGACGATCGCGAGCATCCGCTCCTGGGACTCGCTGGTCAGGATCTCGAACGGCTCGAGGTCGGGCTCGCGCAGCGGGACGGCGTCCAGGTCGAGCTCGGCGCCCATCCCCGCGCGCGCCGCCGACTCGCTCACGGCGCACGTGATCCCGGCCCCCCCGAGGTCCTGCAGGCCCTCGAGCAGGTCGCGTTCGACGAGCTCGAGCGAGGCCTCAACCAGCAGCTTCTCGGCGAAGGGGTCGCCGATCTGCACGCTGGGCCGGCGCTCCTCGGCGCCCTCCTCCAGCGTTCGGGACGCGAGGACGGAGACCCCGCCGATCCCGTCGCGGCCGGTCGCGGCGCCGAACAGCACCAGGAGGGCCCCTTCGTGCACCTCACGCCCACCGGTCACCAGCCGATCGGCTGGCGCGAGGCCGACGCACATCACGTTCACGGTCGGGTTGGCCGAATGCGGCGCGGCGAACCCGATCTCGCCCCCCACCGTCGGCACGCCGATGCAGTTGCCGTAGCCGCCGATGCCGGCCACGACGCCCCCGAGCAGCCAGCGGTTGCGTTCGTCCGCGAGCGGTCCGAACCGAAGCGGGTCCATGAGCGCGACGGGCCTGGCGCCCATCGAGATGATGTCGCGAACGATCCCGCCCACCCCGGTCGCGGCGCCTTGGTATGGCTCGACGGCGCTGGGATGCGAATGAGACTCGATCTTGAAGACGGCGGCGAGCCCGTCGCCCAGGTCCACCGCGCCGGCGTCCTGGCCCGGACCCACCAGCACCGACGGCCCCTCGGTGGGGAGGGTGCGCAGGTGGACCTTCGAGGACTTGTAGGAGCAGTGCTCGGACCACATCGCCGCGTACATCGCGAGCTCGTTCGGATTGGGGTCGCGGCCGAGCGTCGAGCGGATGTCGTCGAGCTCGCCGTCGGTCAGGCCGAGCTGACGGTGGAGGGGCGCGGTCCGGCTCACGCCGCGCGGGCCAGGGCGATCGACAGCAGCGAGGCGAACATGGGCTGGCCGCCGGTCGCCCCGACGTCGGGGTCCACGGCGTGCTCGGGGTGCGGCATCAGGCCAACCACGTTGCCGGCCTCGCTGCGGATCCCGGCGATCGCGTTCGAGGCGCCGTTGGGATTGGCCTCGTCGGAGGGCGAGCCGTCGGGCGAGCAGTAGCGGAACACGACCAGGCGTTCGGCCTCGATCCGCTCGAGGTCTGCGGCCGAGGCGACGAACTGTCCCTCCCCGTGCTTAACGGGGACCCGCAGGACGTCGCCGGCGACGATCTCGCCGGTGAGCGGGGATGCCGAGGTCTCCACCCGCACGTCGACCCACCGGCAGACGAACCGCAGCTGACGGTTGCGGATCAGGGCGCCCGGCAGCAGCCCGGCCTCGCACAAGATCTGGAAGCCGTTGCAGATGCCGACCACCGGTCCGCCGGCCTCCGCGAACTCCCGCACTTCGTCCATGATCGGCGCGAAGCGCGCGATCGCGCCGCAGCGCAGGTAGTCGCCGTAGGAGAAACCGCCGGGCAGGATCACGGCGTCGACGCCGCGCAGGTCGCGTTCGGCGTGCCACAGCGGGACGCCCTCTCCGCCCATGAACCGCACGGCCCGAAGCGCGTCGCGGTCGTCCAGCGATCCGGGGAACGTGACGACGCCGACCCGGGGGGGCCGGTCCGTCATCTACCCACCTGCTCCGCGCGCAGGATCTGGAAGTCCTCGATCACGGGGTTCGAGAGCAGTCGCTGCGCCATCTCCTCCGCCTGAGCCTGTGCCGCCTGCTCGCTCTCGGCCTCGATCGTCAGCTCGACGTGACGGCCGACGCGCACCGCGCTCACGTTGGTCCACCCCATCGCCGGCAGCGAGCCCTCGACGGCCTTGCCCTGGGGGTCCAGCAGGCCCGGCTTCAGCCGGACGAGCACCTCGAACGTCACGTTCACGCGTGGTCCCGCCGGAGGCGTTCGAGGTCGGCGGCCTCGGCCACGGCATCATCGCCGGAGGTCACACCGCTCAGGTGACGGTAGTGGTCGAACGGGTCGCCCGTGATCCGCTGGTACGCCTCGCGGTACTTCTCCGAGGTCCGCTCGATCACCTCGGCCGGAAGCTCGGGTGGCGGCGGCTCGTGGTCCCAGCCGCTCGCGTCGAGCCAGTCGCGGACGAACTGTTTGTCGAACGACGGTTGCACGCGTCCGGCCTGGTACCCATCGGCCGGCCAGAACCGCGACGAGTCCGGCGTGAGCACCTCGTCGATCAGGATCAGCTCGCCCCCCGCGAACCCGAACTCGAACTTCGTGTCGGCCACGATGATGCCCCGCTCGGCCGCGACCTGGACGCCGCGTTGGAACAGCGCGATCGAGACCTCGCGCAGACGTTCGGCCAATCCCTTGCCGATCAGGTCCACGGTCTGCTCGAACGTGAGCGGCAGATCGTGGCCCTCGTCGGCCTTGGTGGTGGGGGTGAAGATCGGTTCGGGCAGGCGCGAGGACTCCTCCAGGCCGGGCGGCAACGGGACGCCGCACACGTGACCCTCGGCCCGATACTGCTTGAGCCCCGAGCCCGTGAGGTATCCCCGAACGACGCACTCGACGGGGATCACCTGGGCGCGCGTCCCGAGCATCGCGCGGCCGGCCAGCGCCGGCTGGCTCCGGAACGGCTCGGGGAAGTCCCGACGGTCGGCGCTGCGCAGGTGGTTGGCCACCACGTCCTCGGTCCGCTGCAGCCAGAACAGCGTGAGCCCCGTCAGGACGCGCCCCTTGTCCGGGATCGGGTTCGGCAGGACGACGTCGAAGGCGCTGATGCGGTCGGTCGCGACCAGCAGGACCAGGTCGTCGCCGACGTCGTAGATGTCGCGGACCTTGCCACGGCCGCGCAGCCGCACGTTCGTGTCGCTCATCCCTCCCGCACCTCGATCTTCTCGAGCCGATCGAACACCACGTCGAGGTTCCGCAGCGCTCGGAGCGGGTCGAACAGCTCGTCCAGGCGCGCGCCGATGCGTTCGCGCACGCGTTCGTCAGCCCCGAGCACGTCCCGGAACGAGACGCCCTCGTCCCAGGACCTCGCGGCCGCGGCCTGCACGATCGCGTAGGCGTCGTCGCGGGTCATCCCGGCGTCGACGAGCGCCAGCAACACGTTCTGCGAGAACGCGAGCCCACCGCCCACCTCCAGGTTCGCGCGCATCCGCTCGGGGTGGATCTCGAGCGTCTCGAGCACCTCGGTCATCTCGACGAGCATGAAGTGTAGGGCGGTCGTCGAGTCCGGCAGGATCACGCGCTCGGCGGACGAATGCGAGATGTCGCGCTCGTGCCACAGCACCGTGTTCTCGAGCGCCGTCTGCAGGTTCCCGCGGATCACGCGCGCGAGGCCCGTCACCCGTTCGGACCGCACCGGATTGCGCTTGTGCGGCATCGCGCTCGAACCCTTCTGGCCCGGCGCGAACCCCTCCTGTACCTCGCGGACCTCGGTGCGCGCGAGATGCCGGATCTCTGTGGCGATCGCGTCGAGCGTCGAGGCCGTGATCGCGAGCGCGCTCATCAGCTCGGCGTGGCGGTCGCGCGCGACGATCTGGCTGGAAGCCTCGGCGGCCCGAAGGCCGAGCTCGGCGCACACCTGCTCCTCGACGCGCGGGTCCACCTGCGCGTACGTGCCGACCGCGCCGCTGATCGCCCCGACGCTCACGGCCTCGCGCGCGCGGCGCAAGCGGTCGCGGTCGCGGTCGAGCTCGAACGCCCACAGCGCCACCTTGTGACCGAAGCTCGTTGGCTCGGCCACCACGCCGTGGGTCCGACCGGCCATCACGGTGTCGCGGTGCGCGAGCGCCAGATGCGTGGTCACCGCGAGGAGCCGTTCGAGCGAGGCGAGCAGCAGGTCGCACGCGTCGCGGAGCTGCAAGGCCAGGCCCGTGTCCAGTACATCGGACGAGGTCAGGCCGAAGTGCACCCAGCGGCCGGCCGGCCCGGCCGAGCCCGCGACGACCTGCACGAACGCCGCCACGTCGTGCCGCGTGACGCGCTCGACCTCCTCGACACGTTCGAGGTCGAACGCGGCCCTCGCGCGGATCTCGCGCGCGTCGTCCTCGGGCACCACGTCCAGGCGCGCCCAGGCCTCGGCCACCAGGACCTCGATCTCGAGCCAGTGCTCGAGCTTGGCCTGCTCGGACCAGACCGCGGCCATCTCGGGGGTGACGTAACGAGGGATCACGGAGCGACGAACGCCTCGGTGGGAAGCCCGTTGGAACGCGGGCTCACAGCCTGAGCCCCTCCGCGAGATCGTCTTTGAACCGCCATAGCCGCTTCTGCACGTCCGGGTCGGCGACGCCCACGATCTCGGCGGCCAGGACGGCTGCGTTCATCGCCGAGTCCACGCCGACGGTGGCCACCGGCACGCCGCTCGGCATCTGGGCGGTCACGTACAGCGCCTGCTCCCCGCCCATCTGGTCGGTGGCGACCGGCACGCCGATCACCGGCACGATCGTCCGGGCCGCGACGGCCGCCGCCAGGTGCCCCGAGATCCCCGTCGTGCACACCAGCGCCTTCAGCCCGCGGTCGAACGCGGTCCGCGCGTACTCGTCGACCAGGTCGGGGCTGCGCGAGGACGACATCACACGGATCTCGTGTGGGATCTCGAGCTTCTCCAGGATCGCCGTCGCCTGTTGCATGACCGGGACCTCGGCGGGCGAGCCAACGAGGACGCCGACCAGCGGGGCCGGGTCGCTCATCTCGCCTCCTCCTTCGCCGCCAGGGCCGCGATGTCCGTGCGGTGCTGCATGCCCTCGAACGAGACGCGGCCGACCGCCTCGTAGGCCCGGTCCCGGGCCTCGGCGATCGAGGGCCCGGTGGCGCTCACCGAGAGGACGCGTCCCCCTGCGGTGACCACTCTACCCTGCCGCTCCGCCGTGCCCGAATGGAAGACGGTCACGCCCTCCACCTCCCCGGCCGACTCGAGCCCCGAGAGCTCGAACCCCGTCGGACCGGCGGCCGGGTAGCCGCCCGAGGCCACCACGACGGTCACGCAGGCCCCGGGGCGCAGTTCGACGCGCGTGTCCCCGAGCGTCCCGCCGGCGCACGCGAGGAACGTCCCGGCCGGCTCCGAGCCGAGGAGCGGGAGGATCACCTGCGTCTCCGGGTCGCCGAACCGGCAGTTGAACTCCAGGACCCTCGGGCCGCGTTCGGTCAGCATCAGCCCGGCGTACAGGACGCCGCGGTACGGCACGCCCTCGGCGGCCATCGCCGCCGCGGTGCGTTCGAGCACGTCGGTGCGGATGCGCTCCGCCGTCTCCGCGTCGAGGAACGGCACCGGCGTGTACGCGCCCATGCCCCCGGTGTTCGGCCCGGCGTCGTCGTCGCCCACACGCTTGAAGTCCTGCGCGAACCCGAGGGTGATCGCCTTCGCCCCATCGGCCAGGGCGAACGCCGAGACCTCGCGCCCCTCCAGGTGCTCCTCGACCACCACGGTCGAGCCCGCCTCGCCGAACGCGTGGTCGAGCAGCGAGCGCTCGATCGCCTCCACGGCTTCGCTGCGATCCTCGGTGATCACGACGCCCTTGCCGGCCGCCAGGCCGTCCGCCTTGACGACGTACGGCGGCCCGAAGGCGTCCAGCGCGTCCACGGCCTCGTCCACCGTCCGCGCCGAACGGCTCCCTCCCGCGGGGATCCCATGTCGCTCGCACAGGTCCTTGGCCCATGCCTTCGAACCCTCGAGGCGGGCGGCGGCCGCCGAAGGACCGAACACCGCTCGGCCGCGTTCGGACAGGCGGTCGGCCAGGCCGGCGACCAGCGGGACCTCGGGACCGACGACCGTGAGGTCGACGTCCTCGCGGTCCGCGAGGTCGACCAGGCCGTCGAGGTCGTCGGTCGCGACCGGGACGCACCTCGCGTCGATCGCGATCCCCGGGTTCCCCGGTGCGGCCAGCAGCTCGGTGACGGACGGATCCCGAGCCAGCCGCCACGCGAGCGCGTGCTCGCGCCCGCCGGACCCGACGATCAGGACCTTCATGTGTGCGTCAGGCTCTGCTCGCGGCCGGGCCCGACCGAGACCACTCCGATCGGCACACCCACGAGCTCCTCGACGCGCTCGAGGTACTTGCGCGCCGCGGCCGGCAGGTCGCCGAACGCCGTCGTCCGGCCGATCTCCTCGTCCCACCCATCAAGCTCCTCGTAGACGGGCTCGGCGCGATGGAACAGCGACTGGTGAGACGGGAAGTCCTCGAACGTCTCCCCCTCGGCACGATAGGCGGTACAGACCCGGACGGTCCCGAACCCCGACAACACGTCCAGCTTGGTCACGAACAGCTCGGTGAGCCCGTTCAGCCGGGCCGCGTACCGAAGGATCACCGCGTCGAACCATCCGCACCGGCGCTTGCGCCCGGTCACCGTGCCGAACTCCTGACCACGCTCGCCCAGCCGGTCGCCGTCGGGGCCATGGTCCTCGGTCGGGAAGGGGCCGGCGCCGACCCGGGTCACGTACGCCTTGGTGATCCCGATCACCCGCTCGACCTCGCGTGGCCCGATGCCGGCCGAGGCCAGCGCGTACCCCGTGACCGGGTTCGAGGAGGTGACGAACGGATAGGTGCCTTTGTCCAGGTCGAGCATCGTGCCCTGCGCGCCCTCGAGCAGCACGTTCTTGCCTTCGCGCAGCGCGTCGTGCAGGAGCTTGGACGTGTCGGACACGTGCGGGCGGAGCCGTTCGGCGTACCGCATGTAGTCGTCGACGATCGTGTCGGCCACCAGTGGGAGCCGGCCGTAGATCCTCGTCAGGATCTGGTTCTTCTCGCGCAGGACCACGTCCAGCTTCTCGCGGAAGATCTTCTGGTCGAACAGGTCCTGGATCCGAAGCCCGATGCGCGCCGCCTTGTCACCGTACGCGGGCCCGATGCCCCGCTTGGTCGTCCCGAGCGCGTTCTTGCCCAGGAAGCGTTCGGTCACGCGCTCGAGTTCGAGGTGGTACGGCATGATCATGTGGCAGTTGCCCGAGACCACCAGCCTGGAGGGGTCGACCCCGACCGCGGCGAGCCCGTCCATCTCGTCGATGAGCGCCTTCGGGTCGACGACCACGCCGTCGGCGATCACCGAGGTGATGTGCGGGTACAGGATGCCGGAGGGGATCAGCTGCAGCTTGAGCGTGTGGCCCTCGGCGAGGATCGTGTGGCCGGCGTTGTTTCCGCCCTGATATCGGACCACCAGGTCCATCCGGTCGGCCAGGTAGTCGGTGGCCTTGCCCTTTCCCTCGTCCCCCCACTGGGTCCCGACGACCACTGAGGCCGGCATGCCGCTACTCCTCCGACCGGTCCGAGCGCACGCCTAGCGCTCGATGCGGAAGCTGATCCGGACCTGCGTGTGATATTCGGAGATCTTCCCGTCGGACACCTGCGCGCTGGTGCCCAGGATGTCCATCGACTCGATGCCGCGGATCGTCTTGGCCGCCTCGCTCAGGGCCTGATGCGCTGCGTCGCGCCAGGACTCCGTCGACACCCCGACCAGGTCGATCGTCTTGATCACCGCCATGGCTCATGTCCCCTTTCTCTCGGAGGGCTACCGCTGGCGCTCGTGAGCCCCCCTAGCCCCCGTTGTAGACGTCGATGAACCGCCGGTAGTTGGCGGCGATCTGCTTGGCGGCCTCCTCGCGACCGAGGTTGCCGTCCACGAACCCCTTCAGCGGATCCCACCAGATCGAACGACCGATCGCGAACCCGATGTAGCCCGGCACGCCCGAGCCCGTCTTCAGCCAGTGGTCGACGGCCGCGTCGTCGGCGCCACGTCCGAGCACGACGCACGCAACGCCGTCGCGGCCGTCCCGTCGCGTGGTGGCCGAGATCATCTCGCAGTCCTCGCGTGCGTCGATCCCCTCGATCTTCCAGATGTCGGGCTCGACCCCGGCGTCCTGCAGCTCGCGGATCGCCGAATCCATCAGCTTGGGGCGCTCCTTCGAGTCCCAGGTCTCCTCGCCGCCGGCCGCCTCGATCTGCTCGGGCGTGGGCGGCACCAACAACTCGAACAGGAACTTGCGGTCGTGTTCGTGAAGCCAGTCGCCGAGGCGCTTGAGCCGCGCGGACTGTCGCACGTTCATGTCCTGGTGCGACTCGGGGTTGTAGCGCACGAGCACCTTGGAGAAAGTCGGGTCGAACGCCTCGATGTGCTCACCGAACGCCTCGCCGTACTGGAAGTCGAACTCGTCCTGCCCGCTCTTCTCCACGGGCATCGCGAGGCGGAACCCCATCGCCTTGGCGTCCGGGGCGATGCTGGCCCCGAACTGCTCGTCGACCAGCACCCCCGCCGTCGACGCGTCGACGCCCTCGTCCAGCGCCCGGCGGGCCCCCTCGTAGATCACGCGCTTCGCGTGGGAGATCTGGCCGGTCTCCTCCTCGTCGGGCTCGCCCTCCACCCCGAAGAACTTCTTCTGGAACGACCCTCGATGATCGAACGCCAGGATGTACAGCGACGCGTCGTAGCCGAGTCCCATCGGTCCTCCTCGCTGCGCTACGGCTGCTCGAATGGGTTGGTCGGATCCATGATCTGCACCGGCACGGGGTCGGCGCCCTTCTTGAACAGCCCCGAGTG
>Ga0075433_10001577_pt1 | contig 16881 bp, 16 predicted proteins | sample RhiMethybrSRZTD2_FD_75299 | JGI IMG/M metagenome (GOLD analysis project Ga0075433, IMG submission 75299) | Populus rhizosphere microbial communities from Tennessee, USA - Rhizosphere MetaG P. TD hybrid SRZTD2 | ecosystem: Host-associated > Plants > Roots > Rhizosphere > Soil | place: USA... | reverse complement strand
GGAATCGTTTGTACGCGTACTTGATTCCAAATTCCATTGCCGCGAATTTTACAATCAAAATTCCGGCTCCGATACACCCCTTAATCATGGCCAAACACGAGGCATCGTTGCGACTACGCTAGAAAATGAACATCTCGCGGAATGTTTCATCGCCGTCTGCCGCGCAAAAACATTTTCCTAGAGATTTTCCAACACGATGATTTTAATCATGGGAGTTATTCGTTTGCGAATGTTTACGTGCTTCAAAGAGCTATGGGATCGTGATGAGATCCGCCAGACTAATCCGCGCGGTATCGTACAGCCGGCGAGTGATGGCTGGTCCAAGATATTGAGTCGGAGTTCGAGGCCAAAGCTTCAGTTTAGCTCGATCTTCAGCGGTGTACTTACAGTGCTTATCCTGGGTATGCCCAGCTGGGCTACCGAACCTTTTTACCAGTCGGAGTTCATTTTTCCTCTGGAAAAATGGCATAACCACGGATCCTGCTTGCTGGAGCTTCCCAACGGTGAACTGCTCCTGACTTGGTACCATGGCTCGGGCGAACACGAAGCCGACGACGTGAAGATCGTTGGCGCACGCAAGGCAAAGGGGGATACATCTTGGAGCCATCAATTCTTAATGGCTGACAGTCCGAATTTTCCTGACACAAATCCAGTCATTTTCTTAGACCATCACAAACAGTTATGGCTTGTTTGGTCGATGATCATCGCTAACGATTGGCGGACTTCAATCCTAAAATTTCGCGTTTCGGCTGACTACCAACGGAGAGATAAAACGCCCGCATGGAAAAACGGCGACACGCTGCTATTTGCGCCAAGAGATTTCAAGGACGATCTGCAACGTAGATTGGATGATTATGTCAAAACCAATCCGGCGGCAGCCCACTCCGATCGAATTATCGCACTGAAGAGTCTGGCAGGGGACAAGTTTCTTAGCCGCATGGGCTGGATTGCTCGCTCACATCCGCTCTTCTTGCCTACAGGCCGAATATTGGTGCCTTTGTATTCACACGAACTTTCTCTCTCTATGATGGCGATCAGCGACGATAACGGGAAAAGTTGGACTAACAGTAAGCCCATTGTTGGCATCGGCAATATCCAACCAACTGTCGTGCGCAGGAACGACGGGACCTTGGTTGCTTATATGCGGAACGCTGGGCCGCCGCCAAGACGGCTTCAAGTGAGCACTTCCATCGATGAGGGACTTACTTGGAGTTCGCCGACGCATACGGAGTTGCCCAACCCCGGATCGGGAGCTGAAGTTATACGCCTCGCCAACGGTTATTGGGCGCTCGTTTACAACGATACTGAAGAAGGGCGGCATAGTTTGGCGGTGTCACTCTCCGATGACGAAGGAAAATCCTGGCGTTGGACACGGCACCTCGAAAGAGACAACCGCCGAGAGGCCGCGGGTCAATTTCATTACCCGAGTATCATCCAGGCACGGGATGGTTTGATTCACGTGAGCTACAGTTACTTTCTCGAACATCTCCCCGAAGGGGCGCCACGGAAAGCGATTAAGCACGCCATGTTTAGCTTAGATTGGGTAAAGGCAAGGGACATACAGATTTCGAAGCAGCCATAGTTTAGGACGACTCTTTTGCAGGGATGATTGCAGCTTGCGCCTTGCCTTGAGGTTATTTCCCTGTTTTCGCTGAGGTTTCAGCGGAAGGGGACAAAAGTTCGTTGGCCAACCCTGAAGGGTACTTTCGCCCATGCGCTTCATCTTTGGGACCTCTTAATCCACGCACGCCGCGGCCAAATCCGTAAATCGAACCGATCCTGACTCCGGCGCTATTCGTGTAAGAGTTGTCTAAAATCTCGGCGGTGACGAAAAATTTGTTAAGAAGGAGACGGAGAGAGCTTTCAGAAAAGAAGTGGAGATGATCCGTGTTTTCGTACTCTTCTTCACCACAGGGAACTTCGATTAGGATCGCACCGTCCGGCCGCAGGATAGTGGCCGCCTTCGCAAAGATCTCGGCGGGAAAGCGCATGTGTTCAAGGGTGTGGAATGACATCACTAGATCGAAATGGCTTTGCGGGAGTTCAAGATTTTCAAACGGATCAGTGAGAATTTGGACGCCTAGCTGCCCCATTCCTTCCCGCGCCACGGCACGGTTCATTTCGCAACCGCTTACCGCTATACCTTTTTTGCCAAGCGCGTGAAGCAGCATTCCCTCCGCGCAACCAATCTCAAAAACTGATTTTGTACGAGTTGATGGACATTCCAATAATCTGAGTCTTTCTAGAATCCCGATTCGGGCGTTGAGATAGGTTTCCCATCCCTTACTTTCTTGAATCGTCGTGATTCCTTGATGGCAACGGTCCTTTTCCCAATAGCTAAAATCACCGTAAAGAGTGCTTAACGCTTTGTCATTCGGTAATTCGCGCGCATAGACGTGATCGCATTTACGGCATCTGAAAAGAGGCGTCAGCTTATTCTGGTATTCAAATTTTCCAGCGCTGCCGCAGATCGGGCAATTCGTGACGTGGTAAGTAGAAGAGGAAGAATTGCGGAAAAGCAATCGTAACGCGCGAGACGCTCGCTGAATGCCGGCGAAGTCCGAGCTCAATCTACAATAAAAATGTCGAGCAACGAACATCCAAATCATGAGCAGAGCGCTACTGGCCTCAAAAAAATCGTGAAACCTTGATTTCACCGTCCTCTGTACAGCCCAGGCGAACGCGTATGCGGACAACTTCATTGGTCTTAGAATACTTTTGTGAGACGCCGGCCAATAGCCCAGAAGTCGCGCCGCGGCAGCTGGCGAAAGAATCTTGGCAACGACTTGTTTCGGCCCTTCCGGTATTTCAATAAGCAGGCGAAGTGCTCCGATGGCGTTGTAAAGCCTCCCCCGCTTCAAGGCGACTCTTGCGAGGCCGTATCGTGACCTGTAATCGGTGGGATCCGTTTCGGCGGCAAGGTTGTAACACTTCTCCGCGGCGTGAAGGTCTTTGTTGTTTTCCCACTGTTGCCCCAATTCAAGGAACTGGAACGCTGCGCGCTTCAATAGTTGAACGTCTGTTGTCTCGTTGACCGGATAATCGATGAGTTGCTTGTGCGCGTTATCCAGGCACAGTGCAGCTTCGTCCAACCGGTCATTTGCGGCGGCGAGTTGTCCGGCCTTTTCAATGAGCAATTCTGGAACGAAGTCGGCCAAGCCGCGATCTTCCACCAGCTTAAGCTCTGCGTCGGCACGCGAAATGTCGCCCATTTGTCTGTGTGAAACCATGATCACCACGCGCATCGGAATTTCATGCCAAAGCGAATGAAACGGCGGATGAAGTTCGATGGCTTTGAGCGCGTGTTCAATAGCTCGAAAAAGTTCTCCCGAGGTTTGGTAACCATGCGCGAGTTCGTAGTGAGGAAAGTACCAATCCTGATCAAGTACCGTGCATTCCCGCCATGCAGCGATGGCGTTCTGCAGTCGCCCCTCCGCGTGAGCCTTCAATGCGGTGCGCACGCTCTCTTGCCATGCAGTGCGGGACTCAATCGTCTCGGACAATTGAAGCGCGCGATCGTGCCGGCCTACAAAGAGCATGGATTTGATCAGCCAAGTCCAGAAAAGCTCGTCCGCAGGCGATGCGGCTCCCGCTAGGGCGCTGATTTCGCGAGCAATAAGACGACCGACGCCCTCGGGCGGACGATAAAAATGCTTGGCCCGGACCTGGGAACTGTCTGGTGCGCCGTTGGCTAGAGCGGTCTCGATCGCCTCAGCTAGGTTGCACATCTCTTCGACGATGTAAGCGCCTCCGTCATAGTGAAACAACGTTCTCAGTCCGCAGGCGGGGATTACGGTCGGTATGCCTCGCAAAACCGCATCGAGACAAGTTTGCGAATTTCCCCGGTTGACTAGCACTCCAGTAATCGAGAAGAGTTCGTCTATCCCCATTTCGCGTCCGATGACAATCGCGTTGGGTATGATCTCGTGAATCTTCTCCCGCTCGGTCTTTAAGTCCTCATTTGGATGCAGTTTGACGACTATAATGCGACCAGTTCGCCGGCTGACAGTTGCAATCTGTGTCAAAACACTTTCGCGAAACGCCCGATCGTCTTTGTTGTGAATCATTAGGCGGTGTTTTAAGGGTGAAGTGGTGTAGACAATCGCGGTCTCGCCTGCACCTAAACCGATGCGTTCCCAGATATTTCTCTTTGGGTCTTCGTCTGCTTGCTCTGACCGATCGTTGGCCAGTAATCCGCTGACGCATAGTTTATCAACCGGAAAACCCAGTTCGACGTAGCCGCGTTTTTCTTCAGCCGATGCTAGAAAAAAGCGGTCAAACGGCGCATCGTAATTGTTCATATCACGCTGATTAAGGGCAAGTTGCGCAACTTCTTCGATCGCAACAATCGGGCGCTCCCTTTGTTTGGCCCAGGCCATGAGATCCAGCGCAAAGTAGTCCACGGCTGTGCCGAGTAACAACACACTAGTGTCCGTAGGAAGTTTATTTGCCAGAGTTGCGGCTTCGTCCAATTCTAAGTAATCGATTCCGTTCTGGCGCAAGGCAACGTCGATGCCCGGAGTTCTCTTGGCCCACGGGCTGTACAGTATTCCAACGAAGCGCCACTCCGACATGTGCTGCATGACTAAGCGCATGTCAGTCACATGTACTGGGCTTGTCGGGTAGAACAATAACAGGGGGGAATTAGGTTGCGGTGTCATTCTTCAACCCATTTCTTGACGTCGTCCTGTAGGCACCTCGGTTCCGTTGCGAACAGTCGCCGGCTTCACTCGTCGTATCGCGAGTGAAACATATTGAGCAATAAGTGCGCCGGTTTCGCCGGACGCAGAATCGCTTCATTCAATCATCCACCGCCCATGGCTTTTCGCCGATCTGCAAAGGATATTTCTGTAGACATTCTGCTAACGCATTCCTTCATTCGTAATTGATATTCAACAGTCCATTTGAGAAAAGAAAGTGCATTTTTGTTCAATATCTGGCAATATTTGTCACAGCAATGCCGCAAGCGGCTTTTTTTTGCAAACAAATTGATCCTGTTCTGTGGCGTGGCTTTTGCTCTCGTAACCGTGGTCGCAGAAAATCGGGTTCTATCATAAATACCAGGGTGTTGGATGCCCCCATGATGTCGGGAAATGGCAAAATAATTTTCGTAGGGCGACAAAATGATAATGATTATTGGCCGCGACGGACCGATCCAAAAAAAGGCGGTAGTATGTTCGGCGGAGGAAATCCTGAATGGCAGCGAATAAACCAGCTTTGACCCAAAAATTTGTCGTCGATCCAGCCTTGGATTTTGTAAAAACAACGACGAGAACGATTACCCGTCGAGGGGTGATGTGGCTGGGCCAGACCTGTAATATACGTTGCCACTTTTGCTACTTTCTTGATCGCATCAATTCAACGGATCATCCCGAGCATGCTTTCATGACCATCGAGAAGGCCAAGCGAATTTGTTCTACGTTGGTCGATGTTTATGACAACAACGCGATTGACATCCAGGGTGGCGAGCCGACGTTGTTTCGCCATATCAATGAGCTCGTCGAGCATTGCCGAACGATCGGCTTGATGCCGACGCTTATCACCAATGCGATCGCACTGCAGGATCTACGTCGGTGCGTTGCGCTGAAAGACACGGGTATCCGGGATCTTTTAGTCAGTGTGCAGGGGCTCGACGATACCTACGACTCGATTGTGGGCGTGAAAGGCGCCTCGCTAAAGCAGCGCCATGGGCTTGAGAACATCATAAAAGCAGGAATTCCCATCCGCTTTAACAGTGTCTTATCTAAACCCATTTTGCCACAGCTGGAAAGAATCGCGCAATTAGCCGTCGATGTAAATGCGCGAGTGGTAAATTTTCTCGCGTTCAACCCCTTTGAAGACCAGCAGATTGCCGGAAAACGAAATGCGACGAACGTACCGCGATATAGCGAAGTATCGCCCTACCTGAACGCAGCGATGGATATTCTGGCGAACGGGAATGTCGAGTGTAACGTTCGCTATTTCCCAATCTGTATGGTCGCGGAACGCCACCGCAAGTCAATGTTTAATTTTCAGCAACTGCCGTACGATGTTCACGAATGGGACTACGGGTCATGGTCGTGGACGGGGCAACAACCGCAGCGGATGAAGTTGGGTGACTGTTCGCCTGTTTCCGATCTAGCGAAAGAAACCTACGCGCCAATTCAGTACAAGGGTGCGGCCAAGCCGATCGCAGACGCCGCGAGAAAGTTGGTGATGAAGTACCCCGGCCTACGCGGTCCGGCTCGCAAAGTACACATGTCAGTCAGCAAACTATTGCAAGCGAAGTCCGATCACTCAACTGAACTTTCACCGAAGGAGAACTTGTACCGGGATAATGCCCGCCTCAGAAGCACGCAACATTGCCGCTATCAGTACGATCGCGCTTGCAATACTTGCGACCTCAGACGAATCTGCGACGGCTTCCACGGCGATTACGCCGCCCTGTTTGGCACCGATGAAGCTAAGGGCGTCCAGCTTGGCAAACAAGTTGACAACCCAAAATACTTTATCGGTGAGCAGGAAAAAGTCGTCGAGAAAGAGGATTTTGAGTGGGCTCTGTAAAGAGCTATATCGAAGCGTTGGATTCGCGGCTTGGCCAGATCAACACGGTTTCGCCGAAGGTTTCGATCATCGTCACCAATTATAATTATGCAGATTATATTCAGGATTGTCTTCATTCGGTCAGTCTACAAACCTACCCAGACGTTGAGTGCATCATAGTTGACGATCACTCTTCTGACGATTCCGTCGACCGGATAGAACGCTTCATCCGTAGTGACACCTCCCACATTAGATTTTCGCTGCTCACGCACGAGTCAACCCGGGGACAGTACGCGGCATTTCGAACTGGCGTTCAGCAATCAGCCGGCGCGTTCGTGTCATTTTTGGACGCGGACGATCTTTTACTGCCTGATTTTGTCAGTGAGCATGTGCGGATGCATCTAAGTTGTCCGCCGGTGGCATTCACCAGTTCCAATCAATTCCAGATTGATTCGGAGGGCCAAGTGATCGGCGGTGTTCATCCGGATCTGGAAACCCAAAACAGTTATAGAAGCGTGAGCACGATCTCGCTGCGGCGATCTTTTTGGGTTTGGGCGACCACTAGTTCCATGATGTTTCGCCGCCCAGTTCTCAATTATGTCTTATCGGACTCGGACGACGCTTTCAGGAGATGCGCCGACAACTACGTCTGCCATTTTTCGAATCTCCTGGGCGGATCCATTTTGATTCCCATGGTATTGGGTTGCTACCGGCGCCATCTGAACAATGCCTTCAGCAACAATCCATTGATCGGCGGCCGGCTACCCACCGGCGACATGCGTAATCATCCGACACATCACTTGGTTTTGCATCACATCAGCGAGCGATTATTCGAATGTAACCAGCAATTCATTTCGCTATTGGGCGTTGGTGGCTTCTTTGATGCCCTGTCGAAGGTGACGCTGTTCACTCGGTTATGGCATAACGGCCGAGCGATTCGTGGCAAGACTCCCATTCGCTTCGTCCAGTCACTCCAGTTTTTCGGGACATTCGCTCGGCTTAGCCTCCGGGCTATCGTGAGAGCGATCAAGAGATCCCACCCAAGCTACACAACGATCGATCTCGAGGGAGTAAAACGTGCCGCAAACGTTACAAGCTACACCGACTATCAGCGTAATCGTCGCGACGCGAAATAGACGGGAATCGCTAGGCCAGTTTCTCGATGGCCTGCGTTCGCTGCCCGAGCAACCTGCGTGGGAACTGATCGTCGTCGACAATGGCAGTGCCGATGGTACGAAAAGTCTGCTATCGACCGCCGCGGAGGATTTGCCGATCGTCGTCGTCAACGAAAATCTGCCCGGTAAAAGCCGGGCGCTTAATGCGGCACTGAACCACGCAGGAGGCGAAATTCTACTTTTCACTGACGACGATGTTGTTCCAGATCCAAACTGGTTAATGGCATTGCACAAGGCATCTGTAGAGCACCCAAGCGCCAATGTCTTTGGCGGGCGAATCCTTCTGAACTATGAGCATATCCCAAAATGGATTTTGAAATCCTATAACCTAAAAACAATTCTGACGTCGGAACAAGATTTGGGGGATGAGATTCGTTGGTTCGCCAAAGATCAGTATCCGATAGGACCAAATCTCGCGGTACGGCGACGGGTGATCGATCAAGGTCCATTCTGCTGGCCGGTTAATCTCGGGCCTGGTACGAAGATTCCCGTCGGTGACGAGCGGGCATTTCTTGTGCAAGTAAGCTTCCCCGAAGCGCGAGATCGGCTTTATGTTCCGGACTGTGTCGTTCGACACAATATCTGTGCCAGGCAACTTAGCATCATAGATGCTCTTTTACGCTGTTTCCTCGGCGGCTACGCTGCCGGTTTGGTTGGTCGCATATCGGTCCATTCAAACATGAATATTAATAATGAGCGCTCCTTTCGTGTCGCATGGCGGCGATTTCGTGGAGCTTCCGGCACCCGCGAATTGATCTGTATGGTAGCCCGGGCAGTCGGTGTAATGGTGGGAACCTCGGTTCCGTGCGGACGGGTCATCTACGGTTAAAGCATGCGTCTCCTGTTCCTTACTAAACAACAGTATATGGGCAAGGACCTATTGCGCGACCGATTCGGCCGCTTTTACGAGTTTCCAAGAATGCTTGCAGGTCAAGGCCATCACGTTCGGGGCATCTGTTTAAAATACTGGATTGACAAACTCGACTCAGCAGTGGGCAGACAATGCCTCGACCGTGTCGAATGGCAGTCGTTCCAACTGGGTTGGAATTGGCCAGCCGCATTTTTACGGTATTTTCGGCGGCTGAAAGAAATAGCTACGGACTTCAAGCCTGAGATCATTATCGGGGCTTCCGATGCCATGCATGTCATCATCGCAGCATCTTTGTCGGCGAGAACCGGAGTTCCTTTGGTGGTTGACCTATATGACGACTTCGAAAGTTATCGGGCCACGCAATTGCCAGGCATAAAAACGGGACTAAAGCGCGGGATATTGAGTGCGTCTGCGATCTCAACAGTTTCTTATAACTTGGCCGAGAAGGTCAAAAATGAGTACCAGGCGCCCGGCATCGTGCGCACGATTACCAACGCCGTTTGTCCAGAAATTTTTCACCCTACCGACAAAACGTTAGCGAGGCGGACACTTCGCTTGCCCGAATCCGGGTTGCTCGTAGGCACCGCCGGCGCTTTGCGCGCAAACCGTGGGATCAAGACTCTTTTCCAAGCATTTGAGAAGTTGTCGAGCATGAGAAGTAATCTTTATTTGATACTCGCCGGCCGCATGGAACGCGGTTTGCCCATTCCGATCAACGACAAAATTCTATATTTGGGTGAATTACCACATTCCGACGTAGGGCATTTGTTCAACGCACTCGACGTCGGAGTCGTGTGTAATCGACAGAGTCAATTTGCTGAATATGGTTTTCCGCAGAAATTTTACGAAATGATTGCGTGTCGGTTACCCGTAGTGGCTGCCGATGTCGGTGTCATGCGGACGCTACTTGTTGGGTATGAGAACTGTCTATATAAGCCCGAACGAGAGGATTCTTTGGCCGAAATCCTCGAGAAACAGCTAAATAAACCGAGCGTCGTAGACATATTGGTTCCGGAATGGAAAGACCGCGGAGGCGATTTTCACGAATTGCTGGAAGCGGCGTTAAAGAGATTGCATCGGGTCAGATTTAGTGGGTCAAGCAACAGTCTTGTTATCAATTCTTGATTATAACGACATGGTCCAGAGGTTGTGATGTTTTATTTGTTCGCCTTTACGTTTGGCGCGCTTGTGGGCAGCTTCCTCAACGTCTGTATCTCGAGAATCCCCAATAATGATTCAATTGTTTCGCCGCCGTCTCATTGTCCAAAATGCAAAGTTGCGATTACTTTCTACGACAACATTCCGTTGATCAGTTACTTGGTTTTGCGCGGGCAATGTCGCACTTGCGGTGAGCGCATTTCGCCACGCTACTTTGTGGTGGAGCTTTTGACCGCTTTGCTCGCTTTGGCGCTGTACGACAGATTCGGTTTTGGGTTCAGTTTTTTCGTGAGCTTTGTGTTAGTCGGAGCGCTGATCGTGATTTCTTTCATCGATCTGGATGTCCGGATCGTGCCCGACATAATCAGTTTGCCCGGGATCATCGTAGGACTCGCGCTATCGGTCGCCGGGTATTTTCTTATTAGCGGCGAGTCACCTATCGTTCCTTCGCCGGTCAGCTCTGTGCTCGGTATATTTGCCGGTGGTGGTTTTTTACTCGCAACGGCGTGGATCTATGAGAAGGTGACAGGCGTGGAGGGAATGGGCGGGGGCGACATCAAATTGCTGGCCATGATCGGCGCGTTTCTCGGTTGGCCGTCGATTCCGATCACTCTATTTTTTGCGTCTTTGGTCGGTTCAGTTGTCGGAATCGCGTGCATGGTGGCGACTGGTGCAGGCCGCAGGCTGGCTTTACCATTCGCCCCGTTCCTTTGCTCCGGGGCTCTCTTGTTTATTTTCTTCGGGAAAGATCTCATTCAATTTTACGTCTCTCCCAATTGACCCGCAACTATTGGCCGGGACATCTGACAAATTTCGTTACCTTTGCGCGCTTTGGCAAGGTAACGGTTTTATTCGGGCAAACTTCTAGGAAGTTTCCATCCCGGATCATGTCAAATCGTGACACTCAAAACATTGTTTTGAAGCCGGTCGCTTGGTGCGTGAATTGCACTCCGTACACCGGTTATAGCTATTAGGATTGCAGGTGAGAGATGAGACGGTTCAATCAAATCATGCGAGTTCGTTACTGCAGACAAATTTTTACAGATTGCCGCGGTTTCAGTCTCGGCGAGATCCTAGTTGCGGTCGGTGTTTTTTCTATCCTTGCCGCGATTGCGGTTCCACGGTTCGTCGCATTTCAGCCAAAACTTCGTCTCGAGGGTGCCACACGTCAAATCTACAGTGAACTCGTGTGGGCACGTTCGAAAGCCGTCAACGATAATAGTTCATACGTGGTCACGTTTCCGACCAATCAAACAATGCTGATAACTGGCTTAACAACCAAAACCGTCAATATTCAAACAGAGTACTCCGACGTCACTTTGGCTTCTTCTGCATCGACGGTCACGTTTTCATCTAGGGGTACCGCCGATGTTGCCCCGACGATTACGCTAACAAATTCCGGGGGTACCAAGACGGTGACACTGAGAATAACTGGAACCGCGAGTATCAGCTAATGGCGATTAGAATCCTCACGCTAGCGAGGTCGCGAATTGTAGCAAAACAGAACGGCTTCACTCTGATCGAGGTATTTATCGCCATTTTTCTTCTAACCGTTAGTTTGTTAGGAACCGCAGCGCTAACGACAGGAGTCATTCGTGGCAACAAAGCGAGTAGAAATATCACGACAGCCACGGTTCTCGCTGAGTCATGTCTACAAGAAAATCGCCGAGTGGGTTATTCGAGCGCGGGGGCGGTGCCAGCAGGGGGATCGAATAGTTGCGTCTCGGGAACCGCAACTGTGAGCTCCGACGGCGTTGCTTTCACGCGTACCCTAACGATCGATACCTCGGTAGCGAACATCAAGACTCTCACCGTTGCCGTAAGTTGGTCCGAAGGGGCAGTGGGAACGAAGTCAGTTTCGTTAGTAACCATCTTGGCTGCTTCATGATTGAAATTGGAATGTCCCTCTCAAAACAAAGGAAAACGGCCGGATTCACGCTCATAGAACTGTTGGTCTCCATGGTGATCGGCTTGGTTGTACTTGCCGGCGTGGCCACGACATTCACGCTGCACACGCGACAGAACACGGCCGAGGAGCAGATTGCTCAGATGCAGCAAAACGTCCGCGGGGCTTTGGACCTGCTGGTTCGTGAAATCCAAATGGCTGGCTATAAGCCTAACGGAGGCGCGGTAACCGGAGTCACGTATTCTACATCGCAGCTGGAGATTCAGGCCGATATGGACGGCAATGGTTCCATCAACACCGCCAGCGGAAGCGAAGAGGACATCATTTACGCTTACGATAATGTCAATCTTCAAATCACACGTAAATTGGGATCGAGCGGAACTGCGCAATTGCTAGCGGACAATATCACGGCGTTTACTTTTTCATACCTGGATGCCAATGGTTCTGCGACGACGACAAGCGCATCGGTTAGGAAAATTTCGATTTCTATTACGGCGAGAACGGCGAAATTGGACCCCAGCTATACGAGCAACGGGGGTTACCGCACGTATCAATTGAGTGCCGACATCACGCCGCCAAATCTGGCACTATAGAGAGGTGCAGTTATGAAACCAATTCTCAAGTTGAAGAGATTCGGATTCTTTAAGCGCTCTAATAGCGAAAAAGGTGTCGTTCTCATCGCTGCTCTTTGTTTGATGGCAACTTTAGTTTTGATCGGAGCAACTGCATTCCTCGTATCGTCGACAGATGTAAAAATAGGCGGCAATTTCAAGACCAATCAGGCGGCATTGCAGGTAGCGATGGGGGGCGCTGAAAAGGCGCGCGAGTCTCTGCGAGCATTAAATGCCGCCAGCACAACCAAATCGAATTTCAGCGAAGAGTTGGCCGCCCGTATAGGCGCAAATGGAGTACTTAACGGATATACATCCACCACGGACGACTGCCCGATCGCGACTTCGAGCACACCACCCGTTGGTTGCTCGATCTCGACTTCGAGTACTTTGGTGACCGGCTACACCTACACTGCTTATTTGACAAACGACTCAACCGAAGGATCAGGAAGCACAACGGACGCCAACGGTAAAGTTGTAATTACGTCTGTGGCGACCGGGCCAAACAACGCAAAGGCAATCGTAATCACCACCGTTCAGCTTTATTCTCTTAGTAGCCCCGCGACGATCTACTCCAAAGACAACATGACGGTCAGCGGTAGTTCGATCGCGATCAACGGAAACGATCAGAGCAGCTGTGGTGGCACGGCGTTAGCGCCTATTTATACGATGGACCCGTCGACGACAACTGAGAACGGTAATCCAACGTTAAGCGGCAGTCCCGCGACGCCGCAGCACGGCACTTTGGATCTCGACCTGGCATCCTATGTTAACACGCTGAGCGCCGGTGCAAATTACACTCTGACCAATGACGCTACGAATGATACTTATGGGAGCTCATCAAATTTTGTGACGGTTTACGCGGACGCGATAGGCACTCAAGCGGATGGCGAGCTAAAGCTCAACAATGTCACCGGGTATGGCATCCTGCTCGTCAAAGGCGATCTCGAGCTAGCCGGAAATATTACTTGGAATGGACTCATCATTGTAACCGGGAAGATTAAAACCACCGGCGGTGGAAAGGATGCTAAAAACATCCTGGGTCAAATCTATGCGGGTAAGAACGATATCGGCGACTCGGACATCAGCGGTTCCGTTACTGTTGGTTATCATAGCTGCAACATCAAAAATGCTTTGGCGAGTCAACCGTTAAAGGTTGTCAACTGGAAACAGAGCTTCTAACGTCGAGCGTTAAAAGCGGCTTCAACCGCCGAGCTGATCTCATGAATGTCGTTAAACTCACGGGCATACTCGACAAAGAGTTTACTGTTGTCGCCCATCTTATCCTTGAATGCCTTGATCTCTTTTAAGAGATTACGAATCTCCTCGGTAAGCATTCCGTCCACTTCCTTTGACTTCTCTTTGAGCCGGTTGAATTCACCTACGATCGGATCGTCTGGATCCCGCTTTTTTGATTCTGTGGGAGGTTTCGCTTCCTCAGATTCCTTGTCTTTTTGCGACTTGTCAACTTGAAATTTCTCCCCGGCGTCTCTATCGGCGATGGTTGCGAGCCTGATAACCTGATCCGTTTTTTCGATTTTGGTTACGAAAGAACGTTCGATGCCGAATACTCCATCATAGGTATCGAAAAACACTTGTCGGCCTTCTTGCCAATAGCGCGTGGTGATGTATTCATTGCCGTTTTTGAGTTTGATGATGTAGGCAGCATCGGCAACGCCGAGTACATTACCGCACATGGCAAAGACTAGCCCGTATATCAGCGCTTTTCTCATCGCAGCAGCTCCCGCATAAAACTGGCGTTATTTTAACACCGAATCGGATTATCGTAAAAGTCTAATTTGGCGTCCGGTGGGTTGTTTTGTCGCCTCTTGACACCTCCGAGTCCGCGGCAGTATTGTCCGCGAGTCCGGGAGGGAGCTATGAAGACTGTCCGAAGAAGTGGTGGCTTCTCGACGATCGAATTGATCGCCGTCATGGCTATCATGGGCATTGTTGCTGCGATCGCCGCGCCAAACTGGACTACCCTCCTGCCGAACTACCAGTTGAATAATTCGACGCGACAGGTCCAATCCGAACTTCACAGCATCAAGATGCGCGCCGCCGCGGAAAACATTGGCTTTCAGTTCGCGTATGCGCAAGGGGCGAGCGGCTACACAATTCAACGAGATTCTAAGGCCCTGGTGACCAAGCCGCTGGCGGAGGGAACGATTATCACGAAGGAGGGCACGATTTTGTTTTCTCCACGTGGCACAGCGAGCGGAAATAGGGTGCGGCTTAGCAACGCCAATGGCGCATGCAGGCATGTCGTCGTAAGCCCCACGGGCAGAGTCAGAATTTGCACGCCTAACAACTGTGCGGAGGATTGCTGACATGGTTGCCGGTAGCCAATTTAATTTGAGACAACAGGCGGGCTTTACTTTCAATGAGCTCCTGGTCGCCATGAGCATCGTAGTCTTGGCAGTTATGGGATATTCGCTGAGCAGCGCCAATGTGATTCGGCGGCAAACCATGAGCAATCATTCAACAGTAGCGATCCATTTGGCCCAAGATAAGATCGAAGAGTTGCAAGCACAACGGACTCTTATCGACGGCGATCTTTGCCCCAACGGCGGCGATCATGGAATCTCGGCGAATGACGCTATCCCCGGGTTATTCGATCGTTGTTGGCGGATCGCTCCCTCGTTCCTTGGAACCAACCTGAAGCAGATTGACGTGGTCGTTTCTTGGCAAGATCACGAAACTCATCGAGTAACCCTCTCAACGCTGATTTTTAAAGGTGAATGATCGTGGCTCGGTTATGCTCCAATTTCGGCATGACATTAATAGAGCAGTTGATATCATTACTGATCGGATCAGTGCTGATCACCGCTTTGTACGGCTATTTTCGTGCGGAGCTCTACCGTTTGCTTGTCCTTGAGACGAAAACCGCTACGCTCGAAGATGCGCGCGGCGCATTGGATATCATGATTCGCGATCTTAAGAACGCAGGTTCGTGGGGAACTGGCAGCGCACCGGTAGAGGTTGGCGGTGCGGATGATCCCAACAACGATGCCGATACGGTTTGCAATCGCGTGTACGCAGCAAGTGCCAGCCTCATTCACGTACAAATGGATCTAAATGGTAACGGCAATTGCGCCGATAACGATCCGCGGGAAAATATTCGCTACGAGTTGACCGGTCCGACCTCAACATGCGCTGGTCCCGGTATAATTCGGCGCAACGGCGATTGCTTGGTAGCCAATGTCGTGCCTACCACCGCGGGAAAAGTATTCAGCTATTACGACGCAAACGGTGTAGACCTGGGCAACACTCCCCCTCCCCATGCCATCAAGCGGGTAAAGATCAGCTTTGCCATTCGAGTGAAAAATCCCGACCCAAAAGTTACTGACAATCTAGCGTCCGTTCTAACGAGCAGCGTGGAGTTTCGTAATTAGCGAGCAAGCTATGGGATTCGGCGGCGAGCGGCTACACAACGAGCGGGGCGTGGTTCTTATAAGTTCTCTAGCGCTTCTAACAGTCCTGGTGGTTATCGGCATCGGCACAGGTGTAATGCTGCAGAATGATTACCGAGTGTTGGCGAACCTTCGAGGCGGCACAGAAGCATTCTATATTTCTGTGGCCGGACTGGAATGGAGTAAGGACGAAATCGCCCAAACCGCGAGCTTTCCTCCCGCTCCGGTAAGCCAGACGAAAAACTTTGCTTCTGGCGAGTTCTCCGTTTCGTTTCTTTCTCCCATTGTCATTGGGCCGCTTTCAGCGAAGCTAGTTGTTCGCTCGGTCGGGACAATAGGCAGTTCTTCCCATGTTCTCCAAGCCCAGCTGACCAAATCATATGATCTCGCCGATGCGGCTATCGGCGTTAGGGGTAATGCTTCCCGCGTTAATTTCAGCGACAATTCTGTTTTTATTTCTGGAGTCGACCACGATCCGGGCACGAGGAACCCCGTGCCAGGAGCACAAGCACGTCGCGCCGTATCTACGTCCGATGACACGCTACGTTCATTGGTAACGCAGGCTTTGGGAGATCCTCAACCAGGTATCCTCGACAGCGGGAGTGCCGTCCCGCCCGTTGGGACCAGCAATTTTCTTCCGGTGCCCGCCATTAGCCAATTGGCTGCAGATCTTTGCGGTTCCCCGACTGCTTCAGTAAGCACCGTGACCAACGATGGGAGCTTAGTGTTAGAAAACCTGGCATGGGGGACACAAGCTTCACCACAGCTTCGCTGTATCGAAGGTTTGCCGATGTCTGGCGACGCGGTTACGCTAAATGGGACTACCAACGGCGCCGGTATTCTCATTATTAAGGACGCGGACCTGATCTTGAACGGATCTTTTCATTGGGAAGGGCTCATCATCATCACCGGCGGAGAAGTCGGTCTCAGGGTATTCGGATCGAGCAACAAAGAAATATTCGGCGCCATGATCGTCAACGAAACTGCTAGCCCTGGAAGCGCTACGGCAATTCTGGATATTCAGGGGAATCTTCGCCTGTTATTTAGCCGCCAAACCTTAAGCCGCGCTGCCGCCTTGGTGCCAACGTCCATTCTCGGCAACACTTATGCCGCTTTGCCGTCGGTCATTTCACAACAATATTGGCGAACCGTCACGCCATAATTTTATTCAAAAACACACAATTTACATTGCGCCCGTAAGATGCTAAATTGCGAATCTACAACG